>Ga0209283_10002453_pt1 | contig 10355 bp, 10 predicted proteins | sample CZO8metaG_2_FD_188354 | JGI IMG/M metagenome (GOLD analysis project Ga0209283, IMG submission 188354) | Vadose zone soil microbial communities from the Eel River Critical Zone Observatory, Northern California, USA - CZOApr15con2H1.8 metaG... | ecosystem: Environmental > Terrestrial > Soil >...
TTTCATCGGGCCCCCGCTTTCGACGCGTCCTGCGGCCGGAAGCCGTTCCGGCGATACCACTCGACCGTCCTGTGCAGCCCTTCGTCCAGGGAGACTCGAGGCCGCCACCCCATGCGCGCGGCGCTGCCCGCGACGTCGGCCACCCGCTCCCGCTCGAACGGCCGATCCGGCACCGCGCCGAAGCATGGGACGACGCTCGGATCGATCATCTGCACCAGCCGCTCGACGACGGACCGCACTGTGACGAGGCTGCCGCATCCCACGTCGAGCGCCTGACCTTCCACGCCTTTTGCGACTGCCGCCGCGAGGTAGGCTTCGGCGACGTCTTCGATGTAGATCCAGTCCATGAGCCTCGTGCCGCTGGACAGCGCGGGCGGCTCGCGCCGGAGCAGCGAGAGGATGACGTAGGGAACGAGCCGGTGGATGTCTCGCTGGCCGGGTCCGTAGACCATGAAGGGCCGTACCCAGATGGTGGCGGTCCCGAACAGCGCGTGGAACATGCACGCGTACGCCCCTGCAGCGAGCTTGGCGGCAGCGTACGGGGATGCGGGCACGGGCGACGCTCCGCCCGCCGGTGCATCCTCCAACGACCCGGCGAGGAGCACGCGCACGGCGGCGCCGCGGTCCGCCGCCGCCAGGAGCAGATTCACGACCGGCACGAGGTTCGCCTGCATCATCGGCATGACCAGTTCGATCCGGCGCGCGCCGTCCACGAACCCCGAGAGGTGAAACACCAGATCTGGCCTCGCCGCGTCGAGGATCCGGCGCGCCTCGGCCAGCTGTGTGAGGTCCGCTTGCCACCAGCGGTCGCACCCCTCTGCGCCTGGACGCGGCATCCGGGACACGCCGTGCACGATGGCGCCGGCGTCCTGCAGCCTTCGCGCGACCGCCGAACCGATGAAACCGGCCGCCCCCGTGACGAGGGCGGTCTTTCCCGAAAGCTCGCCGACGTCGTATCCGGGCATCACTCTGCCGTTCCGGTCGGACGTTCACGCACGGTGTGCGCCGCGGGCGGCGGGCCCGCGTCGTAGCACCGGCAGATATCCTCGGGGATGTGCATCAGATCCGTCGCGCGCAGATAGTCGCGCATCGTCGTCCCGGTGCACTCCGAGTCGACGTTCGTCGCGCCGCGATGGTCGACGACGTCGTCGAAGTGAACGGTGCGGAAATCGATGCTGAACCGGGTGCGCCCGGAGGAGTTCGGCACCGTGGAGTGCATTTGCGCGCCCGAGAACAGGACCATTCCGCCCACCGGCGGCAGCAGACGGATCTGGGGATCCAGCTCCATCGGCTCCTCGGGCTTGGGCTGCTTGCGGCTATCGGACTTGATGTGCTGGGCCGCTTGGTGGCGGCTCACCCGGTTCCATTCCTCGTAGTTGTACTCGCGCGAACCGTTGCGCACCGGCTCGCTCCAGTACCGCGGATGGAAGGCCATCGCGTTCGAAGGCTCGATGTCGTAGATCGGTAGCCACCAGTTGATCTGGCACATTGGCGCGGAGTACCAGGTGTCCCGATGAGGATGGAAGGCATAGGCAATGCCCGAGGTGAGGTAATTCTCGGCAGTGGCGGTGCGCATCCGAGGCACGTCGAAGTACGTCTTTTCCGGATTGCAACCCATCTCGAGCAGGATTCCCTGGATGCACTCCTTCGCGCCCGGATGATGGATGAACCTGGGCTTGAGGACGGCGAGCAGTGCCGCGTACTCCTCCACGGCGATCTCGAACTGGGCCAGCTCGGGGTCGCGACCGGCGAAAGCCTCGTCGATCAGCCCGCGAGCGAGCTTCACCAGCGCCAGCGAGCTGGGCAGAGGTGAGAACATGAAGAGCTGCCCGGCGTAGAGGTTCTCCCGCCTCTGCTCATCGCGGAGCCGGGAATCGAAAAACACGGAATTCATGGCCCCCTCCAACATTGCGAATGTACCACACAGTCGCCGCCTCACCTCTCGTCGGCGAGCAGACCCGCTGATCGCAGGACCTCCGCTGCCCTCCGCAAGTCGGTGAACCGCAGCCTCGAGCGCTCCGCCACCTCCAGCAGCGTGCGCGTCCCGTCGCACAGGTTGAGCACCCAGAGCATCGCCATCTGGCTCGCAACCGCGTGGCTCTGCCCGCCGACCGACCCGTACAACCCGCGTTTCCCCAGCTGCGGCTCACACTTCGGGGCGAGATTGACGAAGGTGCGGTTCCCCTCCAGGACCTCGAACACCTCCAGATACCGCACGAGGGAGTCCACCAGCCGGTCAGGCTTGACCAGCCCGGGGTCGTCCGCCGAGGTGTGGTACTCGGGATATTCCCCGTGTGGCGTGCGGGTGAGCGAGCCGACGGGCAGGTCGAATCCCGGCGAGCAATACTGCCGCTCGTCATACCCGTACGGCGTGAAATCGCGGACCGCGTGATCCTGTCCGCTGTGAGCGAGCACGTGGACCACCGCGCGGTCGATCTCCGCGTTGCCGCGCCGGCTCCGCTTGTAGGTGAGGCTGCCCGCGTCCCCCACGCAGGCCGCGACGAGCCCGTGGGCGATGCGCCGCGCGCGCTCTTCGTTGCGCGCGAGCCAGGCGATGGAGCCGATGGTGCCGGGCACGAAGAGGAAACGGTACGTGTAGCGCGGCCACATGCCGGCGATCAGTCGCGCCAGCACCGCGCCGAGCACCATGCCGGACAGATTGTCGTTGGCCAGCGAGGGATGGCAGCAGTGCGCGGAGATCATCACCTCGTGTTGCGTTCGGCCCGGGACGACCACCTCTCCCAGCGTGAGCGAGCCGTCGGCCAGGGTGGTGTCGATCTCCACCTGGTAATCGCCCGGTGCCAGCCGGCTTCGCCGCTCGTGGCTCAGGCAGAAGCCCCAATCCTCCTTGTAGTAGCTCGTCCGGTACGGAACCAGCGCGGGCTGGTCGGGCAGCGAATGGAGGTGACCCTGCAGCTCCTCGAGCGGCACCTTCCCGCGGAAAGGCGCGCTGTAGTTGAGGACGTGCAAGTTGAGTCGCGCCGCATCGGCGATCACCTCGCCGGAGGGCGCCACCAACCGCGCGGAGCGGAAGGTCCACTCCCGCGGGACGGTCCAGTCGAACACCTGCGTACCGGTGGGAACCTCGCGCAGCTCGATCGGCGCGATGCGCTGCAGGATGCGCAACGACTGCCGCAAACCCTCGCCGGTGATGCTCCGGCAGAGAGGATACAGCTCGCGTACGACCGCGTGCATCTCGGCCCCGAGCGCCTTCGCGTCCATCGAATCGGCGGCGCGGCGCAGCTCTTCGGCGGCGTCGTTGGAGCGCGAGCTGGCGGCGGGCGGGCTCATCTTCACAGACCGCGCAGCTCGTGCAGCGCGTCGACCGTGACCTGGGGATAGTCGCGGTCGCGCGCGGCGATCACCTCGACCGGCCCGGGCCAGATGACGTCGAAGAAGGGATCGTCATAGCGCACGCCGCGCGCCGCCTCCGCCCTGTAGGGCACGGAGATCTGGTAGGACACCTCGGTCGCCTCGGCCAAGGTGAGGAAGCCGTGCGCAAAACCGCGCGGCACGTAGAGCGCCCGGCCGTTCTCCGCCGTGAGCTCCACGCCCGTCCACCGGCGGAACGTCGCGGAATCGGGCCGCAAGTCGACGGCCACGTCGAAGAGCGCGCCACGGGAGCACCGGACGATCTTCACCTCCGCGAACGGCGGCGACTGGTAGTGCAGGCCGCGCAGGGTCCAGCGGCGGTGGTTGAACGAGACGCTGCACTGCGCGAGCCGCGTCTCGAGGCCGCGATCGGCCATCTCCTCGGCGCACCAGGTCCGCGCGAAGAAGCCGCGCTCGTCGGCGTGCCTCTCCTGCTCGATCACCCAGACGCCCGCGAGGGCGGTCGGCACGAATCGCATGCGGCCTTTCAGTCGAACACGCGCACCTCGGGGATCGGCACCACGAACCTGCCGCCCCATTCGCGGATGTGGGACATCTGCTTCATGATCTCGTCCTTGAAATTCCACGGCAAGATGAGGACGTAGTCGGGCCGGGCCTCGCGGATCGCTTGCGGGGCGCGGATGGGAATGCGCGTCCCCGGCAGGAACTTCCCCTGCTTGTAGGTGTTGCGGTCGACGGTGAAGTCGATGAAATCCGTCCGGATCCCGCAGTAGTTCAGCAGTGTGTTCCCCTTCCCCGGCGCGCCGTACCCGACCACCTTCTTCCCCGCGCGCTTCGCCTCGATGAGGAACTGCAGCAGCTTGCGCTTCGTCTCCTTCACCTGCTCGTCGAAGCTCGCGTAGGTCTCGGGGCGCAAGAGGCCGGCCTCGATCTCGCCCTCGCGCAGCGCGCGAGCGCGGTCGGTGAGGGGTTTTCTCTCGTCGTCTGCATGGCGGGCGTAGATCCGCAGCGATCCCCCGTGCGTCGGCAGCTCTTCCACGTCGAAGAGCGTCAGGCCCTGGCGCGCGAAGATCGACTCGGCGCTGAGAAAAGAGAAGTACGAGAAGTGCTCGTGATAGATGGTGTCGAACTGGTTCTCCGCGATCAGGCGTACGACATGCGGGAACTCGATCGTGACCACGCCTCCGGGCTTGAGGAGGAGCTTCAGCCCCTTCACGAAGTCGTTGGGCTTCGGCACCTGCGCCAGCACGTTGGCGCCGCAGATCAGGTCCGCCTGCCTGCCCTGCTCTACCAGCTCCCGGGCCAGCTCCGCGCCGAAGAACCTGACCAGCGTGGGAACGCCCTTCTCGATCGCCACCTGGGCCACGTTGCGGGCCGGCTCGATCCCCAGCACCGGGATTCCCATCCTCACGAAGTGCTGCAGCAGGTAGCCGTCGTTGCTCGCCACCTCCACCACGAAGCTGTCCTTCGAGAGCCGCAGCCGCCCGGCGACCATCTCGGCATAGTCCCGCATGTGCGCGACCCAGCTCTCGGCATAGGAGGAGAAATAGGCGTACTCGGTGAAGATCTCCTCCGGGCTGACGAACTCCTCCAGCTGGACGAGGAAGCAGCTTTCGCACACGTACACGTGCAACGGGTAGAACGGCTCCATCTCGTTCAGCTTCTCGGGCGGGACGTAGCTCTCGCACAGCGGCGACATCCCCAGGTCGACGAAGCTGCGGTGCAGCGGCGTGCCGCACGAGATGCATGCGCTGCCTGTCATCGGCGGGGCTCGGTCATCGGGAGCCTCGTTCAGGCGGCGATTGGCTCCCCGCGCCAGCGTAGATCGCGGCCCAGGTTGCCCTCGGCCAGGAGCCGCTTGATCTGGTCGATGCGCCGGTATCTCGGTCCTTCGAAGTCCTGGAGCCGCAGGCCGATCGCCTTGTACGCCTCGTAGAGCTGCCGGGCGCCCTTGCGCGCGTCCCACTGCGGTTGGAACGACGGCAGCGCGCGGGAGATCTTGGAGAAATCGGCGCGGTAGTTGCGTTTGTCGGGCCCCGCGCCCTCGGCGAACGCGACCTCGCAACCGGGGACCGTCTCCTTCACGATCTCGGCGATCTCACGGATGCGATAGTTCTGGTCGTTCCGCCCCACGTTGAACGCCTGCGCGTGCACCGCCGCGCGTGGCGCGGCCAGGACCGCGAGGAACGCGCGGGAGATGTCCTCGATGTGCACGATCGGCCGCCAGGGCGTGCCGTCGCTCTTGAGCAGGACCTTGCCCGACGTGAACGCCCAGGCGACGAGATTGTTGAGCACGATGTCGAAACGAAGCCGTGGCGAGACGCCGTAGGCCGTGGCGCAGCGGAGGAACGTCGGGGTGAAGGATCCATCGGCGAGCTTCGCGATGTCGCGCTCCGCGAGCACCTTCGATTCGCCGTACGGCGTGACCGGGTTGAGCTCCGAATCCTCGTCGACTGGCGAGTCGCCGGCTGCGCCGTAGTTGCTGCAGGACGACGCGAGCACGAACCGCCCCACGCCGGCCGCTTTCGCGAGCTGCGCCAGGCGGACCGACGCGAGGTGGTTGATCTCGAAGGTGAGCTGCGGGTTGAGGTCGCCCAGGGGATCGTTCGACAGGGCAGCGAGGTGGACGACCGCGTCGAAGCCCTCCACCTCGGCCGCCTCGAGAGCGCGCACGTCCTTCGCGATCGTCCGGATGGCCTCTGCCCAGGGTCCGAAGGTCGATCGCCGGTAGAAGTCCGTGTCGACGCCGACCACCTCGTGGCCCGCGGCCACCATCATCGGGGCCATCACCGTCCCGATGTATCCCTTGCTTCCGGTGACCAGGATCTTCATATCCCCCTCTCGATCGGCTTCAGCATACCAGCCACCGCGTCCCTCCCGCCAAGGTGCCTGCCTGGCCGCCGTCACCAATCAGGCAACCTGACGGTGTCCCGCGTCTGCCCGGCGACGGTGGTTCTGCTGCTCCGGTTGGCATCCACCGGACTTCCTTCGCAAAAACACATGAACGGCGCTCCGGGGGGGAAGCGGACCGTTCCCGGAACCGGGTGGGTTGGGTGTACAGATCAGCAGATGCGATTGCCGAAGAGGGGGAGCTTCTTGCCGGGGCTCGTCGCAGCCGCCGCGACGCTCGGCTGCGCCAACCTGGGCCAGTACGTCTGGGCGGATACCTTGCCGGAGACGACGGCGAACCCGGGTGGCGAGTACCTGCTCGCGCCGGGCGACAGCGTCTATGTGCGCGTGTTCAACCAGGAGAGCGTCTCGGGCCGCAGCCGGGTCCGGCCCGATGGCCGGATCACGATACCGTTCGTGAACGACGTTCCGGCGGCGGGGCACACGACGCAGGAGCTGGCGAAGAACCTGCAGAAGGTGCTCCGTGAGTACATCAAGGAGGCGGCGGTCACCGTTTCGCTCGAGGAGGTCGGTCCGGCCCAGCTTTCGGTCCTCGGCGAAGTGGCGCGGCCAGGCGTGTACCCGGTGGATCGCAGCCAGGGCGTGCTGCGCGCGCTCGCCGCCGCCGGCGGGCTCACCGAGTTCGCGCACAAGGACCGGATCTTCTTGGTGCGCACCGGAGCTCCGGGGCGCATCCGCTTCACGCTCGAGGGACTCTCGACGCCCGGCAGCCGGAGCGCGCGGTTCCGGTTGCAGAGTGACGACGTGGTTCTCGTGCAGTAAGCCGGGGGGCCGGATGCTGATGGTGACCATTGCGGCGGTCGCCGCGGGCCTGGCGGTCGACGGGTCCGTGCGGACCGAGGCTCGCGGAGGCACGACCGTCGGCGGGCAGGACCCGAACTCGGCGAGCCTGTCGGGCGACGTGCAGGCGCGCGCCTCGACCCCCGACGGTGCGCTGCGCCTCGGCGTTGCGCCGTCGGCGGTGCTGGCCCAGAGCAGGCAGCTCTTCGTTCGCGGGTTTGGCGAGGTGGACCTGCGCGTCGGAGGAACCGCGTGGGCGCGCCTGAGACAGGCCCTGGGCTATGGAACGATCGACCTGTCGCCGCTGGCCCTTGCCCCCGGGCCCGGGCCCGTGCAGCCTCCGCCGGGTTCGCGCTTTGTCTCGGTCCAGGAGTCGAACACCTCGCTGGAGCTGGACGTCGCCGCGTCGAGGCGTTTGCGGATGGTTGGCTCCGCGGCCTGGGTGGTGGCCGGCGGTGTCGATGCGGGCGCGCGCTCACTGCTCCCCCTCTCGCGCGGCCCGCTGGTGCGCGCGCACCTCGACTGGGCCGCCACGCGCATCGACACGCTGCGGGTGGAGCTGCAAGCCCTCGACTACAGGTACTCGAACGACCGCCGCGCCACCCTGGCCAGCTTCACTGCCGCGTGGCGCACGCAGCCTTGGCGCGGTACCGAGCTGTCGCTCGCGCTCGGACCGGGGATCGGCCGCAGCCAGGCAATGGACCAGCCGGCCACCACCCTGGCATATGCAGTCGGGGCGGTGGATTTCCGCGCCACGCCCTTGCGCGAATTGTCGGCGGGCATCGGCACCTCGCTCGAGCACCTCGGAGACCCGCTCAGCGGCGAGATCGTCGAACGCGGCAGCGTGCGGGCGTCGGCGGTGTGGGGTCGCCATGCCGGCGTGGCCCTGGCAGCACGGCTGATCGGAAGCGTCGCGCTGACCTCGGGGAGCGGCGGCCCGACCAGCCCCCAGGCGGGGGATCGCTACCTCAACGGCGAGATCAGCGCCACGCTGCCGCTGGACGCTCGCTCGAGTCTCGCGGTGGGCGCCCGCGCGGCTTTTCTCAGCCGGCCACTCTTGGACCAGCCCGCCGACCAATGGATTGCCTTCGTCAGCTATGGGGCGCAGGTCTCCCTGCTCAGGTAGAAGATGGAAAAGCTCGTCCCAGTACAGCCACGAGTTGAGCGCGTTGTGGGTCCGGTTGCGCGCCGACTGGTCGTCGCTCGTCATCGTGCCGTGCGAGCCGGAAGGCTCCACGGCAGGCATCGCGCGGACGTTGTGCCAGGTCGGCACCCGCTTGTCGGTCCATCCGATCGAGTTCCTCGAGGCGAGCGAGATGGACCTGGAGAGCTCGTCGCGCCTGATCGCGCGGCTGGGAGCCTCGGGCAGGATCGCCGGGCCCGCCACTGATCAGTCCTTCCCGTCCTCGAGCTGGACCCTGCCGATCACCAAGATGATCGTGGCGCTCGAGAGTCCGCTGGCCAACCCGCTGGCGCTTCCGATCTCGCTGGCGGCCGACGGCATCGTGCTGTGCGTGCGGCGCGGGCGCGACCGGATCGCCTCCGTGCGCGACACGATCGCGGCTGTCGGCCCGGACCGCATCCTTTGCTGCGCGCTGCTCGATGATGCGGCGCCGGGAAAGACGGGCAGGTAGGCCTACGCCCGAAGAGCCGCCGCGTCATCCGCTCCCAAATCGGCAAGCGTGCGGGCTGGCTGGTCGCTCTCCTCGGCGGTCGCCAGATCATGATCTCCTCGATCAGGAGCTCAAGGGGCTAATTGATCGAGTATGAAGTGGCTGGCTCGGCAAGCGCGGACCCGCTCCGGCCGCCGGCGTTGCGGCAGCAAGCGAAAGAGCGGAAACCAAGACGACGAGCTGTCTCAATCGAGTATTCGCGCTCGGTGGCGCATAGGCTGGATCCGTCCGCGGGCCGCAGTCGGCATTTCGAGCTCGAGGCTCGCGTTCAGTGTCGCGGTCACCGCCTCTGGACAGCTGTCGTCCGTCGGCTCGTGTCAGCGCGCAGCGCGCGCCGGGTCGTATGTCGTCCCGTCCCTCCAGAGGGCAAAGGATTCCGGCCAGCTTGCGCGCCAGCGCGACTGTCGCCACCCTGCGGCCGCGGCGCTTCTCCACCTCGTTGGCCCAACGCTGCAGCGGCAGCGCTCCGGCTGAGCGGCAGCTGATGCGCAGGGACCACGCTGCCTGCACCAGCACCCAGCGCAGCGCTCGCGGCCCCGCTTTGGTGATCGAAAGCCGCTGCCTCGTCTCTGAGCTCGACGACTCGCCCGGGACCAGGCCCAAGTACGACTCCACTCGGTGAGCCCCGCACGTTGTTGATCAGCTTGGTGCGGCAGCCGACCAGCGCCTCCCGCATCCCGCAGATTGTTTTCCGCTCGCGCGAGCGCTTGCTCGGCACATGCACCGAGGGCAAGTCGATGCGACAGGACACTTCGCTCAGGACCTGCGCGTCCCGACGATCGGTCTTGTTCCTCCTCGCTCCAACCCCGAGCGAGCGCACCAGCGTCGCCCGGCACCACCGCACCTCGTGCCCTGCCGCGAGAGCCGCGTCTGCTATCCCGAACGCCTCCGCGCACGTCTCCATTACGACCCGGAGTTGGGGCAGCTCCTGCAGCCATGACTTGAGGCTCGACGTCTCGCACCGGCTCTCGTGCAAGATCGTCCCGTCGTTGCGCCGTATGCAGACTTGGGATTTCCTTCCGCCCAGATCGATCGCACAATGCTCCATGGCTGGCTCCTTCTCCTTGCGCCTCGAGCGCGTGACAACCTGAGCGACGGTAATCCACCGTCAGCTCGTCGCGTGAGGAGCCAGCCATTTCATCCAGTCTGCATTTGCCGCCAGGGCGCGAAGAGCGGGCAGATTGCCGTAGCGAGGAGCGTGATCACGCCGCCGTTCCGGCCTCTCCCGCGCTGCTCTCCGGCGGTCGCGAGGGCGCCGCGGCCGCCGCCCTCTTCGGCTCGAAGAGCCTCTTCAGGGCGAGGAACCGCTTCTCGAAGAGCTCGTAGCTGAGCGCCGATACCACCAGTGAGAGGCCGACGCCGAGCACCGCCTGGGCCGCGATGGCGAGCGAGTTGCTGGCGAGCAGCGCCTCCAACCGGTCCTGCACGCGCAGCTCCTGCATATGCCACGAGAGGACACCGTGGTAGACGTATAGCCCGTAGCTGTACTTGCCGAAGGTGCGCAGCCAGGAGCTCTGGAAAGCGCGCGCTACCAGGCTTTGCTCCGCATCCTGCACGCTCATCAGCGTGAGGGCCCCGAAGAAGATCGCGAAGAGCGTACCCCGGATCGGATGGAGCACCGCAAGGCCGGTCCTCATGGCTGCGCACCAGCCCGAGACG
>Ga0209283_10002455_pt1 | contig 10347 bp, 10 predicted proteins | sample CZO8metaG_2_FD_188354 | JGI IMG/M metagenome (GOLD analysis project Ga0209283, IMG submission 188354) | Vadose zone soil microbial communities from the Eel River Critical Zone Observatory, Northern California, USA - CZOApr15con2H1.8 metaG... | ecosystem: Environmental > Terrestrial > Soil >...
AGGGTATCGGCATAGAAGGCATTGATGTTCGTGGTAAAGAGCAAGTTGTTAATCTGGTTGCCGAGTGGAAGATGGATCGATTTCCCGATCACCGGCAGAATCTGCGCCGCGATATCTTCACCGATCAGGTAACCAAAACCTGCCGCGATACCGAAGGCTGCCGAACGAGCGATAATGCTCACCGCCGCTCCAAGCAGCAGGCAGAAGAGGAAGTTCTCTATCGTACCCAGGCAGATACCCAGCACGGTTACGATGGTATGACCATCCAGGTTGAGCAGCGTGGGAGCTGGCTGGTGAATGATAATCAGGAAGTTCGTCAGGATCATACTCATCAGCAATCCGGCGATCACCAGTGCCACACAGGCCACTGCCAGGGCAATATACTTCGCCAGCAGGTACGAGGCACGGTTAACGCCCCTGCTCAGCACAAGCCGAATGGCTCCACTACTAAATTCGCCGCCAAAGGCCAGCCCACCAAGGGGACGGCGATAAACTCACCACCCCGGCGTCCCAGGGTCATCTGCTGACCTATGGACTGACTCAAAGCGTTGGGACCACCCAGCAGGTGTCCTACCTGGAAACCATCCTTCGTCTTCATCGCGTAGAAAACCAGCACGCACCACGCGGCAAATACGAAGACTAGATCGAGTAACAATAAGCCCCAGACCAGGCGGCGTTTGTATAATTTGTATAGTTCGTTGCGCGTCAATTCCCAGAGATTGGCTGAACGCCGCTGCGTCGTGGGGTAAGATGGTGTTGGAACGGAAGGTGCGGGCCAGGCAGTCTGGTTCATAGTCCAGCCTCCTTATCAGTCAGTCGTAAGAATATATGCTCCAGATCTTGCTCGCTGCGACGCACGCTCTCCGGCCAGATGTTGTTCTGTGCGAGGTAGTGGATCAGATCACGCCCGCGCATAGTGGGCGCATGAATAATCACCAGGCCCTGTTCTACACCGACCGAGCGCAAGATGGGCACCTGCGATAAAAGCTGGCAGACCTGCTCGGGATTGGCTACCTCCACCTCCCAGCGACTGCTCGAACGCAACAGCTCATCTACACCTCCTGTCGCGATCAGCTGGCCGGAACGCACAATGTCGATACGCGTGCAGAACTGGCGGATCTCGGCCAGGATATGGCTGGGGTCAACTCCGCCCGTATAGCCGCCAACCACGACCAGGTTATCGCGCCCGCTCAGGTAAGACTGAAAGGCTGGTTGTTCGATCAGAGCGCCCACCCTGGCAACAAACTGCGGGGATGCTGATCGAGGCGTTGACCAAATAGCCGAACCTCGCCAAATGTCGGTTTGATAAGGTTGAGCATCATACGAATAGTGGTAGTTTTGCCCGCACCATTGGGACCAAGGAAACCAAATACCTCTCCGCGCGCCACTTCCAGATTCAGGTCGTTGACGGCAAGACGTTTGCCATAGGCTTTGGTAAGTCTAACAGTTTGAAGCACCACATCACGCGCTGGCCCCTGTGGTATATTCCACTCTCCCTGCGGAGCTAAAGGCTGATTTTGCATACCGGGATGAAGCATCACTTTTGCCTTCTTTATCTCACGTACTTTAAGAACTATGTCATTAAGCCTCTACAAAGATTCTTGGTTAGGAGAGTACGGCAAAGATGCTGAGGAAGAAGTGATGAATTGGTTAAGATATGGTTGTGAATATTTAATTGCGGTTATGAGTTCAACTATACCGCTCTTTCTTATTGTAAAGAAACTAAATTAAAATCTCAACCAAAGACTTTAATCCTTAATAACATCTTGACCAGTTCGTAACTTTTTCGCAACTATTTCATTGTTATACTTGCATGGTTCAATATTGTCTGGCCACTGGTAGTCTCTTCATTCAATTGCGTGCTATGACACAAGCGGCAGATCTCACATATTAAGAGTGTGAGCGAGTAATTGCTTAACTATTGGTAGATGTAAACAGGGGGATGTATGCAAGAAGAAGAGTATACAAATACGATTCCACAGATGATCGAAGATGTCCGCGCTGGTAAGCTGCCTCGTCGTTGTGCATAGTCCTCAGGTTATTGTCGAAAGTAATCCTATTCATTCTAAAAAGTAAGAGGGAAATCGATGGGGCGAGGGAATTACGTTATTATTTACGTTTTAAGGAGTGAGACGGTGAGACAGAGTGAGAAAAGATGGGGCGCAAACCGCTACTGGATGACTATCGCTGGCATGGTGGTTGTTCTTACCATCGTGTACACAGTGCTTGTCAATGTCCCCATACAGCACGCCTATGCTGTGGCTGGCGGCGCCTGGCCAACCTATCTTGGGGATAATGCCAGAAATGGGTACAATGCAAATGAAAAGATCATCAATCCAAACACTGCCCCCAACTTAAAAGTCCATTGGACGTTTCACACCGGCGGGAGCATTTCGACCCAGCCAGTGGAGTACAATGGACAGATCTATTTTGGGTCGTGGGACGGCAACGAGTATGCCACCGACCTGAATGGCCGAAAGATTTGGTCCACGTTTATCAGCCCTCCGACACCGGATTGCCAGGGGATAAATAGAACCTTTGGCGTCACGAGCACGGCAACCATAGATAACATACCGATTAATGGGAAAACGACCACAGTGATCCTTGTGGGCAGTAGTGATGCCCATGTCTATGCATTGAATGCTGCGACGGGAGCCGTCATCTGGAAGACGTTACTCACTTCAGTGCCTCATACCTTTCTCTGGAGTAATGCGGCGGCATACAAGGGCAGTATTTACATGGGTATTTCGTCGGTGGATGATTGTCCCTTAGTGCCAGGAGGGCTAGCCCAGTTGAACGTCATAACGGGAGCCGTCCAGCACATTTTCTACGACGTGCCCAATGGCTGCGTGGGAGCGAGTATTTGGGCCTCACCGGCCATTAACGCCGCAACTGGCAGAGTGTACGTCGCGGTAGGGAATCCCGGAGCCTGTAACGCTGCGGAACCATACGGATCCGCCGTGCTCGAATTCCGGGCCACAGATCTCACGCTGCTTGACTACTGGCCAGTGCCCGCCGCGCAACTGGGAGGCGACGACGATTTTGGCGCAACGCCCACGCTGTTTACGGCAACGTTGGGCGGGACGGTCCACGAAATGATTGGGGTGGAAAACAAAAACGGCTTCTTTTATGCTCTAGATCAGACCTCATTGCATAGTGGGCCGGTCTGGGAAGCAAAGGTCGGCACGGGGAGGCTGGATATTGCGGCGGCGGCCTTTGACGGTAAAAATCTGTATGTGGCGAGCCTGGGCACCACGATCAATGGTAAACACTGTTCTGGGAGCCTGCGGGCAGTGAATCCCGCCACTGGTGCTTTCATCTGGCAAGATTGCCTGGGTGCGCCCATCCATCTGGGCGTGAGTGTTGTGCCAGGGGTCGTATTTGCTGGGATAGGTGCCGCTTTTGTTGCCATAGCTAGCGCAACAGGTAAGGCCCTTTTTGGCTACAAATTAAGTAATGACATTTACGGCACGACTTCTATTTCTCAGGGGGTCGCATACATTGGGGACGCTTCTGGGAATATCTATGCCTTCGGACTCTAGTCCTCGTTGTTAAAAGAGGTGTCGGGAGCCGACCACCGCCTGTTCCCGCGCATCTAACAAAAATCAGGGATGAGATGTTAGGCGCAATGCAATTGCGCCTAACATCTCATCCCTGGTTTTTGCTGGAACCTCTAGAACTTTGGGAAAACGGAATTTGACGAGCGCTTGACGATGTGCTACTATATTTCTATATGCTTCATTGGTACCTATTCTGTCTGCCTGGTACCTGAACGAACGAACTGCTGGATGTAGAGTGCGTGATTGCTACGGACGGCCACAAAAGCCGCCCCTACAAAAAGGGCAAGGAAGACCATGCTCAAGCAAGCGATCAAACGCTGGCTAAACAAGCTGTTCGGGTGGTGGCCCTGGAAGAACCCCCCTGAGCCCGAATATGCTCATGTAGGAAGTCCTTTGAACAAAAGCGTTACACAGGAGTCTGCATTACGCTCAACCAGTGATGGAACAACACCCCAGGATGGCACCGGTGCTGCTCCTCAAATCGTTGGACAGGGTGAAACGAGTTGCTCTACAATAGATGAATGGCCAGAAAGTGTCATGCAACCGCCGTCGCTCCCCCCTCCCACACCTATCGAGAAGACTGAACTGCCACACGTGCCTCTACCCACGACACCGCCAGTTGAAACTGCTAGAACATCTCTGGAGAACATGCCTTCCGCCAGTGGAAAGGGAGAGACACCATTTCCTGATGCTCCACTCCCGACTCCCACCCCGGAACAACAACTGGAATTTCTGCACTATCTCGTCAAACGTGGCATAGTCAACGAAGGCTTCACCGAAGGACAGGTTCCTGAGCAGTACAAAAAATAATTTAGTAGGGAAACAGAGCAAAAAGCAGATGCTCCACGCTTTACCATGGAGCGTCTGCTTTTTGCTCTGTTTCCCTACTCTGCAGGCTACTCTGCCGCGCTAAATCCTTGTGCCTTCGCCTCTTCCTCGGAGGCAAAATAGACCAGGTCTTTCGCCTCTAGAACAGTCTCAACAGGATAGTAGCGTTTTGTACTCTCAACACCTACAAACGTGGCATCGGCGGGGGCTTCAACATCTTCCTTTACATCCACAGTTTGCAAGGTCGCTACCGAGGTTCCATCATTGTGCAAGTGGTGAATTTCACCGGCCGGTCGGTTCATGCTGCTAACATGCAAATCGCGGTCTTGTGGCAATTCGATGTGCTCTTCCGGCTCCACTTCTTGTTGTACTATGCGTTTGCGCACCAGGAAATAGGTGACAATAGCGGCGGCAACCAGGCCAAAGCTAAAACCAAAGATAGTCCAGAAGGTACTGTTACGCTTGCGCCTTTGCTGTAACAGGTGTTCGCTGCGCTCAGCCAGGTCATGACTGAACTCACCACCACGTTTTACTAAATCGTGTCTTACCTGGTCACCGCGCTTCACAAAATCTTGCGTCACTCTACCGCCACGCTCGATCAGGTCATGAGAAAGCTTACCGCCTTGCACGACAAGACCTTCCGTCAGTTCTTCACCACGTTTCAGCAGGTCCTGGCTCCAATCAACCCCTGTCTCACGCAGTTGCTTGATGGTCTTATTCAGTTTGCGACGCTCGCGAGATTCTTTGCGCAGAGCTTTGCGTAATTGGTGTGCCTGCGATCGCCATTGCTGGGCCTGTTTCTGTAACTGTTGCGCTTGCTCTGCAACACGCTGGCGGCCCAAAAGCGTCAGTTCATCCAGGCGATCAAGTACGGTGGCCTGTGTAGCCTGGCTGTGGCCATTCTCCAGCATATCTTCAGCCTGCACACGATGTGACTGCGAACGCTGGCGCAGCCGTTCCATAATGGTATTCACGATGGGACCCGCCGTAGTAAGTGCGAGTACACCCACACGCATCCAGCGGTTTCCTTCTTTTAGGACATTCTTCTTTTCACGGGTCATAAATATCTCCCTCCTCATGGCGCACACAAGGAACGCCACTACTATATATGAACTTTAAGCACGAGGTGCAGTATAGTAGTGACAGTGCTTCGCCTTGGCACCCCTGCCATGCGCCCCTTGCTTGCACCAGGTCCCCAAAAAGAGTTAACAACAAAATGGGCGCGACCAATCGCGCCCCTACAACTGACCTACCTCATAACTCAGGTTATAGTATGTCAGTTTGTATTACTCTATGTCAAGCAAGAAATATCACCGAGGGCGACGCTGCCTTCACCATTCCCCGAATGCGGCTGCGTCCCTACCTCTCATCCCCACCACTTCCGACCCTACGCGATCATAAATCTTCGGTCGCGACCTCACTGAAGCGTAGTACGAGACGACAGAAATGGAGCATGGCGGCGGCAAATTCTAAATAGGCGGTATCACTGGCTGCCGCCTGTTGCGTTACTGACGCCCGGCGGCGCAACGCACGCAAGACGACTATCACATCTTCTTTGAGGGCTGTATCGAAATCACCGCTCTGCATCAGACGAACCACTTGCAACACAATGGATTCAACCTCGCGCCGCATCAAACGGAGATCACTTAACCAGGCATCTTCATCCTCGATCTCCGCATCGCCAGCACTCCCCCAAAATAGTGCATCTGTAGATTGCGCCTGCCGTTTGACATCCTCCCTGCGTCGTAAGGGAGGCTTCCCCTGGGAGTAATCCGCCTCACTTATTTGCGTTGGTCGGAAGTGAGACATGGGTTCTTCCAGCTTTACCCCCAACTCGCGTAGTAGCACGGCTAGTTCTTCTTCCCAGCCAGCCATAGAGCACCCTCCTTTTAGAACAACCAGGCAGATGAAACAGTGGTTTGCATCACCTTTTCGGCCCGAAACCTCAATCGCAGTGTAACATAGTGTATCAACCTTGTAAATGGCCCAAAAGGTTAGGAGCATCCAGCGAAAAAGCTGTTTCAGCTCACTGTTACTGACGTATATCGTGAACGCACAAGGCCAGGATTCCCAAAACCATCGTTCCTATGCCGCCACCCATGAATACCCAACGTGGACCAAGCAGGTCAGCCAGTATCCCCATCAGTAGAAACCCCACAGGGATCAGGCTGTATGAGCCAAGCATTTGGAGGCTGCTCACGCGCCCCAATTTGTCGTTTGGCACCAGCTCTTGCAAGAGTGTCGTTGAGATCACGCCAAAGATGCCCAGGCAGAAGACAGAGTGCTGAAATGATGAACGTCAACCCATCAAAAGCAAAAGCAATCACCGGGCCCGTGATTGCAACGCATGCCGCACCCATCAAAGGACCAAGCAACCGCCCCATCTGCCGGCTCAATGCCGTCAAGGCATTGGCCGAGGGGAGATCTTCTGTAGACACCAGCTGCGGCATGATAGCACTGTAGGCAGGAGAGAAGAAGCTATCCACAACCCCAAAGATCAATGCCAGGACAAGCAGGTGCCACAAGTGAAGGAGATGGAACCAGCCTAGCCCTACAATGAGGAAGGTCACCAATGCACGTCCTCCATCGGACCAGAGCATGACGAGGCGTCGGGAAAATCGATCAGCGGTTACTCCCCCCATCAAGAGCAAGAGAACTGTTGGCAAGATTTGGACTGCTATAACGAGCCCCATAGCAGTGGCAGAGCTTGTAAGCAAAAGAACCAGCCATGCCAAGGCGATGCCTGATACACCATCGCCTAAGGTCAAGATGGTCTGCCCTATCCAGAGCAGGGCAAATGGTTGTGACTGCAAGGAACGGAGAAACTGCCATCGACTCACCATTGCTACTTTCATACTCCTCTTTTTCGCTTTCCATCTGGCCTCATCTAGCGTGGTCTCATCATTCCTGACGAGTGAAATCTCATCCGTACTCACTATAACATGCTTATAGCATTTCAAGATAGAGAAAATATATGCTCTCTGCATAGGTGCTCGTTTTTTGACCAGACTTGCAAATCTAGTTCAAGCTGGCGTTCCCGTTTCAAACTCCAGGCCCGCTCGATAAATATTTCGTATGCTGGCTCTACTTTCCAATCCACCGTTGGAGGCCATTGATAATCGTATGCGGCAAAGATCCCACCTGGTCGGAGCATACGCGCTACTTCGGCGAGCGTCGACTCCGGTTCCATCCAATTTTAATTATTCGCGCTCGTTTATCTTCTCATGATATGCTTTTCCCAGAGCATACAAACCATCCATGAACCCTGGAAAGGAACAATATATATTATGAACACACGCCCGTCACGCGACTACTGGCCCACCGCCGACTGGAAAAAAGCTTCCCCCCAAGACATGGGAATGGACGCGGCTCTCCTGGCTGAGATGCATGACTACGCAAGTGAGCATATACCACAGCTTCACGCCATGCTCATCGTCCGGCATGGGGATACAGGTCGTGCCAGCAAATTATGTTACCGACTCGACTCGCAAGCAGAGCGAGGGCGGCCCTCCTGTCGGTGTCCCATACGGCTACTTATGCTGGGTGACACAACACGAGAACCATGCCGCCTTTTTTGCGTCGGGCTTCGGCGGTAAGTATATCTACGTCATTCCCGACCTGGACCTGGTCTTCGTCACGGCCTCGACCTCAGACCGTAGCAAGCTTGGGGAGGATCCGCAAGAACTCATTACGCGCTTTGTTCTCCCGGCGGTAACGAAGCATGAGCGGTAGCTATTCATGACTCCTCACCGCCTCAAGTGTTAGTGGTGCTGCAAGCTCCTGGCTGCCTTCGGCAGCCAGGAGCTTGCAGCACCACTAACACTTCCTTTTTCTACTTCCAGCGTTGGGCATCGCGGCGTTGATATTTCGACATCACCTCTTCAAAGGCAGCTTCGAGATCGACATCAATTGAGTTTGCTAATGAAGCCAGGATAAAGAGAATGTCACCCATCTCTGTCGCGATATTTCCCTGTTCCTCGCTCGCCTTTTTCGGCTTCTCTCCGTAAGTATGGTTGATCTCGCGGGCGAGTTCTCCCACTTCTTCGGTGAGCCTTGCCAGGCTGGAGAGGGGCATCCAGTAATTGCTCTGCCACTCTTCTTTGATCAGGGTATCTATTTCTTGCTGTACATCGCGCAACGTTCTCATTTACCTACACCCCGGTGGCAGGTTCCTCAGAACTCTCAGTCATATAGGCGTACGCCATATTCTTACTGTTCCAGGCATAGCCAACGTTGCCTTGCTGGTCAACCACTATCAGGCCGCCGCTGCCTTCAGCTTTCGCTCTGAACATAGTCATAGTGGCCTGCGCCGCATCTTGTGCGGAAATGCCACATGCTACAAAATCAGCTGCACGTTTGGCAATCAGCAGGCGTATAAAATCTTCACCGTCGCCTGTACAGGAGATGGCGGCGTTTTCATCCGCGTAAAAGCCACAACCCACCAGCGGCGAATCACCCACGCGCCCCGGATATTTATTGGGAACGCCGCCCGTCGAGGTAGCGGCAGCCAGCACCCCAGAGGCGTCGAGAGCCACAGCTCCAACTGTGCCGTGTTTCTCTTCACGGGCTGCTAAAGTATTGATTTCGCGCCGGAAATAGCTTGGCTCCTCTTCTTCTGACGCGGGCTGCGCTGCTGCCTGTCTATCCTTCCATCGCTTGTACTGTCGCTCCGTCAGCAGGTCCTCAAGCGTGCAGAGGGAGATGCCATGTTCCTGGGCAAAGCCTTGCGCTCCCTTACCTACCAGTAAGACATGAGGACTTTCCATAACTTTGCGTGCAAGCGAAATGGGATTTTTAATCAGTTCGACCCCCGCAACGGCACCAACACGCAGCGTCTGGCCCTCCATCATTCCCGCGTCCAATTCGATATTGCCCTCAGTGGTAAGGCAGGCTCCCGTTCCCGCGTTGAAGTTGGGATTATCTTCAAGCGCACGTACGGCAGCCTCGACCGCATCGAGTGCCGTTCCCCCCTTTTGTAAGACTTGCCAGCCTATCCGTGCCGCCTCTTTACAACCAGCCGAGGCCACCTCAACACGGTCAGGGGTAATAGTTCCGGCTCCTCCATGAACAATAATGGCAATGGGCATGTTGACATTCTCCTATTCTGTAATGTGTGAGCATTGTATCACATGTTTCACATGTTCAAGGAAACAACACGGCAAAGTGAACTTCTTGCGTCGCAAGAAGTTCACTTTGCCGTGTTGTTTCCTTGAACAATAATTCCTACAATCCTCCCACAAAATCTTGCAGGGCACTTGCTACCGCATCGGGCGCGTCGAACAGGATCAGGTGACCGGCATCGGGGACAATCACCAGTTGTGATTCTGGAATATCACGATGAAGACGCTCGCCATACTTCAATGGCATCTGCTGGTCTTTTTCCCCCCAGATAATCAGGGTGGGCTTCCCCAGCACCTTCAGGTCAGAGGAGACCGAGTTGGTATAGTTGGGAATTAAGAGGCGAATATGCTGGAAGAGCACCTCTTTGCCCAGTTCGCTTGACCAGGGATCAACATAGTCGCCCGTGAAAGCCTGAAAGCGTTGGGGATCTTGCGAGCCATGCGGCAGCGTCTCACGCAGATCGGCGATCATATCCTCAACTTTTGTCTCTTTGGGCGCATCGTAATCCTGACGCTTCTTCATCCCCGTTAATGGCCAGTTCTCGGCGAAACTAAGCTCGAAGCAGGTGGTATCAATCAGCACCAGGGCCGCTACACGCTCCCGGCTTAAGCGCGTAGCGAGGACTTGCGCCACGCCTCCACCCAGTCCATGTCCAACCAACACAACGTTGGTGAGATTCAGTTGCTCGAACAGCATCTTCAGGCCATCGGCATGGCCCCAGTTAGAGGTATCCGCTGGCCACGGATGATCGGATTGTCCATAGCCAAGCATATCGATAGCGTAGACAGCGCGGTCTGTGCTGGCAAGCTGGGGTATTACCTCAGCCCAGGTATATGCG
>Ga0209283_10002460_pt1 | contig 10338 bp, 6 predicted proteins | sample CZO8metaG_2_FD_188354 | JGI IMG/M metagenome (GOLD analysis project Ga0209283, IMG submission 188354) | Vadose zone soil microbial communities from the Eel River Critical Zone Observatory, Northern California, USA - CZOApr15con2H1.8 metaG... | ecosystem: Environmental > Terrestrial > Soil >...
ACTGAGAACCCACGACCGCTTCGGCAACCGCATCGACACGGTCGAATACCACCCGGCGTACCACGAGCTGATGGCGCTCGCTTTCGGCGCCGGGCTGCACTCGCTCACCTGGACGGACAAAAGAGAAGGCGTATGGGTCGCGCGCGCAGCGCTCAACTATCTGTGGAATCAGGGCGAAAATGGCGTCGCCTGCCCGGTAACGATGTCCTTCGCCGCGGTGCGGGTACTGCGCCACAACGCGAAGCTCGCCGAGGAGTGGGAGCCGAAGCTCCTTGCCTGCGACTACGATCCGCGCCCGCTGCCCCTAGCCCAAAAACGGGCCGTCACGATCGGCATGGCGATGACCGAGAGGCAGGGCGGCTCGGACCTTCGCGCCAATTCATCGCGGGCGGTGCCTCTGGACGAAGGCGAATTCGAGCTCGCCGGGCACAAGTGGTTCTGCTCGGCCCCGATGAGCGACGCCTTCTTCACCCTTGCTCGTACCGAGACGGGGCTGACCTGCTTTTTCGTGCCGCGCTCGCTCGCCGACGGCTCCCGCAACCCTTTTTTCATCCAGCGTTTGAAGGACAAGTGCGGCAACCGCTCCAACGCCTCCTCGGAAATCGAGTATCGCGGCACCCGCGCGCGGATCGTCGGGGAAGAAGGGCGCGGCATCGCCACGCTGATCGAGATGGCGCACCTCACGCGCTTCGACATCGTCGTCGCCTGCGCGGGAATGATGCGCGCCGCGCTGAATCAGGCGCTTCACCACGCCGCGCACCGCGAGGCCTTCGGACGGCGGCTTGTCGAGCAACCGCTGATGCAGAACGTGCTGGCCGACCTGGCTCTAGAGACCGAAGCCGCGGCGCTGCTGGTGTTTCGACTTGCGCGAGCCTTCGATCGCGCCGAACGCGACGAGCGCGAGCGGCTTTTGATGCGCTTGATGACACCGATCGCGAAGTATTGGCTGTGCAAGCGCCTTCCTCCCCTTGTGGTGGAGGCGATGGAATGCCTGGGGGGCAACGGTTACGTGGAGGAGGCGCCGCTCGCGCGCCTATACCGCGAGGCGCCTCTGAACGGAATTTGGGAAGGCTCAGGGAACGTCATTTGCCTCGACGTGCTGCGCTCGATCCAGAAAGAGCCTGCGAGCCTCGACGTCCTGCTCGAGGAAGTCAATAGTGGCGGCGAACGCGTGAGTCAGGGTGCCGCGCCGACCTACCGTTTACTGAAGGACACGATCGGCATCGAGTTGCAAGCGCGCCGAATCGTCGAATCCATCGCGATCGCGCTCCAGGCGAGCCTCATGGCGAGGCACGCGGCGCACGAAGCCGCTGACGCTTTCTGCGCCTCGCGCCTGGCGGGCGACTGGGGCCGCGCGTTCGGGACGTTGCCTTCGACGGCGTCCTGCGAAGCGATCGTCAGGCGAGCGCTGGCTCTCGGCCCACGTCCTGCCTAGAGGAATGGCCGAGCGATCCGGAGGGCGGTGTCTGCGTCGAAGTCACCAGCGCCAAATTGAGCAGTTCCAGGCTGCGCTTGGCCGCGTACATCACCTGTCGTTGCATCCGCGGGGTAATGGCGTAGTGCTTGACGATTTCCAATGCGAACTTCGGATGCTCGTCGTCGTAGTGGGAATGCTCCCGTATCCACTTGTACGTCCTCGGGTTCATGTCCACGCCGGGTTTATCCCGGTAGGCTTCGAAACCCGCGCAGACCTTTCTTGCGATAGCGCCGGTAACACCCTCGATGGCAAAGCTCGTCGCGGCCACGGCTTCTGCAAGAGATCCCTTGGTGTTTACGCGCCATACCCAGTCGGTCAGCGACTGCACGTCGCGCAAGGGGGGAGTCCCGCCCTCCGCCAGGTCCAGCATCTGCTGCCGGTCCAAGCCGAAGCCCTCACCCATCCATAGCCAATGCTCGGCGTGCGCCTTTTCGATACGGATGTTCTCGATCAGAAAGGTGCGGGAGAAATCGTCCTCCACCTTGATCAAGGCTTCGGCGAGAAACTTCGGGAAATCGTAGATGAACGGGTAGATGTGAAGGATCCACCCTTGCATCTGTTCGACACTGAGACGCGTCGACGCGATCGATTCCGCCCATGGACCGTTGACCAGATTGTCCCAATGGGGAGCCACGAATTCGTACATGGTAGCGACCCATCTCGGGTGGGAGGATATTTTGTGTACCGAACTGGTGTTCATGTTCATGGTTTGTTCTCTCAGGTTGTGAAATTAAACTCTCAAGTTGTGGAATTAGGAATCGTTGCGGGAACGGCCCAATGACGGGCTGAATCCTTCCCGGTACGCGCCATTCCTGCAGACACTTGTGCCAGGAACGGACCGGGAGGAGAAAGCCAATGGCCTTGTGCGAAGTCCACTCCGATCTCGCGCAGCGCAGCCAGGCCCATCTCTCCGTCCACGGCCTCGCCGATTGTTTTCTTGCCCATCACGTGTCCAACGTCGTTGATCGCCCGCACCATCGCGAGATCGACCGGGTCATGCGCCACGTCCTTGACGAAGCTCCCGTCGATCTTGAGGAAGTCCACGGGTAAGTGCTTGAGATATCCGAAAGAGGACATTCCGGCCCCGAAGTCGTCCAGCGAGAACAAACAGCCTAGCGACTTCAGTTCGCCAAAAAACCGCGCTGCCTTGTCGAAATTGGCGATCGCCGCCGTTTCCGTGAGCTCAAAGCATATGGTCCCGGGGCGCATGACGTAACGCCTGAACTGCTCGCGAACGAACTCGAGGAAGCGTTCATCCCCGATCGACGTGCCCGAAATATTGATGGCATAGGTTCCGCCGGTTCCGCCCTTGGAGCCCAAGGAATTGATCTTGGCGAACGCGTCCTGAATGACCCACTGGTCAATCATGGGCATCATGTTGTAGCGTTCAGCGGCCGGAATGAACGCCATCGGGGGAACGATCTTGTCGTGCTCGTCGAGCATGCGCACGAGCAGCTCGTAATGGTTGTCCCGGGGGGATTGTTCCCCGATCGAGTGGATTTCCTGTGCATGAAGCACGAAACGCCCTTCCTGGAGCGCTCGTTGCAGCCGAGACACCCATTCCATCTCGCCCCGGCGTAGAAATACCTCGCTGTCGTGCGGACGATAGAACTGAACGCGATTGCGTCCTTTCTCTTTCGCCATATAGCAAGCGGCATCGGCCGCGCCGAGTACATCGGTGAGGGTGAGCATTCCATCCGCGATATGGACTACGCCAATGCTCGCGCCGATGGTGAACGATCTGCCTTCGCTGACAAAGCGAAAGTCGGCTATGCACTTCTGCAGTTCATCGGCGATGCGAATGGCCTCATGCATCGGGCAGTTCTCGAGAAGTACGCCGAATTCGTCGCCGCCCAGACGGGCAAGAGAATCTCCTTCACGCACTTGCTGCTTCAACAACGCGCCCACCTGCCGCAGGAGCTGATCGCCGGCTGCGTGTCCGCAGGTATCGTTGACGATTTTGAACTGATCGAGATCCAGGTACATCACCACGTGCTGTCGCCCCTGATTGGTGGCTGTGTGCAAGGCCAGCTTAAGACGGTTTTCAAACTCAGGGCGGTTGACCAAATTGGTCAGCTGATCGTGGCTCGCATGATAGGCGAGCTTCACCGCGTATTCCTGCCCTAGCTTGAGCTCCTTGAGCTCCCGCTCCGCTCGGTCGACGCGACTGACCATGCGCTGTGTAAGAAAAATGCCGATCGGGACCAGAGTTCCCGCGACCGTCACGATCACGAGAAACAGCGTGGAGCGGATCCAGCGTGTGGCCTCGCCCAGGGTGTTTGAGAACCGGTTCTGCCAAGGCCTGAGTTCTTCGTTGACCTGGATAATGCGGTTCAGGATGAGTCCGAGTCCGGGCGGGTCCACGCGACCGGACAGGTGAAACGCGTGGAGCTCTTCGGCGGCAGCGTCAAGTCTCGCGAGGAAATCATCTCCGGTCCTCCATATGTCGAGGACGCTCTTCATGTAGCTTACGCGGTGAAAGCGCTGATACAGGCTGATGACGCCGGGAATGTCGTCCGGATGGGTTCCGCCTTCCAGGAAGCCGGCCCGGACGGCGGAATAGTCCGGAGCGGATTTTTCAAGCTCGAACCGGGCCCTTTGGAAACCCAGGGGCACCATGATCGCCTTCCGATAGCTGAGAAAATCGGACTCGGATTTGGTCTCGGCGAAGCGCAACAGGTGAAACACCGCTTCCTTCTGGTTCTTCGACCACAGGCTCTCGCCTTCGACGTACGCCCGACCCGCCGTGAGGATGTCGATGCTGACAATGGCAAGCCAAACCAGCACCGCGACGATCGCCAGGAACGGCGAGACAATCAAGAGCATGCGCTTGCTCGTTGCGAGCCATTGAGTGACTTTTGCGACCGAAGTCACAAGGGCCTTGATATCAACGTAGGCCATGATTCTTTGCACGTTCTCCCTTTCTTTCCTCGGAACCTTTGAGGTTCCGGAAAAGTTAGCACTCGCATTTATCAACAAACCGAACCGCTTCGAGACCTAAGAGAGCACGTTGTGTGCCTGCGAGCGGAACAAACGGGACGCCGGGGAACCGTGCAAAATTACCGCAGGATGCTGAATCTTCCTTCCATTCAGCTTTGACAGACGACGACTTCTCGCCAGGGACGGCAGAGTTTCAACAGCTCACGAAAAGTCCGAGATTTTCTCTAAGTGGCTGAAGAAGAACACCGGGAAACGCAGCCGGGGCGTGTGAACCTCAGGAGTCGTAACCCGGTGAGCGATTCGTCGCTCACCGAGTCCGCAGAACTGGCTTTCGGCTTCGACGATTCTTAGAAACGGTATGCGAATTGCGCGCCGAGAATGTCGACCGAGCCCTTGTAAGTTCCGACGAGCTGCCCGAAGGCTGTCGTGTTTCCGGCGTTCTGATTGATGGGAGCGTCCTTGATAAACAGATGCGCGTACCCGAAGTCGAGCGTGCCGTCCTTCGACACCTTGTATTGACCGCCAACCGACAGCCACAGGCGATTGTTGTCGGGCAGCCGCGCGGTGCGGTCGGTGTCGTTGACGGGCGTTTGGTCATACGCGAGGCCCATCTTGATCGACCAGGCATCGTCGTAGCGATGGACAGCACCGACACCGACACGCCAGGTGTTCTTGAAGTTCTCCGGGGTGGTATCGAGCGCTTGACCGGTGTCGCGCACGACTTGCAGCTGCTTGATCTTCGACCAACCGGTCCAGGTTATATCAGAGAGCAAGGTCCACTGCTGATTCAATTTATGCTGCAAAGCCACAGATGCCGAATCGGGCACCTCGATAGCGAGATTTACGTTTCCATCGAGGTTTCCAAGCAGTGCTGGCGCATTGCTGAAAGTCACCGTCCCCGTCACGTGGTATTTGATTGACGAGCGGTACGAGACTCCAAGCCGCGTTTCGGGTGCCAGCTGGAACATCGCTCCGAGGTTGAAACCCCATGCGCTGTCCTTTCCCTTGACCGCCACGGTTCCTTCGGCGTTGTTTGCCGGGACCGCCGCTGCGGCACCGGCGCCTCCCGCAGCAAACGCCGCCGCAACATAGTTCACTGCCTTGGTCAGTTCTGCATCCAGCTGCTGATAGTTGATCCCCCCCCCCACTGATATCGTGTCGCTGACCTTAAATGACAGTGACGGATTGACATTGAAGGTCTTTAGGTCGGACTTGATCGCTTGGAACCGCCCCATCCAATCCGAGGCGTATTCGGTCTTTAAACCGAATGGCACACTGATCCCAACACCCGCCTTGAGATCACGCATGACATCCGTGGCGAAGTAAAGGTCCGGCACCATCGCAAGGCCGCCCGCGTCTCCTCCCGCTCCCCCCAGTGGTCGGCCGGCCGCAGGATTTACCCCGTTTAAGGCAGTCCCTGACGGCAAGGAACCCGAATCGCTGAATTTCGCGGAAAGGTTGATTAACGCGACGCCAGCGGAGATTTGCATCCCTGGCGGCAGCAGGCTCATGCCTGCGGGGTTGTAGAAGATGGTGCTCGCATCCTCCGCGGCCGCCGCGGCACCCGCATAGGAGTTACCCAGACCGCTTGCGTTCTGTTCGATCAGGGCGAATGCCGAAGCGTGCGCCTGCGAAGCGCCTCCGGCGAAAGCCCCCGCGACCGCGAGTGAAAGGGCAGTTTTTCTGATTCCGATACGTATCATGAGAATTTCCTCCTTGCGTTGTTGAGAGCCGAACTAGCAGCTGACTTTGGCCGCCGACACGATAACACAACGTCATAGCCTAGCAAATGGCCCGCCGCGACGGCAGGCCGAGCTCACACGCGCGACCGGCCCATCAGGCAAGGGTCACCCGCGCGAACTTGCGCTTGCCTACCTGGAGCACGACCGTGTCCCCCCGTTTCACGGAAAGTCCCTTGTCGGTGACTTTCTCGCCGTTCATGCGCACGCCTCCCTGCTCGATCATGCGCAGGGCCTCCGAGGTGCTGGAGACCAGCTGCGACTCCTTGAGCACCTTCATGATCGCCATCTCCGGGATTTTGGACGAAGCGGATTTTCCGCCGTCGCCCGGGACCTTTACCGTGATTTCCGGAATGCTCTCGGGCGTCGCACCATGCTTGAAACGCGCCTCGAAATCGGCCTGGGCGCGCTCCCCCGCTTCGGCGCTGTGAAAACGGGCGACGATCTCGCGCGCAAGAAGCACCTTGATGTCGCGCGGGTTGCGGCCGCCGGCGACCTCCTTGTTCCACTTGGCGAGCGTTTCCAGGGATTCGAAGGAGAGCAGCTCCAGGTAACGCCACATCAGCTCGTCGGAGATCGACATCAGCTTTCCGAAAATGACTTCCGGGGATTCGCTGATACCAACGTAGTTGTCGAGCGACTTCGACATCTTCTCGACGCCCCGTATCCCCTCGAGAAGAGGCATCGTCAGGATGCATTGCTGTGGCTGATCGTAGTGTTTCTGCAGCTCGCGCCCTACCAGCAGATTGAACTTCTGATCGGTCCCCCCGAGTTCGACGTCGGATTTCATCGCCACTGAATCGTAGCCCTGCATGAGTGGGTAGAGAAACTCGTGTATGGCGATGGGCTGGTGGGCCGCATAACGTCTGCCGAAATCGTCGCGCTCGAGCATACGCGCGACCGTCCATTTTCCAGCCAACCCTATCAGACCGGCTGCGCCCAGCTCGTCGGACCACCTGGAATTGAACAGGACTTCAGTCTTATTGGCGTCCAAGATCTTGAAGACCTGGTCTTGATAGGTTTTCGCGTTCCGCAGGATCTGCTCCCGCGAAAGCGGCGGTCGTGTCGCGTTCTTGCCGCTCGGATCACCGATCATTCCAGTGAAATCTCCGATCAGGAACTGGACGTGATGGCCCAAGTCCTGAAACTGACGCAGCTTGTTGATCACCACCGTGTGTCCGAGATGCAGATCGGGCGCAGTCGGGTCCAGGCCGAGCTTCACACGTAGTGGTCGTCCGGATTTGAGCTTTTCGCGCAGCTCGGCCTCGACGATCAGTTCATCGCAGCCGCGCCTGATGACTTTCAGTTGGTTGTCGATGTCGCTCATGGTGTGCAATGGCTGATCGGGCGGTTATTTGTTAGACTTTTTCGATTCAACCCGCTGCGGAACATGGATAACGACGAGATTGGAATTGTAACGCTGTCCGGCGGAAGGCGCCTCCGATGGTCGGCTGCCGCCGTCGCCGTGCCGCTGTTCGGCGTGGTGGCTGCGTTCGGTACGGTCGAGCACGGGCCGGAACCGATTCCGACGCGGATTGTCGTCGACCCGCTCGCCCTGTCTGCCACCCCGACCGGCGACCCAGGAACGATCATCTACTTTCAGGAAGACCGCTTCAGAAGTGGCGACACGGTCGCCACGCTGATCGAGCGGCTTGGAGCAGACGAGGACGAAGCGGCGCCCATTTTGCGTTCTTCGCGTGCGGCGCGGCCGTTCCGCCTTTTACTTCCCGGAACGACGGTCAAAGCCAAAGTCGACGACGCCGGCAAGCTGCGCTCGCTATGGTTTCTCTCCGACAGGGACACGATTCTCTCTGTGGACCGCTTCGGCGAGAGCTTCGGTAGCTCCGAGCAGCAAGCCGAGGTGGCGCGCGACATAGAGATGAAATCAGGCGAGATCAAGACCTCGCTCTTCGCCGCAACCGATGCGGCGGGGATTCCGGACGGCGTCGCGGTCCAGCTTGCCGACATCTTCGGAGGAGACGTGGATTTTCACCGTGATTTACGCCGTGGCGACCGGTTCGGGGTCGTTTTCGAAACCTTTTACCACAGCGGCCAAACGATCCGATCCGGGCAAGTGGTCGCGGCCGAATTCTCCAGCCAAAGGAAAACCTACCGCGCGGTGTGGTTCCAGGATCCCTGGGGTAGGGGCGGCTATTACACCCTAGAAGGCGACAATCTGCGCAAGGTATTTCTACGCTCGCCGCTCGAGTTCTCGCGCATCACCTCGGGATTCGGCATGCGCCGGCATCCGATTTTCCAGCAGTGGCGCGCGCATCAGGGAGTCGACTATGGAGCCCCAGTCGGGACCAGGGTCAGGTCCACCGGTGACGGTGTCGTGTCGTTCGCCGGGTGGCGGAACGGTTACGGAAACCTCATCGTGCTCAGGCACTTTGGGGGATACAGCACGTACTACGCACACTTGAGAAATTTCGCGCGAGGGATGAGGGCGGGAAGCCGCGTTGTCCAGGGCGAAATCATCGGTTACGTCGGGCAAACCGGCTGGGCCAGCGGCCCTCACCTTCATTACGAGTTCCATCTCCACGATCAGAATCGCAATCCGCTGACCATCGTTTTTCCGGCCGCGCAGCCGATTCTCGCGATCGAACGAGCGGCGTTCAGGCGTACCGCCGAGCCGCTCGTCGCGCGACTGGATCTTCTGAAAAACAGCAACCTCGCGCTGCTCGAGTGAGCGGTTCCACGAGATCCGCGTCTTCCGAGATCTACATCGGTTTGATGTCGGGCACAAGTCTCGACGGTGTCGATGCCGCACTCGTCGATCTGCGGGTCGGGCCGTCTCTGATAGGCGCCGGATTTCTGCCCTACCCCAAAAGCCTGAAAACCTCCCTGCTGGCCCTGCACGAGGCGTCCAGGGACGAGCTGCATCGAGCAGCGCTCACGGGGATTGAACTCTCAGGGCTCTATGCGAAGGCCGTCGATCGCCTGCTGGAGAAACACGGAATTCCCGCGAAGACCGTTTCGGCCATCGGTTGTCACGGCCAGACGGTGCGTCATCGGCCGGGGTCCGGGTACAGCATTCAGCTCGGCAATCCTGCGTGGCTTGCCGAGCGTACCGGCATCACCGTGGTCGCCGATTTCAGAAACCGCGACATCGCCGCAGGTGGAGAGGGTGCCCCGCTTGTACCTGCGTTTCACGCGGCTACCTTCCGAGACTCGCGCCGCCATCGCGTCATCGCCAATCTCGGTGGCATTGCCAATCTCACCGACCTTCCCCGCAAGGGACCCGTGACAGGCTTCGACACAGGACCTGGCAACGTCCTGCTTGACGCGTGGACGCACGAGCGATTCGGCCGCGATTTCGACCGGGGCGGGGCGCTTGCCTCACGAGGACGGCCGGTTGCGTCCTTGCTGAAGGCGTTACTTGCCGATCCTTATTTTCGCCGTACCGCCCAAGAGCGCACGGGCCGTGATCACTTCAGTCTCGATTGGTTACGCCGGTTCAGCGTCGGAAAGCACAAGGCCGAGGACGTGCAAGCCACGTTGGCCGAACTCACGGCGCGCAGTATCGCCCAAGCGATTGCGAGGTTCTGTCCAGGCGCAGAGGAAGCTTACTTGTGCGGCGGTGGAGTGCGCAACCACGATCTGGTGATGCGCATTACCCGGGAACTGGCCGGCATGAAGATCGCCTCGACCGAGCCGCTCGGGATTCACCCGGACTGGGTAGAAGCGATGGCTTTTGCCTGGCTCGCACAGCGGGCTCTGAAGCGAGAACCTGGAAATCTTCCAGAGGTCACCGGTGCGAAGGGGCCGCGAGTGCTCGGTGCGATTTACGCGGCCTGATCCACCGCGAGTGTCCGGATAAGACTCAAAATGAAGCGGATGCCCAACGCACCCGCCCAGTGATTCCCGATGGGCTTATGCGGAGAACGACGAACCGCAACCGCAGGTGCTCGTCGCATTGGGATTTTTGATCACAAACTGTGCGCCCTCGAGACCTTCGGTGTAGTCGATCTCGGCGCCGGCGAGATACTGGTAGCTCATCGGGTCGATGAGCAACATCACCCCGTTTTTCTCCATCACCGTGTCGTCGTCGCTTTTCATCTCGTCGAAAGTAAAACCGTACTGAAATCCGGAGCAGCCGCCGCCGGTGACAAACACGCGCAGCTTCAATTCGGTGTTGCCTTCCTCGTCGATCAATTGCTTGACTTTGTTTGCGGCGCTGTC
>Ga0209283_10002461_pt1 | contig 10335 bp, 8 predicted proteins | sample CZO8metaG_2_FD_188354 | JGI IMG/M metagenome (GOLD analysis project Ga0209283, IMG submission 188354) | Vadose zone soil microbial communities from the Eel River Critical Zone Observatory, Northern California, USA - CZOApr15con2H1.8 metaG... | ecosystem: Environmental > Terrestrial > Soil >...
TCAGCGCCCACGACCTCGCTGACTGCAGGTGACTGCCGGAAAGGGGTGGGCGCGAGATAAGGCCGAATGCGCGCGGCTGCGGCCAACACGTCTGAGAGCGTGGGTTCAACCAGTGCAGTCACCTTGATTCCCGATGCACCAGCGTAGGCTTTGGGCATGCAGCCCCTGCTGGCACTCGTGGCCCTTATCGCGTTGGCCATCGCCTCGCAGCTTTGGGGCGTCGATTCGAGACCAGGCTTCGCCGACGGACGCTTCGACCGCGTCGAGCGCTGGTTCCCGCATTCCAGGAATGACTAGAAGAAGCCTCTCGTAGGCCGGACACCGCCTGTCACAATCGCCGCCGCGATCGCGATCCAGCGCCTCGCCCAGCGTCATCACGCCGATCCGCACCGGTACGAAGAACGGGGCTGCGGCGTCTGCGCGCCGCCAAGGTTGGCACCATAGTGGCGACTTGAGCACTGGTACACGGCCCGGGGACCTCGTCGGCACCGAACCAGGAGCGTTCGGCTCTCGAGCGATTGCGAACAGATGGCGGACGCTGGCCCCGGTCCTATGGGTGAGCTTCCTCACGCTGGTCGTGGTCGGACCGTGGCTGAGCTCGGGCTACATATTCGGGACCGACTTCGCCGGTCCTCGGCACTACGCATTCCCGAACTTCCCCACGAGTTTCGCCGCGCTGCAGGCTGTGCTCGCGCTGGCTGCCGCAGCTCTTCCGGCTGATGTGGTCGGAAAGGTTCTCATCGCCTCGATCTTTCTGACGGCGGGCCTGGGCGCTTACTTCGCCATACCAGTCGGGCCATTCGTCGCGCGCGCTGCGGCCGCGCTCATCTACATGATCAATCCGTTTGTCTACGACCGTCTGGCTTACGGTCAGCTCACTGTTCTTGCCGGCTACGCAGTCTTGCCTTTCGTGGCGCTCGCGGTTCGCCGCCTGATTCTCGCGCCGGACGTGCGACGGGCCCTGGTCGCTGCCGGGATGTTGGCCCTGGTGGGCATTTTGGACATCCACATGGCGCTGATTGCTGCCGTTCTGAGCGGGGTCCTCGTCGGGACCTTCCTAGCACTCGACAAACAGATCCGTGATCGCGCGGCTCGCCTCGGAGCATTTGTGCTCCTGGCCGTCGTCGCGGCATTGGTGGCGAGTTCGTACTGGCTCATTCCAATGCTCAGCGGCAACGGTCCCGAATCGCAGACGCTCGCGCGAATTGGAGACGCGGACCTGAGTGCCTTCAGCACGACGGCAGATCCAACCCTCGGCGTGCTTGTCAACGTTTTGGGGCTGTATGGCTTCTGGGCGGAGGACACACAGCGCTTCGCTTCGATGAAGGAATTCGTCGTCGCGTGGCCTGTGATACTCGCCGTGATCCTCGTGATCGTGTGTGCCGGAGTCGTGGGCGGCTGGAAGCGCGTTGACTCCGTCGATTCGGACCACACCCGCCCGTGGGTGGCCGGCATGGTTGTCGCGATCGTGGTCGCGGTCGTCCTGGGGATCGGCATCGCCGACGCTCACATTGCGCCCCTCATCCATTGGCTCGATGCGGTGTTCCCGCCGTATCGAGGAATGCGCGATGCCGGAAAGTGGGGCGCCATCGTCGCGCTCGCGTACTCGCAGCTGATCGCACTGGGATTCGTCGGCATCAGACGAGCCACCTACGTTCGGTTTCAGTCGCCCGGGAACCGAGAGGTGGCGCTCACACTTCTCGTCACCGTGATAGTCGCCGTCCCGCTGTACTACGGCAGCGGGCTCTTATACGGAATGCACGGCCAGATCCATCCATCTTCCTATCCAGCAGGCTGGTATGCGGTTGACCGTGCCGTGTCAGCCGACCCACATCCTGGACGCGTTGTTTTCCTCCCATGGCATGGCTACCTCGCGTTGTCGTTTGTTCAAAATTCCAATCGCGTGGTTGCCAACCCCGCGCCGGATTTCTTCTCGACACCCGTTGTAGCCAGCGAGGATCTCGAGATCCCCGGTATCAGGGCGCCGACCGATGTGGATCAGGTCATGGTGTCAGACTTGGTCGCTAAAGCAGGCCAAGGAAACTGGAGTTCGCAGCTCGCGGCTCGCGGATTCAAATACGTTCTCCTTGCCCGCGAGGTCGACTGGCAAAGCTACGACTACCTCGACCATCAACCAAATCTCGTCTTGGTGAAGGACTATGGATCGATCGAGCTGTATCGCAACATGCTGTGGCATTCGTGAGGGCGAAGTTCTGCGGGGCAACCTGACCCTCGCTGAGTTCGCCTAGTCGATTTGGCGCACCCCGCCAATCGTGGCTCTGCCGAGCAAGCGTTTCGCACAGCCGCGGAGGCTCTGAAAGCGGCATCAGGCGTTGCTCAGCGAGCGTATCTCCGAACCGTCGAGGTGCTGAGAGCGGGAGCAACGCATCTGCAGCTCCCGCTGGGTCCATTGACCGCAGGGCTCGTTGTCCGCCTCGTCTTGGCTCCCTTTGCGGCTTGGAACTACGACGATGCCGTCTGGTTTCACACCGCATTGTCTGGCTACTATGGCGTCCCTCTTTACCAGCGCCCAGGCTTCTCCTACCCTCCTGTTTGGGGCTACCTACTCCAGATTCTCGGAACCGTGATTCATGCATCGGGCTTTGGACCGAGCTTCTTCGGAGTAGTCGACCATAACTTTGCTCCGGCCGCGAGCGTCACAAGTGACTACACAGATGTTGTGACCGCCCCCGGATTCAACCTGCTATTCAAGGTCGCCCTGTTTGCCTTTGATTTGCTGACCGCTGCGGTCATTTACCGCTTTGTCAACCAGTTGACGGGTAAGCCCAAGCGCGCTCGACTGGCTTTCATGGCGTGGTTTTTGAACCCTTTTGTGATTTACGAAAGCGCCATCCACGGCGCCTTCGACGTCATCGTCGGATTCGCGGTACTGGCGACGCTGATCTTGATCCTGATCGGTCGGGAATACTGGGCCGGAGCCGCCTGGGCGATCGGAATCCTGACCAAGCTGTCTCCGGTGACTCTGGGCCTCGAGTTGGTGCTGGCGATCGCGGTCATGGAGAACTCGATCCAGCAGTCGACCAGATTCACCGTCCGGCGGCTGGCCGGGTTTGGTCTGGGAGCCGGCGTGGCCATGGGCTGCCTGGTTGCGCCTCTGGTGTTGCAGGGGTCCGTACAGGCGATGCTGCACAACGTATTTGCTCGAGCACAGACACCAATAACAATCGGTGGAATATCTATCAGCGGGCTCAGATACCTGAAGCCGTTTTCGGGGCTTCTGGTATGGGCGTTTGAGAACAGCGGAACCGTCATTCAAGCTACGACGACAGCGCAAATCGTTGCGATCGTCCTGTGGGCGATCTGGACCGTCATCATGGTCCGGAAGGATCCGGTCTTCGGACTGTTCACCGGGTCGATCGGGACGCTCGCGAGCTTCATGCTGCTGTCCCCGATTGCAAATCCTCAGTACATCCTTTGGTGGCTGCCGGCGCTCACGGTGTTCGTGTTTGCAAGCGGCCGAGGGTACTGGCCTTTCGCTGTGATTTCTCTTGCGCCGGTGTTCTTCTCCCTTGCCATCCTCGGTCCCACAGCTTCTCTTGCACCTGTGGCGACGTATACGCATCTGATTCCAGCAAGCGTGGTCAATAACGAAGTAATCGCTTGGTACACCGCACCGCCCCGACTTTGGGGCGCCACTCTGGCGGATGATGTCTTCGCGCCGGCATCGCTCGCGACGGTCGCGGCCATTATTTCTCTCTTTGTCGTCTGGATACGACTCGCGCGAGAAGAGTTTTGGTGATGGACCTACGTGCCGGCGCGCAGTGGACGTGGCTCGAAACCGTGGTCGGCGCTTTGCTGGTTGGAGTGGTGGTTGCGGAAATCGTCATTTCCAGCTCGCCAGTTGAGCGGGCTGAGCAAGGTCTTGCCGTTGATGTGAGGTCAGCCTCTTTCACTGCTCAGGCAAGCACGATCCAGCTGGTGATTTCGCATGGATCGCCTCACCAGGAATTGGACGTCGCAGCCTTCCCCTTGCCAGCCAAGTCAATTCCCCAGTTGTCGATGTACGTGTATGACGATTCTCGCTTTCCGGCTGCCGACGTAGCACCCACCGTTCCCCAGGGCATCTTCGACCACCTCAGCGCCGAGCTGGCGACGCGACATCATGAACCCCCAGTAGTCGCTGTTTCAGCTGAGGGTCTGGCCGGCGTGCTGCTGGACACCGCCAGGGCACCCGGCAGGGTCGTGGTGACGATGACGGGCGTACTTCCGGCAAATGTGTTCTCCAAGGACACTGACCTGGTCTCACCGTGGGTCCAAGCGGGTGGAGTCGCCGTCTGGGGCGGAGGAGCGATCGGGTATTGGAGCGGACGCAATGGCCAACCGCTGTCGAGCGACGACGCCCTTGGAGAGGCGGGGACGCAACGCTTGCTCGGGAGCAATGTCGTCCAGTATCCGACCACGTTTGGTCGGCTGGGCGACGTGCCCAGTGCGTTTGCGTCTGCTTTGGACGTAACTTACAACTTCACCGGCGCGGGGGTCTTGCTTGGCTCAATCACCGCCCACGCCGGTCTCGACCTGGGTTGGGACTCCGGTCAGCTCACGTCCATCGCGTATCTGCCGCGAGGGTCGGGTGGCTTCCTCATTTTCGGCGGGGAAATTCCGGATGAGGGGTCGGTGTCTGTCGATCTGGCGCGGATCCTCATGTCTGGGGCAATATTCGGCATGGGCCAGGCTGCCTCGAAACACCTCACACTGGCTGGTTCTGCGACACCTGAGACGGTCGACTGGAAGCTCCCATTCCTGGCGCCAAATGGCGGCATCATGCTGGTGGCGTTTGATCCGAGTCCCGACGCCCTGTACTTCTTCAAGCGTCAAATCAAGCCTTGAATCGCGGTTGGATCTTCAGCGGTGCGCCACGAAGTTCCAATGCTCGTTGCGACGATAGACGGTCTCCAATTGCGGAAGGCTGTAGGGACCGTCGCCGTCTAAGTTGAAGATACGAAGCCCGGCACTGTCGCACAGGAGCCTGTAAATGTCTGACGGGCCGGTGCCGTAAAAGTCCGATGCTCCGGTGCCATGTTCGAAAAGAACGATCGGACGATGACGCTTCAGCGTCTCCATCGCTCCCTCGATCACAAGCTGCTCAGCTCCTTCGACGTCGATCTTGATCAGGGCAGGCACGTAATCGCTGGGCAGGCGATCGTCAAGCCGCTCGGTCTGCACCGTGATCGTCTCGATCGTTGCCTTGCTCGGATATTTACGTCGTCGGAACCCGCTGTAGGCAGGCAGGTTCTTGACGTACGTGAAATCGCTCGTTCCGTTCACATTCGAAAGGGCTGCGCGGCGCACGTCGACTCCCGGGAAGTCTGTGGTCAGCCTGGCAAAGAATGGTGGCAAAGGCTCGTACGCGACGTGACGCCCCAGCGGCGCGATGCGGACCATCTCTGCGAGGAACCGACCGTCATGACTGCCCACGTCGATGCAGTTCGAATCCGCTGCGAGACTGAAGGCCAGCAGCAGCCGCATGTTGACTTCGTCTTGATACGCGCGGCGAGCCCAGGCCGGGCCAACACCCGCTGCCACTGCCACTCGCTGCAACCACGTAGTGGCGGTCATCAGACGAGTCTGCCGTACGGGCCCATATGTCCGCGAACGGCATCCAGCATTCCCTTGAGGTAAGCCGCCGCGACGTCAGCGCGTCGGAGCAGCAGCAGTCGCCATGCGTGGTAGCCGTTCCAGACCACCACCAAGCCGAGAATCCTCGTCAGGCGCCGACCTAACTCTCTGGTCTCGAGGGCGAAACGCAATGGGTTCCGAGCCTTGTAGTACGCGATCGTCTCGGAAAGGCCGAGATCACCTCGCTCTAACGACGAGGCGCTCACCGCGTGGGTGCACAAGACCTCGCCGATGTATCGGCACCGCCACCCGCCGGCCCTGACTCGCTGACACCACTCGGCGTCTTCGTAGTACGCAAAGAAGTCGGCGCGAAACGGACCCATCTCTCGCCAGGCCGTTGCCGAAACCAGCATGCAGCAGCCGGTGATAAACCCGGCGTCCGAGCTGGGAGGCGGCTCAGCGGATGGAGCCATCAAGCCGCGATGCCGGGTGAAGGCAAACCAATCGCTCACCTCGCCCCCACCAAACCAGAGGCGATCGGGTCGGTCGGCAAAAGAGATTGCCGGCCCGGCTGCCGCCACGCGCGGATATCGGCTTGCTTCGTCGAGAAGCCGGCCGAGGCAATTCCCCTCGACCTTGGCATCGTTGTTCAGAAGCAGAATCCAATCGGCGCCGGCGTCGAGGGCTTGAGCGACACCGAGATTCACGGCGCCGGCAAAGCCGATGTTTTCGTGCAGCTCGATGATCCTCGTGGCGGGTGGTGCCGAGGTCCGCACACGCGCCACCTCCTCAGCCGAGCTCCCGTTCTCGATGCAAACCAGGACATCTGGTCGCGGAACCATGGCCGCCAGGCTGCTGAGAGCGCCGAGAGTGTCGTCGGGCCGGCGCCAATCGACGACTACCGCGGCCGTCTTGACCATCCGAAGGAGCCTAGCCTGAAATCAGTTCGGGCTCGCTTCCCCTTCAATGTGCACTTCAGTCACGAAACCGGGGACCTCGGACGGCAGGCGTTCGGCGAGCGTGTGAGCACCCCGCGCGTCACCCCGGATGGTTACCGTCAGCCCGCGCCGACCAACCGTGATGTGGTCCTCGAGCCTGACCAGCTTCTTCAGGTGCGGTACGACCGATCGAAGGCTTCGAGCCTGAGGTTCAGGTTCTGGGGGGACGAGCTCGAGGCGCTGAATGGCTTCGTGATGCGCCCGAAGCACATGGCCATGCATGACCACCCGCTTGGACGTGAGGATCGGATGCCAGATCCCATTCTCGTGTCCTCGGCGAGTGAACCGTTCGAGGCGCGCGCCGATCCTGGCGATCGCCTCGAGAGCCATTGTGGAGACGATGTACCGCGCAGGCGTACCACCGCGGCGCCAGAGTCTCCAGCCTGCCGCCAGCGGCGACGCAAGGCCCATGGACGAAACCCGGTAGCCGGTTGCAGTCGCCACGTTTACATGACCCCGGTAAATGCGGGTTCTTTGAGCAAAGAACTCCCGCATCGTTTCCGGGCCGTGATTCCGAATGATCGCATTCGGGACATATCTGAGCTGGAGGCCCTGTCCGACGATCACTTGCTCCATGCTCGCCTCGTCAACCAGCGTGCTCTCGTCGATGGAGTGCAGCACCCGCCTGAAAGCAACTGCTTCGCCCAGCTTCGGTTTGCGAAGCGAGAGTTCGTGATGGACGTCCCACAGGATGTTCACGGCATGGCCGACGATGCCATTGCGCGGATTGGTTGGAGCTGGTCTGGCTCCGGTCATGCCAACGGACGGATCGGCAAGCGGCTCGACGAGGCGAGCCAGCGAGCCAGGGGTGAAAACCACATCGCCTCCCAGAATCACGACGAAAGGTTCAGAGGAGTGGCGCAGCAGAATGTTGAGAGCGCTCGCCTTTCCTGAGCGCTCCGATTCCACCACCAGCCTGAGGCGCCGGTCCTTGGCCGCAACGGACCGCACGATCTCCTCGGTTTTGTCGGTGCAGCCGCTTGCGATCACCAACACCGACTGGACCCTGGTCCGCCCCTCTTGTTCGGCGAGGACGGCCCGGAGACAGGTCTCTATCGTCGGTTCTTCGTTGTGGACCAGAACCCCCACCACCGTGGATTCGAGCGGGTGATATCCAGGCCGATAACGACGATCGATTACTGCGGCCATCGCGCTCAGGCGTCCACGTCGGATCTGCGGATGAACGCAGCGGGTATCAGTGGCGAGCACATGTCATCAGCCCCCTCGGTAGCCTCGATAGTTGTCGGGTCGCTTACGGAGTGCTTCTAGTGGCCGTGGCCTCGTGAGTTGCCCTGGCCGTGACCATGGCTCGTGCCCTGGGACGCTGTTGCGTTTTCGTTGTCTAGGGATGACGTGGTGTCAGTGCCTTCAACACCACCTGTTGAGACCGCGATCCCGAATTTCTCGAGGCCTACGCCCTGGCCCGGGAACGGTCGATTCGGGCATGGCTTGCCGTGGTCGTGATAGCCATAACCCTTTACGCCACAGTTGTAGCCGAAGCCGCCTTGACCGTTTGACGCTTCCGACGGTAGAGGCGCCAAATACGAAAGCGCTAGAACTGTCGCCACCGCTCCCGCAGGTATTAATCGGCGCCATTTCGCCGAGATCATAAAACTCACGGTCGCCTCCTTATCGGAGATTCCCGTCCCCTCGCCCCCGGACCCTAACACACGCCTCGCAGCGACTGTCAAGTGCCTTGGCTTCTCACGAGTAACGCGGGCGGACAGGTCGTAATTGGCCTTCAAATCAAGCCTTGCAATTCACTCTTGATGAAGCTAACGCTGACATCCGCATGATCGTGCGCGCCGAGCGCGACCGCGTCGAGCGCTCGTTCCCGCATTCGAGGGATGACTAGAAGAAGCCTCTCGTGGGCCCCTATGTTGCCGCGATCATGCGTTGTATCAGGTCGATCTCGGTCTCATAAATGTGGGCCGACTTCACGGTCATCGTCAGCGTGCCGACCCCGACGCCGAGGTCGCTGGCCACGCGAGTTTGAAGCGCTGCGAGCTCGACGAGATTGGCATAGCCCTTCGTGCCGAAGTCGATGGCGTTCGCGTAGACGGCGAGCTGTAGCTTTCCCTCGAAGAGCCAGAAGTCGAGCAGGCTGACGCATGGGATGTAGCTGGTGTCGGTCAGTGGCTGGAACGTCGTGACCGTCGCGTCGCGCGCCGATGGATTGGCCGCCAGTCGGTCGATCACCCAGCGGATCTGATCGTGGCCTGTGTGGGCGTAGTCGTACAGGCGCGTCGCGTAGCTGTCGGCGTCACCGAGCTCTGCCACTCGGGAGTGGTCGGTAAAGTTCGCGTGCATCCAGGCCAGGCGTTCGGGATCGCCGTGCTGGGCAATGATCGGGTCGTCGATCCTCGGCGAAGACACGTCGAGCGTCGCGCGGAACACCTCGACGATTGGCAATCCTTCCCAGTTCCCGACGACACCGCCTGTCAGAATCGCCGACGCGATCGATATCCACGCCTCGCCCAGTGTCATCACTTCGATCCGCACCGGCACGAAGACCTCAGTCATTCGGTTGGTATCGTAAATTGCACCGAATCGAAGCCGAGGGGGACCTGCCCAATGGACGCGCTTGACTGGCTGCTCGACGCGGACCCGGCGATTCGCTGGCAAGCGATGCGCGACCTGACCCATGCGCCGGCCGACCAGGTCGCCGCGGAGCGTGCCCGCGTCGCCGCCGAAGGCTGGGGCGCGCGGCTGCTGGCTCTTCGGCGGGATGATGGGCTGTGGGACACTGGAACTCCGGAGCCGGAATGGGTCTCGCTGCTCTCCCTGTTGATGCTCCGCGATATGGGCCTCGACGCTGCGAGCGAGGAGGCGCGTAACGCGATCGGCCTCGTCCGCAACAACGCGACGTGGCACTCCCGCGGCCCTTGGCACGGCACACCGGTGTTCGCGGGCGAGGTCGAGCCGTGCATCAACGGTCGCGTGGTCACGGTCGGCTCGTACTTCGGCCAGGACGTGACAGCCATCGTCGACCGGCTGCTCGGCGAGCAGATGGCCGATGGCGGGTGGAATTGCGAGCCTGAGAATGGCTCGACCCGCGGATCGTTCCATACGACGATCAACGTCCTCGAAGGCCTTCTCGAGCACGCGCGAGCAACCGGCGGCTCGGCCGAGGTGACCGCGGCGCTTGGGCGAGGGGAGGAATACCTGCTGGAACGCCGGATGCTGCGCCGGCTGTCGAGCGGCGAGCTGATCAATACCGCCTTCACACTGTTCTCGTTCCCGACCGGCTACCACTACGACGCGTTGCGCGGGCTCGACTTCCTGCGCGCAGCGGGCGTGACGCCCGATTCGCGCGTTGCCGAGGCCATCAACCTGGTCCGCTCCAAGCGTGACGCCGAAGGCCGATTGCCGCTCGAGAACCCACACGAGAGCGAACTGGTCGGCGCCCGCGTCCGCGATCTCGAGTTCGACATGGACGAGCGCGAAGGCCGGCCCAGCCACTGGAACACCCTGCGCGCCATGCGCGTGCTGGGCTGGTACGACGACAACCCGGTCTCGGGCCGGTGGTAGCAGTCCGACCGGCGAGTGCGTGACCGACCCGTTAATCAGATCTACACGTGCTCGAGCCTCAGCGTCGTCGCAGTCCTGGGGTCGGTCTGAATGAAGAGAACCACTGTGCAATCCCTGTGGAGCTATTGGACTGCTGAGCCCAGACGAAATCGTAGTGAAGGGTCGCTGCGCCGGCCTGGAAGACAGCCTTGCCGACATAGCAGCCGGTCACCACATAAGTACCAGTAAG
>Ga0209283_10002465_pt1 | contig 10332 bp, 9 predicted proteins | sample CZO8metaG_2_FD_188354 | JGI IMG/M metagenome (GOLD analysis project Ga0209283, IMG submission 188354) | Vadose zone soil microbial communities from the Eel River Critical Zone Observatory, Northern California, USA - CZOApr15con2H1.8 metaG... | ecosystem: Environmental > Terrestrial > Soil >...
AGCGCGTGGCCCTGGCGCGCGCGCTCGTGATGGCGCCCGATCTCCTTTTGCTCGACGAGCCGACCAACCATCTCGATTTCACCGTGATCGAATGGCTGGAAGAGACGTTGCTTTCCTTCCCCGGCAGCGTGCTGGTTGTCACGCACGACCGGCGCTTTCTCGATTCGGTCGCGCTGCGGATCGTCGAACTCGACCGCGGACAATTGAGTGCGTACCCGGGCAACTTCGCCGCCTATCAGCAGAAGAAGGCGGAAGCGCTCGAGACCGAAGCCATGCATCAGCGCAAGTTCGACAAGGTGCTCGCGCAGGAGGAAGTCTGGATCCGCAAGGGCATCGAGGCGCGCCGCACGAGGAACGAAGGCAGGGTGCGCCGCCTGGAGGCGCTGCGCCTGGAGCGCGCGGCGCGTCGCGACCGCGTCGGCAAGGTCGGGCTGTGGCTTGCGGAGGGGGAGCGCTCGGGCCGCCTGGTCGCGGATCTCGAAGAAGTCGGCAAAAAATACGGCGACAAGAACGTCGTGACGAAATTTTCCTGCCGCATCTTGCGCGGTGACAAGGTCGGGCTGATCGGCCCGAACGGCAGCGGCAAGACGACGCTGCTCAGGCTGCTCCTCGGAGAGATCGGGCCGGATTCCGGCAAGGTGCACCGCGGCACCAAGCTGAGCGTCGCCTATTTCGACCAGTTTCGCGAGGCGCTCGACGAGGAAGCGACACTCGGCGAGACCATCAGCCGGGGCGGCGATCACGTCGAAGTGAACGGCGTAAAAAAACACGTGATCGGCTACCTCGGGGATTTTCTCTTTCCGCCTGAGCGCGTCCGTGCGCCGGTGAAGTCGCTCTCCGGCGGCGAGCGCAACCGCCTGCTGCTCGCGCGCCTGTTCAGCCAGCCCGCCAACGTGCTAGTGCTGGACGAGCCCACCAACGATCTGGATATCGAAACGCTGGAGCTGCTGGAATCGCTGCTGCAGGACTATGCGGGGACACTTTTCCTGGTAAGCCACGACCGTGAGTTCCTCGACAACGTCGTGACCCAGACAATCGCGAGCGAAGGCGCAGGCGAATGGAAGGAATACGCCGGCGGCTACAGCGACTGGCAGCGTGTGACGTCGAGAGGCGCACAGGCCGCGGCGCCCGAAGCTGCAAAGCGGAAGACCCGGGTGCTTGAACCACGCCGGCGCCCGCAAAGCAAAAGCAAGCTCGGCTACAAGGAAGAGCGCGAGCTCGCCGAATTGCCGGCCAGACTCGAAGCGCTGGAACGGGAGCAGGAGGAAATCGCCGGCCGGCTCGCCGATCCAGTGCTGTATCGCGACTGGCCGGGCGAGGTGAAGTCGCTGCAGGCGCGGCATGCCGCGATCGAGGAAGAGTTGACGCGGGCGCTTACGCGGTGGGAGGAGCTGGAGGGGAAGAAACGGGGGGCGGGTTGAAACCACCAGCCGGACTTCAACGCTCCTCGCGCGCATCGACACGCGCGCACTGGAGACAAGCTATATGAAGTGGTTGCTAATGCGAAATACTTAGGCTGCGCCGCCAATCGGCCCGTCAATTTCGAAAAGGTCGTCGATTGCGTCCACACCACCCCAGCTGGACTCTCTTTGACTCTCGTACTTATCGTCGCCACCAGCCCGTTCCCGATTTGATTCAATTTCAGACGCCACGTCCACGTAGGCACAGATGGCATTGACATCTTTGGAATCGAACTTAAGTTTGTATTCAGCCAAGATTTCTTCAACGGTTTCTTCGACCAAGCGCTCGCCTTCAATCATGTCGTCATCCGTGAAGAGATCCGCCAGGATTCCATTTTGGCGAATGTCATCCTCAATAGCATCTTCCCAATAAGCTACGATCTCCGGTCGCAAAATGCTTTCCACTTCTTCTCCAGCCTCACCTTCCAAATGGGCCCTAACACTGCAAAGAGCTAGCAAGTCGTCGTGATCCAGGGAAGATGCCGGACATTCGCGTACGAGCTTGAGTACCACTTGCGGCGTTGTACGTCCCTCCCTAAGGCATACATCTGTGGCGGACGCCAATCTATCCCACCGGGAGACTGAAACCTCGTGTAGATCAATTGAATTTACAAAGTCGGCGACAGTCCCAGTTGTTGCTTCGTCTTGCCGCCCGTACTTCAACGCGAGATCCGCGAGGATCGCGCGATAGTCCAAGCTTGCATCGTTCTGTGCCGTGTTTAGTTTGCTTGTTAGTAAAGAGGACAACACTACCTCTGCGTGATTCCTGTTGATAAGACCGTTGCTTATTAGCGTTCCTAAATTCAAAAGTGAGCTTTCCGTGGGCAGAGCTTGAAAGATCGCACTCAAAAGTGAAGGTGCCTCGGCGGTTCGTCGAAGTACGTAATCCGCTACGGAAGGATTGAACAAGGAGTAAGTGACTGTCTTGTTATGCGAGATATTGCGATTCAGAACTGCTCCCACTAGTGCGGCCGTGCTGGAGAGGAAATCTGTGACACCGGAGAATCCGCTGGCCATCGGGAGGCCAAGGAATGATTCGTATCCCTCTCGTAGAGTCTGTTCTGAAATGTCGCCGCCGTTGTAAATCGTAAGAAGGAGCAGAGTCCGAGAGAAGTCATCCAACTGGCTGTTGTACACGTGCGCCCATACATCTGCCGGGTTGGTTAAAGTTCGCTCGATGTAACTCCAGTAATCCTTGGAGGGGATATCTGCCAGCTTATGGATATCGGTAACAAAGGCAATTAAACGAGGATTGAAGTTATTGTGGCCAAGTATTCGTCGATATCGTTTTTCTGAGAGTATTTCCTCAACGTAGTCTTGCCCTAACTGAGAAAACCAGATGTGGTTGTACAAAATGCGTGCCTTATCGAGTTCTGTAAGGGAATCGACGCGAATTTCATATTCACTACGTTCGACATTGTGAATGCGAAACAGGTCCGACAGGCGCTTGCCCTGATTCAGTATTGTGGTTCGCGAGGTGAGCACAAATCGTTTGAGGTTGTCCTGAGAAACGCGCTTCATGAACGAAACAATGTGTGAGTCTTCGTGGCGATCTAATGCGGCAAGGTAGTTGCGACCCAGAAAATCATCGAAGTAAAAAAGTTGCTTCGCCTCGGGCGCAAAAATGGCTTCAGCTTCCTCGATAGAGTCACCGATTGCGCAAAGCTGGAATCCATGATCGATGACGTGTTCAAGACACAACTGGCCGGCTAACGTTGTCTTCCCGATTCCGGGTTCGCCGGTTATGAGAACGACGTGGAGTTTGTTTAACTTATCGTTCGCCGCCGCGTGGTTGCCTGTTGGCACATAGTATCTTGCTTGACGCTGCAGCTCGCTTAAGGCGAAGTCGCTTCGCCCGAGAATGGCTGCGTTGAGTATAGTTGTTAGAACTTCGGTGCTGGAGAGCCACAACTTGTAGTGGCGGCGCTCGAGATCGCGATAGTCGCTCACGAGACCATTGAGGTCTTCGTTACCATAAATGTCAGAGGTACTGCGTATCCACGGTGCTAGCGCAGCGACCATTTGATCTTTGTTCTGCCGAGACAGCTCAAGGGACGTTGCGAGGATGTAGCGTGATGGGGCAAGTCGCTCAACCTTGGCTTTCTCAGTTTTCCCAAGATATCTTACGAGCGAAGACACGGTACTTCGTGCCCAGTGTTTGCACTGAACCACCGTTTCGCGACCGGGGGTCGCGAAAAACCTTCCGTCAACACCTTTATCTTTGCCTGGTCGAAACCGCTCTACGCGTGTCGATAGCGAACGCGAGAGTAGATCAGCGACGAGATGCTCGAACTCCTTGTCGTTGAGCATCTTGAAGTCATATGCCATTTCAGTGGCCCAGGCGACCTATGACCTACGCTTTGATGTGCGAATCTGAAAAAGCAACTCTTTGCCACCTTCTGTAAGTGTGAAAATACTTGGAGTCAGACTCCTGTCCTCGTGATGTTACCCGCTTTGCGGTGGCCTGGAAAATTCAGACCCGGCGTTCACGCACTGCGTGAGCAGGCGGGCTTACTCAGGAGGATCCGCCGACTCGAACACCGGGAAAAAATCGGTCTTCCCCATCTCTCGAATGCTCTTTGTCCACGCATCGATCTGCGGCTGACCCATCTCCCAGAACTTCCGGCACAGTTCCAGATACCGGATTACCGTTTTCGTCTCGCCGCGCTCGAGCAGTTCCGCCGCGAGGTCCTGGTTCGGGCCGAAGGAATTGAGCTGAGGCGATCCCTTGGTTTTCGCCGACGCGATCAGGTGCCGCTTGGCCTCTCCCATCCGCTTGGCGCGCAATGCCACGCGCCCGAGCGCGCTGTGAGCGTGATGGACGGCGTTTCCGTAGTTCCAGTCCGCGCGGAACTTCGTGGCATGGCGGAGGAGTTTCTTGGCGTAGCTAACCGCCTTACGCGGGCGTTCGGCGTCCACGGCGATCGGCGCCATCTGCGTCAACATATAAAACCGGGCCGAATCGGTTTGGAGCAAGGCGAGAGCCTTTTCCCACTGATCGAGCGCGCGGAGCGCCGCCGCTTTGTTCCGTTTGCGGCCGGGTCCGCCCCCGGACTGAAGATGATAGAGATGCCCGAGACGGTCGTGCCACTCCGGGTTCCGCGGTTCCAGGCGCTGCAGGCGTTTCAAAATCGCAATCGCGGTCTGCTTTTCGTCAAGAGTGTGGAAGCCCGCGGCATTGGCGAGCACGGCCGTGTCGTTCCGATGTCGCTCGACCTGCTTGTCCCACAGGGCCTTTGCCTTGCGATAGGCCGCTGCGTCGATGAAGCGCTGGATCTGGCAAAACGGGGTACCGGCGATTTCCGCCTCGGGACGGTGCCGGATTATCCATAGGCAATGCGCGGTCTTGCGCCGGCGGGCGGATGCGTCTGCATACGATCGCTGCGAGTAATAGCCGAGGAGCTTGGCGCGTGCTTCGAGATCGCGGGGATTCGACTCGAGCAGCGACTCCAGGTGAGCCGCTTCGGCGGCATCCAATTCCAATCCTTCGAGCGCCAAACGGTGCGGGTCCTCTTCAGCCATATGTTTGCGTGTCGATCATCGCCTAGACGACTTTCTTCCCTTCGCCCAAATGTACACCGGGAAACCGTTGAGTAAAGAAAACGACGATTTCCTTTACTCAAGCATGCGTCGAGTAAAGCAGGCTTTACTCAAATCCGGCGACAGAGAGGCGCTGCCGAACGCTTTATCCGGCGTAGCCTGCTTCGCGCTGATGGCGGACGGCAAGCACCAAGACCCGATCCCGCTCGCCGTCATAGCGATGGAGGGCGATATATCCCGATTTGCCGCGCGATATCACGAGCTCGCGAAGATCGGCTTCGGCGGGTCGGCCCATCAGGGGATGCCGCTCGAGTATCGCGACCGCGTCGAGGATGAGGTCGATCGTTTGCGACGCGGCGCGGGGATCGGTTTCGGCCAGAAAGTCGCAGAGTCTTTCCAGATCGGCGAGCGCCCGCGGTGTGTAGCTGACGCTCGCCATCGCCCGGCGCTACCACCGCGCCGGTTTCGGGCGCTTCGCTTTCCTTCCTGCGGCGCGAGCGCGGAGGTAACGGTGCACCTCGCCGGCCGGGTAGGCCCTGCCGGCATGCTCGACCTCTTTCTCCGCGGCGAGCGCGTCGGCGACAAAAGTCCTGCGCTTTTCGGCGAGAGCGGTATGCGTTTCGAGCGCCTCCACCATCCAGGCGTGCGGCGTCTTGCCCACGGACTTCGCCAGGGGGGCAATGCGCTGCTTGAGTCGCTCGGGAAGCTTCAGCGTCGTGGAAGCGGCCATGAAATCGTCCTTCGAAAGTAACACAAAGGTAACACCTCGGTCCGATGCCGGTCAAGCCGCGAGCGGAATCGAGCTTGCGGCCCAACGAGTGGCGGAAACGGACGATGAATCCGCTACAATCGCAACTCTGGGTCGGATTCCCTGTCACCCGGCTTACGCCCATGCTCCGTGCCTCACTGATCGCGCTTCTCGCCCTGCTGTCGGCGTGCGCGGATTTTTCGGGGAAGCCCGCCGCTCCTCCTTCGGGGGCCAAGCTCGCCCTCGTCCTGGGAGGAGGCGCCGCGCGGGGATTTGCGCACATCGGAGTCATCAAGGCGCTCGAAGCCCAGGGCATCGTCCCGGACATGGTCGTCGGCACGAGCGCCGGGAGCGTGGTCGCCGCGTTTTATGCGGGAGGCGCCGACGGCTTTCAGCTGCAGAAGCTCGCGCTCGAGATGGAGGACGGCGCGGTGAGCGACTGGGTGATCCCCGACCGGGGCTTCATCCGCGGTGAGGCGCTGCAGAATTTCGTCAACAAGGCGCTCCTCAACCGCCCCATGAACGCGCTGCCCCGCAGGCTCGCGGTCGTGGCGACCGATTTGCGCAGCGGCGAGATGGTGGTGTTCCGCAGCGGGGACGTCGGCCTCGCGGTGCGCGCTTCGTCGAGCGTTCCGGGCGTCTTTCAGCCCGTGCGCATCGGCGACCGGGAATTCGTCGACGGCGGGCTCGTGAGCCCGGTGCCCGCGAAAGTGGCGCGCGATCTGGGCGCGGAGGTCGTGATCGCGGTGGACATCTCGTCGAAGCCGAAAAATGCGAGCGTATCGAGCACCATCGAGGTGCTCCTGCAGACCTTCAACATCATGAGCGCCACCGTCGCCCAATACGAGCTCGGCCAGGCCGATGTGGTGATCCGGCCCGACGTCGGCAGCATCAGAGGCACTGATTTCCAGTCCAGGCATCTCGCCATCCTCGAAGGCGAGAAAGCGGCGGCGGGAAAAATGGAGGAGGTCCGCGCCGCGCTCGCGAAGATCGGACGTCCCGTCTCCGCGGCGCGCTGATCCTGCGGGAAAATTTTCAAGGAGCAAAGCATGAAGCTTCTCAGGCAGATCCTGGTCTGCGCAGCGGCGGCGCACGCGGCCGGCGCGGCGATCGCACAGGCCTATCCGACCAAGCCCGTGCGGCTGATCGTGGGATTCCCGGCCGGAGGCCCGGCGGACATTTTCGGGCGCACCTTCGCGCACGCCCTGAGCGCCGGCCTCGGCCAGCAGGTCATCGTCGAGAACAAGAGCGGCGTGGGCGGGGTGCTCGGCATCGACGCGGTGGCGAAGGCGCTGCCCGACGGCTACACGCTGGGGTTCAACAATCAGGGCTCGGTGGCGATGGCGCCGTTCGCGCTTTCGACCATGCCCTTCAACCCGCAGAAGGACCTCGCGCTCGTCACGACCGTGGTCAAGGTTCCCGAGGTGGTCGTGGTGAATCCTTCGCTCGCGGTGAAAAGCCTCGCCGAGCTTATCGCCTACGCCAGGGCGAATCCCGGAAAGATCAACTTCGGCTCCGCGGGCGCAGGCGGCATCACTCATCTCGCGTGCGAGCTCCTCAAGGCCGAGGCGCGCGTGGATCTTTTGCACGTGCCCTACAAGGGCGCGGCGCCCGCCGTGAGCGACCTCCTGGGCGGGCAGGTGCAGATGGGGATCTTCGATGTCCCGGTCGTCCTTCCGCACATCAAGTCGGGCAAGTTCAAGGCGCTCGCGGTGACGAGCGCGAAGCGTGCGCCGTCTCTGCCCGAGGTGCCGACCACGGCCGAGGTGGGATACCCGAAGGTGATCTCCGACAACTGGTATGGTCTGGTCGCCCCGGCGGCGACCCCGCCCGCCGTCCTCAAGCGGGTCCACGAGGCCGCGGTCGCGGCGCTGCGCTCGCCCGAGCTCCTCGATCAGTTCTCCAAGGTGAGCGGGATCGCTTTCCCGTCGACGCCGCAGGAGTACGCGGCCTTCCTCTCCGAGGAGCAGGCGAGGTGGAGCACGATCATCAAGGCGATCGGCTTCAAGGAGTAGTAAAGCCGACGCGGAGCGCGGCTTTACTTCTGCGCGATGGAACGGACGCGATGCGCCGCTCATCGCGCAGAGCGATTGAACGAGTGATGAACGATCCCGTTCCTTCTTTTCATCCTTCGCCGAGCCGGCCCAAGCTCAGGCTGCCCTCGGGCGCGTGCGACGCGCACGTCCATGTGTTCGGGCCGCAGCGCGTGTTTCCCTTCGCCGCGGACCGCCCCTTCACGCCCGCCGACGCGCCGAAGGAAAAACTCTTCGCGCTGCACGCCATGCTGGGAATCGAGCATTGCGTGATCGTGCAGTCCACCTGCCACGGGTTCGACAACTCGGTCGTCGCGGACGCGCTGGCCGCGAAGAACGGCGACTATCGCGGCGTGGCGCTCCTGCCCGCCACGGTCGATGACGCGGAGCTCGGGCGGCTCGATGCGCTCGGGTTCCGCGGCGTGCGGTTCAATTTCATGAAGCATCTCGGCAAGCGCGCAGGCATAGAGGAGGCGATCGCGCTCAGCAAGCGTCTGGCGAAGCTCGGCTGGCACCTGCAGGTGCATTTCGAGGCGGCGCTCATCGACGAGCTCGCGCCGTGGCTGAAGCGCTCGGCCGTGCCCGTGGTCATCGACCACATGGGGCGCGTGGACGCCTCGCTCGGGCTCGGTCAGAGCGCGTTCCGGCGCCTGCTCGATCTCATGCGCGATGAGCGCTTCTGGGTGAAGGTGAGCGGCGCCGAGCGCATCTCGCGCAAGCCGGCGCCCTGGGAAGACGCGATCCCGTTCGCGCGCAAGCTCGTCGCGGAATTTCCCGAGCGCGCGCTGTGGGGCAGCGACTGGCCGCACCCGAATCTTGCGGCGGTCCCGGATGACGGCGTGCTCGTCGATCTGCTCGCCGACATTGCGCCCTCCGAAAAAGAGCGGCAGGCGCTCCTCGTCGACAACCCGCGGCGCTTCTACGGGTTCGGACAATGACCAAAAGGCTGTCACAGGAACCCTGTGACTGCCCCAATTTAGGGGAGCACGAGGGGAGACATCCCCTCGTATCGTTATGAGTTCCGGGCGCCTCGAAGGCAAAGTGGCGATCGTCACCGGCGCGGGCTCGGTGGGGCCGGGCTGGGGCAACGGGCGCTCGACGGCGGTGCGCTTCGCCGAGGAAGGCGCGAAGCTGTTTGCGGTGGACCGCGACGCGGAGCGTCTGCGCGAAACGGTCGACCGGGTGAAGAAAGCGGGCGGCGCGATCGAGACGCACCTGTGCGACGTGACCCGGGGAGACGCAGTTGCCGCCATGGTCCGCGCCTGCGTGGAAAGCTGGGGGCGGATCGACGTGCTCGTCAACAACGTCGGCGGCTCGGCCGCAGGCGGCCCGGTCGAGATGTCCGAGGAAGTCTGGGAAGCACAGGTGGGCTTCAACCTGAAGAGCGTCTTTCTCGCGTGCAAATACGTCCTGCCGGTGATGGAGCGGCAGGGGAGCGGCGCGATCGTCAATATCGCCTCGAGTTCGGGCCTGCGCTGGACCGGCGCCGCGCAGGTCGCGTACGCCGCGACCAAGGCCGGCGTGATCCAGTTCTCGCGCGTCGTCCAATATCGCCTCGAGTTCGGGCCTGCGCTGGACCGGCGCCGCGCAGGTCGCGTACGCCGCGACCAAGGCCGGCGTGATCCAGTTCTCGCGCGTCGTCGCAGTGCAATACGCCGCGAGAGGGATCCGCGTCAACACCGTCGTGCCCGGCCAGCTGCACACGCCCATGGTGGAGGCGCGCCTCGCGAAGCAGCGCTCGGGCGGCGACGTGGAGTCGCTTTTGAAGCAACGCCAAAAACGCATCCCGCTCGGGATCGAGGGCGACGGGCGGGATACGGCGAACGCCGCCCTGTTCCTCGCCTCGGACGAAGCGCGCTTCGTCACCGGCACGGAGATCGTCGTCGACGGCGGGATGACCGCGCGGTGCGATTGAGATCGGCGCTCTGCTCGGTGAAACGCCCGTCTTCCCGGGGCGTTGCCGCCATTCTATTGTATGCTTCCGGGTGAGGCAGCCGGAAGGAGCTTGCATGCCCGTAAGGAAAATCCTCGTCGTCGACGATTCGGCCACCAACCGCCACGCGATCTCCGAGATGCTGGCGAGGCACGGCTATCGATGCATCCTTGCGGAGACCGGTAAAGAGGCGATCGAAAAGGCGAAAACCGAAAAGCCCGATCTCATCCTGATGGACGTCGTCATGCCCGACATGGACGGCTTTCAGGCGACGCGCGCCATCACGCGCGACGAGGAGACCAAGCACATTCCGGTGATCATGTGCACCAGCAAGAACCAGGAAACCGACCGGCTGTGGGGCATTCGCCAGGGCGCCAAGAGCTACCTGTTGAAGCCGGTCGACGAGAAAGAGCTCCTCGGCAAGATCACGGCGATCGGCTAGGCGGGCTGTCCGCGGACCGCGCGTGCACCATCGAAGCCCCGGGACTCAAGGCGCAATGACGACGGCGGGCGGACTGCGCGGCGCCGCGGACGATCCTTCGGCTGCCGCGGCATCGTCCTGCGCGGTCTCCCGGCGCGCCGCAAGGCGCCTCCTGCGCGCGTGGACGATAGAGGACC
>Ga0209283_10002472_pt1 | contig 10318 bp, 10 predicted proteins | sample CZO8metaG_2_FD_188354 | JGI IMG/M metagenome (GOLD analysis project Ga0209283, IMG submission 188354) | Vadose zone soil microbial communities from the Eel River Critical Zone Observatory, Northern California, USA - CZOApr15con2H1.8 metaG... | ecosystem: Environmental > Terrestrial > Soil >...
GAGGCGCGCCTCCGGCGCATCTCCACCGGCGAGCTGAACCGATGGCTGGCGGGCGTGGACCTCGACCGCGGAACATCTCCCGCCGGCCGCAAAATGAAGATCTATTACATGACCCAGGCGTCCACCGCGCCGCCGACCTTCGTGTTGTTCACCAACCAAGCCCGGCGGTTGCACTTCAGCTACGAGCGTTTTCTGGAAAACCAGCTCCGCGACAAGTTTGATTTTCCCGGCACGCCGATTCGCTTCCTGCAACGGGTGAAGGAGCGACGCCGAGGTTGAGGCAAAGAGGCAGCGGGCGCGTTTTTTGTATCAGTGCATTCTAAAGAACTTGAAGCGGCAGAGGTTTCAAAGAAGCGTAGAAGACCCGGGTTTGAGTGTGCTGACGCACATACGATTCAGCTTCTAGTCGGTCCCTGCAGGAATACAGTCTCATCAGGTCAAAGAAGGCGATTGGAGATCAGCTGCGTCGGCCTCGCGGATACCGAGATGAAGCTGTTTGCGCCAGGAGAGCATGCTCAGCCCAAACACCTGTAGTAATTTGGCATTGGAGAGCACCGAGTAAGCCGGACGGCGCGCGCTCGAAGGACAATCTCGGGTGGAAATGGGAATTATACGCTGAGCCATGAGTTGTCGTCCGCCGGTTGCCGCTCGAAACCATGCGCCCAGTGGGGTGGGGTCAGAACACTCCTCCATAATGGCACGGGCAAAACCGTACCAACTGGTTTCACCTGCGGCCGTAAGATGGTAGATACCGCTAAATTTCTGCAGATTTGGGATTCCCGCCCCACGGCCAAGAAGTCCCGCCAGAATTTGCACAGACGCGACAGCGATGGCGCGACTCCAGGTGGGAGCGCCCACCTGATCGCTGACCACCCGTAGTTCTTCTTTCGCTGCCGCTAATCGGAGAATGCTCAGAAGGAAATTGCGACCTCTGGTGCCATATATCCAACTCGTCCGAAAGATCAAATAGGGCAGCCCCGTACGCTCGATCGATTGCTCGCCAGCCAGTTTGGTCTTTCCATATACGTTTATGGGGTTTACCTCGTCGACTTCTTCATATGGGGTGCTCTTTTCACCGTCGAATACATAGTCGGTAGAGTAATGCACCAATGCAGCGCCGATTCTCTTAGCTTCCTGCGCGATTATCGCCGGACCTTCACAATTCACGGCTTGAGCGGCCGCGGCGTCGGACTCTGCCTGATCCACGGCGGTGTACGCGGCCGCGTTTACGATCAAGGCGGGACGTAATTCCCGGATCGTGCGGCGTATCGCCCCAGCATCCGAGATGTCAAGTTGGTGGTGATCGCGGGCGATGACCTCACCCAGGCATGGCAGGCAAGATGCGAGTTCGGCGCCTAATTGTCCGGTCTTGCCGGTCAGCAGTATTCTAAATTTCATTTCCGTTCATATCGCGGCAAACGCTCGGGCGGAATTTCTTTCAATCGTTTATACCCTTTGTCTTTAGCCGAGAGCACCGGATCATCCACTCCCCAAGTGATGTTCAAATCGGGATCGTTCCAGGCGACTCCTGCCTCGTCTGTTGGATCATAGAAATCGCTGCACTTGTACAGGAATTGAGCGAATTCAGAAAGCACAAGGAAACCATGAGCGAACCCCTTCGGGACGTAGAGTTGATGGCGGTTTTCAGCTGATAACTCCACGCTTATCCAATTCCCGAAATCGGGGGATCCGTGCTGGATGTCAACGACGACGTCAATTACCTTGCCTTCGATCACCCGGCACAGTTTGGCCTGTGGATGCCGCAATTGATAATGGAGTCCCCTGAGTACGCCTTTGACAGAACGCGAATGGTTATCTTGCACAAAGTGGTCGGTGACGCCCAGTTCGGCGAACTTGTCCTGGTTATAACACTCCAAGAAGTAACCTCGCGCGTCCTCAAAAACTCTGGGCCGGATGATTCGCACTCCTGCCAAGCGAGTCTCCATCACCGTAAATGTGCTTCCGTGCCCCAAGATGTTTCCTCCCGGTACCTAAATGCTGCGGCGACAAATGATCAACAGGGACCGTGTGCTGCGGGACGGCACAAGCTTATGTCGAGCGGGGGTCGGGCACGGAGGTGATGCCCTGCAAAGAGGAATCACGATTTTCGTAGTATTTCTCATAATAGGTCCGATAGGCGCCGTCGCGAACCCGCGCAATCCAATCCGCATTGCAACGATACCATGCGATGGTTCGCGCAAGGCCTTCGTCGAGGGAAATGAGCGGCCGCCAGCCGAGTTCTGCAGTGATCTTCCGAGAGTCGAGAGCGTATCGACGATCGTGTCCCGGCCGGTCGGCTACATACTGGATGAGCGATTCTGGTTTGTCCATGACGCGGAGGGTCTGCTGAACCAGGTCGATATTTTTCAAGACGTCTGCGCCACCGATGTTGTAAACCTCGCCTGTGCGGCCGCGCTCGAGGACTGCAAGAATAGCTCGACAGCAATCCTCGACGTGCAGCCAATTGCGTTCCTGTCGGCCGTCACCATAAATGGGTAAAGGCTTGTTCTCCAAGGCATTTGTGATCACCAGCGGGAGCAGTTTTTCTGGGAACTGATAGGGACCGTAATTGTTGGATGCCCGAATGATCATGGCGGGAAACCCGTAAGTCCGGACATAAGCTCGAACCAATAGGTCTGCGCTCGCTTTGGAGGCGGAATAAGGGCTGCTTGGGTTCAAGATGAAGCTCTCTTCTGCGCGGGTCCCGGATAGCAGATCCCCGTAAACTTCATCCGTAGAAATGTGAAGGAACCGCTGGATCTTCAATTTGCGTGCGACTTGGAGAAGGACAAAAGTGCCAGTGATGTTGGTCTCGATAGCTGAAGATGGTTCATAGATGCTGCGGTCGACGTGCGTTTCCGCGGCGAAATGAACGACGGCCTCACAGCCCTGCATGGCTTCCGTAACCCCTGAGGGATCGCAGACGTCTCCCTTCACAAACTTATACGCAGGGTCGTTTGCAACGGAATCCAAGTTGGTCAGGTTCCCAGCGTAGGTCAGCTTATCGTAGTTCACCACATGATAGCCTTGCCTGAGCGAGAGGATGAATCGAATGAAATTCGATCCGATAAACCCAGCGCCGCCGGTCACTAAGATCCTCATTGGCCTCATCCCCGCTGTGGCACGACGCTACTGGAAACGAGATTGGGCGTCATCTTATTTGCGCCAGTTCGCGCCACGAGGTCGTTCGCACGCAAGAGAGACTCAAACGTGCCGGCATCCGTCCACCAACCCTCGAGAACTTCATAGGTAAGCATACCTTCTTCAATGTAGAGATTATTGACGTCAGTGATTTCCAGTTCACCTCTCCCGGAGGGTTTTAGACGGCGAATCTTCTCGAACACTGTACCGTCGTAGAAGTAAATGCCGATCACCGCCTTGTCGGACTTGGGCGCCTTGGGCTTTTCCTCGATTCGGATCACGCGATTACCCTTCACCTCAGCGACTCCGAAACGCGCCGCGTCCGACACTGCTTTGAGGATGATCTTGGCTCCCTTCCCCTCTTTCTCAAAGCTCTTCGTTGCCGCGCAGATGTTGCGCTCAATCAAGTTATCTCCAAGGATGACGCAAACCGGGGCGCCACCGGCGAAATACTCCGCCAATGACAACGCCTGGGCAATGCCGCCTTCGCCTTCTTGATAGGCATAGTTCAGATGCTGCAGTCCGAAATCCTGACCGTTGCCGAGTAGCCGCAGAAACTCACCGGCATTCTGGCCGCCTGTTACCAAGAGGATGTCGATAATTCCCGCATTCACGAGCGTCTGGATTGGATAGTAAATCATAGGTTTGTCGTAGACGGGGAGCAGGTGTTTATTCGTCACCTTGGTAAGTGGATGGAGACGGCTGCCCGTCCCGCCAGCCAGTACCACGCCTTTCATAGGCTTATCAGCCTCCTTCAGGGCTCAATCACTCTTAACCGCGCCAGCGTTCTTCGTTCCCGGAATCACAGTCGGCCCCGCACTCTCCCGCCCCCCTTTGACCGTTGCTAGGTGGAAACAGAGAAACGGTTGCGTAAGTCTCGCATCAGCCGGGGGGGCCTGCGGACAACAGAGCAAGAGAGTCGAATCGGCCACACGGCGTTTCCCGCTATCTTGGTTTCTGAAGAAGAAAAGAATGGACATTCTCTTTGGAACTCGAGTTAAAAGAAACAATCCTCATACCCCGATCGCGACTCCATCGCTCAATCGTATCGCGGGAAACGAAATCAACCCGGGGAGAAACGAAATAGTCATAAAAAAGATTCCTAGCGCCGCTCCACGTTCTCTTGCCTCCTGACTTCAGCAAATGGAGCAAATAGTAAAAAGGAAGCAGGAAGATATGGACCGCAACCTTGCCGATAGAACGTCGCACGGCCCAGCGTATCAGCCATCCCGGGTACCGATAGAGAAGCGCATACCGCCCAGTCGGCTTATATACAGCGAGATACATCTGTCCACCAGTCCTGAGCACGCGAGAGTTCTCCGCGAAGGAGCGGCTGGCGTCCCCGGTGTGATGCAGGACCCCATCGGAAATCACCAGATCCGCATGCCCGTCCTTGATCGGGAGACAGAGATTGTCAGCGATCACTCCAGGCAGGTGACAGCGATCCTTCATAATACGCACCGACACCGGACTGATGTCCAGACCAATACAATTCAGGTTTCGGAAACCTAAATGGGCCATGACGCGACCGGCTCCGCATCCTACGTCGAGCACAAGCGCCTCGCGCGGAAGACCCTCTATGACCCGCAGCAACAAAGGGGAGATAACCGCGCGCAGTTCCTCTGGCGAATAATTGTCGACCCAGTCAAAGGGATATTCATCGTAGAACAACTTGTGGCTCATTTTTTAGGACCTGCGTGTAGTAGGCTTCCATTTGGGTGCTGAGCTCATCCCAAGAAATCTGGGACGCAACCTGCTTGCACCCTGCCTGCAGCCGGGTGTAGAGGGCTTTGTTGGTTGTTAATTCTTTGAGTGCCTCTGAAAGCGCCGGCGCATCATAGGGAATCACCAAACCAGCACGACAGTTGACCAGCAAACTGATCCCGCAGGAATCAGTCACGATCACTGGTGTCCCGCAGGCAACCGCCTCGGCCGCTGCGTTTCCAAAGTTCTCATAGCGCGAGGGCAAGACAAACACATCCGCATCGGACAGGGCGGCTTTTTTCTCTTCTCCGTATAAAGGCCCGGTAAATATAACTCTCTTATTGGTCCCCAGATTTCTAGATTTGTCCCCGAGGAAATGAAGATATCCCCTCTCACCCTCCGGCCCTGCGATGACCAGTCTGCCGCTTTCAGGAAAAGCTCTTGAGAAAGCTTCGATCAAAATGTCAGCGCCCTTGCGAGGAATTAAGCGCCCCAAAAACAGGATTATCAATTCGGTGGATGGAATGCTCAACTTTCTTCGAAAAGTGCCGCAGGGTGGCAATTGTCGGAATTCCTCCAAGGCAAGTCCGTTGTGGCGCACTCGAACCTTCTCCTGAGGAAAACCATCCTTAATCAATTCTTCTTGTTCCTGTTCTGAAGTGGCAATCAGCAGCGACGCGGCCCGCAAGAGGTAATTGCCCAAGATCGCATGCCATAGGCGTTTCAGCCGGAAACCGCGATCTATCGGCCGGATCATGCCCATCGGCTCGACCAAGTATGGGACGCCCCGACGGCGGCAAAACCAAGCCACAATCGGACCTAGCAAATCATAAAGACCGAAGATATGTACCAGATCGAAGGTCTCAATCCGCTGGTTGCAGAAGCTGATCACGCCGGGATTCACCGTGAGCGTGCGATACCAAGGACGTCCGCGCAGGTAAATCGCTTCGACTCCATCTTCCCTGACCCGCCAGCCTCGCGGGTCGCGTTCCACGATGACCGATTGTCTTCCTCCAGTTCTGAATCCCAAATCGGCAGTGAGAACGGTCACGTGATGTCCACGCCTGGCAAGCTCCCTAGCGATCGCTCGCACCTTGACCGCCGGACCGCCTCTATCTAGAAATGGGTAGTACGCTTGTGTGACCATTAGAACGCGCATACACGGGGACCCATGTTCATCGAGAAGTCTTGTCAACCGCGAACTCCCCAATCGAGTTTGAAACCTTCTGCCGCCAGTAATTCACGCTGAGGCGGAGGCCTTCCTCGAGTGATACACGGGGCTCCCAACCGAGCACCCGTGTTGCCTTACTGTAATCGCCGACCATGACGCGGATATCCAGCGGCCGAGGCGGCTCGGTATTCCACAACAGCTCTCCTCGGAAGCCAATGATTTCAGATAGCAGATCGACAAGCTCTCGCACGCTCGCGCCGCGGCCCGTACAAAAGTTGAATACCTCGCCGATTGTCATTTGTCGGCTGAGACAAGTCAAATAGGCTCGGACGTGATCCTCGATATAAAGCCAGTCACGTACGGGTGACGGATCACCCAGCTTCACCGTATTGCCACACAACATTTGTACAATCGTGCGCTCCACCACGAATGCCGCGCTCTCCTTGCGACCATAGGTGTTGAAGGGACGCAGGACGGCTAGAGGTAAGTGGTAGGCATCCCGCAGGTAGAGCAGGTACTGCTCCGCTGCAAGCTTGCTGACCGCATAGGGACTGTTGGGGTTCTGGCGAGTCTCCTCCGTTTTGGGGACGGGGCCATTTCCGTAAGTTTCAGACGTCGAGGCGAATAGAAACTGCCGCAATCCTGGAACCTCGCGAAGGCAAGCTTCAGCAAGATTCACAGTTCCTATGACATTCGCCTCGAGAACCTCGTTGGGATGACCATAGCTGTAGGCAACAGCACTCACAGAAGCAAGATGGATTACGGCCTCGGGTTGTACTCGCCTGAGAACCTGCCGAAGCGCGGCGTGATCTCGGAGGTCGCAGAATACCAACTGCACCCGCCCGTCGGCTTGCAAAGGTTGCGCGGCTGGACGCTCACGCCCCAGGGAGAAGAGCTCGTGTTCCTGCTCAATCAGCGTTGAGAGCAGGTGGCTGCCAATAAAACCGCTCCCACCCGTAACCAGAATCCTCATGAGGCCTTCCCTGACGTCGTGGGAACATCTTCACTAAAGAGCAGTTGAACGCGCTTGCTGAAGTTTTCGTAACCATACTCGCGTTGGACCCAATCCCGTCCTGCCGCTCCCATTTCCTGAGCGCGATTTGGCGACAATAGCAACTCAATTAGAGCCTGCGCCACGCCCTGAGAATCTTCAGGGTTCACCAAGAGCCCGTGCTCTCCGTGGCGAATCCACTCGGTCGGAGCACCAAGATTGGGACCGATAACCGGCTTGCCATAAGCCATGGCTTCCAGAAAGACGATGCCGAAACCTTCGCCCTTCGGGGCGACCCTATCCAACACAGTATTGGAAGGCATCAAGAAGACATCACAATCACGATAGCAAGCCGTCAGTTCCTCGGGGGAAACGGCACCCAGGAAACGAACAGATCCATCGAGACCGAGACTGCATGTCAGTCCTTCCAGCCGTGGCCGGTCGTTACCGTCTCCAACCACAAGGTAAAGGACTCCGGGTACTTTCTCGCGCACTTGAACGAGGGCCCGCAGGACGACATCATGCCCTTTGTAACGCTCGTTTTCATCGAGCCGGCTCACAGTGAGCAATGTAGGCCGCGAATCTTTTCGCGGGCAGGCAGTCCACGCCACAGCCTTCGATACCCACTCCGTTTCCAATGCGGGTGGCAGTACACAGGTACGGCCGGGAGGAACCCCCTGGCGCCTGACCAGTTGCTGCCGGGTGAAATCGCTGATGGCCACGAGCCGATCAGAGCGAACGAGAGCACGATGATTCCACCTTGGTAATCTGCCCCAAACTTCGATCCCATAGGCAATGACCCAGTACTCGGAGCCCCAAAGGGTCCTCAGCAACCACCCCAGTGGCGCCAGTGCGACATGCGCGCAGATAACAAGATCCGGACGCCAAGCGAATGCATTGCGCAAGGTTTTTCCCAGAAAACCTACTTTCACTGCGGCCCTTAGCCTGATTGATCCCCGTCCGTCGTCTCCGCTGGAGCGCTTTATTGCCAGAAGGCGCACGCCTTTCTCTTCAAAAAGCTCTACCAGTGTTCGAATGAGCGTGGCCGTGTAACGTTGAATCCCACCGTAACTCTCCATCGGCGGCGCCAGCACCAACACTTTCAATCTTGCTCTCCCTCAAACTCCCTGTCTTTCCATTGCCTTACATCTCTGAGCCTAGGTGGTCGAAATAACCTTTCGGGCCGTGTCATGATTCTCAACGAACCATTCAATCGTGCGCTGAAGACCCGCGCGAAAGGGGGTCCTAGCCTTCCAGCCAAATTCCCGGACTGCACGAGTGGTATCCAAGGAACGGCGCGGTTGACCATCCGGCCTGGTTTTGTCCCATACCACCTCCCCCTCGTAGCCAACGAGGTCTTTTATCAGATCCACTAAATCCCGAATGTTGATCTCCTGACCTGAACCCAGGTTGATTGGATCGAGCAGGCTATATTTTTCCGCTGCGAGGACGATGGCTTCGGCAGCGTCCTCCACGTACAGGAACTCCCGAGTGGCTTGGCCAGTTCCCCAAACTACGAGCCTGGGCGCCCCTGAGCGTTTGGCCTCGACACACTTCCGAATCAGGGCGGGTATGACGTGGCAGGTTTCCAGGTCGAAACTGTCGAGCGGGCCGTACAGGTTGACGGGCACCAAGTAGATGCCGTTGAAACCGTACTCTTGGCGGTACGCTTCCAGTTGCACAAGGAGCATCTTTTTGGCCAACCCGTAGGGGGCATTTGTTTCCTCCGGGTAGCCGTTCCACAGATCTTCTTCTTTGAAGGGCACAGGCGTGAACTTAGGATAGGAACAAACTGTCCCCACGCAGACGAACTTTTCCACCCCAAAGTGTCGGGCACACTCGATTGTATGAATGCCCATGACCGCATTGTCGTAGAAAAACTTGCCGGGATGAAGCCGGTTGGCACCGATGCCGCCCACGACCGCGGCCAGATGGATGACAAAATGAGGGCGCACCTGATCGAACAGCCGGATGACCTGGTCCTTCTCCCGAAGATCGTATTCCTGGCTGCGAGGCACGAAGACCCGCAGGCAGTTCTTCTCACGGAGCCCTTGAACGACGAAATGACCGAGAAAACCCGATCCGCCCGTGACGACAACTCTCTTATCTGCCCAGAAGCTCATCCTGAGATGCTCCTTCACTCCGAAGCTCGCCCTGCGACAGCCTGAACGAACTTGGTGACCGAGTTCTGCCACTGATGCCAATGACCGAGCTTCGACTCCAAGATGCGCTTCCCTTCTCCCGGGGGCTTCACCCCCACCGACTCCATGTCGGCATCCACCATGATGGCCACAAGCTCACGGAAAGTGATTTGTGGTTTCCAATTCAACTTCTGCCGGGCTTTTGTCGCATCGGCCACCAAATGCTCGACCTCCAAGGGACGAAAGTATCGGGGCGTTATCTGGACGTGCTGCTCCCAATCCAGGCCGGCGTAACGAAAGGCTTCGCTGATGAATTCGCGGACCGAATGAGCCTCTCCCGTGCCGATGACGTAGTCATCCGCATTTGGTTGCTGCAACATCAGCCAGATCGCTTCTACGTACTCCGGGGCGTAACCCCAATCCCTGACTGCATCGAGATTGCCCAGATAAAGGTTTTCTTGCTGCTTCGCGGCGATGCGGGCCAACCCTTGGGTGATCTTTCGCGTGACGAAAGTTTCTCCCCGCCGCGGACTTTCGTGGTTGAATAAGATACCGTTGCAGCAGTACAGCCCGTAGCCCTCGCGGTAGATACGCGTCATCCAGTAAGCGTGAAGTTTCGCGGCCGCATAGGGGCTCCGGGGAATAAACCTTGTATTCTCATTCTGCGGACCCGGCGCTACGCCGAACATCTCGGAACTTGAAGCTTGATAAAAGCGCGTCTTGACGCCGCTGCGGCGGATGGCTTCCAGAATGCGCGTAGTTCCTAGGGCAGTAATGTCCCCAGTGTATTCGGGGATCTGAAAGCTCACCTTGACGTGACTCTGCGCAGCCAGATGGTAGATCTCATCAGGCGCGAGGCTGTAAATCAAATCCAGCATCCATTCCGTGCTGGCCAGGTCACCGTAGTGCAGGCACAGTTGTGCCCCCGGAATGTTCGGATCCTGGTAGATATGATCTATCCGGTGGGTATTGAACGTGCTCGCCCGACGGATGATCCCGTGCACTTCGTAGCCCTTGGAGAGCAACAGCTCCGCCATATAGGAGCCGTCCTGTCCCGTGATGCCAGTAACCAATGCGCGCTTCATAGTGTCATCTCCCGAACCACCGGATTATTATTCCGAACACCCAATAGGTTCTGTTCAGAGGTGCCGGAACCAGGATTCTCATCTT
>Ga0209283_10002477_pt1 | contig 10310 bp, 8 predicted proteins | sample CZO8metaG_2_FD_188354 | JGI IMG/M metagenome (GOLD analysis project Ga0209283, IMG submission 188354) | Vadose zone soil microbial communities from the Eel River Critical Zone Observatory, Northern California, USA - CZOApr15con2H1.8 metaG... | ecosystem: Environmental > Terrestrial > Soil >...
AACCGCCTGAATGAGGTGTTGCAAACCGACTGCCAACAACTCAAGTCCGACCTGGCCGAGCTACGGTCCCAGGTGTCAGAGTTCGAAGCCGTCGCCGCCGAGCGACGCCAGCTCCGGGAGGAGAGGGCAACGCTCTTGAGCCGCATTGAGGCACTCGAAAGGAGTTCGCCGGCCCGGCAGGAACAGTTCGAAGCCGAGCGACTGCAAGTCCAGGACCAGTTAAGCGCCGCACTCGCCGAACTTGACGCTCCTCGGGGAAGCCAGGCTCAGTCTGTCAGCCAGCGCGACCAGCTGCTCAAAGAGGCCAGCCAGATGCGGGCGGACCTTGCGGGCAAAGAAGCGACGCTGGTCGCTGAGCGGCAGGCGCTCCTGGGGCAGCTGACAGACGCTCAGGATAGGGTCCGAGAACTCGAAGGCCGGGCGGCGCAAGGCTGGAACGCCAGCTCGGAGCGCCTGGAGCTTCTGCAGCGGATGGCGGCGCTGGAGCAGCGATGGTTTGCTCGCGAAGCATCCTTTGCGGCTGAACGCAACGCTTGGAGGCAGCAGCATCTGGAGTCCGCCGAGCCCACGCTGGGGGCGACGCGCGAGGCTACGGCGTGGGTCGGTTAGGGTCGGGACTCCGGCGCCGCTGGTGGATCCTTCCGCTTCTCCCAGTCGCCACCTGGTACGTTTACGAATCGTTCCTCTTTCCCGAACCGGCCGCTCGGATTCTCCTCCGAACCCTTCCCGTTCTCCCCTTCGCGACCTGGACCATCTTCTTCGATGCCAGTCGGCCGCTGAAGTATGCCTCTGGCCTGGCAGGGGTGTTGGGCCGGGCCCTTCTCCTGGCGATGACGATCGCGTTTGCGGCGCTGGTGCTTGGTCTCGGAATCAACTGGGTTTACGACCCGAGTCACGTGGCGTGATCCCGGATCCGGGTTAGCGGCCGGGCGGCTAACGGCGGCCTGGGCCGCCCGTGATGTCGAACGGATGGGGAGGCGGTTCCGTCCAGAGCAGCTGTAGGTGATGGACCTGCCTGCGGAATAGTTCGCGGCTAGTCCGTCCTGTCCGTGGCGCAGCCGCCTCCGGTCCTCCTTCTACGCGGGTCGGCGCTGGGGCGCAATAGGACGGTTTCCCAGCGGGGCTCTCTCGATGGGGATACTGTGCTCAGCGATATGCTCCGGTAGCCCCATGCCTTCCCAGCCATGATGTTCCGGCGTCGACGGGTGGCCGGTGCGGCCTTGCCGGAGAGAGGCATCAATGTGCCGCCATCGATGCGCCCGTGGCGGAATCCCGCAATCGTCAACCCCGACAGCTGGTGGGACCCAGAACAAGGGCCAGCATTCATAGCCCACGAAATGCCGCTGCTCCAGGAACTCGGTCCCGCGACCGTGCGGGTGGAGTTTCCCTGGTGGGCGATCGAACGCGACAGGAAGGGCCACGCTGACTGGAGCCGCGCCGACAGGATCGTCGAGGCCGCTGCGGCGCACCTGGTCCAGCTGGCGCCGGTCCTGGTCTGGACACCGGCGTGGGCCGCTCCCGGCTGCGTGAACATGCCGACCAGCTGTGTCACCAGCGCGCTCGCCGCCACCTGTCCGGCGACACCGCCGTCCGCCGAAGACTTCGGTGACTTTGTCCATGCCATCGTTTCACGCTATGGCGGCCGCGTGCATTGCTGGGAGATGTGGAATGAACCCGATCTGCCAAAGTACTTCAACGGCTCGGCGGCCGACTATGCCCGCCGGGTCCTCGTTCCTGGATATCGCGGGGCAAAGGCCGCGGCCCCCGATTGCCTGGTGATCTTTGGCGGCCCGCATGTTCCGGACGTCGGCTGGATCCGAGCCGTGCTCGATGCGGGCGGGGAAGGCCACTTCGACGTCATGGCATTTCACGGCTATGGTGATGCCCGCGCAGTCCTTCGGGGTGCCTCGTCGGTCGCCCCCCTTGCGGGGGGAAAGCCGCTCTGGCTCGGGGAGTGGGGGGTGCAGGATCGTCGCGGCGTGAAGCAGGTGCGCCTCATCGAAGCCGTCCTGGGAACAGCCTCCGAATTGCACCAAGCACAGTGGTACGCCCTGCGCGATGACCGTGCCATGTCTGGGCGTGGGGAGGTCTGCGTCGAGAGCTGGTGGGGCCTCGTGACGGCGACATACAGACGGAAGCCCAGTTTTGCCGTATTTCAAGCGTGGCCGGACTGAAGAATCGGCCTCGCCCAGCCGTTTATAGGGCATGCGGAGCCTGCGGCGGCTGGCCGTCGGCGGGGTGCTGTGCGCGCTGATTGCTGGGCTGGGGTGGTTTGGCGTGTCACCAGGGCACTCGGCGTTGCGGGCCGCCCTGGCCGGCAGCCTGCCCCAGAAGGGGATCAACGTGAACCCGTCCATGCGCCCGTGGCGGAACCCCACCATCGAGAATCCGGATAGCTGGTGGTGCCGTCCCGGCAACTGCAACGGGGTCAGCGACGGCACCGTCTTCATCAACGCCGAGATCCCGCTCCTGCAGCAGCTGAACGTGGCGATGGTGCGGATGGAGTTCCCGTGGTGGGCGATCGAGAAGACGGCCAAGGGGGCCTTCGACTGGACCCGGGCGGACTACATTGTGAGCCACGTGACTGCCGCCGGGCTGCAGCTGGAGCCGGTCCTGGTCTGGACGCCGGACTGGGCTTCCCCCGGCTTCACCAACCCCTCGGTGAGCTGCGTGAATCCCAGCAATCTGCAGACCAAGCCCTCGACGCCGCCCTCGGCCCAAGACTTCGGCGACTTTGTGCGGGCCATCGTGTCCCGCTACAAGGCGAGCGTACATTACTGGGAGATGTGGAACGAGCCGGATGTCGCCGGCGGGCAGTACTTCGCCGGCAGCGGAGCTGATTATGCGACCCACGTGCTGGTGCCCGGCTATGCCGCCGCGCACGCCGCGGATCCGAGTGCCCAGGTGGTCTTCGGCGGTCCGTCCTCCCCGGATGTCACGTATATCGGAAGCGTGCTGAGTGCCGGCGGCGCGGGCCACTTCGACATCATGTCCTATCACGCCTATGCCGGCACGCTCACGCCCACGGCCGTCCTGTCCGGCGCCCAGAACGTGGTGGGGCAGGCGGCGGGGAAACCGCTGTGGGTGGGCGAGTGGGGATTCAAAGACACTACCGGGACGGGACAGCAGCAGGTGATGACCGCCGTGCTCACGGTCTCGTCACCGCTGGCGATGGCGCAGTGGTACGAACTCCGCGACGACTATTCCATGGCCGGTCCGAGCACGATCTGCGTGGCCGGGACGTGGGGGCTGACCGACCACAGCTACAACAAGAAGGTCAGTTTTGCCACCTTCGCCGCCCTGGGCACATCCTCGCCGCCACCCACCACGTCCGGCACGCCCCCGCCGACATCGACTCCGACCATATCGAGCTCGACGCCGACCCCCACCGTATCTGGCTCGCCGTCGCCGACCCCCACGGTAACCGGCTCGCCGCCGTCCTCGACGCCGACCCCCACCGCATATGGCTCCCCGCCCCCGCCCACCGCGTCCGGGGCTCCGTCGCCGACACCGACGGTGACTACTCCTGGCGCAACATTTCCGGGGCCAACTCAGCCGGCGGGAAATTCCACGAGCCGGAGCCCATCGGCGAGCCCAATCAGGCCTGGGTCGAGCGGACGGCCGCCGTCACCAAAGGCGATCACACCCACTGCCAGCGCCCCGGGGTCAAATCAGCCGGTGGCTCAGGCCCCGTTGGGAACGGGGAACCCGGCGCCGGCTACGTCCGGTCCGGGGGCAATCGTTCGGTCCCGTCCTCTGGCGCTTGTATTCGTCCTGGCTGGACTGCTCCTCCTCGTAGTGGCGGCGGCCGGGTTCGCCGCGGTGCGATACGGTTGGCGCCTCCCAAGACGACAGTAGCGAGCCCGTTTGACACCGGGTGAGCTCGCCTACTACTATTGGTGAACTCGTCACAATCGGTGCGCGAGGGGCTCACCGAGGGTGGTACGGATCTAGCGGCAGAAGAGGGAGGCGTTTGCTGGCTTTGCTCAGACATGAGCAGGAACCCGTGGCTGCGGCAGGGGCAGAGTTGCCGCAGCGCATGGGGGGCGATGAGAGTCCATCAGGCTATCCAATCCTGCTCCAAAAGGCCATCGGCCTATCGATGGCACGACTCGCCTGGCTGCAGCTGGAGCACTGGATTCGGCCGGTAACCTTCGGACTGTCGGAGTCGTCGACTATGGGCGTGACTATTGCCGATTTCCCCGATGCGCCGGCGCAAGGGCGGATTGTCGGCCCCGGAGCGGACGACCCCTGGTCGCGCTGGTGCCAGCACAACGGCATCATCGAATGCGCGGTCGCTCCCGTCGTACTGAGTGGACGGGCGGCTGGGACGGTTGGCCTGATCAGCAACGTACCGGGCTCGCTGGGACCAGAGGATCTTTCCCGGCTTGATGTTACTGCCTGGGCGGCCGCGCAGGCGCACCGGCTTGGGATGTCGTCCGAATTGCTTCAGCGAGAGCTCCACGAAGTTTCCCGAATGCTAGACGCGGTTCTGGGCCCGGACGGCACCTTTCGCCCGCGGGCCACGCTACGTCGGCTGGTTCGGTCCGTCGGGAAAACTATCGATGCCACGTATTGCCGACTCGCCGTTCTCGCAGGCCAGGAACGCCTTAGCTTGCAGGTCTCGGCCGGTCATCGCCCGCCTGTAGCCAGCCGCACGAGCTGGGCGGTTGCCCACTTTCCCCATTGCGCCCGCGCTCTCCGTGAGCGCCGCCCAGTGGTTCTGCGATTTGACCATCCAGAGTTCGCGAATCAGCCAGAGCGGGAATCGCTTTTCACAATCCGCACTCGGACGGCCATTATCTTGCCCATGTCGATCGGACCCAGCGACGCGCTGCTGCTGATCGGAGAGGAGCGTAAGTCGCGGAGCCAGCCGATGGTGCCTGAGCGCCTGGCGACGCTCGAGTTCGTCGCTAGGCGGATCGGCAGTATTGCGGAATTGGCTCATCTGGTTCAACAGAAGCACCGAATCGAGCGACGCCGACATCAACGAGCCGTGGAGCGGGCGACCCGTCGCCGGCTCGCGCGTGAACTCCACGATGAGGTGGGCCAGGCATTGAGCGCGCTCCTGATCCGTGTCCGGTGGGCAAAGGAGGGGGGTCATGCCTCGCGCGAGGAGCTGGAGGTGCTCGAGCTGGCCGCTCGCGACGCGTTCAATGCCGCGCGGGCGCTGGCCTCCGATATGCGACATCGAGAAAATGAAGACCCTGGGCTGGTCGACGCCAAACGGTACGCGGAGATGATGCTCCCGTCTATCGGATGCGCTCTGATCTGGACTGACAAACGCCCGGCGATGACTATAAGCCCGGCTACCAGCCGCGAGATCAGCTACGTCATCAAGGAGTCGATTGCCAACATCGTCCGGCACACTCAGGCTGATACGGTCAAGGTTACGCTTGAGTCCGCGAACGGGCGGCTCCGGGTCACCATCCTCGACAACGGGATGGGCTTTTCTCCGAGCACGCGACGGGCGGGCGGGCGAAGTGGAGGATCGGGCCTCCAGGGGAACAGTGAAAGGCTGCTCCAGCTCGGCGGAACCTTTGACGTCCAGAGCTCGCCCGAGCGGGGTACTGTGGTTCTCTTCGAAGCGCCAGTGCAGTAACGCGCGGGAACGGCGCGCCGGCCTGCTCCGCCGTCGCCGTCGCCTGGTCTAGGCTACCCGGTTTTCGATGGCTCCCGGCATGGCTGCTCCCCGCCTCGGGCCATGACGCCGGGCGGCCCGTTGAGGGCTGTAGGTCATGATGTGCCAAATCATGGCCAATCCGGTCAGCAGGCCCTTGCGAAAGCTCTGGCTGGCCCCCTTGGAGCGGCCAACGCGCCGGCGGAACGTGACGGGGATCTCAACGACGGACAGTCCGCGCTCCAACGCCACCAGCATCATGTGTGGTGAGAAGTGATTGCCGCCGACGGAAAGCTCGGGCAAGATTCTCTCCAGGGCGTCACGGCGAATCGCCCGATAGGTGCAACCGACGTCGCTCAGCCGTGCTGTCCCCAGGAACTGCGAATTCCAGAACCGCAGCCGGAGCAGAGTCGCCACGGCGATATTGCCCCAGGTGAAGAAGTAATCCATCTGGGAGCCGTTCTCCACCAATCCGTGGACGACCCGCGTGCCGATCACCATGTCAGCCTGACCGATGTAGGCCTTGAACTTATCCAAATCCTCCGCGACGAAGGTCCCGTCGCCCTCGGTGAGGACGATGACCTCGGCGTTGGAGACCTTCAGAGCCTCGGTCAATCCGCGGATGCAGGCGAAGCCGTATCCCTGAAGCGGTTCGCGCACGACGGTCGCGCCAGCCGCCCGAGCTAGCTCAGCCGTGTCGTCCGTGCTGTTGTTGTCGACGACGATCACCTGGACAACGCGATCCTGCACCTGGAACGCGGCGGCGGCCTCGGCCGTGGCTTCCGCGTCGTTATAGGCAGTGATCGCGACCGCGACCGCTTTGGGGCGATCGGGAGCAGACCAGCGTTCCGGCGGGTCCTGGGTGGCGTCACGCGCGGGGTGCGGGCTGCGGAGCCGGCCGCGGAGGACGAACAGCCCCATGATGACCAGGACGCTCAACAGCCCCCAGGCCATGAAGTCGGCGATCAACGACCTCGCAGCGTTCAGGAAGCTGATGAGTGCATGGGTATCGACAGGCAGGATGCCAAGCAGCATCAGGAGCGGGTGCAGGACGGCGCCGAGGACTGCCAAGAGCAACACCATCAGGGCGATATAGACGCGAATCTCACACCACCGGTGCGTATCGTCCGGCCGCTAGCTCCGAACGGCCATGGGATTTTTGCCTACAGACCGCCCCACGCCCGTGTGGGACTCTAAGCTGTCAGGCAGAACGTTGATCATTCATTGGTAATGGCGGGACGGCTCCTCGGGCGCGGGCGCTGCGCGGGCTTGTCCGTGGCGATCGGGCTGGTCGTGCTGATGGAGTTCGCCCTCCCTATCGCCCCCACGATCCCGGGACTGGCGGTCGGCACGCCCGCCAAGGGCATCAACATGGAGCCGTCGATGCGTCCCTGGCGGTACCTCGGGCTGAACCCGGACGGCTGGTGGGACCCGGTGGATGGACCGCGGTTCATCAGCCAGGAGATGCCGCTATTGCAGGCACTTGGCGTCGCCACCGTCCGGCTGGAATTCCCGTGGTGGGCGATCGAACAGACCGGAAAAGGCCAGTTCAACTGGTCACGCGCGGACGCGATCGTCGGTGCGGCCGAAGGCTACCGATTGCACCTGGCGCCGGTACTGGTCTGGACGCCACGCTGGGCCACGCCGGCGTGCCCCGTGCTCGCGGTTGGGTGTTCCACGCCGGGGGGGAAGGCGACATGCGCGTCCCAGCCGCCGCCGGCGCCGGACTTCGGGGACTTCGTCCGGGCCGTCGCCAGCCGTTACCGCGGCCGCATCCATTCGTGGGAGATGTGGAACGAACCGGACCTGCCCCAGTATTTCAACGGCACCCCGGCGGAGTACGCGCAGCATGTGCTCGTCCCTGGGTACGACGCGGTCAAGGTGGCCGACCCCAGCGCCGCGGTGGTCTTCGGAGGTCCGTCGTTCTCCAACCTTCCCTGGATCCAGGGTGTCCTGGCAGCGGGCGGCGCAAACCACTTCGACGTGATGGCATTCCATTTTTACGGCGATCCGCGGGCCACTCTGGCGGCCGCCCGAGCGGTGGCGAAGCTGGCGCCCGGGAAGCCCCTGTGGCTGGGCGAATGGGGCGTCCCTGACCGGGGCGGCGGCGCCCAGCAGTCGCTGATCCTGAGTGTCTTGACAGTGATCTCACCCTTAGCCGCGGCTCAGTGGTACGCGCTTCGGGACGACTATGCCATGGCGGGTCCCGGCCAGATCTGTGCCTCCGGCTACTGGGGACTGGTCTCGCATGACTACCTGAGAAAGCCAAGTTACACGACCTTTGCAGGGGCAGGCGGCTTCCCGCTGCTGGAGCGTCCGTCCGCCTCGGGGGAGACGGCTACCGAGAGCCCGGCCGCTCCGGCGCCAGCGGCGACCGTCCGGGCGCCGGCTCCAGGAAACCTCGCCTCGCCGGCCGCCGCCGAGCCCAGCTCCTCCCGCCGCCGGGCGCTCTTCGGTCTGGCCGCGCTGATGCTCGCAGTCTCGGCAGGTCTGGTGGGAGCGATGGCCATCAGACGGCGGGTTGGGGCGGAAGGCAGAGCCCCAAAAATCCGTCGGCCCACCGACCCATTCTGAGCCCGTAGCCGTAGGTCAGGAGCCCACCGGGGTGCTGGGCTGTTGTCTCATTTTGCCGTGACTTTGACACTCATAGACTTCTGCTCAAGCTCGCAGCGTGCGAAGACCCGTGCCCATACCCCAAGGAGAAGACGTTGATTCAGGGTCTCACCCACCAGGTCCTTGAACTGTCGCGCCCGTCGTCGATCACCAAACGCACCTTCGATATCGGCTTTGCGACCGTGGCCTTCCTCGCCCTCGTGCCGCTGCTGGCTGTGCTGTGCCTGCTGATCGTGCTGGAGTCGCCAGGCAACCCGGTCTTCCTGCAGGAGCGAGTCGGCTTCAACGGCAAGCGTTTCCGGATCGTCAAGCTGCGCACCATGGTCGCGAACGCAGAGGATCGCCGAGCTGAGATCGAACACCTGAATGAGGCGCAGCCACCGCTGTTCAAGGTCCGCAAGGATCCGCGCATCACGCACATCGGGCGGTTCTTGCGCGCCACCAGCCTGGACGAGCTTCCCCAGCTCCTGAACGTCATCGTCGGGCAGATGAGCCTGGTCGGGCCTCGCCCGCCGCTGCCACACGAGGTGGCGACCTACACCGCGACCCAGGCCCGCCGCCTGACCGTCATACCTGGTCTCACCGGGCTCTGGCAGGTCAGCGGCCGCTCTGAATGCACGTTCGACGAACTGATCGCCCTAGACCTGCACTACATCGACCACTGGACCTTCTGGCTCGACCTTGTCTTGATCGCCCGGACCTTCCTGGTCGTAATCACGGGGCGGGGTGCGTATTGATCGCTACGGTCCGCCCGCCGGCGCCTGAGCGACCCCGATTCGCCGGGATCCCACTGGACATCCTCTCGATGGACGCTACCCTTGCCAACCTGGAGCGACTGGTGGAGTCGGGGCGGTCCAACCAGGTAGCCACCGTCAACATCGACTTCGTCGTCCGCGCTCAGAGGGACCCCTGGCTCAAGGCCATTCTGAACCGCACCGCCATGAACCTGGTCGATGGTACACCGCTGGTCTGGGCTCTGCGGACGCTCGGACACCCGGTTCCTGAACGCGTTGCGGGCTCCGACCTGATCCCGCGGCTACTTGGCCGAATTGCGCCGACCAGGCACTCCGTGTACCTCCTTGGCGGGACCCCGAGCGTGGCAAAGGCGGCCGTCCAGCGAATTCGCGCGCGGTACCCCGGGCTTCAGATGGCCGGCGTCGATACTCCGCCGAGCCGCCCGGTTGAGGGGATCGATGCCGAAACCGTGGGCCGCATTCGACGGGCCCGCCCATCCCTCCTACTGGTGGCTTTCGGCAATCCCAAGCAGGAATTCTGGCTGGACCTTCATCTGGCTGAAACGGAGGTTCCGCTCGCCCTTGGGATCGGCGGCACCGTCGACTTCCTGGCGGGGCGGCGGCGGCGGGCGCCCCGATGGATGCAGCGCTGTGGCCTCGAATGGACCGTCCGGCTGGCGCAGGAACCCGCCCGTCTCGGCCCACGGTATCTGCGTGACTCAGTCGGCTTTGCCCGCCTGCTGATGCGTCATCACCTCGCTCCTGGAGGCCTACATGGCTAGATACGTCGAAGTCCTGTTCCGGCACTGGTGGCAGTTCTTGATCCTGCTCTTCCTGCTTCCGGGTGCGGTCACGGCCGCCAGCATCGCCATCTTCGGGACATATCAAGCTTCGGCGGCCCTCTGGGTCGACAGCCCGAGCTCCATCGGCATTCCGGCCACCCCTTCGGGCTGGAACCAGTACCTCACCCCTGCCCAGAACGAGCAAGACAGTCTGAACCAGATGTTGCGAACCCGCTCGTTCCTTTCCGACCTTGGGGATCGACTGACGTCGTCCGGGACGATCACGACTCGCAGTGAGCTGAGCAGCGTGCTCGGGTCCGTCGCCAGGCAGCTCAAGGTGACGCCGGCCGGTTCGCACCTGGTGACCATCAATTTCTCCTGCGAGCGTGCCGCCGTGTGCGTGGCCGCCATCTCCGGCACAATCGAGCTCTTCCACCAGCGCCTTGCTAAACAGCAGCAGGACCAGGCCGATATTGCCAGCTCCTTCTACGCCAGCGAGATCGATGGGGCGAATATCCGGCTTAAGGCCGCGGAGGGCGGAGTCGACAAGTATCTGGCCGA
>Ga0209283_10002478_pt1 | contig 10309 bp, 10 predicted proteins | sample CZO8metaG_2_FD_188354 | JGI IMG/M metagenome (GOLD analysis project Ga0209283, IMG submission 188354) | Vadose zone soil microbial communities from the Eel River Critical Zone Observatory, Northern California, USA - CZOApr15con2H1.8 metaG... | ecosystem: Environmental > Terrestrial > Soil >...
GCGAGGGACCTCAGAGCTGGTAGGCGCGGCAGGAATCGAACCTGCAACCGTCGGATTAGAAATCCGTTTCGCGCTCGTGCAGCAAAACGCACGCAATTGCACGCTACAACGGAATCAAGGATTTCCAGAATCTCTTAGAGCAGGGTCGCGCACCAAGGCGCACAAGATTACAAAACGAACAGCCACCACAACAGCCACCACTATCAGAAGCGAACGACCCGCGCGGATTAACGCAGAACCCGGCGGAGTCGTGAGTGTAATGGGGATGTTTCACCAACAATCCGTTTACACCTCGCCAACTCATTTGCTCCCGTTGACTTGCCTTGTTCCACCGACGTAAGATTCGCTGCACCGTGATCGGCCAGACCATCTCGCACTACCGCGTAATCGAGAAGCTGGGTGGCGGTGGTATGGGGATCGTCTACAAGGCCGAGGACACGCGGCTCCATCGTTTCGTCGCTCTCAAGTTCCTACCGGACGACGTGGCCAAAGATGCTCAAACCTTGGCCCGCTTCCGTCGCGAGGCGGAGGCCGCCTCGGCCCTGAATCACGCCCACATTTGCACCATCTATGACATCGGTGAGCAAGACACGCAAGCGTTTATCGCGATGGAGTTTCTGGATGGTCTCACGCTCAAGCACAAGGTTGAGAACCGGCCACTCAAAATCGACGAGTTGTTGGAGCTGAGCATTCAGATTGCCGATGCACTCGATGCGGCCCACAGCCGCGGCATTGTGCATCGTGACATCAAGCCGGCCAACATCTTCATCACCAACCGCGGACAGGCGAAGATTCTCGACTTTGGCTTGGCCAAGCTTAACGCGAGCCGCAATCTTACGGCTTCAATAGGCGGCTCCACGATAGCGGATGTTGGGGAACAACAACTCACCAGTCCAGGCAGCACAGTGGGCACAGTTGCCTATATGTCCCCCGAACAGGCGCGTGGTGAAGAGCTCGATACCCGAACGGATCTGTTCTCGTTCGGCGCTGTAATGTATGAGATGTGCACAGGCAAAGTGGCCTTTGGCGGCAGCGCTTCCGCGATTATCTTCGAGGCCATCCTCAATCGCGCTCCGACACCGCTGCCCCAGCTCAATCCCAGCTTGCCACCTGATCTCAATCGGATCATTGGCCGGGCGCTGGAGAAGGACCGCGAGCTTCGCTATCAGACGGCTTCTGAAATACGTGCCGAATTAAAGCGATTGAAACGCGACTTGGACTCAAGCCGGACTGCGGTTGCACAGGGTACGGGATCAGCGGCACAAGTACCTGGAGCAGTGGCCCCACCCGCAGCCGTGGCGAGAAAGACACTTTCCATCCGAGCGCTTGGATTGATCGCTTGCGCGACCCTCATTCTGGGTACAGCCGCAGGCTGGTTGCTGCGCGGCAGTTGGATGCCGACGTCACAGCCTTCGTACCACCAGCTTACTTTTCGCCGAGGCACCATTCGGTCCGCGCATTTTACGCCCAACGGGCAGTCCGTGGTCTATGGGGCTTCCTGGGAAGGAAGTCCGATCGATTTGTTCATTACCAGCCCCGAAAGTCCGCAATCGCGCTTCCTCAATCTTGGAGGAGATGCGCTTTTGGCGATCTCCTCCACCGGAGAAATGGCGGTATCGGTAGACAGCCGCCCCTACGGGCCTTATGCCCAGGTGGGCACGCTGGCCAGAGTGCCGCTCAACGGTGGATCTCCCCGCCCGGTGCTGGAAAACGTGCAGGCGGCGGATTGGTCCCCGGATGGAAATGACTTGGCGATCGTGCGGGATGTTAATGGTCGAAACCAGCTCGAGTTTCCTGTTGGCAAAGTGCTCTACGAAACCTCAGGCTGGATCAGCCATCCACGCGTCTCAAGAAAAGGCGACCTGGTGGCGTTCCTCGACCATCCTCTGCCCGGCGATGACGCTGGTTCTGTGCGCATCGTGGACCTGAGCCGAAACGTCAAGACTTTGGCTACGGGGTTCCAAACCGCGCAGGGACTGGCTTGGTCTCCGGATGGGCGCGAGATATGGTTTACCGCCTCCGAGTTCGGTCTTAAGCGTGCCATCTTCGCCGTCACACTCGGCGGGCGCCAGCGGCTGGTCGCGCGAGTCCCGGGCACTCTGTTGCTACAAGATATTTGGCAGGACGGGCGCGTACTGCTCGCCAAGGACGCATGGCGGCGGGAACTGATTGGCCTGGTTGCCGGTGAGAGCAAGGAGCGCGATCTGTCGTGGCTCGACTACTCCTACCCATCAGACCTCTCGCCCGATGGCAAGGTCTTGCTCTTCACCGAAGCGGGTGAGGGCGGAGGACCGAACTACTCGGTTTATCAGCGAAAGGTTAGTGAGACCTCGGCCGTCCGCCTGGGAGATGGACAGGCGATCAGCGTGTCACCTGATGGCAAATGGGTCATCGCCAGTCCGCCTTCGCCCCCGGCCCAGCTGGTTCTGCTACCGACAGGGCCTGGCGAGGCCAAGCCTCTCACCCACGACTCCATCAACCACAGCCGGGCCAGGTGGCTTCCTGACGGCCGGCGCTTTCTGTTCTCGGGCAAGGAGCCGGGTCACGCTGCGCGCATCTATCGCCAGGATTCCTCCGACGGAAAGCCGGTGCCCATCTCTCCGGAGGGAATCGACCCTCTGGTTGTGGTCCTCTCTCCGGATGGTCAGCAAGTGGTTGGCATTGGGCCCGATGAGAAGGCCTACTTTTACCCTGTTGCGGGAGGGGAACCGAAGGCTGTTCCAGGCATGGAAGTTGGAGAGCAGCCGATTCAATGGAGTGCAGACGCAAAGGCAATTTATCTTTACAAGCCGGGAGATCTGCCGGCCAAAGTCAATCGGCTGGATTTGTCGACGGGCCACAAGACTCTGTGGAAGGAGCTCATGCCTTCCGATTCAGCAGGGGTAAGCCGCATTGGTCCCATCCTTATCACGCCGGACGGCAAGTCATGCTTGTATGGCTATCACCGTATTCTGTCAGACCTCTATCTCGTGGAAGGATTGAAGTAAGAGAATTCTCTTCTTAGTCTCCATGTCACCGAAGCAAGCCAAGGCGGAATGCGCGAAGCTGCAATAGTAGTTTGCTATCCCCCGCCGACCATCGCCCGGTCCCCCGCCGAGTAGAAATTCTTAACTGTTGTAACCAGGCGTTTACACTCATTGACCCCGGTACCAGTCGACGGTTTGACATTTCGAGCCCTTGGGGTATCCAATGGCCCCATCCAAAATAGGTTCTTCTGGAAATCTCAAAGCAACTCAAGGGAGACATCCATATGAAGAGAGGTTTGGTTTGGTATTCACTCGGTTTGGTTTTGTTGGCGAGTGCTGCGTGGGCACAAGCCAGCGGGACCGAGCAGGCTGTAGCCGCGCTGGAGCAAAAATGGCTTCAGGGGCAAAAGACAAACAATCCTGATCTGATCGCCTCCGCTGCTGGCCGACAAGATCGTGGACACGGAGAGCGACGGCAAGGTCATGGACAAAACCGCGTTAATGGCAATGGCAAAAGCGATGAAATACACCAACGCTGAGTACGAGGATGTTAAGGTAACCGTTTTTGGCGATACAGCCATTGCGAGCGGCGGTTTCAAAAGCAAGGGGACCGATGCGTCGGGTAAGCCTTTTGATACTCATGTGCGCTGGACCGATACGTGGGTGAAGATGCCAAACGGACAATGGCAATGTGTAGCGACTCAGGGTACGCCAATAAAAATGTAAGCAACTGTCCAACGCTGAAATGAAAGCGGCTGCCCTCTCCTGTGCGGGCTATTGGCCCCATGTTTCGGCAGCGCACAAGCTAAGCCGCTCGATGTTTGGGCGGCTTTTTCTTTCCATCACGCTGACGGTGGTTCCCTGTGACTGTTGTTATCAGGCCTTTGCACTCAGAACCGGAAGTTTTTCCGAAAACCTCCCAGAGAGCGTCTCCCCAACCGATTGATTCTGCAGTGTCGAAACCGCAGGTTCTGCTCCTTCCGAAACGACTTGTTTCTGGAATTCGGGCATGGCGAGTGGAGGGATAGCTTCCGAATCGCCCGTCATAGGGACACGACAGCGGAACGTCTTTCCATATTACTCCGGAAAACAGGCAAGCGCCTCCACGCCATGTGCAAGCCCGGGCTCTGGCCAAGGGATGTCCAAAGCCCTCCAGCTCCGTCCTGCATCATATGATCTGAAGAGGCCCCGGTTGCTGGCGGCGTAGATGACGCCTGGTTCGCCGGCGTGAGTGGCGAACCGGCTCGCCGTCGTGCCCCTTCGGCTGCGCTCAGGGCAGGCTCCGCGACGGGAGCCCGCAGGCGAAATCCCGAACCCCGTGAGGGACCTCAGAGCTGGTAGGCGCGGCAGGAATCGAACCTGCAACCGTCGGATTAGAAATCCGATGCTCTATCCGTTTGAGCTACGCGCCCCCGCGTTGATTCGATTGTAATTAGTTCGCGGGTTGCGTCAACCGCTTTGCGAGCTGATTGCAGAATGGCAGGAGACGAGCCGCCGACCGAAACTTCCACGGAAAAACTCGGAACTGCAGATTCCTCGGCGGCTGAAGCCGCCTCGGAAAGACAAAATCAAAGAACTTAACGGCACCCTTCGACTTCGCTCAGGGCAGGCTCGAACGCGTGCCCTCCCAAAACACGCACACCATCGAGTTTTTCCGCGACCTGTGAAAGCCGTGCCCTTTCACGGCCCGCCGACCGTGATTATGGGATAACCCGTAGCCTAATCGCGTCAGGGCAGGACACCAAAGTCACCGGCCCGCCGGTTACAAAGGTTAGTAGCTTTTGCAGAGCCACAGAACCAAAATACGAACAGGCGCGAGAGGGGCAAGCGCTCTCCATTGACGATCAAAGTAGTGCATGAGGCTTTCGGGTTTGTAGCGGTGGCCATGACGTGGGCCTTTGCCGCAGGTTTTATGGCCGTAGTCTGCCTGCTGTTTTGGCGAGAACGCGAGTGTGCGGCCGCGGCGGAGATTGGCCGGGATGAAGTGCACGCCGGTCCCACGAGCCGACAGGGAAATGCGAGAAACTGGCCGCATCGTGTGGAAGCAGTGCAGAAGCCCGAGGCGCGTCCCCAAACTGGTTGATTCTCTGACGGTGATTTTCAGCCCGTCACAACTCTTTCCTGAATGACCAAGCCGATGAATTGCAAGGCTGAGCTTGTGGTGTCCTGTCTTATACTGCCGCCGTGCCTCCTCGCCCCTGGGGCCGACGCGCATGACTGTTTCTGCTTCATCCCGCCTCGCCTACATTGACTGGATGCGCGGGCTGGCGTGCGTGCTGATGTTCCAAACGCACTGCTACGACTCCTGGCTGGGCGGCGAGGCGCGCAAGAGCACGTTCTTCATGTGGTCGCAACTGGGAGGGACTCTGCCCGCGCCTCTGTTTCTCTTTCTGGCTGGAATTTCGTTCGCGCTGGTAACGGACAAGCTTCGCCAGAAGGGCTTGCCAGCGGGTCAAATCGCGAGCGCGACTATTCGCCGGGGTGCGGAGGTCTTCGGGCTGGGGCTGCTGTTCCGGCTGCAGGAGTACCTGATCGCGTGGGGATGGGCGCCGTGGAGCGATTTGCTGCGCGTGGACATCCTGAACACGATCGGCCTCTCGATGATGCTGATGGGCGTAGCTTGCTGGATCGTCTTGTCAATCAGCCCCGGATTTCGCACCCGGTTCGCATTAGGGTCAACCGCGGCCGGTGTGGCTTTGGGGATTTCCCTGCTGACGCCGCTGCTGTGGACAACCTGGCGGCCGCAGTGGCTCCCCTGGCCGCTCGAGTCCTATATCAACGGCGTACATAATCTCGGCCAGCCGCAGCCGTGGCTCTTCCCCATCTTTCCCTGGACTGCATTTGCATTTGCTGGCCTGGCGGCCGGATTCCTTCTGCTGAGTGATTGGGCGCGTAAGCGCGATGCTCTGACCTTTATGTTGGCGGGTGCAGGCGGGGCTGGGCTGATTTATTTCGCCCGCTGGCTGGATGAGCGGCCGGGGCAACTCTACGCTGTGCACGACTTTTGGCACACCAGTCCGAATTTCCTTTTGATCCGCGTGGGACTGCTGCTGGTGATTCTGGCGGCGGTTTATGCGTGGTGCCGCTGGGGAGCCGGACAATGGGGCTTCAGTCCGCTGGTGCAGCTAGGGCAAACTTCCCTGCTCGTCTATTGGGTACACATTGAATTCGTGTACGGACGTTTTTCCATCCTGCCCAAACGGGCGCAGGATATTCGAAGCGCATCGTTTGGCCTGCTGACGATCTTCCTCGCCATGCTGCTCTTGTCGGTTTTGCGGACAAAGCTGAAAGGGCGTGGGACAGAAGTGCTGGCATGGTTCCGCAGGCCGGTCGGGGCAAGCTGAGCCTCAACCCGTTGCCGAAATCTGGCGAATCGCATTCTCGACCAACTTCAATCCGATCGCCCATTGCTGCCGCGCTTGCGGCTCATCGTCCCCGTATCCGAACAGATAAAAAGTGACGTAGAGGCCGTCTCGCGTTCCGGCCTCGTCGTGGTAATTGCAGTGGCGGATCAGGAATTCGGCTGCGGCGGGAATCTCAGGCACTCGGTTCAAAAGGTGAGTAAGCCGTTTCGCCAGTTGCTCGTGCTCGGGAAACGAGAAACGTGACTTTACATTGGAGAACAAGAGATCAATGTACGACCCAAACTTGCACGCAGCTCCAAAGATTTCCTCTTCGGGATTCATTTCGCGGCTGGACCAGGCGTCGCACTTGGCAGTTTCGAGAATGCTGGCGGGCGAATTTATCGCGGCGAGAAACTCGCCCACTTCCTGGATCTGCCGGGCCTCCTCCACATTGAGCAGCAGGTCGGGCTGGCACTTCAGGTTGTAATAGCGCGAACCGCCCTCACCGGCAGCCCAAGGCAGGTCCAGCGTTTCGTCCTCCGCTCCCAGTTCGACTGCGAAGTCGGCTTGCACGTCAGGATCCGATCCGAACCGTTCAATTACTTTGCTGGCGCGGCCTGGGGCGTTGCCTGTGGCTTTGCGCCCGGCGCCGAAAAATTCACCTTTGGCACCTGACGCGATCCCTCGGAGGCAGCAAAGTAAGCCTCATTGGGTTTGAAGCCGGCCCAGCCAGCATAAATGTTAGCCGGAAATTTCTGAATGTAGGTGTTGTAGTCCTGCAGGGTGTCGTTGTAACGCTTACGCTCGACCGCGATGCGGTTTTCGGTTCCGGCCAACTCATCCTGCAGACGCAGGAAGTTCTCATTCGATTTCAACTGCGGATAATTCTCCACGATCAGCAGCAACCTGCCGAGAGCACCGTCCAGTTGCTGATTGGCTGCAATCTTGTCTGCCGGGGTGCCGGCCGAGAGCAGCGCCGAACGGGCCTTGGCGATATCGCCGAACACGGTCTGCTCCTGCTGGGCGTACCCCTTCACCGTTTCGACCAAGTTAGGAATGAGGTCAGCGCGGCGCTGCAGCACGATGTCTACCTGCGACCAGGAAGCCTTGACCGCCTCGTTCTTGGTCACCAGCGTGTTGCGGACACCCACATATTGTCCAAAGACGATGAGCGCAATCAGCGCCAGGACGATAAGTACGATCCAGCCCTTGCTCATGGTTCTTCTCCTGAAAACAAAATCTACGGAGCGGTCAGGAACTGCGTGGCCCCGTGGAATCGAGCATTGTATCCAATGCGGCGGTCACCTGCTGTATCGCGGCGAGATAGCGGGTGAAAACGTCCGCCACATCGAACTGCTTGCGTTCCGCCTTGTGTTCGCGAATGTCGAGCAACTGGAGAAATGCGGACGGATCAAATCGAATACGAGTCGAAAGTGCCCGGATGGCTTCCTGTTTTGACGGCGGGGCCGTGTCGCCCAGCGCGATCAGCGCATGCCGGAACAAAGTGGTAAAGGCCGAGAAGGAGCTCAGGAGCAGATCCCAAAGGCGGCCCTTGTTACCTGCAGCCGCGAGCAGGCGTTGGCGCAGCAGAATCACTTTCTCACGGAGTTCGTATTCCAGTTGCGCGCGATGCAGATGCATGGGAACACGCAGTTCGCTCAGCACGTCCTCGCCGAAAAGCACCCGATGGTTCTGCTGCATATCGAGCAACTCGATGGAAAAAACGTCGGCGGAGCGTTTGAGTTTCTCCCGAGTGAGCACAAGCGGCGCGTGATGCTTTTGCCGGCTCCACCACTCTACCGCAGGCGCCATTGCAGTCAGCTCCCCGAAAGACATCTCGCGCAGGATGCAAAGCAGGTTCAGGTTAGAGAACTCGGGATGAAATTCACCACTTGCGGCGGAACCGTAGAGGAGCACGGCCTGGAGGTTCTCTCCCGCCGCTTGACGCAACCGGCTGACGAACTCGTTGATCTGCTTTTCAGGAACCATATTGACCTCGCAAAGCCCGTACCTACCAACTTCCGCTGGCCCCGCCACCGCCGGAACTGCCGCCACCGAATCCTCCAAAACCACCGCCCCCACCGCCGAAGCCGCCACCACTCCAGCCTCCGCCAGCGTATCCTCCCCCGCGGAAGCCGCCTCCAGCCCCAAGTAAGAGCATCCAGAATAGCAGGCGACGCAGCGGTGGCACGGCTAGGATAACGATGAAGATTACAACAATGGCGCCGACCGGCAGACCCGTGCCTGGCTCTTCTCGCGTTTGCGCAGGAATCTGTGGGCGTGCGCCCGCGAGCTGAATTCCCGCATCTTGTGCGATCACATCGGCAACGCGGGAGGTCATCAGTGACACCGCGCCGCCATAGTCGTTTCGGCGGAGAAACGGGACTGCCTCGCGGCCAAAGCCGCCGACTTTGCCGTCAGGCAGGATCGGTTCCAGACCGTAGCCCACTTCGGTGCGGTAACGGCGATCCTGCACGGCTAGGAGAATCAGCACTCCTCGATTCGTGGACTTACTACCGATTGCCCACTTCTTGAACAGGTCCACCGCAAAACTCTCAATGTCAGAGCCGTCGAGCGAGTGGACCGTGACTACAGTGATCTGCGCGTGTGCTTTTTGGTCGATCTGCTGACAGATGCTGTCTAGCTGTGCGATTGTGCTCTGATCAAGGACGCGGGCAAAGTCGTTGACGTAGCCGCTGGGATGCAGTTGCGAGACAGGTTCGGCGCGGAGAACGAGTGCGAGCACCAGTGGGATGATGACCAGCAAGACATGTTTCGCGCCCGACTTCATTCGACGCCGATTGTATAGGAGAAAAGTCGACTTGCGCTCGGTCCACAGCCGGCGCCGCCGTTTCCTACGCAGGCACGGAACCGAGGACCGTATTTACCGATTGGAACTCGCGCAGGAACTCCACCACCCGGCTTTCCGCCCAGCGGCCGTCGTAGCCGTTTGGATCGGCGAGAAATGAACAGTGGCCGCCGTCGTCAGTTTCGACGAACGTGATGTTTGGATTGGAGAGAATCTTCTGCCGCGTCGCGGGCAGGATGCGGATGAAGGGGTCGTTGGCGGCGTGCAGAATCAACGCTGGGACGGCGATGCGGTCCAGCACATTGGTGGCGGCGGCGCGGGCATAGTAATCGGCAGCGCCCTTGAATCCGCAATAATAGGCCGTGATTTTATCGTCGAAGTCGCGCAGGCTGAGCACACCGTGGAGTCGCGAAGTGTCGAAGGCTTCGGGAAACAGATGCGCTTTCGCGCGTAGCCGCTGGCGCAGCTTCCAGATGAAGTAGTACTCGTATAAGCGATTGCTTTTGAGGTGCAGCGCGTCGGCGGAGGCAGCGAGGTCCATCGCCGGGCACACGGCCGCAACCGCGAGGAACTGGGCCGGGCCGGTGCTGCCCCATTCGCCCGCCAATTTGAGCACCAGGTTCCCGCCCATGGAGAATCCCGCGAGCGCCAGGCGGGAGATGTGGTCGTGCTCGATCAGGTTTTGGGCAACAGCGGCCACATCGCGAGAAAGCCCGGAATGGTAGAGGGTAGGAGCCACGGCTTCGGTGCCGCCGCAGTTACGCTGATTCATGCGCACGACGTTCATGCCGGCGGCCAGGCCCTTCCCGGCGATGCCCAACATGTACTGAGATTCGCTGGAGCCCTCAAGACCGTGCACAACGACGACGGTCAGCGCTTCCCGCCGATCATCCTGCCAGTGACAGTGGCACAGCACCTTCACGCCGGGCTCGACCTCGACCAGGCGCTGTTCAGCGGGAGGCAGAACAATGCGACGTGAGAGGAAAAAGCTAGCCAGCGTTTGCAGGTGTCCGCCGCGCAGGCCGCGGCGTGGGAGAAATGCTGGCGCTTGGGTTTGCGGAGTCCCCACAATTTGATTTTAAATGGTATTGCTAGTGGGAAAGCCATCCAAGTTGAAGGAGTTCGGCGATGCCTATTTTCGAGTACGTCTGCAAGGACTGTAACCACGGGTTTGAAGCGCTGGTGTATGG
>Ga0209283_10002488_pt1 | contig 10281 bp, 6 predicted proteins | sample CZO8metaG_2_FD_188354 | JGI IMG/M metagenome (GOLD analysis project Ga0209283, IMG submission 188354) | Vadose zone soil microbial communities from the Eel River Critical Zone Observatory, Northern California, USA - CZOApr15con2H1.8 metaG... | ecosystem: Environmental > Terrestrial > Soil >...
TCGAACGCGAACGTGGTCTACGCGTTCGTCGAGTCCAAGGACTCGGGGCTGTACCGCTCCGCCGACGGCGGCAAGACGTGGGAGGCGCGCGACAAGAGCCAGATGATGGTGTGGCGCCCGTTCTACTTTGCGCGCCTGGTGGTGGACCCGACCAACGCCGACCGCGTCTTCAAGCCCGACCTGAACCTGATCGTCAGCGAGGACGGAGGGCGCAGCTTCGCCCAGAGCGGCGGCCGCGCCCACGGCGACTGGCACGACGTGTGGGTCGACCCCGACAATCCCAAGCACGTGGTGGGCGGCGACGACGGAGGCCTGTGGATCTCGTACGACGGCGGAAGCCGCTGGTGGAAGGCTGCCAACCTTCCCGTCTCGCAGTTCTACCACGTGAGCGTCGACGACAAGGATCCGTACCAGGTGTACGGCGGCCTGCAGGACAACAGCTCCTGGGTGGGGGACTCGGCGTACCCCGGCGGCATCTCGAACAGCCGCTGGGAGAACGTCTACAACGGCGACGGCTTCTGGACCTTGCAGGACCCGGCCGACCCGAACGCGATCTACGCCGAGTTCCAGGGCGGCTACATCGGCCGCGTCGACCGCCGCTCGCTCGCCACTCGCGACATCCAGCCCAAGGCCGGCTACCACGAGAAGCTGCGCTTCAACTGGAACACGCCGATCGCGGTGAGCCTTGCGCAGAAGGGCACTCTCTACATCGGCGCGCAGTTCCTCTTCCGGTCGCGCGACAAGGGCGACACCTGGGAGCGCATCTCGCCCGATCTGACCACCAACGACCCGGAAAAGCAGAAGCAGGAGCAGTCGGGGGGAGTCACGGTGGACAACTCCGCCGCCGAGATGCACACCACCATCTACGCGATCAGCGAGTCGCGCTTCGACCCCAACGTCGTCTGGGTGGGGACGGACGACGGCAACGTCCAGCTCACGCGCGACGGCGGGAAATCGTGGAGCAATCTCACGCGCAACGTGCAGGGGCTGCCTCCCGGCTCGTGGGTGAGCTGGATCGAGGCGGGCCGCCACCAGGCCGGCACCGCCTACGCCGCTTTCGACCGGCACACCTTCGGAGACATGGCGCCCTGGGTCTACCGCACGGCGGACTACGGGAAGACCTGGACGCGGATCGTCTCTCCGCAGCAGGGAGTGCGAGGCTACGCCCACGTGGTGAAGGAGGACGCGGTCCGGCCGCAGCTCCTGTTCCTCGGCACGGAGGTCGGCCTCTGGATCTCGCTCGACGGCGGCAAGCAGTGGGCCGAATTCAAGGGAGGCGGGTTCCCCGCGGTGGCGGTGCGCGACCTGGCGCTCCAGCAGCGAGACGGGGACCTGGTCATCGCGACCCACGGCCGGGGCCTGTGGGTGATCGACGACCTGACTCCGCTGCGGGCGCTGACGCCGGACCTGCTGGCGCGAGACGCCGCGTTCCTCGCCGGGCGGCAGCCGCAGCAGCGGATGCCGGCGCAGGGCGGCTTCGCCGAGGGTGACGCGAGCTTCACGGGCGAGAACCCCGCGGGCGGCGCGGTGATCACGTACTACCAGCGCACGCGCCACCTCTTCGGACCCATCCGGCTCGAGGTGCTCGACGCGCAGGGAAAGGTGGTCGATACGGTCCCCGCGACCAAGCGGCGGGGACTCAACCGCGTGTCGTGGACCATGCGCATGCCCGCCCCGCGGGTCCCGCGCGCCGCGCAGCTCGCCTTCAACGCCTCCGTCGGGCCGCGCGTTCCCCCCGGCACGTACACGGTGCGGCTCACCAAGGGCGCTCAGGTGCTGGAGACGAAGCTGGACGTTGCCATCGACCGGCGGGCGCCCTACGGCGCGGCGGAGCGGCGGGCCAACTTCGAGGCCGGCATGCGCGTGCACGCGCTGTTCGGCGACATGAGCTCGCTGGTGGACCGCATCGACGGCGCGCGCGGCGCGATCGAGGCGCGGACGCGGGCGCTGCCGCAGGGCGACGAGCTGGGGCCGCGGCTGCGCGGGCTCTCCGGGCGCCTGGAGGAGGTGAAGACGAAGATCGTTGCCACCAAGGAGGGCGGCGCGATCACCGGCGAGGAGCGCATCCGCGAGCACGCCGACATCCTCTACGGAGCGTTCACGCAGTGGGAGGGTTCGCCGGCGAAGTACCAGCTCGACCGCATCGACGTGCTCCGGCGCGAGCTGTCCGACGTGCAGGCGGAGTTCGACAAGCTCGCCACCACCGAGGTCCGCTCGGTCGACGAGCAGCTCCGCCAGCGAAACCTGGCCCCCATCCCCACCACCCAAGCCTCCCTGCACCCGCCTGCCGACGGCAACGCAACGACCGCATCGCTGCGCTGCGAAACGGGCCTCCTGACGACCTGCATTCCCGCCACACGGTCCTCGGCCGCCGTTCTGCGGTAGGCCGTACGGACCAACAGATCAACGCGGAGGCGCGGAGTCGCGGAGGTTTTTCTGGATCAGATCCTCCGCGTCTCCGCGCCTCCGCGTTGATCCTTATTGCCCCTTCTCCGCGGCTGGGGAGGCGTACGCAATCTGTACGTTGCGTCCAGCGGCTGGTCAGTTCACAGCCTGATTCATTGCGGCGACCGCCATCGAGTCCACAGGTCTCCCACATCCACCTCTCTCGTGAACCACAATCCATCCACAGGCTGGCGTGCAGCAAGAGGACAGTGCGTTCGCATCGTACACACGTAATTTCGGATAGTTACGAAGTGAACTCTGTGGCACGACCCGTGCTCACAAGTACTGCGTGTCCGGTGGCCCGGTGGGTCGCCAGGCGCAAGGCCTCGAACCCGTCTCACGAAAGGAGGGCGGGGGTTCAGGCCAGAAACCTCGTGCGGGTCGGTGGCCTGGTCCCAGGCAAACCGAGCCTCGCACCGGCGATACGCCGCGGACCAGCTGCAACGGGCTCGTTGCGGTGAAGGTCGTGGGCGGAGGGGACGCGAAGGCGTTCCCACGGTGCGGGGATGGAACACCCGGAGGAGGCGAAGCCCAGGAGGGGCGCGGATCGGCCGGGGCTTTAACCGGTTCCGCCGTCACCGCACTCTCCGCGGGGAGCAAGGCCCTGAAGTCGAGGATGGGGTCGCCGGCGCGGGTCAAACCGCAGGCGCCTCCATCCAACGGCAAGAGGGCATGATTCGGCCGGCGAAAGCCGGTACGGCTCCGCGGGGAGGGACAAACCCCTGAAGGGCAAACCCTGGACGCGGCTGCGGGGCGAAACAAACCCGCAAGGCAGGTGGCGGAGCAAACCGTCGAGGACGTGCGAAACGTCGAGGACGGACCGTCAGCTCGGGGCGTGGGAACCCCGGGCAATAGTGGACGTCGCCTGCTGATGTCGCGATGAGGGAACTGGAACCCCACGGGAGGCGCTCTCTGGCCTCCGGGCGGTCGCGAGGTCGTCCGGGGTACCGAGGGCAGGTCGTCGGTCGCAGAACTCTGGAGGAGGCGGAAAGCTCGAGGGAGGATAAAGCCGCGTGCGAAAGCTCGCGGCGGATGGCGGTCGGACAGATCCGCTGGACCCGGCAGAAATGCCGAGGTCTTGGCGGGTGCGGGGAACCTGACACCCCCGCAATCCGGCCGCAGACAACACTCCGAGGAGCACCGAACCTTCACGAGAGGCAGTGCCGGGCAGGGTGACCTGCACGGTGCAGCGACAGGCGGTCCTGGATCCTCCGAAGGGGAATGCGCGCAGGGCGGGCCTTTGGGCCGCCGGGCACGTTGATTCAACGAAGCCCGTAAGCCCTCCCCCCCGGGCTGCGGGCTTCGGCTTTTTCACCGAGCCGGGGCGAGGAACGACACGGCCTGCGCGACCACGTCCGGATCGCGCAGGATGCGGTTGTGCCCCACGCGCGGCACGTCGACCAGGCGCGCGCCGGGCCAGGCCTGCGCGATCGCCGCGCCGTCGTGCCAGGGCACCTCGCGGTCCTCCGGATCGTGGAAGACGAGCAAGGGTGTTTGCGCGCCGCGGGCGAGCGGCGGCACCTCGAGGGCCGACATCGGCACGCCCAGCCGCGATTCGAAACGGCTGCGCATCGCGTCCGCGATCCAGGGCGGGATGTGCAGCTGCCAGGCGAAGCGCGCCACGACGTCGGTGAGGCTCGCCACCGGGGCCAGGAACACGGCCCGCTGCACCGGGACGCCCCGGTGGATCGCGAGCGCGCCGGCGGCGGCGCCGCCCGAGTGACCGATGAATGCGTGGACGGGACCGACCCTCTCGGCGACGGCCTCGAGCGCATCGGCGAAGGCCAGGATGGACGAGGCGCGGCCAGTGGAGGCGCCGTGCCCCGGCGCGTCGGGCGCCACCACGCTGAACCCCGCGGCGAGCAGCGGCGGGACGAAGGAAGCGAGCTGCTCGGAGCGGCCCGCCCAGCCGTGCAGCAGCACCGCGGTCGGGCCGTCGCCCCACGACCAGACGGCGAGGCGCTCGCCGCCGGCGTCCAGGTAGAAGCGGTGCCCCGAGGCGAGCACCGGCGAGAAGCGGGCCTCCAGGCGCGGCGGGGTGCCGAAGGCGCGCTCCGCCCAGCGCACGGCGAGCGGGGGGGCGAGCGTAGCGGCGGCGCGGAAGGCGGCGCGCAGCCAGGGGGACGGTCCACGGCGCGGCAGGCGCACGGGCAGGGTCGACCCACCCCGCACCGGAGCAGCCGGGCCGGGGACGCTGGATGGCACGTCCGGCGCTTCCGGCGAAACAAACCGAACGTTCGTGCTATTTTCTGCCGAATAGAGGATGGCGCGCATCGTGACCTCCGTGGTGGACCTGGATCAGCCGCCCCTGGCGGCGGGCTTGCGGCGGGCGGAACGTGAGCCGGACGGACGCACCGGGCGGACCGCCGCTCCGTCGATGCGCGCCTTGGTGGCGCTCCGGGCGCGGTCGAAGGCGGCGGCGTCGCCGAACAGCTGGTACGCCCAGTTCGCCCCCATCGCGTACGAGTCCAGCTCGAAGGCGAGCTGGGCCGCATCGACGTCCGGGCGCAGGTGGCCTTCGCGCTGGGCCCGCTGCACGGCGCCGACCAGCGCCTCGAGCCATCTCTTCATGTGCCCCGCGATGCGCTCCCGGACCGGCCCGGGGCGGCCGTCGAACTCGGCGGAAGCCGCGGCGAAGAAGCAGCCGCCGCGGAACACTTCCTTCTGCGAGTAGTCCAGCTTCGCGTCGCACAACGCCCACAGGCGGGGCAGCCCGCGGGGAGCCGCCATGGCGCGGCGGACGACCTGCTCGACGAAGATCTCGGCGGCGTGGTCGACGGTCGCCAGCTGCAGGTCCACCTTGGAGCCAAAGGCGGCGAAGAGACCGCTCTTGCTCATGTCCAGCTTCAGCGCCAGCCTCCCGATCGAGAGGCCCTCGAGGCCCTCCACCGAGGCGATGTCCACGGCGGCGTCGAGGATCTGCCGGCGCGTGCGCTCGCCGCGCTCCACCCTCCCGTCCACTTTGCGCGCTGGATCCATGCCCAAGGTAATAGCACGACCGTTCGTTCACCGCAAGCGACGGGTCCCGGCGGCGCGCCGCCGTTGCTCAACTCAGCGACGTGCCTGGAAGAATTTCCGGCACTACCGTGTTGGGCGGTGTGGACTCGTCAGGAGGTCCGGATGCTCGCCGTGCTGCTGGTCGAAGACGACGCCGACACCCGCGAGGTCGTCCGCATGCTGCTCGAGGAAGAGGGCTACCGGACGGCCGTCGCCGCGGACGGCCAGGAAGCGATCGACTACCTCGCCGGCTGCGAGGAGCTGCCGTGCCTGGTGCTGCTCGACCTCCTCATGCCGCGCGTGGGTGGTGTCGCCGTGCTGCGCTGGATGCGGTCCCAGCCGCGTCTCGCGAACGTCCCGGTCGCGGTGATCTCGGCCCGCCCTGAGTCGAGCGGCTCGCAGGTCGCCACCGCGTTCCGCGACCACGTCATCGGCGTGCTGCAAAAGCCGTTCGACATCGACCGCGTGCTGACGCTGCTCGACGAGCACTGCGCCGAGGCCGAGCAGCCCGCCGCCTGACGCAGTACGATTGCCCGCATGACCCATCCACTCGCCGGAAAGCCCGCCCCGCGCGAGCTGCTCGTCGATCTCGAGCTGCTCCGGCGGCGCTACTTCGACAAGCCCGATCCCGCCGATCCGCAGCAGCGGGTCAGCTTCGGGACCTCGGGCCACCGCGGCTCGTCCCTGCGGGGCAGCTTCAACGAAGCGCACATCCTGGCGGTGACGCAGGCGGTCTGCGAGTACCGCAAGGCGCAGGGCACCACCGGGCCGCTCTTCCTGGGCGCGGATACGCACGCGCTCTCCGAGCCGGCGCAGCACACGGCGCTCCAGGTGCTGGCTGCCAACGAGGTCGAGGTGCTCCACGCGCCCGAGGGAGAGTGGACGCCCACGCCGGTGATCTCGCACGCCATCCTCGTCCACAACCGCGGCCGGACGGCCGGGCTCGCCGACGGGATCGTCATCACCCCGTCGCACAACCCCCCGGAGGACGGCGGCATCAAGTACAACCCGCCCAGCGGCGGCCCGGCGGACACCTCGGCCACGGGTTGGATCGAGCGCCGCGCCAACGAGCTCCTGACCGCGCAGGTCCGCCGCGCCGAGGCGTCGCGCGCGTCGACGCTGCACGAGCACGACTTCGTCGCGCCCTACGTGAAGGACCTGCGCAACGTCGTCGATCTCGAGGCGGTGCGCGCGGCGCGCCCGAGGCTCGCGGCCGATCCGATGGGCGGCTCCAACGTGGCGTACTGGAGGCCCATCGCCGAGGAGTATGGGCTGGACCTCACGGTGGTGAACGAGCGCGTCGACCCGACGTTCTCGTTCATGCCGCTCGACCACGACGGCAAGATCCGGATGGACTGCTCGTCGCCGTACGCGATGGCGAACCTGGTCGCCTTGAAGGACCGCTACGATCTCGCCTTCGGCAACGACACCGACTCGGACCGCCACGGCATCGTGACGCCCGGCCAGGGGCTGTTGAACCCCAACCACTACCTGGCCGCGGCGATCGGGTATCTGTTCCGCAACCGGCCCGGGTGGAGCGCGCGCGCGGCGGTGGGAAAGACCCTGGTGTCGAGCAGCTTGATCGATCGGGTCGCGCACGAGCTGGGACGCGAGCTGCGCGAGGTCCCGGTGGGCTTCAAGTGGTTCGTGGACGGGCTGCTCGACGGCTCGCTCGGATTCGGGGGCGAGGAGAGCGCGGGCGCGTCGTTCCTCCGCCGCGACGGGACGGTGTGGACGACCGACAAGGACGGCATCATCATGGACCTGCTCGCCGCCGAGATGCTGGCGCGGACCGGCAAGGATCCAGGCGAGCAAGCTCGCGCCATCATGCAGCGGCTCGGGACGCCCTACTACACGCGCATCGACGCGCCCGCGACGCCGCAGCAGAAATCCGTCCTGAAGAAGCTCTCCCCGGAGGCGGTCCGGGCGAAGACGCTCGCGGGACAGCCGATCCGCGCGAAGCTCACCCGCGCGCCCGGCAACGGCCCCGAGATCGGCGGGCTCAAGGTGGTCGCGGACGACGGCTGGTTCGCCGCGCGGCCGTCGGGGACGGAGGACGTCTTCAAGATCTATGCGGAGAGCTTCCGCGGCGAGGACCACCTCGAGGCGATCCTGACCGAGGCGCGCCAGATCGTCGCGGACGCGCTGCGCTCGGCGCCGGGCTGAAGGCATGGCCCTGCCGTTCCGCCCGCCCGTCGAGCCGATGCTGGCGAAGCTCGCGGGCGAGCTGCCCGAGGGAGAAGGGTGGCTCTACGAGCCGAAGTGGGACGGCTTCCGCGCGCTCGCCTTCCGGGACGGCGGCGAGCTGTACTTGCAGTCGCGCGAGCTGAAACCCCTCAACCGCTACTTCCCGGAGCTGGAGGCGCCGCTCCTGCGCGAGCTGCCCGACCAGTGCGTCACCGACGGCGAGATCGTCATCGCCGGGCAGCGCGGCCTGGACTTCGAGGCGCTGCTGCTGCGCATCCACCCGGCCGCCTCGCGCGTCAAGATGCTCGCGCAGGAGAGCCCCGCCTCGTACGTCGCGTTCGACTTGCTCGCGCTCGGGGCGGACGACTTGCGCGGCCGCCCGCTGGCGGAGCGGCGCGAGAAGCTCGAGCGGGCGCTGGGAAAGGCGCCGGCGCCGGTGCGCCTCACCCCGTCGACGGCCGACCGCGCCGTCGCGCAGGACTGGTTCTCCCGGTTCGAAGGCGCGGGGCTGGACGGCGTGGTCGCGAAGCAGATCGACTCCACCTACCAGCCCGGCAAGCGCGCCATGGTGAAGGTGAAGCACGCGCGGACCGCCGACTGCGTGGTGGCCGGCTTCCGCTGGCACAAGAACGGGCCGGGCACGATGGTCGGCTCGCTGCTCCTCGGGCTCTACGACGACGAGGGCACGCTGCACCACGTCGGCATCGCCTCGAGCTTCACCACCGCGAAGCGCCGCGAGCTGGTCGAGGAGCTTGCGCCGTTACGCGAGAACGCGCTGGCCGGTCATCCCTGGCGCGACTGGGCCGGCGCGGAAGAGGGCGGCCAGCGCATGCCGGGCGCCTCCAGCCGCTGGAACCGGGGCAAGGACCTGAGCTGGGAACCTCTGCGCCCGGACCGCGTCTGCGAGGTCGCCTACGACCACCTCCAGGGCGACCGCTTCCGCCACGCGACGCACTTCCAGCGCTGGCGGCCAGACAAGGACCCGCGCTCCTGCCGCTACGATCAGCTGGAGGAGGTCCCCGCCCTGGAGCTGTCGCGGATTTTCGCCGCGCGATAGATCCGCCGCCTGCCGCCGCCCGCCGTCACTGCGAGCAGCCGTCGGAGCGCGCGGAGGAAAGGAACGCAGGCGTGCAGTCTCACCGCGTTTCACCCTGACTGAATCTCGGGACCGGCTGCAGTCCGGTCGACCGGAGCGCGTGCCCGTTCCATGAACGCGCGACCGTACATCTGCTCAGCGGCGTGTTGGTTGTGCGCGCGACAGAGCAGGCGGATTCCGGCCGCTCGGTGAAGGTGGGTTCGCGCGAAGCCGTCGCGGTGATCGAACTCGAGGGCGCCGGTTTCGCCGCACTTGCGGCCGTGCTCGTCGGTGAAGGTGCAGCGGCCGCCGTCGCGCTCGAAGACCTCGCGTTTGATGGCGTCCGGGATGTGACGCGAACGAGAGGGGTCGCTCTCTTCGGCCGTGGAATGTCGCGCCTTGCGGCCCTCGGCGAAGCGCTCCTTCTTGACCTGTTCGATCAGTAGGTCGAGCGCCTTCTCGAAGATCGTCGCCAGGTCTCCGTCCGGGATTCGGTGTCGAAGCAGATCCTGGGCCTGGCGGAACTTGTCACGACACGCGCGACTCGCGGTGAACTGAAACTTGAAGGTGTCCTCAGCGAGCGGTGCGACCACGGCCCGGCGTTCATCGCGTCGCGGCGCGGGCGCGCCTTGCGGCACCAACGCAAGAGCAGGCGCCGACTCGGGCGGCGCCACCGGGACGGCGTTGCTGAACGGGAATGTCGGTGACTCGGTCGTGGAATTGCGGCGGTCCGGGAGCTTGCGCACGATCGTCGGAACCGGTGGCTGCGGTGAAAGACGGGCGACCAGCTCTTCGATCTCGCGCTTCGACTTGCCGGCCGCCTCGGCAAGTACCTGCTGCTGGTTCTCGGTGGTCAGGTGCGGCGCGAGCAAGCGCAGTCCGGCCAGGTGCACCCGCCCCGTGCGGAGCACATCCAGGATCACCGGCATGCGCCGTGCGGCGCGGGCGACATTGATCCGGCTGCAGGCCACGTCCTCGGAGAACCCGAGCTCGCCCACGCAGAAGGCGAACATCGAGGAGAACGCCCAATCGAGGTAGAGCTTCCGCTCGTCGATCTCTGCGAGATGGACGAGAAGCTCCACCTCCAGGCCGTGCGATCTCCGCACGAGCTCGCGCGTAGCGGAACGGAGGTCCGAAGAGTTGAGCGACTCGACAACCATTCGTGAGTTCATTATGTGCTCGTCGTAGCACGGCGCTTTTCGGAGTCCTCCGGACGCCGCACGTGCTCGCTGGACGGCAGGCCGACCCGCTAGGAGAACCTGGGCCAAACGGCCGCTCTCCACGCGTCTCCGGCAGCTACACGGCCATTTGCGATGACGCTCGGAACCGTTTGCGAAGCGAAGGCTCCAAACCTGTCAATCGCAAACGACTCGCATACGTAAGTTGTCCGATTGGACCGGACGCCGCGTCCACGAAGTGGATCCGCCCCGGGGCGGGACGCGGCGCGTCAGACGGGCGACTCGACTCGCCGGACGACGCCTCGCCGAACCGCGCTCTCGCAAGCCACGAGGGCAGCTCGTCGTCTGGCACTGGCGGTGGCGACTCGGAACGCTGCGCCCAATGCTGGAGACGCCGTA
>Ga0209283_10002490_pt1 | contig 10275 bp, 11 predicted proteins | sample CZO8metaG_2_FD_188354 | JGI IMG/M metagenome (GOLD analysis project Ga0209283, IMG submission 188354) | Vadose zone soil microbial communities from the Eel River Critical Zone Observatory, Northern California, USA - CZOApr15con2H1.8 metaG... | ecosystem: Environmental > Terrestrial > Soil >...
AGACGTCTTCGGAAAAGACAAGGCCCCTTGCCGCCTGGTGTATGGCGTCGCAAGCCTTCCGCTCGGCACCCCGGTCGAGCTGGAAATCATTTTCGAGGTGGCGGGCAGGTGATGCTCGCATCATTTCAATTGCTGGCCCAAGCCCAAGGAAAGGACAGTCCCGTGGAACACCCGACTTCCTATCGCACGGCACAGACAGATGGTCTCCATCTTTTACAGAGAAGCCGGCCCGAAAGACGCGCCAGCCGACGAAGGCGCATGTCATTTGACATAGAGCGGCAATCGCATGACATACGTCCGGCACGGCGGCGCAAGAACATGAGCCGGTCTTCGCCTTTCCCGGCAAACCGAAGGAGCGATAGATGACACAGACGCTGACAATCAACGGCACGGCGCGCCGCGTCGATGTCGACGACGACACGCCGCTGCTCTGGGTGCTGCGCGACGTGCTCGGAATGACGGGCACGAAATTCGGCTGCGGCCGCGCCTTGTGCGGCGCGTGCACGGTACACCTCGACGGCGAGCCCGTGCGCTCGTGCGTGACGCCGATTTCCGCAGCGGGCAACAAGCGCGTCACCACGATCGAGGCCATTGGCGCCACCGTCGCCGGTAAAAGGATTCAGCAGGCCTGGAACGAGCTCGAGGTGCCGCAATGTGGCTATTGCCAGCCCGGCCAGATCATGTCCGCCACCGCGTTGCTCGCCGCCAAGCCCAAACCGACCGACGCCGACATCGACGCCGCCATGTCCGGGAACATCTGCCGCTGCGGCACTTATGCGCGAATCCGCGCCGGTATCAAGCGCGCGGCGCGCGAGTCCAGGAACGATAGGAAAGGCGCGTGACATGATTTCTCGTCGTCAATTTCTATGCACAGGCGCGGCGCTGGGCGGAGGTCTGTTGATCGGGTTCAGAACCGGTCCTTCGATCGGCGCTTCTCCCGGAGCCGAAAGCGCTGCGAGCGCGCCGTTCGTACCCAACGCGTTCATCCGCATCGCGAGCGACGGGCACGTCGTCCTCACCATGCCCTATGTCGAGATGGGCCAGGGCACGTATACCTCCATCCCCATGCTGATCGCCGAAGAGCTGGAGGTCGACCTGAAACAGGTCCGGCTGGAACATGCTCCGCCCAACGAGAAGCTTTACGGCAATCCCTTGCTGGGCGGCATCCAGGCCACGGGTAACTCGAACGCGGTACGTGCATCGTGGCAGCCGCTGCGCCAGGCCGGTGCGACCGCGAGAACCATGCTCGTGTCGGCGGCGGCGAAGCGCTGGAATGTCGATCCGGCGTCCTGCCGCGCGCAAAGCGGTGAAGTGCGTCACGCGCAGACTGCGAGACGCCTCAAATACGGCGAACTCGCGGCCGACGCCGCCCGCCAGCCTGTGCCGAAATCCGTGGTGCTCAAGCGACCGGGTGAGTTCAGGCTCATCGGCACCCCTGCCAAGCGTCTGGACACACCGGCGAAGGTCAATGGAACGGCCGTCTACGGCATCGATGCTCGTCCTCGGGGCGTGAAGGTGGCGACGCTGGCCCAATCGCCCGTCTTCGGCGGTCGCGTGAAGAGCGTGGACGAGGCGGCGGCCAAGGCCGTCAAGGGCGTGCGCCAGATCGTGCGTCTCGACGACGCGGTTGCCGTGGTGGCCGACCACATGGGCGCGGCGAAGAAAGGACTCGCGGCCCTAGTGGTCGAATGGGACGACGGTCCGCACGCCAAGCTCGACACGAGCGAGATCGTGGGCGCGCTCGAGCAGGCGACGCTCAATTCCGGGGCGGTCGCGCAGAACGCCGGAAACGTGGACAGCGCCATGGCCGGCGCGGTCACGAAGGTCGAGGCGACTTACCAGGTCCCGTTCCTGGCGCACGCGGCGCTGGAGCCCATGAACTGCACGGCGCATGTCCGCAAGGACGGCTGCGAAGTCTGGGTCGGGAGCCAGGTCGTCGCGCGCGCCCAGGCCGCCGCGGCGAAGACCGCCGGCCTTCCGCTGGACAAGGTCGTGGTGCACAACCATCTGATCGGCGGCGGGTTCGGGCGCCGGCTCGAGGTCGATGGCGTGATTCGCGCGGTCGAGATCGCCAAGCACGTTGAGGGTCCCGTCAAGGTCGTCTGGACGCGCGAGGAAGACATCCAGCACGACATGTACCGGCCGTGCTTCTTCGACCGGCTCTCCGCCGGTCTCGATGAAAAAGGAACGCCGGTCGCCTGGCACCATCGCTTTGCCGGCTCCTCGGTCCTCGCGCGCTGGGCTCCCCCGACGTTCAACAACGGTGTCGATCCCGACACCACCGAAGGCGCGATTGATCTGGTCTATGCGCTGCCGAACCTGCACGTCGAGTACGCACGGGTGGAACCTCCCGGCATCCCGACGGCCTTCTGGCGCAGCGTCGGGCCGTCGCACAACGTTTTCGTGATCGAAAGCTTCGTCGACGAGCTGGCCGCGGCGGCGAAGCAGGATCCGGTCGCCTACCGGCGGGCTCTCCTCGGCAGGACGCCCCGCGCCAAGGCCGTCCTTGAGCTCGTGGCGGAGAAGGCCGACTGGGGAAAGCCATTGCCCCCACGGGTCGGCCGCGGCGTCTCCGTCCAGCACGTCTTCGCGACCTATATGGCACAGGTTGCCGAAGTCGAAGTGTCGAAGGACGGAGCGGTTCGTGTCCGGCGCGTCGTCTGTGCGGTCGATTGCGGCACCGTCGTCAATCCCGATACCGTCGAGGCGCAGATCCAGAGCGCGATCATCTTCGGCGTCACGGCGGCGCTCTATGGCGAGATCACCCTCAAAGACGGCCGTGTCGAGCAAGCTAACTTCGATACTTACCAGATGCTGCGCATGAATGAGGCGCCGGCCGTCGAGGTGCACATCGTCCAGAGTCGGGAGCCCCCGGGCGGAATGGGCGAGGCCGGGACTTCCTGCATCGTTCCCGCCGTGGCCAACGCGGTCTATGCGGCCACCGGCAAGCGCCTGCGAAAGCTGCCCGTCGACACCGCCGCGCTCAAGCAGCCGGCGTGAGCAGAGGAGTAGATGATCCATGTCGCACCATTACTCCGGTCCCGACTTCGGGTTCCCCCATGGGGACCCTCGCCTGGATCTCACCGACCTGTATGCCTTCCCCAAGCCGGGGGACCCTGGCAAGTCGATCCTGATGATCAACGTGCATCCGTCCGACGGTGTGAACCCCCCGGGGCCCACCACCGCTGAACCCTTCGCGCCCGAGGCGCTCTATGAGCTCAAGATTGACACGGACGGCGATGCCGTCGCCGATATCGCCTACCGGGTGCGCTTCGCGCCCGCCGCGGGCGGGGCGCAGACGGCGACGCTGCGCCGCGTTGAGGGCGCGCCGGCCGCCGGGACGGGCCACGGCGGGCAGGTGATCGTCGAAGGGGCGCCGGTCTCGACGGGTCGGGAGGCACGGGTGACAGAGGCCGGCGACCACCGCTTCTTCGCGGGCTGGCGCAGCGATCCCTTCTTCTTCGACGTGCAGGGCGCCCTGAACAATCTGCAGTTCACCGGGGTCGATTTCTTCGCTTACAAAGACGTATGCAGCATTGTGCTAGAACTGCCCAACTCGGCCCTGGGGCCCAAAGCGGTCCGCCTGTGGGCCCGCACGCTGGTCCCGGCGGACGACGCGGGCGGGGGCTGGGTCCAGGCGGAGCGTGGCGCGCGGCCCTCGCAAACTGGCTTCCTTACCGGTGCGGAGAAAGGTGCCTACCTCACCGGGGAGCCGGCGGACGATACTCGTTTCGTCGCCACATTCGCGCACGCGCTGGAGCACGCGGGCGGGTATACGCCGGAGGAAGCAAGGCGGGTGGCAGGGACACTGCTGCCGGACATGTTGTCCTATGACCCGACTCGCCCGGCGTCCTTTCCGGACAATGGCCGGACACTCACCGACGACGCCAGCGATGCCTTCCTGGCTATCCTCACCAAGGGGAGGGTGACGGAGGATAAGGTGGGGCCTCACGGCGATCTGCTTGCCGAGTTCCCCTATCTGGGGCCGCCGCACAACGCCTGACGGCTGAGCTCGGGTGTCATGCTCGAATCTGTCTTCCAATGACATCAACGGAAAGGAGCCACTAGATGAAATCTTCATTCACAACGATCCGGCGGATCGCGGCTGGCGCGGCATTGCTGGCTGCGGGCGGGTTATGGGCTGGAGCGACGGCCGGAGCAGATGGCCAAGAAGCAGGCGACAAAAGTCTCGCCCAACAAATCTTCGAGACCATGCTTCAGGCGGGAGCCAAACCGGGCTTTCGCCCCGTCCACGCGAAGGGCATCGTATGCGAGGGAACCTTCGCGCCCTCGAAAGGTGCGGCGGCCCTCTCCAGGGCCGCTCATTTCCAGGGCGCCTCGGTGCCCGTCACCGTTCGCTTCTCGGACGGGAACCCAGACCCGTCCATCCCAGATGGCTCGCCCAACGCGGGCCCGCGTGGAATGGCAATTCGATTCAAGCTCCCCGGCGGCAAAGAAACCGATCTCGTCTCCTTTTCGCATAACGGCTTCGCCGTCGCCACCGGTGAAGAGTTTCTCGCCCTTGAAAAAGCTATCGTGGCGACCGACCAAAGCAAGCCGCACCCATGGCCCATCGAAGAGTTTCTCGCCGCACATCCCCTCGCCAAGAAATTCGTGCAAGAAAACGCGGTCATACCTACCAGCTTCGGCACTGAAGCGTACTTTTCCAACAACGCTTTCATCTTCGTGAACAAAGGTGGGAGGAGACAGGCCGGGCGCTACAAGATTCTTCCCGTCGCCGGCCAGCATAAGCTGAGCGAGGCGGAGGCAAAGACCAAGTCGGACAATTTTCTTTTTGAGGACCTCAAGACGCGCCTGGCGGCCGGGCCGATCAAGTTCCGCCTGATCGTCCAACTCCCCAACCCCGGCGACCCTACGAACGATCCTTCGCTCGTTTGGCCTGACGATCGCAAGACCGTTGACCTCGGCACGATCAGCATCACTTCCGTGGTCGCCGACAGCAGCGCGGCCGAAAAAGCGCTGGTGTTTTTTCCGACGAACTTGACAGATGGGATCGAACTGTCCGATGACCCGTTGCCCGCTCTAAGAACCAGTGTTTATGCACTCTCGTTCGCACGTCGCCGACAAAAGTAGCGAACGGATGATTGCGCATTGAGGAGCGTTTTGAAGTGTCTGAAGATGGGGACGTGGATGGTGTGGTGCCGGCAACGGATGGAGCGGAGCTCGATGTGGAAGCTGGGCGCAAGGCGGCCCACCTCGCGGCGCTCAACGTCCTCGCTGTCGCGCGGCAGCATTTGGGATCGCTCGACAAAGTGACGCGGATCGTCCGGCTCGGCGTGTCGGTGGCGACTTCGGGAGATGTCCGCGAACAGCCGAAAGTCGCCGACGCCGCCTCGGAGTCGCTGCAAGACGTCTTCGGAAAAGACAAGGCCCCTTGCCGCCTGGTGTATGGCGTCGCAAGCCTTCCGCTGGGCACCCCGGTCGAGCTGGAAATCATTTTCGAGGTCGCGCCCAAAGCCCAGGGAAAGGAACGTCCCGTGGAACACCCGACTTTTTATCGCACGACACAGATAGATGGTCTCTCCATCTTTTACAGAGAGGCCGGCCCGAAAGACGCGCCGGCGCTTCTCCTGCTGCACGGACTTCCCTCTTCATCGCGGATGTTCGAGCCTCTCTTCGCCCGGCTTTCCGACAGCTATCACCTTGTCGCGCCGGATTACCCGGGCTTCGGACACAGCGACTGGCCGGACCCGAACAAATTCGCGTATACGTTCGATCACTACGCCGAGATCATGAATCACTTCACCGAAGCGCTCGGGCTCTCGCGCTACACGCTTTACATGCAGGATTACGGCGGCCCCGTGGGTTTTCTCATGGCCTTAACCCATCCGCACCGGATTGAGGCTCTCATCGTCCAGGACGCTGTGGCGCACAACGAAGGCCTGGGGGCGAATTGGAAGCCGCGGCGGGCCTTTTGGGCCAATCGCGCTGCGAACGAAAGCACGCTTCGCACAAATCTCTTGTCGCTGCCGACGACGCGGACGCGCCATGCCGGGAACGATCCCAACGTGGAACGCTATGACCCGGATCTCTGGACCGATGAATTTGCCTTTCTCAACCAGCCCGGCCAGGCCGACATTCAAAGCGACCTCTTCTACGACTACCGCACGAACGTCGACGCCTACCCCAAGTGGCAGGCTTGGATGCGCGAGAAGCAGCCTCGGCTTCTGGTCCTCTGGGGCAAATACGACCTGTCTTTCGAGCTTTCGGAACCGGAGGCCTATCGCCGCGACGTGCCGAAGGCCGAACTCCATGTCCTCGATGCGGGTCATTTCGCGCTCGATACCGCAGCGGATCAGATTGCGCAGCTCGTCCGGGGCTTCATGAAGTAGCGGCGGGCATATGAGGCGGCGCGGCAGAACATGATACCGAAGCTGTCGCGCAGTTCTCCTGCACTGCGTTATGGCGTTATTGCTTGAATGCAACTGGAGGGAAATAAAATGTCTGAAGAGATCAACTATGATCGCCGCCGCTTTTTGGGCACTGCGGCCATGACCATTGCCGCCGCCCAGCTCAGCGTATCCGGTTCTGCGGACGCGCAAGCCAGTAAGGCAAAACCGGCAGGTGCGACCACGATCAAGCAGGGCACAAACACGTCGTTTGAGCCTCTCAAGCAGATCGATGCCGGCCTCCTCAATGTTGGATACGCTGAAGCCGGCCCCGCTGATGGCCCTGCGGTCATTCTTCTGCACGGTTGGCCCTACGACATTCACAGCTATGTCGATGTTGCGCCGTTGCTGGCGTCGGCCGGCTACCGGGTGATCGTCCCGTATTTGCGCGGCTATGGTACGACGCGCTTTCTTTCAAGCGAGACGTTCCGGAATGGCCAGCCGTCGGCGGTCGCTGTCGATATTATCGCCTTCATGGATGCTCTCAAAATCCAGAAAGCCACCATCGCCGGTTTTGATTGGGGCGCGCGGACGGCCAATATCATCGCGGCACTTTGGCCGGAGCGCTGCAAGGCCATGGTGTCGGTGAGCGGTTATCTGATCGGCAACCAGGAAGCCGGCAAGATGCCGTTGCCGCCAAAGGCTGAGCTCGAATGGTGGTACCAATATTATTTTGCCACGGAACGCGGCCGGGCAGGCTACGACAAGTACCGGCACGACTTTGCGAAGCTCATCTGGCAAACCGCCTCGCCGAAATGGGACTTCGATGACGCAACGTTCGATCGCAGTGCAGCGTCCTTCGACAATCCGGATCACGTCAGCATCGTGATCCATAATTATCGCTGGCGACTCGCACTGGCTGAAGGCGAGCCGAAATATGACGACCTGGAGAAGCGGCTTGCCGGAGGTCCGGTCATCACCGTGCCCACTATTACCCTTGAAGGTGATGCCAATGGTGCGCCGCATCCGGACGCCAGTTCCTATGCCAAGAAATTCTCGGGCAAATATTCGCACCGGGTTATCAACGGCGGCATCGGGCACAACCTGCCTCAGGAAGCCCCGCAGGCCTTTGCCGCAGCTGTCGTCGAAGTCGACGGTTATTGATCGGCGTTAGCCTGCGTAGGCTCTGCGGACTATCTGTCCGCTCGACGACGGCGGCCAGATGTGCGAGTCTTGTCGAGAAAGCGGCGTAATGGCCCAACCATATCGAAGGTATTCATCATGAAAGCAACCCAGCTCTTGCTCGCCGCGGTACTCGCCAGCGCATTCGGGGCGCCGATCGAGACCTTAGCCGGGGACAAAAGCGCGGTGCGGCAGATGACGCCCGCAACGGTTCAATTACCCATCGAAGGTGAGTTGCCTTCTCTCGGCAGCGCGACCGGGTGGCTCAATTCGCCGCCACTGACGGCGGCCGACCTGCGCGGAAAAGTCGTCCTCATCGACTTCTGGACCTATACCTGCATCAATTGGCTACGCTCGCTTCCCTATGTCCGCGCATGGGCCGAGAAATACAAGGATCGAGGATTGGTGGTGATCGGCGTGCACGCGCCAGAGTTCGCATTTGAGAAAAACGTCGCCAACGTTCGCCGAGCCGCGAAGGACATGAGGGTCGATTATCCGATCGCGATCGATAGCGACCATGCGATATGGCGCGCTTTCAAGAACGAATATTGGCCGGCCCTCTATTTCGTCGATGCGCAGGGGCATATTCGACATCATCAGTTCGGCGAGGGCGAATACGAACAGGCGGAAAAGATTATTCAACAATTGCTGGCCGAGGTCGGAATCGGCGGCATCGGTCATGAACTGGTTTCGGTCGATGCCCGTGGTCCGGAAGCTGCCGCCGATTGGGGCAGCTTGAAGTCTCCGGAAAACTACGTCGGCTATGAGCGCACCGAGAATTTTGCGTCTCCCGGCGGTGCAGTATTGGACACGCGTCGCGTCTATGCCGCCCCCGCGCGGTTGCGACTCAATCATTGGGCCCTCTCGGGTGATTGGACGGTGGCGAAACAGGCCACTGTGCTGAACAAGGCCAACGGGCGGATCGCGTACCGCTTTCACGCCCGCGATCTTCATCTCGTCATGGGACCGGCAGCGCGAGGAACTTCCGTGCGATTTCGCGTGCGGATCGATGGACAGCCGCCGGGCGCTGCTCACGGAATTGACGTTGACGACCAAGGCAACGGCACGGTTACCGAACAGCGGCTGTATCAGCTGATCCGACAACCGAAGCCCATCGCTGATCGACAGTTCGAGATCGAGTTTCTCGATTCGGGCGTGGAGGCTTTTGCGTTCACGTTCGGCTGATCCACGGCAACGAGATGAAAGTGCCGTGCTGGATCGTCGAAGAACGATTGCTCGAAGGCATCAAATCCGAACCGTTCACACCCGAGGCGATCGACTTGTTCAAGCGCGAGACGACACGGCTACTCACCGAGCACCGGCGCGCCAAACGGCCGGATACTGAAGTCACGCAGCGGCAACTGGCACGCATCGAGAAGGAGATCGAACGAATCGTCGCCGCCATTACGGACGGCGCCTACTCGACGACGCTAAAGGCGGAATTGACGAAAAAGGCAGGTGAGCGCGAGCGGCTGGGCGCCTTACTCAAGGTGGACACGTCCGCCCTCGGCAAGATCGGCGAATTCATCCCGCGCGCCATGGACCGCTACCGCAAACTCGCGGACGACTTGCCGAACGCTCTCGGGCAAGACGTGCAGCGGGCACGCGCCCAAATAAAAACCCTCCTGGGCGGCAGCATCAAACTGACTCGGACTAATAATGGATGAAAATTATAAAGTCCTGTACCTCAGCCTGGACTGGGGTAGCGTTGGCTTCACAAAAAATATGCTCTGGGGCCGGAGGGCATGTATCCAGGTTAAATCGAAGAACTGTCAAGATGAGTTCCACATCGTATATTGGGATGGCCAAGAGTTATTTGATCCATCCAACAAGCTGACGTACACGTGGGAAGAAGTAGAGCCGATATATATTTGGCTGTTCAACGAGCGACAGTAGTACGTGGCGGCCGGCCGGCTTAACCTACAGCCTTCTCCTTAGGATCGATCTCCTCAAACTGCTTGATCTGTACAGTTCCATCCGGGAACCGTGCAACGATCTCCAGCTCTCCTCCCATAGCCTGGATATAGCTACGCAGAGAGCTGATATACATATCGGTCCGGTGTTCAAGTTTTGAAATCGATGCCTGTTGCACACCCAGTGTTTCGGCGAGCTGCACCTGTGAAAATTGGCGCGCCTGGCGTAATTCATACAAAGGCAACATGGCAACCAGTTCATTCGCGCGCCGGCGCGCTGCAGCTTGTGCCTTTGGGGACATCTTGTTGAATAGTTCGGCGAATTTCTTAGCCATATAAACCCTCCTTTTTCAAGGTAAGTAAGTGTTGATCGTAAAGTTTGTCGGCTACGGGAATGATTTCCTGATACCAACGGTCATTGCCGGTTTTGTCGCCGCCGATTAGAAGAATTGCGATACGGCGGGGATCAAAGGCATAGAGAACACGGTACGGACGACCTCTATGTTGGATGCGTAATTCGCGCATATGTCCATGCCGTGAACCTTTGACGCCGGAACTATAGGGAAAGGGTAGTTGCGGGCCTCTTTGCTCCAATAGTAGCACTGCCGTTGCGATGGACTCTTGTTCATCCTCGTCCAGCGATTTCCACCAGACTCCAAATTCGTCGGTGTATTCGATCTCACATGCCATGGAAGGAATATACCTTCTATGGAATATATTGTCAAGAGGTAATATATGAATAATTTACGGTCAAACGCCATTAGCTTTTTAGCCGGTCTCTTTGCGGCCGCCAAATCAATGGCAAATCAATGGGGTCAGACTCGATTGAT
>Ga0209283_10002505_pt1 | contig 10243 bp, 10 predicted proteins | sample CZO8metaG_2_FD_188354 | JGI IMG/M metagenome (GOLD analysis project Ga0209283, IMG submission 188354) | Vadose zone soil microbial communities from the Eel River Critical Zone Observatory, Northern California, USA - CZOApr15con2H1.8 metaG... | ecosystem: Environmental > Terrestrial > Soil >...
GGGATGGCAGGATAGACTTCGTGTAAGACACGAAGCCGGGCGCCGGTGGAGGTCTTGCCAGGTGCTGCCGCGCGTACTTCCCTGTACTCCACCCTTCGGGCCCCCGCTTCGCGGCGTTCAAATTTGCTCCCGGCAAATTTGTACTCCATACATCCCTGTACTTCGCCCTTCGGGCCGCCGCTTCGCGGCGTTCAAATTTGCTCCCGGCAAATTTGTACTCCATACATCCCTGTACTTCGCCCTTCGGGCCGCCGCTTCGCGGCGTTCAAATTTGCTCCCGGCAAATTTGTCGAACTGCTTATGAATCGTCGGGAGTTCGAACGACTTGATGAAGCGTCGAGGCTCACGTCCGTCGGAGCTTACGGAAAATATGGCGCGCCCGGAGAGATTCGAACTCCCGACCACCTGGTTCGTAGTCAGGCATGTCGTGTGGCGATTTTTCTAACTTGTTGATTCAACAATACATTGGCGAGGGCGTCCGTAGCACGATTGCCAAACCAAGCCAAACTTTTCCAGACTAGGTCATTACAAAAGTCATACAGTCTTTGAGCGGCGGCGCCAACGATCAACACCCCGCTGATGTCCGGCCAAAGTCAGCAACGTCGAGTGTGACGGACCATGCGGCCGCATATACATATATTATAATCGACTTCGTAGGCCAGCGGGGCATTTGACAGGCTCAGCTATCTTAGCCACCATGTAGGCGTTAAACAAAACACCTTTTAGGGGGTCTACTTTTAGTTAGTGCCCCCTGAAGGAGGCGCATATGCGTTCATTTCGGGTCAGCTTCTACGCGGACGATGCTACTTCTCCGCTCGCGGAGTTCGTTATCGAGGCCATTCTTGACGGTGAAGCTATTGAAGAGGCTACGCGCCTGTTCCATGAACAGTTTCCTGAAGATGCTGCCCGGCCATTTCGAGCACATTGCAGAAATGCGTGAGAAACGCATTGCACGCCTTGATCGCTATATCTTCTGAAAGAGCTCCTCTGTCATGGCCACAGCACAGGAAGACCTGCATGTTGCAAAAGCTCGATCACTCTCGGACTTCGAGTTGCACAACCTTACGGGTTTTTATGACGGAACACCCGCCAAGTCCGCCGCCTTGGTTGAGCTTGCACGTAGAAAATTCTGGCGCGACTTCTGGACCCATGGAATTATTGCCTGGATCGCTCTAGTTATTTCTATTGCCTCCTTGATCATGAACGTATGGATCAATTTTTTCCAAGGCTAACACCTATGAGGCCCCCGCCCGTCAAGGGCAATAGGTTTTCAAAAGGACGTCACCGGAGGTGACCTCCTTCTCGGTAGCCGCACCGGCCCGCAGTCGCCACGTCATCTGACTTCGTTTCACTTCTTGAGTGTCAGGCCGAAGCCTGCACTAAACACCTATCGAGGGTCATGGTCGCGGGGTTCCCCGCGCCGCTAGAAATCCTTCCATGCCCTGGGCCGTCCGATTCAATGCCTGATGCTGCAAGACGATAGGAGTCTCGCGCACAGTTAGTGCCTGGCTTGGCGCAGGGGCAGACTTCGGGACTACCCGTTGCTCGATGCGTATGTTGGTGGAGCGAGACGGCGGTGTAATCAATGCCACGGGTTCCATCGCGATTGCCCAGGATCGTTGTAGTGCTTTTCGCACAGATGATGCGGTTGATCTCCAAGGGCTAGTGCGAACGTCAGGACCGAGTTAGACCACCACACTCGCCATCCCCTCCATACTCAGTTAAGCGTGGCCATGAAGCGCTCCTTATCGAAGGGCTGGCCGGTCTGCCACATCGTGTACACGGTGCGCCCCAGGCGATGGGCCAGGATCGAAAGCGCCTTGCCCTTGCCATGTTTGGCCGCGAGCCGTTGGATGTACTGCTGGGCCTTGGGGTTCTTGCGCAGAAACAGCACTGCCGCTTCACTGAAGGCCCACTTGAGATAGCTGTTGCCGATCTTCTTGTGGCTCTTGCCCACGGGTTTGCCGGCCGACTCCTTCGTGCACTTCACCAAGCGGGCGTAGGAGGCAAACTGCTGGAGCGTGGGGAAGCGGTGGATGTCGTGGATCTCATAGAGGATCACGAGCGTCAACACCCGCCCGATCCCCGGTACCGAGCGGATCAGGTGGTAGGCATGGGCATCGTGGGCCTTGGCCTTCAGGGCCAGGTCCTGGTCCAGCACCCGCACCTCCGCATCGAAGGTGTCGATCAGCCGCAGATCGAGCTCGATCATCTGGCGCACCACCGGATCGGGGAAATGTTCGGCAATGCCCTTGCGTTGGTGCTTGCGCCCGAGCGAGGCCGCGAGCGGCGGGAGGTTGTATTGGCTCGCGGTGTTCTGGATGTGCGCGATCAGGTCGGCGCGCTTGCGCACCAGATGCAGGCGTCTCCGCAAGAGATCGCGGGTGGCGCGCATTGCGGGTGGATAGACGTAGGCCTGCGGGATCAGGCCGCCCTTTAAGAGGAGCGCAATCTTCTGGGAGTCCAGCCGGTCTGACTTAGTCTTGCCCCCGTGGATCGCCTTCATGTAGAGCGCATGCCCGAGGACAAAGGCGATCCCCTCGCGGGCGCAGAGATCGGCCAGCCAGTACCAGGTGAAAATACATTCCACCGCTACCGCGAGGTCCTCCCGGTAGGGCGCCACGACCGAAAGGAACGGCTCGGCCGCGCTCTTCATATTGCGGTGCACCAGGACGTTCCCGTCCCGGTCCACGATGCACACGTACATGGTGCGGGCGTGCAGATCGATGCCGCAGGAGTATTTGTGGGTTTGGGTGTAGAATCTCATAAAGCCTCCTTCTTGGTTCACTTACGTTAAAGTTGGTGGCATTAGACTGCCGATAGCAGTGTACTGACCCCGTGGCCAGGAAGGGGGCCTCAATAAGTATCAGTTCGTTCAAGCGGACTCGCTGCGTCGGCGCTGCGCGCCGCCTCCGCTTGCCGCTTAGCTTCGGGGTTGGGCTGCAGCATCCATGACGCCTTGACAGCACGAGAGGGAAATCAATGGCCATAATGAAATTTCGGAAATTGATTGCAAGCGCGTTCCAACTGACAGTGCTCATGAGCCTATCAATCGAAGCTAGCGCGGCAGATATAAGACCCTTAGTTCATGGTTCCGGCTCATATAGAGAGCTTGTGATTGAAGGAACAATAGAGTCTGGTGATTTCGAGAAATTCGTAAAAATAATTCGAGACAACCAAGGACAAATAAGTACGGTTTACATATTCTCACCCGGGGGCGATTTTTACGAAGCAATGAAAATCGGTCGGGCCATGCGGTCGCTTGAGTTGTCTTCAATGGTTCCAATGCGCGATTCATCAGGTCGTCCTTCATGCGGCGACGGCGGCTTCGGGCCAAAACCAAATGACCCAAAAAATTGTACCTGTGCAAGCGCCGGTTTTTTTATTCACATTGGTGGTGTCCATCGGGGCGGGACATTCTTGGCTGTGCATCGACCTTATTTTGAGAAAGGAAAATTCGGGAAACTTTTAGAGGAAGACGCGAAAAAAGCATTTGCAACCCTTCAGGATAGTGCTCGTGATTACATGCTTGAAATGGGTATCCCTAAACACATACAAGAGGACGTGCTGGGAACGCCGTCTGAGCGAGCCCTCATTCTTGACGAAAAGACAGTTACTGATCAGTGCATCAAATAGTGCGTAGTTATGCTATCATACGGCATGATCAAGAAAGCCGACGCTCGAAAATTGGATCCCTCTGCCCAAGCACATCTGCGGCGTCTGGCAGTCAAAGCGATACGCGAAGGGATGAAGCAGACCGAGGCGGCACGAACCTTTCGCGTGAGCCTGCGGGCGGTTAACAAATGGATCGCCATCGACAAGTTGGGTGGGCTTCGTGCTTTGCGACGCAAGACGCGGGGTCGCCGCTTGGGTGAAGGGCGACTGACCGCGAATCAATCTCAGCGCATCCGCCGGTTGATCGTGGACAATATGCCGGACCAGTTGAAGCTGCCCTTCTACCTGTGGACACGGGCTGCGGTCGCAGGCCTGATTGAGCGTGAGGTCGGGGCGACGGTGTCGTTGACAACAGTCGGTCGCTATCTGAAGGCGTGGGGCATGAGCCCGCAGAAGCCGGTGCGGCGTGCCTATGAGCGAAACGACGCCGCGATCGCGCAGTGGCTGTCGCGGGAATATCCACGGATTGCGAAAGCGGCCAAACGCGAAAACGCTGCGATTTACTGGGGCGATGAGATGGGCATGCGTTCGGATCATGTGGCCGGGAGGAGCTTCGCGCCCCTTGGGCGGACACCGGTCGTGCGCGCCACCGGGCAGCGCTTTGGGGCGAACATGATCTCGGCAATCACCAATCGCGGAGCGCTCGCCTTTATGGTATTTCATGGCAAGTTCGAGGCCGGGCGCTTTGTCGATTTCATGAAACGGCTGCTCAAGCAGGTTGCCGGCAAAATTTACCTGATCGTCGACAGCCACCCCGTGCATCGTTCCACGACCGCGAAGCGTTTTGTCGCGAATAACAACGACCGACTGCGGCTGGTTTTCATGCCCGGGTACTGCCCGGAGTTGAATCCGGACGAACTGCTCAATCAGGACGTCAAGACCAATGCGCTCGGTAAGAGTCGACCGACCAACCGCAGCGAACTGATGGCGACCGTGCGGAGCCATCTGCATCGACGCCAAAAGCAACCTGCCTTGATCAAAAACCTTTTTCAGGAAAGGCATGTCCGTTATGCGGCGTAAAGGAAAACTACGCACTATTTGATGGCCTCCTCAGTAAGACATACTTCTGGGGCGAATTGCCCTATCGCCATGAATGGAAGAAAAATAGATGCTCTCGACTTTCCGATGAGGAAACAGAACGAGCAGAGAGTTATTCTCGAAGATTGCGAAGAGTCAGGAGTGCTTCTAACGCTGACCTTTCAAAGGAAGAGTGGACTGATCTCCAAGCTCTCCAAAAAAAGCAAAAAGAGGAGCTTAATTGTGCAGTTTCAATTAATAATCAAAGCCGTATCGATGCGTATGAAAAGTATTTCCGGGTCAAGCCCAGTGACTATGCGAATCACAACTTCTCTAAATGGAGCGAGGCACCGAAATATCTAGGAAGGAATTTTGATGACATTTTGGTCGAGGAAAAATTTGCGGAAAGCAAGATGCTTCAAATGACTTTTTTAGAGCGTTCTGCGACCGCGAATGCGCCCCTCGTAACTCTTTTGGATTCTCCTTCGAAGCTGAGAGTTGTTACCTCTATAAGCTTGGTTAGCACCCCATTTCCATCAGATGCGTTTATTCAACGGCTGACTAAACACCTTGAAAATACTTGGGGAAAACCCACCGGCGGCAACGGTTCGAAAGAATGGTTATGGAATAAAGACGGATTTAGGGCCAGGTTGGTACACGAGCCTGTATCTGCTGAAGGACCATTTTTGAGTCTTAGCATTGATGAAAATAATTAGACCCTTTTATAGTTACCGAATATGCACTACTACGAAGATCCACAATTTAGGGAAAGGAAGCTAACGAGAGATTTCGTTGATATTCATCAAGGAACTCTTTGTCAGATACTTGGCTTGCATATAGGAGACAAGATCGTTGTTGAGTTTCAAAAGGAGAGGTACGGCGCAAGCGGTGATGTAGATATCGCCGTTTGGAAAAATCCAAATTCCAAGAATGAAGCATTCATAGGCGTGGAAGTTAAGTGCCTATTCCTTGACGAAGAAGGACAATTAAAGTCCGAGAAACTGCTAAAACATAACAAGCAGATTAGAGCACTGGAAAAGGAAGGTTGGGACTACGCATATTTCTTCGACTTCATAGTCACGAAGCCTGCAAATGGCTGGTTTCATCCACAGGCATTTGAAGGTCATGACAACTACAGAAAAACCGTCGAAAGCAAGCATTACGGTCACGTTGTATTTCAGATAAATGCAGTTGTCGGGAAGCCAGAGTCAATGGCTGGTTCTATCTCCCCTAAGGTTCTTCAGGAGGCGAAAAAGCTTGAACTGCGGAGTGGCCGTCAACAGATTAGAGAGGCATTCAAGAAGATTGACTTCTCATCTTTGCCTATCGTTCTAGATTCGGTATAACAAATCGTTCAAGGCACGACGCCGCAAAGCGGCGCGGCCTTAACTGACTCGTTGAGGCTGCACCTTGCAGCGGCGCTACCGCGCACCGCTCTTTCTCATGTCTTCAACCAGTAGCATTCACGATAGGCGGAATGCGCTTGTCATCTTATAGCCAGTTGGCCCATCCAAGGTCGCGCAAAATTGTACCTACAGATAATACTGCCAATTCTCCGTCTTGCTCGCAAACATTGGGCGGGCTACTTCTCTCCTGTTCTGATGGTTTTGCTCTAGAATGAAGGCGAGCTATTATGCGGGCCGCATTTTGCACAATTTGCAGCTTCTTTAGCTTATTGTGCTTCTCAAACCGTTTAATAGCATCACTAAGGTCTTTCGCGCGCACCTTTGCCCCTTCCTGCCGAAGTGCAGCAAGCATAATGGCTGATGCCGCGTCTCTTGCGCGATCAATAACAGATTCAGGACCGGCTCGATAAATCGTATCAGCCAGTCTTTCTATAGTCTCGACAACTTTAGCTCTATCGCTCTCATCCAGAATCTTGTCAGTATTTAACTCTGGCAACACTCCAAACCAGGTGCGCGATTTCAATGTTACCAGTTCCTCGCCGGTCGATATTGTCTCGATGTCTATGATTTTCCAAAAGGTTGGTGATTGCCTGGTCCCTAAGACCACAGCACGCGTGGCGTTTTGTAAGGCAGGAAAATCGAGGCGCAGGGGGAAAGACTGGAACGTAAGCAACGTAGTCCTCAGCCGACCAGTATGATTATTATAACGGTCTCCCAAAACTGAAATATGGCTACTTTGAGCGGGAGTCGGATCTACCTCCCATTGAAGCTCTATTGAGTTCACGTTGCGCTTATAGAATCTGCCTCTCCTAATCCTGCTCACAGGGTCAAAGAAGTCCTCTCGGAACAAAATAGGTGAATTGTAAAGCAACGGTGTGCTCTGATCCGGCAGCTGCTCTATCGGATCACCCTTAGCGCCGATATCGATTACGGCCGGGGTGATAACGGGCAACGGTTGTAGTCCTCTTCCTGCACTTGAATTGGGACTTTCGAAAACAAGATGCGTATTCAATTCAATGCCCAAGAACATCAGGTCGTACCTCTCTGGGGTAATAGCCGCACGCTGAATCTATCGGCGGATAGTCTAATCAGGAACAGCACCATGGTTAGCGCTGTGCTCTTTTATAAGACGCGACCTTATCTCAACAAGGTCTGGATGCTCAATTGTCTCTATAATTTTTTCGACAGGGATTACTATGCCGATGCCGGTATTGATGCCGCGTGTCGTTTGCGTCTCGTCATCTACTGCGGTGTCCTCGTTCAGACGCTTAATATCGAAATGACCATGCATTAAACCAAGTAGGTAATACTGTGGCCCCTCAGTCATGGTTACTGCGTGGTTAATGATGCGAAAAGGCGGCATGCTCACGAATACTGGCGATCCGCTCAGCCCACTGATCGAGAGCGCCTCTACCAAATAGGCGTCTATATAACCAGCGTATTCAGTGTAAACCGGTTCCTCCCTCATGGCTGCTATGTTGCCAACTCTGATAATCGGAAAGTTTCTTTCGTGACCGTAGTGACTGCGAAATAAGCCAACGATAAATATTTCTTCACCAACGCCGATATTATTAAATTTGATGATCTCCTCTGTTGCTGCAATAGACTTAGCTCCATTTACAGAGATAGATTGGTATTCGACGGTGACAGTTTCTCCAGTGTCTGTTGTCGTAGTTGGGCGAAACGGACAAACGGCCACATCCGAGAGCGGATCATCCTTGGGATAAAAGATCCACGTATCATTATCTATTGGGATTTCTAGAACATCGCCACCGATAAGATTGAATCTACCGTAAATTTTATGTCCTTTCGTAATCAAACCAGAAATCGCGTGTTCAGCCGTAACAAACTGAAGAGAGTCATAGCCTTGATCCTGGTAATGAACAATGAACGCTGTGGCGCGGGGTCTAAATTTCCCGTTTTCTTTTGTGCCGATAAACAAGACACTTTTGCGCACTTGGTCAGGAACGAGCATTTGAGAGCCTTTAAGACAAATTAAAGAGGGAGGCGGCTCGTCACAATAACGCCCAACTGCTTTCCTATCAAGGAGTGCATAATCGCCAAATAAGTGGCTGTCCAACTACGCATTTACCGCGTACTCAATCGCTTTTCTCAGAACCGCAATATCAAGAAAGTGGATCCTGCCTGACTCCTTGGTCCCGCGAATTGCCATACCACAAAAACTCGGATGAATATGATTGCCAAAAACTCGAGGAACGGAAAGGACCGGAGAGCCGCTAAATCCATTGAGATCAGTGACGCCATTAAAGTCCACTACTTCGAGCTCATAGCAAAACCCGGAAGGACTGCACCCAACAAAGTTGCCAAACATGAGATGTTGCGTAGTCATAATTCGATTTTCGTGATACTCAATCTTGCACGCTTCAGTGGGGTAACCAAAGATTAGAAAGCGTTGCTCGTGAGGGGCGCTACGCCAATCATCGGAGGCTCGCTCTAGGTCCAGCACTTTCATGACCGATCTCTCGGCCACTATCAATTTCTCAAGTTCAACTCGAACAAGAATGAAGTCAGAGCAATCGCTATCTTCATAATTTACATGAGGCACCCAGCATGATTTGAAGGGAATGGACTCGTTGGTTTCGTCATTCGGAAAGACAAGCAAGGCATCTAGATGATTCTCCTTGACGATATGTCGCGCCGTGATTAGAAACAGATCTTGTTTAAATCGGACCATACAGCCTGTGCCAGCAAGCCCACCATAAGGTGCATCCTCAACTCCAACCTCAAATAGAATTGGTTTAGCACACAATCTCATTTGTATCAGTGCTTCGCCGATGGTCAGCATTTCGAATACCTAATCGATCACGAGCGACGCAGTACCGTACCTCTTGGCCTCAGCAGCGTCGGTTAGTAATTAGCGCATGTTAAATAAATTGGTGATTATAAGCTCGCGCCGGCTTGATGTCGCCTTGCCTCCCCCACCACCGGATATCTAATCCCTACTTCCGCCTTAATCATCCCATTAAAAACGGTGCGCATCTCCGGTATGCAGCCTTGCTCGCTGCCTCATAAACGCCCGGCCATTCGGCTTGGAGAAACTGAAAGTTAGACGTGTTCATGGCCGGTTAAACTCACTTTCGAATTCCGTCACGGTTTGTAGCACCGTGTCGAACGACGGTGGCGCACCGTAAAACATTTCACCCCGCATGGCTTCGTAATCCTGCCGCCACGCGGCTTCCTGCTCGGGCAATGGCAACAAGCGCAGGCGGCCCTTGCTCAGCGTGGCATAGTCCATCCAGCGATGGCGGAAGAATATCTGTCGATGCGCTGCGACGCGCTCGAACAAACCCTCGTCGCGCACGGCCTCCGCTGCGACGCCCTTGGTAATCAAACACCAAAGATCGTAGTAATGCCGCGACATGCGCGCCTTGCGCGCCTTACCGGCGGGGCGATAGGTCTCCTCATGTAACAGCATCGCCTTTTCCCAGAAGGTGCGGCGTGGAGCGACGGTGCGCACCGAGAACGAGGCGGCGCCGAGCACATTCGGGTAGGCTTCCGCGAACATGGGCTGCATGTTCGGCGACTCGGTCGGCTCGGTTTCCGAGCGCGCTCCGAGCTCGATCTTGACCACGGGTTTCACATAGCCCGCAGGGTCCGCGAATTCTGTCGGATACCGGAAGAACAGCGTCTGCATATCGGGGGCGTCTTCCGCGCTGGCCGCCACCAGCTTCCAGTCTTCGCCTTCCGGCAAGCGTTCTGCCAGGTGCTTTCTGAGTGTGGGTAGCAGATCGGTCACAATGCGTTTACTGCAGATGTCCTTGAGCTTGTTAAGCTGTTTGTTGCTGAGCCGCTCCCCGGGAAATCCGAGGAATTCACGGTCGATCACTATGTCGATGTCTTCCGAAAAACGCTCGATCAGCTTCCAGCCCTTGGAAAGCGAGGTGCCGCCCTTGAAGGTCAGATGTGGCCCCCATCCCTGAAGCGCGAACAGTTCGCGCAGCGTCCAGCACACCCAGAAGTCCTTTTCGATGCTGGCGGCCGCGAGGCCGAGCGTGGCGCGTGCCTCCTCGCACAGCAGGCGGCGCTCGTCGCGGCTCAATTTGAGAAAGGCCTCCACTACTTGTGCGCCTTCGAAGGGCTGGCCGCGATCTCGCGCATGATTTCCGCGATCCAGATCGGCGCAC
>Ga0209283_10002507_pt1 | contig 10240 bp, 12 predicted proteins | sample CZO8metaG_2_FD_188354 | JGI IMG/M metagenome (GOLD analysis project Ga0209283, IMG submission 188354) | Vadose zone soil microbial communities from the Eel River Critical Zone Observatory, Northern California, USA - CZOApr15con2H1.8 metaG... | ecosystem: Environmental > Terrestrial > Soil >...
GTCCCGGCGCGCTTCAACGTTTACAACGCGCTCTGCGCAGCAGGTGTCTGCCTCGCGGTGGGCGTGCCAATCGAGGAGATCGGTCCCGGACTGGCCGGCTTCGATGGAGTGCGCGGACGGCTGGAGCGCGTCGACCTCGGGCAGGACTTCAGCGTTTTCATCGACTTCGCGCACTCGGCGGGTGCGCTCGCGAGCGCACTGGCGGAGCTACGTCCTTTCACTCGCGGCCGGCTGATCGCAGTCTTCGGCTCGACGGCCCGCTCCGACCACGACCGGCCCGGGATGGGTAAAGCGGCGGCCGATCTTTCCGACTTCTTCATCATCACGACCGACGACCCGCTCCGGGAAGACCCGGCGGAGATCGCAAGGGATGTGCAGTCGGGGGTCATCGGCAAAGCGCCGGGCATGGACTACGAGATCGTGCTCGACCGGCGCGCAGCGATCAAACGCGCCATCGAGGTCGCGAGGCCAGGCGACAGCGTCCTGCTGGCGGGCAAGGGGCATGAGCGCACGATGCAGATGGCCGCGGGCGCCGAACCGTGGGACGAGCGCGAAGAGGCCGAGGCGGCGATCAGGGAGAAGGGGCGCTAGCTCAACGCGCCGCCGCCGACCATGCGCACGATCTCGACGACATCACCATCGTCGAGCTTGGCGTCCTGGTACGCGGATCGCTCGAGGATCTCGCCGTTGAGCTCAACCGCGACCGCTCGCGCGCTCACACCCAGCTTCTCCAGGTAAGCAAGCAGCGTGGTCGACCCGTCGAGCTCCACACGCCGGCCGTTGACTTGAAGCGCGATCACTCGAACAAACCGATCGCCGCGAAACCGGCTGCACCAGCCGCATGGCATTCGGCGATACGTCCCTCGGTCACGCCGCCGATCGCAAGCACAGGAATGCGCAGGGCGTGGGCCACCTCAGCCAGCGCGTTGATGCCGGCGGGGGTGGACGCGGGGTGACTTGCGCTCGGCCAGACCGGACCGAAGATCACGTAGTCGGCGCCTTCGCCCTCGGCGCGCAGCGCGCTCTCGAGCGTATGGACCGAACGACCAACCATCCTCTCGCCCATCAGCACGCGAGCCGCGCCGATAGGGATGTCGTTCTCGGGCAGGTTGACGCCGGCCGCGCCGGCGGCGAGCGCGATGTCGCATCGGGAGCTGACGATCACAGGCACCGGCGAGCTCGCCACCAATGCGGTTGTCTCGAGCTCGGTCGCGTGGGCGGTCGACAGAGGAGCGCGCACCTGCAGGATCGTGGACCGTCCGGCCGCTTTCATGCCGGCGCTCGCGGTCGTGACGATCGCCATCGCGACTGGGATGACTAGCGCGAAGGCGAGATGCCCTCGGTGGGCGAACTGGGGCTCGCGTGGTCGCGTTTGGGGATGAGCCCGGCCGTGTGCGCCTTGCGGCCCGCTTCCACGCCTCCCGCGATGGCCTCGGCCATCAGCTGAGGATCCTGGGCCAGCGCGATCGCAGTGTTGACCAGCACCGCGTCTGCTCCAAGCTCCATCGCGCGCGCCGCGTCCGATGGCGAGCCGATGCCGGCGTCGACGACGACGGGGATCCTTGCCTGCTCGATGATGATCCGGATCTGCTCCAAAGTTTGCAGGCCCTGGGCGGAGCCGATCGGCGAACCGAGCGGCATCACGGTGACGGTGCCGATCTCCTCGAGCTTCTTGGCCAGCACCGGGTCGGCGTTGATGTAGGGCAGGACCTTGAAGCCCTCCGTCACGAGCGAACGAGCCGCCTTCAGCGTCTCCTCGGGGTCGGGGAAGAGGTAGCGCGGGTCGGGGATGACCTCGAGCTTCACCCAGTCCGACAGGCCCATCGACCGCGCCAGACGTGCGATGCGGATCGCTTCGTCGGCGGTGCGGCAGCCGGCGGTGTTCGGAAGGATGCGGTACCGCTTCCAATCGATGACGTCGAGGAGGGTCCTCTTGTTGGGGTCGTCGAGGTCGAGGCGGCGCAGCGCGACAGTGACGAGCTCGCACCCGGAAGCTTTCAGCGCCGCGAGCATGGTCTCGTCGTCGGCGTACTTGCCGGTGCCGAGGAAGAGACGTGATCGAAGCTCGACACCCGCGATGACCAGCCGGTCGGTCGCCAGGGTCTGCATGAACTCAGCTTAGCTAGTGGAGATGCTGGGCTCGTATCTCCCCACCCGGCCGGGCCCTGCGGGCCGGGCCGACCTCCCCACAAGGGGGGAGGCCAGGGGAGGCCAGGATAACTACGGCAGGTCTTGGGCTTCGAGCAGCTTCCGGTCGCGCGGGTAGGTCAGGCGCTTGATCGCATCCGCGACCGATACCCACGCCAGCTTGTCGACCTCAACGCCAGGCTTGAAGCGTCCGCCCTTGGCCTCCATGAGCCAGTAGCACGCGACCTTGTCGCGGCCGCGCCGGTCGACGTAGGCGGTGCACCCGAGTGGCCGCTCGATCTCACAGCGAAACCCTGTCTCTTCGCGGACCTCGCGCAAGGCGCAGTCCTCCGGCGTCTCGTCTGGCTCGACTTTGCCTTTGGGCAGAGTCCAGTCGTCGTATGCGGGGCGGTGAATGATCGCGAGCTCTGTCTCGCCTGATGGATCGGTGCGGTAGACGACGCCGCCCGCCGCGCGGATCACATTCACATCGGTCAACTCGAGGATCTTGGTGGCCAACATTGCTCCTTCGTCTGCTTGATCGGCGGGCTAGGGCGTATGTCTCTTCATGTAACCGATGGCGACGTAATGGTGTGAGTTTACCTGCGCTGCACTCTCTGTCGACATCCTTTATACACAACGCGCTCGACAGTTGTCTTGTTGGCCGAGTCCGTTTCGGCTAACCGCGCACGCCGGCCGTGTCTAGGATGGCGAACGCGACCCATGAAATGACCGCCGCTGCCGGGATCGTCACGAGCCAAGCGGCGGCGATGTTTGCACCGAGTCCCCAACGCACGGCTGAGAGCTTCCGGCTCGCGCCGACTCCCATCACCGACCCTGTGATCACATGGGTCGTGCTCACGGGCAGACCGATCAGGGTCGCGCCCTGGATGACGGTCGCTCCCATGAGCTGAGCGGCCAGGCCAGTTGCCGGCTCCAATTTGATGATGCTCCAGCCCAAAGTTCGGATGATGCGCCAGCCGCCGGCGTAGGTGCCGAAGGCGATGGTCGCGGCGGACAGGAAGACCACCCAGAGGGGGACCTGAAACTTCGTAAGGTTGCCCGACGCAATCAAGGCGAGTGTGATCGCGGCCATGGTCTTCTGCGCGTCGTTGGCGCCATGCGAGTATGAGAGGAAGGCAGCAGTGAGAACCTGCAGCCTACGGAATGTGCGGTTGACAGGAGTTGGTCGCAGCTGCAAGCGGTGCACGACAAGGATAAGCAGGATCGCAAAGACCGCTGAGGCTATGAAACCCAGCGGTGGCGAAACCACAAGGCTCGCGATCTGCTTACCCAACGCCGCCCATTTCACCCCGCCCAGGCCGCCGGCTGCCGCAATGCCCGCGCCGCAGAGGCCTCCGATGAGCGCGTGGGTCGAGCTGCTCGGCAGTCCGCGGTACCAGGTGATCAGGTTCCACGAGATCGCGCCGATCAGGGCCGCCATCACAACCACAAGTCCCGGCTTGATGGCTAGCGTGCTCGCGATGGTATTGGAGACCTTCGCCTGGAAGAAGGCTACGGTGACTACCGCACCGACGAGGTTGAACAAGGCCGAGAGCCCGACTGCCACGTGAGGCGAGAGCGCACGAGTTGAGATCGACGTGGCGATTGCATTCGCAGTGTCGTGGAAACCGTTGGTGAAATCGAACAGAACTGCGACCGCGATCGTGGCCCAAAGGAGGATCGCAGTCTCAGGCATTCTTGATCGCGATCGTCTCCATGACGTTGGCGGCGTGCTCGCAAGCGTCCATGGTGGCTTCGAGCAGGTCGTAGATGTCCTTCCACTTCACCAGTTCGGCGGCATCACTGACTTTCGAGAACAGCTCTCCGATAGCTGCGCGGGTGAGCCGGTCGCCCTCGTTTTCGAGCCTGTGGATTTCGAGACGGTGGGGCTTTAACTTGGCAAATCCTTCCAGCTGGTCCAGCGCCGCGGCGATCTCGAGACCCGCTTTCGCCAGGTATTCCCCCATCTGCTTGGCCGGATCCGAAATAGCCTGGATCCGATAAAGGTCGATCTTGTCGCCGGTCTCTTCCGCCAGGTCGACAACGTCGTCCAGGCTGGACGCCAGCAAAAGGATGTCCTCCTGGTCGAGTGGCGTTATGAAGGTGCTGTTGACCAGGTTGTGAATCTGATGAGTAGCCTCGTCGCATTCGTGTTCGAGGTCAATCAGCCGGGCGTGGCGGCTTCTGCCCTCCAGGAGAGACTTGCTCAGCTCGGTGAGCGTCTCGCTGACCAGGTCTCCCTGCTTCCGAAACAGCTCGAAGAACCGTTGACCTCGCGGTAGCGGGATCAGTTTCATTCCATCCTCCGGCGTGAAGGCTAAAGAGGTTTGGGTTAAGGCGTCGTTAAGGCTGCCTCTAACATTCTGGGAGTGACCGAGGACGTGCTGCTGGAGCTGGGACACCTGGTCGAGGTGGCGCTGAGCGATGCCCTGATCGCGCTGAACCGACACGATCTGACGCTAGCGGACAGGGTGGTACGGGGAGATCTGGAGATCAACCGCCTCCGCTACCAGGTCGAAGAGCAGATCACCGCTCGATTGGTAGGCAGCCAGGCCGGCAACGCCAGGTGGATGGTTGCCGCCCTCTACGTGATCTCAGAGCTGGAACGCATGGGAGATCACGCCGAGGGAATCGCAAAGGTGACCTTGATGCTTGGTCCGAATCCGTCCTTGCCGGTACCGGCTGTCATCGGCGATATGGGCTCTCTCACCATCTCAATGGTCGTCCGCGCCCTGGCGGCCCTCAACAGTCGCGACGTCAAGGCAGCTCGTGCCGTGTGCCGAGAAGATGATGAGATCGATGCCTTGTACGACCGTGCTTACCAGGAGCTGATCTCAATGATGGTCTCCGACCATAGGCGCATAACCGAGGCCACCTACATGATCTGGGTCACCCACAACCTCGAGCGAATTGCCGACCGAGCCACCAACATCTGCGAGCGGGTGGTCTACCTGGCCACTGGCCATGTGGAGGAATTGAACGTCTCTAAGTACTGAGGCCGGCCGGGTCCGCGTGGTGGTGATTGGCCGTGCGGCAAGTCTGGCCACTCAGCTGAAGAGCCAATTGGCGCCCGAAGGCGTCGATGTTGTGTGGCACCGGCAAGCGAGCGGGCTTCTTCGGGAGCCATCCGCCGATGCCGTGGTGCTGGACGGTGCTGACCTCATGGATGCGACCGCAGCAGTCCGTAGAGCGACTGCGGCGTCACTCTTGATAGTCGGTGCCGACGAGCTGGTGGCTGCGGCTTGTCTGGCGATTGGCGCGGATGCGTGGTTGCCTTCGGGGAGTGGTCCGGCGTTGGTTTGCGCCCAGTTACGCGCTCTCATCAGAAAACGGACTACCGGGCGATCTGACTCTCGTGTCGAAATTGGCCGTCTGAGGCTCGACGTCAGCGCTCGGCGCGTTGAGGTAGAAGGCTGTGAATTACAGGTGACGCCGCGCGAATTCGACTTGCTGAGAGTACTGATTGAGAACGCGGGGGTCGCTTTGAGTCGAGACCGGATCCTGGCGGGCGCCTGGGGCGCCCGTTTCGTCGGTGAACCGAAGACCGTCGATGTTCACGTGGCATGGCTGCGCCCAAAATTGGAGGGCAGCGGGATACGCGTGACCACTCTTCGCGGAGTCGGCTACCGTCTCGATGTCCTCGACGATCGGCGCCCCATAGTCTTCGCCCCTCAAGACCCTCAAGAGGTCATTCCGATCAAGCGTCCTTGATGGCGATCGTTTCGATAATTTCCGCCGCAGACTCGCACTCATCAAGAGTCGATTCCAGGAGCGAGTAAAGATCCTTCCACTTGATGACGTCGGCAGGGGTTTGGTGGTTGGTCTCGAAAAGCTTCTGAAGTGCAACCCGATTGATCGAATCGCCCTCGTTTTCGAGCCGGTGAATCTCCTGAAGCACAGAACCTATACCGATGAAGTCTTCCAGCAAGTCCAGCGCCTTCGCCAACTCGATGCCTGCTTTCGAGAGGCATTCGCCTAAACGCTTGGCTGAATCGGTGATCGAGACGATCTCGTATAGGTCGATCTTGTCCGAGACTTCTTCGGCGAGGTCGACGACCTGGTCGAGTGCGTGGGCCAAGAGCAATATGTCGCCCTGATCAATCGGCGTCGTGAATGTGAGATTTGTCAGGTTGTAGATGTCGTGCGTGACGTCGTCGCATGTGTGCTCGAGCTCGCGTAGGCGCGAATGCCGATTTCGGCCCTCCAGCAGTGCATTGCTGAGCTCCGTCAAGGTCTCGCTGACCAGCATTCCCTGCCGCCTGAACAGCTCGTAGAAGCGCCGTTCGCGCGGGATCAAGCTCAGCTTCACGCCCTAACCACCCGCAGCAAGGGTAAGGCAGTCGGGCTTGTCGGTTGCGGCGCTCGTTCAAGCTGTCGAGGAGGTTTGATGTTTGCAGGCAGACCATTGAGGCGGGCACCCCTCGTCAGCATCGCGGCCGCCGTGTTCGCAGTCGCGTGCGGAGGCTCGAGCACAGCGTCACCGACTCCGGCCGACCTAGGGAGCGGGTCGCTGATTGGCGCGGGCGCGACGTTCCCCGCGCCGTTCTATCAGAAGGCGTTCCACGACTACCAGGCCAAGTACCCGCGGGTTACGGTGATTTACCAGGCCCTAAGCTCTGGCGCCGGCATCTCGGCCTTCCAGAAGGGCACCGTTGACTTCGGCGCCAGCGATGTGCCGATGACCGACGTGGACCAGGCCAAAGTCCCCGGCGGGGCGACCGGGCTAGTGCAGGTGCCGACCACCCTGGGCGTCATCGCGATCACCTACAACCTCTCGGGAGTCAGCAAGCTGCAGCTCGATGGTCCGACTCTCGCCAACATCTATCTCGGTCATATTTCGAAATGGAATGACGTGCAGATCGCCGCGCTGAACTCGGGCGTGAGCCTTCCGAACAGCGCCATCCAGGTCGTCCACCGCGCCGACAGCAGCGGCACGACCTACCACTTCACCGACTACCTCTCCAAGGTATCCGACGAGTGGAAGACCAGGGTGGGCGTCGCCAAGGCGGTCTCGTGGCCGGCCGGCGTCGGTGCAGCCCAAAACGCGGGCGTCGCGCAGCAAGTGACCTCAACGTCCGGTGCCATCGGTTACAACGAGCTTGCGTACGTCGTGCAGGCCGGCATGAGCCAGGCATTTCTCAAGAATGCGGACGGCAACTACGTGCAGGCGAGCGTCGCCGGGGCCACGGCCGCCGCGTCGCACAACACCAGCGTGAGCCCGACCAACTTCTCGATCACGAACGAGCCTGGCGCAACGTCGTACCCGATCACGGCGTTCAGCTGGGTCTTCCTGTACTCCTCTTACACCGACGCCACCAAGGGCCGAGCGGTCGTGTACCTGTTCAAGTGGCTGGTCACCGACGGCCAGTCCGATGGCACGTCCCTGCAGTACGCGGCGCTTCCGACCGCGGTGCAGAACCTCGCGCTCGCCAACCTGAAGACGGTTCAGGCCGGCGGCAAAGCAGTCCTGACCTAACGACTATCCGATGTCACCGCAGCGGCGCGGGCCCCCCGCGCCGCTTCTCTTTTTTCACAACGGTTTGCGCGCGGGCACGCCGGCTCGGCGCGGATAGAGCTCCGGTGTAGGCCGCACCTTGTCGATGACGACGACGGTCCCGGTCCGGCGAGCGGTGGAGGGCGCCGCCACGACAAAGGACAGCTCGCCACCCAGCAGCTGGATGGCGCGAGCCGCGGCGGTCGGATCCTCAGCCTCGGTCTTTTGCGCCAGCAGCCGGCCGCCGACGCGAACCAGCGGCAGACACAGCTCGGATAGCACAGGCAGCGGCGCCAGCGCGCGCGCCACTGCGAGGTCGAATTGCTCCCTCAGCCTGGGATCATGCCCGGCCTCTTCGGCGCGCCGCGCCACCACCTCGATCTGCTCGAGGCCCAGGGCTGCGCAGGCGTGGACCAGGAAGGCGGCCTTGGCCTGGTCGGCTTCGATCAGCGTCACGTCGAGATCGGGCCGGGCGATCTTGATCGGGATGCCCGGCAGGCCGGCGCCCGAGCCGACATCGACCAGGTTGTGAGCGCCGCCGAGGTGTTCGAGCAGCACGAGGCCGTCTTCGAGGAGGGCGCGGTCCGGGCGCGCCATGAGCCCGGGCCATGCCGCAATCAAACCGACGAGCTGATCCAGCTTAGAATCGTTCACGAGATGCCCATCTACGAGTATCGGTGCGAGAGCTGCTCCGGGAAGTTCGAAGTCTTGACCAGGTTCGCGGAGCGGGACAGCGCCCAGATCTGCCCGGCCTGCGAGTCGACCAAGACCAGGGTGCTGGTTTCGAGCTTCGCGGTGGCGGGCGGCGAACCGTCTTCCGCTGTCGACTTCGGGACCGAACAGGGCGGCGGTGGTGGCTGCTGCGGAGGCGCGTGCGGCTCCTGCGGCTCCGGGCCGAACTAGACCGCTCCTGACAACTCCCGCCCCACTCCCTGACCCTCGCCCCGAAGGGGCGAGGGGATAGCTTGCTCTTCCCGGTCACGTACCGGGTCAACACCGCCGGCCACATGGAGGTGGGCGGGTGCGACCTGGTCGAGCTCGCTCGCCGGCACGGCACTCCTTTATACGTGTACGACGAAGCCACGGTTCGCCAGCGCGCCTCCGAATACGTGGCGGCGATGGGTTCGGCCGGCCAGGTCCTTTACTCGGCCAAGGCATTCGCATCGCCGCGGTTCCTTCGCATCGTCGAGGAAGAAGGCCTGGGTCTGGATGTCGTGTCAGCGGGCGAGCTCAACCTTGCGCTGAAGTCAGGATCGAAACGCGACCACATCCACTTTCTCGGCAACAACAAGAGCCGCGAAGACCTCGAGGCTGCGTATCGTGCCGGCGCCACGATCGTCATCGACGGCGCGTACGAGTTCGAGCTTCTGCGCGACATCGTGCCCGACGGCAAGCGAACGCCGGTCATGCTGCGCATCTCACCCGGGGTCAAGCCGGACACGCACGCCCACATCTCGACGGGGCAGCTGGACTCGAAGTTCGGGTTCTCCATCGAGTCGGGCGCGGCGTTCAAGGCGGTGAGCGAGGCGCTGCAACACCCCCGATTGGAGGTAGTCGGCCTGCATTCGCACATCGGGTCGCAGATCTTTGCACTCAGTGCTTACGAGCAGGCGATGGACATCATGCTCGACCTGGTCGTCCGGCTTCGAGACGAGCTGAAGTACGAGCCTCGCAAGCTCGGCGCCGGCGGCGGCCTGGGCATCGCCTATACGCGCGACGACGACCCTCCCACCCCGCGTCAATTCGTCGAGACCATCCGTCACGCGCTCGAGACTGGATGCGCGCGGCGGCACCTGAAGGTGCCCGAGCTCGTGGTCGAGCCGGGACGGTCGATCGCCGGCCCAGCCGGCATGGCCCTGTACACCGTCGGCTCGATCAAGGACATCCCCGGAGTCCGTCGCTACGTCGCGGTCGACGGAGGCATGGGCGACAACATCAGGCCCAAGCTGTACGGCGCGCGGTACGAAGCGTTTCTCGCCTCCGACCCCGAGCGCTCGGCCGACGGCAAGGTGACGATCGCCGGCAAGTACTGCGAGTCGACGGACATCCTGATCACCGACATTGAGATGCCCGAGCTCAAGGCTGGCGATGTCATCGCGGTTCCTGCCGCTGGCGCCTACTGCCTCGCGATGGCGAGCAACTACAACGGCATGCCGCGACCCGAGGTGCTCATGGTGGCCGACGGCCGCGCCACCGTGATGCGGCGCCGCGAAACGTTCGACGACCTGATCGCGGCTGAGGTCTTCTAGTTCAGAACGACCGTGACCTGGCTTGAGTTGTAGCACTTGCCACTGCCGTTGCATGCCGTGACGTAGGCCTGGTGGGTCGCCAATACGAGGGGTGGGGTTGCGAAGTGTTGAGAGTAATAGGTGTTTCCCGAAGGGATCGATGCTGTGCCCGCCGGGAACGACCTGCCGAGAGTGACGTCGAACACGCTGATCGACCAGGTTCCGCCGCCGGTGTAATGAAGCACGGCCGTGAACCCGTTCACCTGCGAGATCTTGTCAATCGTGACGTAAGGAGTGGGAGGCGGCGGGCTCGGCGTCGCTCTTGGCGTCGGGATTGGACTCGCGATTGGGCTTGGGTACGGGCTCGGTGACGTACTTCCAATCGGAG
>Ga0209283_10002511_pt1 | contig 10234 bp, 10 predicted proteins | sample CZO8metaG_2_FD_188354 | JGI IMG/M metagenome (GOLD analysis project Ga0209283, IMG submission 188354) | Vadose zone soil microbial communities from the Eel River Critical Zone Observatory, Northern California, USA - CZOApr15con2H1.8 metaG... | ecosystem: Environmental > Terrestrial > Soil >...
GAACAAGTTAGAACGCCTATGGCTTGGTCGTCTGCCCATCGACAAACCCCAAACATTCCTTTACCCGTCGAGCTTCCTGCGGGTCACCACCATCCACCAATATTTTCGTCTTTGGTCGAGTCATCGGAATGCTCCTTTCCGTGCGAACTGCGCTACCGGCGCTTGCCGAGAGTGCGTCCTTGCGGACCACCGCTAACGTCCGGAACTTCTACGCCGAGCGCTGTGGCTAGATCGATTTGATGGTCCTGCTCCTGTACAAGGATCTGGCGAATCTGTTCCGCCATAGCGAATTCACCAAGCGCTTCGCATTGCCGGACGCGATCGCGGTAATTACGAATGGTGTCGTTTTCATTTTCGAGATCGAACCGCAATATCTCTTTCGCATCTTTCGACGTGCGTACCTGCTTGGGAGTAACCCCTGGCATTTTGCCGAGATAGTCGATTTGCCGCGAGATGATCAGGGCATGGTCGAGCTCCTGCTTGGCGTGGATTTCGAGCTGCGCGGCGATGTCCATGTACTGTGCGCCGCTGAGGACTTGTGAATAGACAACGTAGCCGATGATCGCTTGATATTCGCGAGCAAGGTCTTCGTTCAACAGCTCCGCGAGATACTCGCGGGAAACGTCGTTTCCATCAGCCATTCGATTTCTCCTTTGAATTGAAAACCCAGATTGACGTCTATTTGGCGCCCTGGCGGCCCAGTTCGGGCACGACACCTGTGCTCAACTGTCAGCCCTTGTGCGGAGGCCCCAGATAGGGGAACTCGCCGAGCAGATCCCTGTGCGGACCTACTTTGTCTCCCGTCACCTTCCCATTTGTGAGGATAGGAAGGAAGACATCGACGGCATCGTCAGTGAGTGTTCGGCCATTGTTCGGGAAGGACGCCGGGCGCTTGGGATCGTAGGACAGGATGTCCGGCAGCAATGTCCCTGCAACCCGCGTCGCTTCCTGCGGCGTATAACCACCCGCGTGTTGCAACGAGTGCGCGAAGACGGCAACGAAACGGGCATCATCCGCCGGCTCACCGCCGAGGTAGGCAGCGTTCTCCGCACCGGTAAGGAAGACAGCTTGTAGCGGCCGCGCGCCCCGGTCCGCCTGAACCCATTTCCCGCCCACGTCTTCCAGCGTGCGAGCCCACAGGCCCAGGTTTTGGCGCCCCAGTGCGGAGTTGGGTACTTCCATCACGATGCTGCACACGTCTTTGTCGGCAAAGAAATCGTCGCCGGTGAACTGCAGGTTGTTCCGAGCGCCCTGCGTGTCGAAGAAAAAGGGATCGCTTCGCCAGCCCGCAAAGAAGCGATAGTCGCCCGCGTCGGTGACACGTGCCTCTCGACCGATTGAGACCGGCGCACCCTCGACGATCACCTGCCCGCCGCCACCCGTCCCGGCAGCCTGGATTCCATCAACGCGACGCAACGTCGAGGTCAGCTTGCCGCCCTCGGAGGCCGAGAAGCGCACGCGGTATGCGATATCGGCGACGGCACCTCCGTCCGTGTCGATCTTGAGTTCGTACAGAGCCTCGCGCCCGAAGGGGTCGGCGGTGGTGAGCCCGGGCGGGTTCACGCTGGCGGACGGGTGTACGTTCATGATCAGGATCGACTTGCCAGCCTCCCCTGGCTTAGGAAAGGCATACAGATCGGTGAGATCCAGGCGGGCGTCCCCGTGGGGAAACCCAAAATCGGGACCGGAGTAGTGGTGCGACATAGATCATCTCCTCTTACTATGGACAGTCAACCCCTGCCTGCGGGACGGAGCGTACGGGCCATGGACAGGCGAAAGGGTTACTCGCCGCGCGTCTCCGCCGCCACCCACACCTTCCTCGGCGCTACCAGATCTGTGTTCCGCACCTCTGTCATTAGCCGGATTCGCTGCCATCCCGCCCTCTTCTGCGGCTTCGCCAGAAAGGTGAGCAGGTACTGGTGCGCCAGCCGTTTTGCCACATCGTCCAGAAACGGAGTGAACGACACCGGCGGCCCCGTGAACCCGATGTAATAGGCCTCCCCTCCTGTTTCATCCGCTAGTTGCGAAAGATAAATCTGGCCCCAATAAGTCTGCCAATAACTGTGACCGTCATGTCCGACGCCAGGTGTGTATATCGCCGAAACTGTGATGCCGGCGCGCAAGGCATTGTCGATCGCTTCATCCAAGTACGGGTCCTGCAGATCGCCGGTACCGTAGAAGCGGTCAATTCCGTCCGTAGCCATGATGACCGCGCGCCGCGCCGTGGTCGGGGGCCAGCGCTTCACCAAATCGGTCAGTGAAAAGTACGGGCTGCCATTAGCCCCTCTCGTTCCCACCGGTAGGCGCAGCGCTTTTGCCGCCAGCCCATGATCGCTGGTCAGATTCTGGACGACTTGCGCAATGCCGTTCCTCATATAGGCCACACCAATTGTCGTCGTGTCCGGCTGGGCGTTGATGAACTTCCGGAGGTCCTCGAGCTGTGTACCCAGCGTGGTGTTCGACCCGTCGTCCAGCATGATCATCAGCTCCAGCATCGCATGTTCGCCCTGTGCCGGAACCCAGTCGATCACCACGTCTCGATCATGCCCTTCATGCACCATCACGTCTTCACGGTTGACCACCGGAGTTTCCCCACCTTTGTGGGCTTCCACTGTGACCACCACATGGACGGGCGCCGTCCCCGTCGAAGATTGCTGTGCTACTGCATTTGCATCGGCGAATGCCAAGAGCGCGAATACCGCCAAAGTAAGAAGATGACTCCTCTTCATGTCTGTCTGCCTCCTCGGCAGCGATGAGCGCATCACAACAGAACCGTGGAAAGGAAACAATTGGACGATGGTATTGGCGATACTTTGGTATCGGTGGCAGTCGCCGGGCGGAGCAAGGTTCGGGTGGAGTGGGGGCTAATTCAAGTTCGTTTAACGATAAACACTGTTTTGTCGTCGATTAGCGCTTCGTCGCCGTTCTCTCGAAGATGGTTATCTTGCTGCACCGCGCAATCCAGCAATGCATTGCATATTTCCCTAGCCGAACGTCGGTGGTGCTCGCGCAAAACCGTTTCAATTAGCTCGCGCATTTGCTTGTCGCTGCCGTCGTAAACTCCATCTGTATAGAGGACAAGAATGTCTCCCGGACTCATCAGTGTGATTTCGGCGACATCGGAACAGTTGAAGTCTCTTTGGCGCAAGGTCATCGAGTAGTATTTCTTACGATCCGGATGATCTGTGGGAATTTGCAGCCCGAGCGCAAGGAATTGCACCATGCAGCTTTCATCTATGTTCATGAACCTGCCATACTCCGCCGAAAACACCAACGGAGGAGGATGCCCGAAATTAACGAAGCGAAAAAGGCCGCCCGGGCGCACTTCGCCATAAAGCATGGTCGCGATTTCCCGTGCATTTTCTTTTTCAACTATTCCCAGTGCATTGCGGGCGGTGATCGATAGTGCCAGCCGCAGATTGATGTTCTCGAATAGCTCAGGCGTGGTTTTTCCGTATCGGTCGAGTTCGGTGAGCATCAAAGCGTGGAATGTGTCATGTACCGTGGAGGCAATCTTCGCTGAGATTATTCCGTGTCCTTGCGCGTCTACCACCAAAACGCCCGCTGTCGAACAAAGGTCGCGCAAGTCTTGGGAAACCCGCACCTGCTCAGAACTCCTTGCGAATCTATACTCGGTTTCCATTTCCCGTCTGTAGCTCGGAGTTCCTTGCAGCCATTGCACGTGATCGTCGACCGAATTGCGAACCGGGACGCCTGGAGGAAGCGGTTCTAAGAACTCCTTTGATATGCGTTGAGCCCGCTGAACGCGCGCAGTAATGTCGTAACGCTGTTGAAAATTGATGTACTCAAAAAGGTCACCACCCACAGTTCCCGCAGGAATCGAATTCCCAAACATCTCGATGCCGGAAATGTGCGGAATCGCCCCTTCCACCGGCATCAAACGCTCACGCAGGTATTCATCGATACTCGGAACTGTGTATGCTTTCGTCATAGCAGAGTCCGGTGCGGCAGTGGAATGAAAATTAGGTCCAGAATCACCCCGCCGACCTCTGCGACGGCCGATGCGATCGCGCCGCTCGAAACCGACGTCATGGGTTTCAGGACGATCGATGTTTCGGGCAACACGCTGTTCCAATCTTGTGGTTATCGTCATGCCACGCTTCGTTCAGGGGCAAGCTCTCCCGTTAGGAATTGCGCGCGGCCGTTCCCGAAGGACCAATCCTCGTCAGAGTTCGTAACCAGCGACACGACGACGTCGGACGGCGGTATGCCGCACGTCGACTCCAACTCGCGGCAGAGCAGGTTGTAGAAGCTCTCCTTCGCCTCCCGATCCCGCGGCCTTGTCGTGATTTGGATAACGACGCATTTGCGCGTCCGCGTGATGCCGAGTCCGGTGTCCTCCACGACGAAGTGTGAGGTTGGATGCTCGTGAACAATTTGGTACCGATCACGCTGCGGGATCTTGAAGACTGAGACCAGCGTGCGATGCGTGGCATCCAGCAGCGCCTTGATCTCGTCTGGGCTGCGGCCTTCGATCATGTCGACTCGAATGAGCGGCATATGCATCCTCCTCGAATACTCTCAGGTTCAAAAAAAGGTCACCGCGCGAAATCTGATGACCATCGTCTGATTCCAGTCACCTGACTTCGAAAATCGGTAGTGGGCTGTTTTCAAAACAGCCCGCTACCCGAAAATCAGTACTGGCCTCTGAATCGCAGCTTCTTTACGGCAACACCGTGAAATTCACGTTGCTGGTCAAGGTTCCGTTGGAAGTGGTGACGGTGACCGGGCCGGTGGTCGCACCCGCGGGAAGCGTGGCTTTTATCAGAGTACCCCGAACTACCTTGAAGGAGGACGCAGGTACGCCGTTGAAACTGACAACAGTCGCGCCTGTTAGGTCGGTGCCCAGAATCTGGATAACGGAGCCGACCTTGCCGCTAGGGACCACGAATGTCACGAACGGTCCAAGGCCGAGATCTAAGCTGAACACCGTGCCGCAGCCGATGGAATCGAAGGAGTCGCAATTGATGGAGGTTCCTCCTTCGCTCGTCGTGCCATAGAACTTCCCATCCGTGTGCTGCATCAGACCGAACGGGTTCGCTCCATCAACGTGGTCGAAACTAGGGAAACTGTAGAGTGTAGTCAAAGTGCCGTCGGTGGCGATGGAGAAGATCGACCCCTCCCCGTGACGGCCCCCAAAGACTGTCGTGCCGTACAGCTTGCCGTCGCTCGCTTGCACCAAACCGGCTTCGGGGTTAGCCCCGTCGCCACCGTCGAAGCTGTGCAAGACGGTTACGACGCCTGCCGGGGTGAGCTTGAAAACGCTCCCAAGGTTGACGCCGCCTCCGGCGACGGTCGTACCGTACATATTGCCATCGGCGGCCAGAAGAAGGCTGCCCAGGGAAGGTGCAACGTCGGAAAGTTTCGTGAAGGTGCCGGAGGCGGTGATCTTAAAGATCGTTCCATAAGTCACGCCGTAAAGAGCGCCATCGGATCCCAGGGTTAGTCCCGCGCTGGGGTTTTGCCCCTCGCCCGCACCGCTGAAGCTGTGGAGAGATTTGAAGGTGCCAGAAGGCGTTATGCTGAACACCGTCCCGAAGTTGTTGGCTCCACCAAAGGCGGTAGTCCCGTAATACTTTCCGCCAGGCCCCAGCGTAAGAGGTGCCTCTGGGCTCGCACCGTCAGAACCAGCGAAGGAGTGGAGCACGGTGAGTACCCCCGTTTGAGAGTTCAAGCGGAATACTTCGCCGTTTCCTGAAGCGCCCCCGGAAGACGTCGTGCCGTACAACAGCCCGTTGCGACCCAGCAAAAAGCCCGCATCCGGAATGGCGCCATCAGCGCCATCAAAGCTGACCGAAGTCAGAGTCCCCTGTGGGGTCATTTTGAAGGTGGTCCCGCAAAAACATTTAACGGTTTTAGAACCGCCGATGGACGTGGTCGCGTAAATGTTGCCATCGCCGCCCTGCGTCGGAGTGACAAGGTTGGGATTTGCCCCATCGTCGAAGGTGAAGCTGTGGAGCGTGGTTATCGTTTGAGCGGAGGCGACGAGCGCCGTCGCCATCAAAACCAACGTAAGAGCAAAAAACTTCTTCCATCCGTTACCACGTGGCGGATTCTCAATCAACAGATCGTTCGCAAAACTCATAGTTTCTCCCTATCGAAATAGCGTGATTTTCTTCATGCCTGCCTCCTCGGCAGCAATGAGCGAATCACAACAGAAGTACGAGCGGGAAACAATTGGACGATGGTATTGGGGATACGTTCGTATCAGTCAGAAACATCCAAGGTGCGAAGGTCGTTATTTTCGGCGAACTGATACGAACGTCCAAAGGCCGAGGACTGTACTCAACCCCGCGTCCATGCATTCAATCGTTTACGTATCTCAACTAGGAAGGGTGTGGAGAGGTCCGATTGTTCCAAAATGACTGTGTGGATTTTGTTGCCATCGCCGCGGGTAAAAAGGTCAAAATCTTCTGGCTGCAAATGGAGTAAGTTATTTTTCAGGCATCAGGCGTGGCCGGAAACTTGTTTGGAGCGCTGCCGTTTCTACCAATCCCAACTGCTGTGACACCAGCGTTATGCTGAGCAGTTAGAAACATCCAGACCAAGAGGCAGCGAAAGGGTTGCCTTCATCGCGTTCGGGAATCTTCGGAGTTTTACTCGCTACGGCTGTCTTGTTCTTGGGGAACTCGATAACTTCACCGCGTCGGTCGCGGAGTACCGACTTTACCTTTTTCGGGAAAAGATCTCGAACGTAAAAGTCGATCACTTTCGCCATAACATCATCCCTTCCATTCGCATACGACAGAGTTGTCTACCCACGATTACCACGCGATGCTCCCGTGACGATCGCGGTCGTCTTCTCTGGCATACATTCCTTTTGTTTGAGAGTTCGGATCCAATACACAGCTGCGATTAGGCCAGAAATGCGGGGACGAATCTATTGGACGATGGTGTCGATCGACACCTTTGGATCATGCGACTCCGCGAAAAAAATACCTCTCTTCAGCACGCTGCGATGGGAAAGTAATCTGTCATCTTTGAAAGGCGCTAGATTCCATCGTAACGGGAATATCCACGTTCGGCCCAATAGTCTCTTGGCTCTTCCGCGACATATGTAATGCTGGTTATAGCCTTCACATTCTTCAAACCAAGCTTCACGGGCACCAACAGTCGGAGCGGTGCTCCATGATCCAGCGTAAGGGGCTGGCCGTTGACGTGTGTGGCGAGCAGTGTCTGTCGATGGCGGGCCGTCGCCAGGTCGAGCGACATAAAGTAAGGGTCAGGATTCCCCGAGGCATCGAGATTGACCGAAGACTCCACACGCGCCCATTTCGCTTGCGACATCGGTGGGTAGGCGCGAAGCAGATCGTCGAATTTCAGACCAGCCCACCAGGCGATCCCACTCCAGCCTTCAACGCAAACCAGCCTCGTAATCTGCTCATGCACCGAGAAGCGAGTTAGGAGATTCCGAATATCGAGAGAGATGCTAAGGCCAGAAGCCAGCCCGCTCAGGGTCAGATTCCATCCGGTAATGTAGCTAGGATCAGGAGTAGCTCCGTTGTAGTTGTTCTTGAGCGAGGTAATCTGCGATTTGGTGTAGGTGGGTACCCTGCGAGTTCCAGAGTACAGAGCCTCTGCAACGTCGTCGTCGATACGCAGTGCTTTGTTTAGAAACCGCTCCTTCCCTGGAGAGTCCATGTTCCGAGGCATACCCATGCGACTGAGCGTCTGTTGCGGCAGGACAAATCCAGCGCCTGCCAGGGCCGCCAGTGCGCCAGCCCCAAACACGAGAAAGTCGCGCCGGCTCTGATAACGCAAAACGCGCGGAGCCATCTCAATTGCCGTGAGGGGTCGCTCTCCAAAGAAGCTTTGCGGCTTTTTCACGGAGACGGATTTCACTACCGGTTCCATGCCGTCGAAGGTATGTCGCTCTTTTTCCTCATTGTTCATTTTGCGATGACCTCCGACCGTGCTGCCCTTGTTGACCAACCTACGATCATGCTGCGCAACGTGTCCCATCCATCGGCGAAAACCAGAATCACATGCGGTACGACGAAGAGGAAGTAGACCCACATCAGCCAGAAATGCCAGACACGCGCTGCGTTGTACCCTCCGAAGAGCTCTGCCAGCCAATGCAGCTGCATGGGCTTGTGAATCGACCATCCTGTCGCGACCGAAACGAAACCGGCGACAGAAACGGAGAAATACGCTGCGCGCTGGAGCGCGTTGTACTTTGTGTTAAAGCGAGGATGCAGCCATTGGCGGCGTGCCAGTTTGGCGAGGGGAAACCCCAGGTAGTATCGAAACATCCTGAGCGCGTCAAGCAGATCGGTCCGGCGAGGCAGCAAGGAGCGCCAGGCTCCTCCCATGACCAGTCCTGCAACGTACACGATGCCATTCAGCATGAACAGGTACGCGCATGACCAATGCAGGCGCAGGGCTAACGCCAACATGCCCGGCCCAAGGCTCATGTGGTTGTAAATCCAGTCGGGTGGACTGCTGTAATGATGCTGTCCGGGCACATGGGCGCATATCCAGATTCCAATATCCGCCGCCACATCGACGTTTCCCGTATTCGGATCTGGCTTGTGTTGATAGATCGGCGAAGCCCAGTAAATCGAGATGCCACTCAGAATGAGGCCAAGAAGGATCGGCACATTCAGCCAGTGACTCCAGCGCACCAAGAAATGGTGTTTCCCGACGACGAGCACGCCCGGTTGTTCCTGCAACGTGCTCGTAGAGTTCGGTTCGCAATTAGGAGGTGTTGACTGGCTCATTGACCGACACCTTACTGCTTGGTATTGGGGGACGCAGCGGCAGCGATGAGAAGGATCTTGTCAGTCGCAAGTGTTCCGTCTGGCAGCTTCTCAGTCGCCGCATAGACGACATCACCATCAGCGAATGTGACTTGTTCAGATGCGACTTGCGTCACGGGAACATTTGCAGGCACGGAGATCGTCTTAGAGCCGTCCTGATACTGGACCACCAGGGTGGTGCCGCTGCCTTTCTGTACAGTGCCATTCGTCATGCGTGAGTGCGATACAGCAGGGCGAGAAACGGAGCCATTGGTCATTCTGCTGTGAGTAGTTGCACCCGGCGGGTCTGTCAGAACACTACCTTCTGCTGTTCCCCTCAGTTCCGCTGGAAATATGATGATCTCCTTCGCTACTTCCTTTCCATCCGCCTGCTCAGTCGACGCAACGCCGACATAAGACGCGGATGTGACATGACTCAAATCCGACGGTACCTTCTTATAGGTTATTAGGGGCTGCTTGACATCAATGTGGACAACGCCTGAAGGCGTTTGAACGTCGAGTGAGCTTCCTGTAAATGACTGGACTTTTCCAATGACGCCGGGAATTGGCGGGGCCACTTGCACTTGTGCCCAGGCTGCATTTGGCGCCGCCTGCGCGGCCAGCAAAGTGACGAATACGAGACGCAATAGCGAATGCTTCATGAAAATGTCCTTCCAACTACCCGTGGTTCGGCCTTTGGCGGTGTACAACACTTTTTCGACGATCATGGTTAGTTCTCCTTACGAAAATTGTGCGTTGCACGTTGTCGCGTGATTCGGATGCGATGCACAGTTGCGATTAAGCCTGACCCGAGGGGACAAATCTATTGGACGATGGTGTCGATCGATACCTTGGTATCACTCGGTGCAATGAGCGCTTAGTCGCTTCCTCGTTCGAAAGATTTGTTGCTACGCGAGCACGCTGGTGCTGAAGTCGGCGCACCGATACGAAGGTCCAATTGCGCCCTCGCATGGAGCGGTGCATCCTCGTGTTTATGGAATGCTGTCAGGAAGGTCCGCCATGGAGAACGAACTCAGCCGCGCCGTCAAGGTGGTGGTGACAGCGAGCCTGGTCGAGAACTGGATCGACGGGTAGCCGATCGCGGTCACGACTCTACCAATCCCAAAACTATCCATCGCAAGAGAAAAGGAGAAAAGCAATGCCATACGTTACAGTCGGAAAAGAAAACTCAGGCAACATTGAGCTTTACTACGAAGACCATGGCTCGGGCCAACCGGTTGTTCTGATCCATGGATACCCGTTGAGTAGCGCTTCTTGGGAGAAGCAAGTCCCTGTTCTCCTGGAAGCGGGTTACAGGGTCATTACCTATGACCGCAGAGGCTTCGGCAAGTCCAGCCAGCCAACCACCGGTTACAACTACGACACGTTCGCAGAGGACCTCCACCAGTTGATCGCCCAGCTTAAGCTGCGTGATTTCACATTAGTCGGTTTTTCGATGGGCGGAGGCGAAGTGG
>Ga0209283_10002513_pt1 | contig 10232 bp, 8 predicted proteins | sample CZO8metaG_2_FD_188354 | JGI IMG/M metagenome (GOLD analysis project Ga0209283, IMG submission 188354) | Vadose zone soil microbial communities from the Eel River Critical Zone Observatory, Northern California, USA - CZOApr15con2H1.8 metaG... | ecosystem: Environmental > Terrestrial > Soil >...
CACTTGCCATTGGTGGTTGTGAACTTCTGCAACGCCGTCGGGACCAGCTTGGCCCAGTCGTCCTTGGTTGCAAGCGCCGTGATATCGCCGAGCTTGCCGGCTTCCGCATAGTCGAGCGCGAAATAGCCGAGAATCTGGGACGCGGTCGGCGGATTGCCGGCGGCGACCATTGCCTTCAGCGTCGTCATGGCGCCTGCGCCGCCGCCACCGGCAACGGGCACGTCCTTCCAAACATATCCCTCCTTGACGAGGTCTTGCTTCAGGACGTTCAGCGCGGCGGCCTCGCCGCCTGAGGTCCACCAGTGCAGCATCTGCACTTCTTTGACGTCGGCGGCGTGTGCGGTCGCGGCAAAGCCGAGGACCGCAGCGGCCATCGCGCTAGATGATAAAAAGCTACGAGGCTTCATTGTTTTTACCTTCCAAGGCATACTCTCTCCCACCGGATTCGGTCCGGCGCCGTTTCCAGAAGCCTTGTTGACTTCCGATCTTTTTGGTTCAGCTCAGGTCCGCAGGAGCCACCAGCTCGTGCGCGGACCTTTGTGAACGTGGAACGTTTTTATCCTCGGTATAGTCGGCGACAGCGCAGAGTCCAAGACCTGATTGACCGTATCCATCGAACGGCAATTCAACCTCCTCTCAGCTGTTGCGAAACGTCGGCGCGCGCTTGGCACGAAACGCCGCGACGCCTTCGGCCAGGTCTTGTGTCATCGCCGTCAGCCCGCCCGCGAGCCCCTCGATCGGTGCGTCCGGGTCCTCGCCTTCGGCAAAGTTGATCATCGCCTTGACGATCTGGACGGCGATAGGACCGTGCATGGCGATATCGGCAGCCATGGCCTCTGCGCGCGCCAGTCCCTGACCGGTTTCTGCGATCTCATCGATGAGGCCGAGCGCAAGCGCGGCCTCGCCCTCGAACATCTGTCCGGCCAGCGCCATGCGGCGAACGACCGATGGGCCGAAACGACGGACGAGCCGCTGCGACCCCGACCAGCCCGGCGCCATGCCGAGGCCCGTCTCGGGCAAACCCAATTTGACGCCGCGCTCGGCAATACGAAAATCGCCGGCAGCCGCCAGTTCCAGGCCGCCACCGAAGGCGTGACCCGTCAGCGCAACGATCAAGGGCGTACGCAGCCGCGCGAGCGCTTCAAACGCGCGATGACCGGCACGTGTCCAGCTTCGCCACATGTCCAACGGCGGCAGTGCACCCCAGGCGCCGATGTCGCCGCCAGCGCAGAACGCCTTGCCTTCGCCATTCAAGATCGTGACGCGCGCCTCAGTCGTCTCGTCGATCGTACGAGCCGCATCGGCAAGCGCGTGGATCATGGCCTGATCGAGCGCGTTGAGCTTGTCGCCGCGCTTCAGCGTCAATCGCGCCAGCGGGCCATCGAATACGAGTTGGACGAACGGAGTCATTGTACTGCCTCCATGGCCGGACGCAGCTGCAGCCTGATGGGCCCGGGATGGAACAAGTTCGCATCCATCGTTTTCAGCTGCGGAGCGACCAGGAGCGGGAATTCCGATTGCGCCAGCACGTCACGCTCGAGATTGACGCCTGGTGCGATCTCCAGGACGGTCAGCCCCGCTGATTCTAGCCGCATCACGCAACGCTCGGTGACATATACAATCTCCTGCCCCTGCTGAACAGCACGGCGGCCCGAGAACGATATCTGCTCGACGGCTTCGACAAGTTTCTTGACCTTGCCTTCACGCGTGACGTGAAGTGCGCCGTCCCGGATTTCGAGCGCAGCACCTGCCGTGAAGAAGCCCGAAAAGACGATCTTCTTCGCCCGCGCCGTGATGTCGACAAAGCCACCTGCTCCGGCGGTCACATGAGGTCGCAATCCAAGCCTGGAGACATTTACGCAGCCGTGGCGATCGATCTGCAAGAAGGACAACAACGACATGTCGAAGCCGCCGCCCTGGAAATAAGTGAATTGCGCAGGTGATGGCACGATCGCTTCCGCATTGGAGGCGCAGCCGAACTGGAAATCCAACAGAGGAATGCCACCGACAGCGCCCTGTTCGATCATCCAGGTCACGGCACCGTGGTGACCCTCTTCAATCAGGATACGTGGCACATTGGCGGAGATGCCGAAGCCGATATTGACGGCATCGCCATCCCGCAGCTCCTGAGCAACGCGGCGCGCTATCGTCTTGCCGACGCCAAACGCCGGCGTCTCGAACGTCGATAATGGGCGGAAGATTTCGCCTGAAATCGCGGGATCGTAGGGCGTGTTGGTGGTCTGCTTCTGATCGGGTGCGACGACGATCACATCGACGAGGACTCCCGGGACAACGACGTCATGCGGCCGCAAGGAACCAGCGGCGGCGAGGCGCTTGACCTGTGCGATCACCAGGCCGCCGTTGTTGCGCACGCTCAGCGCCTGATCGAGCGGGCCGAGAATGCCCCCCTCATGCTCATAGGAGAGGTTGCCGCGCTCGTCGGCAGTGGTGGCGCGGATGATGGCGACGTTGGGGACGATTGTCGGAAAGAACAGCCAGTCCTCGCCGGCAAAGTTAACGCGGCTCACGATCGGGGCGACACGCGCCTTTGCGTTCATCGCGCACCCCTCATGGATCGGGTCGACGAACGTATCCATGCCGACTTTGGTCAATACGCCAGGCCGCTTCGCCGCCGCCTCGCGATGGAGGTCGAATAGAATGCCAGAGGGTACGTTGTAGCAAGGGATCGCGTCGTCGCTGATCATGTTCCAGATCGTAGGCGGCTCCGCTGATGACGGCCCCGAAGGATAGGAGCCGGCAAGAACGCGCGCGAGGCAGCCGGCCTTTGCGATGTGATCGATGCCTTTGACACCCCACATGTCGCCGGCGGCAATCGGATGCAACGTTGTCAGATTGCGCGGATGGCCGTGGGTGTCGAAGCGCGTGCCGATCGCCGCCAGAACCGCATCGGGGCAACCCAAAGCAGACGAGGACGAGACCGTGACGATTGCGCCGTCTGGGATGAGCTCGGCTGCGTCGCTGGCGGCAAGTACTCTCGGCTTGGCCATTGGATCAACCCTGGCTTGCTATGGAGGTTTCCCGGCCCGCTTTTGCGGCCCCGATCGTGGCGAGAGCGAGCGCCAACGAGCGCAAGCCATCCTCGCCCGTCGCGGCGGGTACGCCGGCGCCGGCAGTGGCGTCCTGGAAAAGCCTAATCGAGCGCTCGTAAAGATTTTCATGGATCAGTGACAGCGGCACGGTGCCGTCGCTGGTACGCAGCACGACCGTGCCCTTCGGCTGCTGCGTCATGCAATCGGTCGCGACAAGCGATCCCTCATCGCCATGAACTTCGAAGCCGGTCGTCGCATAGCGCGTTGTGAACGCGTCATGGAATTGGGCGAGCAGGCCGCCGGCAAAGCGGACGACACCCATCACGCCATCTTCGAGGCCTGCTTCCCCCATGCCTGCGCGAGACACCATCGCGCTGACGCTTTCAGGCTCATCGCCAAGCACAAAGCGCAGCGTGTCGGCGTCATGGACCGTGATATCGAGGATGACGCCGCCGCCTGCTCCAGGCGTCTTGATGCGCCAGCCCTGCAGGCGCGGCGGCAGGTAGACCGCATGGAAGACCCGGGCGAAGAGCGGCTTGCCGATGCGTCCTTCGGCTATTGCGTCGCGCATTGCCCGGTGGGTCGCGGCATTGCGCAGATGGTGATTCGTGCCCATGACGACACCCTGGCGCTTGCATTCTGCGACCATCGCGCGGGCATCGGCCAAGGTCAGCGCGAGCGGCTTTTCGCACATCACGTGCTTTCCGGCCGCCGCGGCTGCAAACACCTGATCGCGATGCAGCTCGTTGGTGGTCGAGATATAAACGGCATCAATATCAGGCGCTTCCACCAGCGCGGCGAGATCTGTCGTCGAGCGAGGAATTCCATGGGTTTCGGCGTAGCTTTGCCCGCGTGACGCATCTGAACTGAGCACCGCGACAACTTCGCCGCCGTTCGCACGAATGGCGCCGATCATGTGCTCTGAAGCGATGGTACTCGCGCCGATCACCCCCCAACGCAAACCGCTGCTCATGCCCCTCCCCTACCCTGAAACTTGGCGCCACAGCTCTCGCGCACGATCAAACGGGCATCGCCGGCGAACGACAGGCTCGCAGGATCCTCGCGGCGGATCAGGCCGAGCAGGCCCTCGGCGCATCGCATGCCCATTTCCCGCGTATCGGCACTCACGGTCGTCAGCGGCGGCGCGTTGTGCTCGGCGTCGGCAATGTCGTCGAACCCGATCACCGCAATATCGCGGCCGACCACAATTCCGCGCAAACCAAGCGCACGCGATGCGCCCATCGCGACGACGTCGTTGTAACAGGCGAACGCGGTTGGCGGCTGCGGACTGTCGAAAGCCCGTTCGATCGCGATACGCCCGCCGTCCCGCGTGGGTGGGACTTCAAAGATCAGGGATTCGTCCGCGGCGAGGCCCCAGCCGTTGAGCGCGGCGCGCCAGCCGGCGACGCGCTCGCGTTGCGTCGTCATGTTTTCGTGACCCCCGATAAAGGCGATACGACGATGGCCCAGCTTCAGAAGGTGCTCGACAGCGGCACGCTCGCCCTTCTGATTGTCGGGACCGACATAGGGGAGTGAACTGCCGATCATGCGGCGCATCGTAATGACGGCTGGGATATGGGATGGCCACTGCTGGGCCAGCGTCCACGTATCGGTGCCGCGCGCAGGGCTCATGATGATCCCGGCGACGTTGTGCTCGCGCATCGCCCGAAGCACCTGGGCCTGGCGCGCGGTGTCTTCGCTTGTGTTCGCCAGGATCGGCGTAAAGCCACGCTGAAACAGCGCGTCCTCGATCCCCGCCGTGAGCTCGGCGAAGAAGGGGTTGTTCAAATCGCCCATGATCATCCCGACAAGATCGGATGATGCTCCACGCAGGCTGGCGGCGCCACGATGATAGACGTAGCCGAGCGCCTGCATGGCCTCGTTCACGCGTGTTTTCGTCGCTTCAGCGACCAATTCGCTGCCCGACAAGACCAACGAAACCGTTGATTTGGAAACGCCGGCGCGACGCGCAACATCGATGATGGTCACACGACCAACGCGAACAGCAGCATCTCCCCTCAGCGTCTCGGACACTTCCCTAACTTTTTCCCTAACTTTCTGGATCGTTCCAATTATTTTTACTGACAATTTTTCCGCATGTTTCCTCGCATATGCGAAGAAATTCTAGTGCTTCACTCTTGCTAATTGGAACGTGACAAAATAAGCCTACCGCAGCATGCAAGGATCGTCAACAAAGATCCAGAGGAAATGTCAGTGGCTGATTCGCTCTGCCAGTCCGTGCTCGATGCGCTGACAGATGTTGATATGCCAAAACGTCATCCCGCCCGCACGGCTCGGGGATCGATCGAAGCTGAAGGCCTGAGATTGCTGGTTTACGCCTGCGACGCCCTGGTGCTCGGCAGCGGGGCGGCAGGGTGGCGCGCCGCCGTCGAGTTGAAGCGGTACGGAATCGATGTCGTTGTCGCGACGCAAAATTGCGGCACATCGGCGTGCTCGGGATCGGACAAGCAGACCCTGCATACCGCCGCGACCGGCCGGCATGGCGATGATTTCATCGCGCTTGCCGCAGCCCTTGGCGCTGGCGGCGCCATGGACGAAGACACGGCCTATGTGGAAGCGGTGGGATCGCTGCGCGAGCTGTCGTCGCTACAATATCTCGGATTGCCGATCCCGCTCGACCGGCTGGGTGCGGTGCTCAGGTATCAAACGGATCATGACGAAGCCGAGCGCGCGACGAGTTGCGGACCCCGCACCTCTCGACTGATGGTCAAGGTGCTCGCCGAGGAATCGGCGCGTCTCGGCGTGCCGGTCCTGAATCGTTGCGTCGGCGCGAAGATTTTGGCGACCGACGACAAGCCGAAGCGCGTCACGGGCCTGCTCGCATTCCATGCCGCGGATCGCACTGCCGACAACCCGCTCGGGCTTGTCGTCATCCGATGTGCCGACCTCGTCACCGCGGCAGGCGGACCCGGCGAACTCTATCGCGACAGCGTCTACCCCAAGCATTGTTTCGGCGCCCTGGGACTTGCGCTCGAAGCTGGCGTGGAGGCGGTCAATCTGACGGAAAGTCAGTTCGCGATCGGCACGCCGCGCGATGGATTTCGCTGGAATCTGTCGGGAACGTACGCGCAGTGCCTGCCTTACATCCATTCCGTCGATACCGATGGCATCGAGCGCAATTTCCTCGGCGACTACTATCGAACGACGCAGGAGCTCGCCTCCAACATTTTCCGCAAGGGCTATCAATGGCCGTTCCATGCCTCGCGAATGCTCGACTTCGGTTCTAGCCTTGTCGATGTTGCCATCTTTCGCGAGACCCGGATGGGACGGAAAGTCCTGATGGATTTCAATCGGAATCCTGAGCCTGTTCCGGGCGGCGCGCCTTTGCATCTTGCGTGATGGATCTTTTGGGCAGCACTGAGGTTTGAGCGGGCATACATCGCCGTCGAGCTTGCTTGCACGATGCAGAAGTGTCTTGCCCTCATGCACTGTGCCGCTCGTCCCAAGCCGCTTTCCGCCCGGGCAGTTGTCGGATCATATTGAAAGTCGCTGCGCGAGAAGGTGCCATCATCTCGCTTCGACTTGTCGAACACGGGGTATGTGGCGCGATGCCCTTCTCTTCGACAGGCCAGTTCAGCATCGGAGCTGCCCCGTAAGCGGTATCGCCGACAAGCCGCTGCGGTTTGAGACCGAAGCGCTCCTCTGTTCGCTCGATCATGGTCTTCGCCGCGCTGACCTCGGCCTGACGAATGGCGCGCGAGGCCTCGACGTCAACGATGACGCCGAACTTCACGTCGATGAGATAGTTGTCGGAGTAAGCGAAGAATGCCGGTCCATTGTGCGCCCCGGTCCACTGGGCTGCCGGATCGGATAGCGAGACAAACTTCGGGACGACGTCGCTGGCGGCGCCCCAGGCCGTATCATCGAGGGTTGCCAGATGATCCCTCACAGCACTGGCGCTCTTCGAATCGCGGTCCTTGTGCCAGTCCTGACCCGCGATTGAGCGTTGCTTATTGGCGTCAGCCTGGATCAGGCTCGCATCGACTGCAAAACCTTCGCCACCAACCAGACCGGCCGCGATACATGCTTCGACGACCTGTTCGAACATACGACGGAAAATATCTCCCTCGCGGAAGCGCTCGTTGCGGGCACGCGAGAACGCCGAATGATCCGGGATAGCATCCTCGATGCCGAGCTTGCAGAACCAGCGATAGGCGAGGTTCACCTGCACTTCACGATAGATCAGCCGCTCCGAGCGGATCGCAAAGACATACCCCATGACCAGCATCCGGATCATCAGTTCCGGATCGATGGGCGACCTATCGACGAATAATGAGGGGCAAGTTCGCTGCGAAGCCAGGACAGATCGAGAGCTGCATCGATCCGCCGAACGAGGTGATCGTCAGGCACCGCATCTGCGAGGTTAAACTGAGAGAAAAGTTGACCCGGTTCGCTCTTCAGACGGCCCATCATGGATCGACCTCGCCGAGATTCGCGTCAGCACAACGGAATCACGGTTCGAGGGCTACCTCAACCGACTTCTGCAACGAAATCCGCCAGAAGCGGACGTCCTGCTTGTTGAGCAGTTCGATCGGGCCGTCGGTACTTCGCTCTTACGGTTTTAAATTGACGCGTAACTGCAATAGTCGCGCGATTGGCCTGCTTCAATGCAGTTCAAAAAGGTTTCCCACTAGCTGCCCAAAAACCATATCCGCGAAGGATAATCTGGTCAGCGGAACCGTTGTCGCCCGAGCTAACTGCTACAGGGATGTTCGCCAATCGCTCTTGGTAGGTCGGAAACTTGGGCCCCTGCCGCTTACCGTCTGCATTCGGCTTGTGCGTATCGCACCTTGCGTGGCATGCTAGTCGGGTAAGTGCAACGGGAAGCCCAATTCCCGGCATGGCGATCGAACTGCTCAGGGTCGGAAAACAGAACACTCAGGGAGAAGAGACATGAAGTCGACACTTCATCTTACGGGGGTTGCTTGCGCGAGCCTCCTGCTGGCCTCAGTCAGTGCTTGGGCAGGCCCCAAGATTGTCGCCGGACCGGGTGCCAATCCCGGCTGCTTCAAGCCCTGGTCGGATCAGACCAAGTTCTTCCAGTGGGACAAGAAGCCCGGCCCCTACAAGATCGCCCTCGTCAACGGCTTCGTCGGCAATACCTGGCGCATCCAGATGGTGAAGACCGCCAAGGCCTTTGCCGAGCAGGCGGGCATCAAGGAGAACATCAAGGAGTTCAAGGTGGTCTCGACCGGCACCGATGTCGCGGCGCAACTCGGCGCCATGGAGGATTTTATCAATCAAGGCTTCGACGCCATCATCACCATCGCGGTGGCGCCCGACGGCTTCGACCGTATCATCCGCCTCGCCGACAAGAACAATGTGGTGGTGGTGCCCTTCGACAACATCCTCGACACCGACAAGGTGATGATGGTCAACGAGGACCAGAAGGAGATGGGCCGCATGTCAGCCAAATGGCTGATCGATGAATCGGGCAAGAAGGCCGGCGATATCCTCGAGGTGCGCGGCCTGCCGGGCAATTCGGTCGACCGTGACCGCCATATCGGCTTCCGCGAAATCATGGAAGGCGCCGGCAACAAGTTCAACATCACCGAGGTGGTGGGCAATTGGGACACCGGCACCTCGCAGAAGGTGACCGCCGATGCGCTCGCCGTGCACGGCCATTTCGACGGCGTGTTCACGCAGGGCGGCTCGGACGGCACCGTGCAGGCGATCATGGCCGCCAAGCATGCTTTCGTGCCGATGTCGGGCGAGGGCGAGAACGAGTTCCGCAAGCAGATCGCCGATCACGCCAAGGACGGCCTGAAGGGCATGTCCTACGGCCAGTCGCCGGCGCTAGTCGCCATCGCCACCAAGGCGGCGATCTCGGCGCTGCAGGGCAATGTCATGCCGCAGCTGATCTCGATCCCGATCCCGGTCGCGACCTACAAGGATCTCAAGCCCGGCACGAATTACTGGCCTGACCTCAGCGCCAACTTCTTCGCTCCGAACCAGTTCCTCCCGTGCGGCGTGAATTTCACAGCGCCCGAGATCATGTCGCAGAGCGAGAAGAACACCCAGTGACCGCTGCGGCTACGTTCCAGTCACGGCCTGGCATCCGCCAGGCCGTCGCTGCCTGAGCCCGCACCATGCAGGATGCGGTCCCGACGCAACGAACCTTCCTCACATTGTCCGGCATCTCCAAGCGCTACGGTGGCGTGCGCGCCCTCGAGGGCGTCGACTTCGCCTGCGAGCGCGGCAAAATCCATGCGGTGCTGGGCGAGAACGGTGCCGGCAAGTCGACGCTGATCAAAATCATCGCCGGCGTGGTGCAGCCCGATGCCGGCGGCATGCGCCTTGCCGGAAACGATGTCAGCTTCGCCACGCCGTCCGCCGCCAACGCGGCTGGCGTCGTGTGCATCTTCCAGGAGCTGTCGCTGATGCCCGACCTCTCGGTCGCGGATAATATCTCGATCACGTCGCCGCCGCGGCGCTTCGGCCTCATCGACGCCAGGGCGCAGCGCCGCCGCGCCGAGGCCCTGCTGGCCGAGATCGGCTGCGAGGACGTCAACCCGCTGATGCGGGTGCGCGACCTGCCGCTGTCGCGGCGCCAGATGGTTGAGATCGCCAAGGCTCTCGGCCAAAGGCCGCGGCTCCTTATCCTCGATGAGGCCACCTCGGCTCTCACCAGCGCCGACGTGGAGAAGGTCTATGCGATGCTCGCGAAACTCAAATCCGAGGGCATCGCCATCCTCTACATCTCACACCGCATGCACGAGGTCGAGGCGCTCGCCGACCGGGCCTCGGTGTTCCGCAACGGACGCCATATCGAAACCTTCGACAAGGGCGTGCGCTCGACCACGGATATCGTTCAGCTGATGATCGGGCGCGACATCGCCACCCAATATCCGGCAAAGCCGGCGCGTCGGCCGGTGAAGCCGGTGCTGGCACTCGAGAACTTGTCCTGGGAGAAGCATCTGCACCGCATTTCGCTCGGCGTCGGCGCCGGCGAGATCGTCGGCCTCGGCGGCCTCGATGGGCAGGGCCAGAAATCGCTGCTGCTTGCCTTGTTCGGCGTGCTGCGCGGCGTCACCGGGCGCATCACGGTCGAGGGCCGCGAGGTGCGCCCCGGCTCTCCGGCGGCGGCGAAGTCGCCCGCGGTCGGCATCGCGCTGGTGCCCGAGGATCGCAAGACCGAAGGATTGATGCTGCCGATGTCGA
>Ga0209283_10002516_pt1 | contig 10230 bp, 10 predicted proteins | sample CZO8metaG_2_FD_188354 | JGI IMG/M metagenome (GOLD analysis project Ga0209283, IMG submission 188354) | Vadose zone soil microbial communities from the Eel River Critical Zone Observatory, Northern California, USA - CZOApr15con2H1.8 metaG... | ecosystem: Environmental > Terrestrial > Soil >...
CTGCTCCGGCGCAATAATGTTAAAGGCGTGCCGCCTCTCGAGCTACTGACCTTCGGGCTAGAAAAGGTACAGGGAACCGGTTGGTCTAGACACAGCAATAGTGAGAACAAAGGAGGGTCCGGAAATGGCCTGCCCGCCACCCAAACAGCTTGAATTTCAAGCTTGCCAACATTGTCTCAGGCGCGTTCACCCCCGTGCTCGCCAAGCACACCAAACACCTCAGCCTCGTGGACATCCTCTCGGTTGGAGTGGACCGCATGCAGCGAAACTTCGAGCCGATGCGGAAACAGGTCGAGACGTGGAAGGTGACCAGACTCCCGGACGAGTCCGCGAAGCTAGTCATCTACCGAGCCTTCGTGGAAGGCGAGTTGGATGTTCCCAAACACCTGGCACGCCGAGTTCATGATCTGCATTTCAATTCGCAGATCGAGGAGTTCGCCCCGCGGACGACTTGGAGTCTCTCCAACGCGTTCACGAGCTCTTTCAAGGAACTCGACCCAATCCCGCAGTTCAAGGCAACCGCGAAGCTTGCATCATTTCTCGAACTGGCAACTACTGGCTTGGACTGATCGCCGTTGCCGACGCGACGGCATCGGCTGGGATTAGGCTAGAAACGGGAGGGAGGCAGGCCGATCAACTGCCTCCTAGTCCGCTTTTCACTCAGCTCAAACAAAAGACCCTGAACGCTCTGGTTCCAGCTGAGTGTTATATGTACAGTGTATTGCTTCTGACGTTACTTCCGAGTGCCTCGTAATCCTCCCAGAATGGCGGCAGACGCGATGATCGCTTCCTACAAGCCGGTACTGATCGCCCGGTGTCCATCTGGATTGAATGACGTGGTGTTCATGCGGCTGAAAGGTCGTGAAGTTCTCGGGGTCGTGCCCGCAATCCATAAGAAGAAGCAGGGTTGTTTAGCTCGGTATCGCCCGCATCAAAGCATGTGTTTTGGTGCACACTCGATAGTGGCGGTCTCGCAAGGTCGCTCATCCGGTTCTCAAGTGGGGACGCGCCTGCCTCGTGAGCAGGAGTGCCACGGCCGGAGAAATCTGTTGACGCAGAGACTCATTTCAGTTCGTTGGGAAGATTGAGCCACGCTCTGCGCACTGCGCGGTCATTGGGGTCATTAGTGTTGACGTCCTCGTGGCATCTGGTCAAAATCAACATCCTGAGGTCGTGCAGCGGTGGCGACAAGAAATCAAAAAAGCACGTCTTTGGTCGATGTAACGAGAACGCACGTGCAGCCGGTCTCAGTCCGGACACGATGATCAACGCTGTCAGGCTCGGCCCTGTTGTAGTCGCCTGGGTACAGCTTCTTGTCGCCGATCATCAGCTCGCCCTGAAGCAAATGCAGCTCTTCAACTCCGGCATGGCGGTGGGGCGGATAATCGGTTCCCGGCGCGAGCCGTACCAGCATGCTGACGCAGCTTTTTTCGGTATCTGTTGCGAGCTTTTTGCAGGAGATTCCAGGCGCCACTTCCTCCCATTCCGGTTTAGCCGGTAGTTGTAACGGTGGTAAGACCGGCTCCTTGCCCGTTTCCTCTGCGATTCGCTGCGCAAGCGGGCCCCATAGAGAGGCGGATGGGCGCAGCACATCGGTTGGCCAAGAGACAAAGGACCCGATAACCGGTCGAAGCCTTTTCATTTCCTGCTGGCAGTGCGCGCAAGCAGAGATATGAGCTTCCGCGACGGCGATTTCCCGCGGAGGGAGGGCCTGCAGAGCGTACAGGAACACCAAGTCCAGGTGTTCTCGATCGTGTTGACCCGATTTCGAATTCATATGGCCTTCAATGTCGCCTCGAGCTTCTGCCGGAGTTTACTGAGTCCGGAACGGATTCGTGTCTTCACGGTCCCAAGCGGTTGATTCAACTTTGCCGCCACTTCCGGGTAAGTCAATTCGGAAAAAAACGCGCTCTCGATCACCTGCCGCTCTTCCGGCGCGAGGACCTCCAGGGCGTTTTGCAGGACCTGGTTCTGCTCCTTAACGTGCCAGGCCTGCTGCGGGTCATTTGCTGTGGTCGTGATAAGTGGATTCTCCGGATAAGGGTTGACTCTTTTTTTTCGATTTTCGAACCGCAATCGGTCAATTGCCCTGGAGCGTGCTTGGTTCATGATCCAACCGACGACGGACCCACCCGCAGGATCGTAAGCCGACGCTCTTCGCCACACGTCGTAGAACACATCGATCGTCAGTTCTTCAGCGGTTTCGCGATTGTTGGTTATCCGCACGATCAATGTAAAAACGATTCGGTGCGTCTGTTCGTAAAGCGAATGCAGCGCAAGCTGATCCCTTGCGGCGATGGCTTGGACGAGCCTGACCCAGTCCTTCTCGGATACGGAAAAGTTAGCCTTGTTCGCATAGAGCAAATCGCCGAGGGTTTTTGTCTCAGATTCAGGCTGCTCCCGGTCTCTACGTGTTGCCGCATCCACGACAAAAATCATGCGCCGTGACACAATTCTCGTCAAGAGGCGCGGCCGTAGCGAATGAATTCGGATGCGCCACCGCCCTCTGATAACGGCAGCCATCTGTCACCTCACTAAACGTCAAAACGTCCTCTCCGGATTTGTGAATTGTGAAACTAGGGGACGATTATGGCGTCGCCAACCAAGAAAAGCATTCAATACGGCCTGGATCATCGGGAGAAGCGATGTTCTCTCTGGTTGATACGAATTTGAGGAACGGAACCAATCCGTGACGCGAAAATTGTCGTTTATTAAGAAGTGAGCCAACGGGAGAAGAGAAACGTTCCGATGACCAGCCTAACTCGACGTGAATTATTGATCGGTGGTAGCGCAATACTGGCGCCGGGCGCGCTGTCTGGCGCGGCCTTCGCTGCAGAAGCAGCGGAACATTCAGGATTTTCGATGGACACAAACATAAAAGGAGAGCGTTCGATGACGACGATCACGACCAAAAGGGACCAACCACGGTTTTTCTGATCGCCAAGGGACAGTTCCAGACTCTTGATTTCCCGGAATCAACGCTCACGCAGACATTTGGGTTGAACAATCACGATGAGGTCGTTGGCGCTTACGTTGATCGGTCGGGTCTCACCCACGGCTTCATCTTTCAGGACGGACACTTTACGTCGGTCGATGATCCCGAGGGCGTCGGCACGACCTCAATCAATGGCATCAACGACCGTGGACAAATCGTCGGATTTTTCGTGGCCACCGGTGGAAACACGGATGGATTCGTAGGGACTAAGTAACCGTGACATCCGCAGATCAAAGGCTGTACGACGAGAAGCATGCCCGGTCCTGCAAGTCGGGACCGGGCACCGCCCGATCTGCCTTGCACCGCAGCGAGGCTTTCCTGGCCGAAGCGCAGCGCCTGAGCCGCACTGGCAGTTTCGGCTGGAACGTTTCGAGTGGAGAAATCTACTGGTCGGAGGAAACCTACAAGATATTTGAATTTGATCGAGCGGTTAAGCCCACGTTGGAGTTAGTATTCCAGCGAATTCATCCCGACGACAGAGATCGCGTGCAGCAAACTATCGACCGCGCGTCCGAGGCAAGGGCAAATCTTGATTTTGAGCATCGTTTGTTGATGCCGGACAGTTCGGTCAAGCACGTCGAAGTTCTAGCTCGCGCGTTAGAGCCTTCCTCGGGCAAGCTCGAATATGTGGGCGCCGTGACGGACGTCACCGCAGCAAAGCAGGCGGAACAGACGCTTCGGGAGAGCGAGGCATACTTAGCGGAAGCGCAGAGGCTCAGCCACACGGGCAGTTGGGCATGGGTCCCTGCTACGGGTGACATTAGGTACTGGTCCGAGGAATGCTACCGCGTGCTGGGTTTTGACCCGCACGGTGGAAAACCGCGATTCGAAACATTCTTTCAACGCATCCATCCGGATGATCAAGCCAAAGTTAGGGAAACAGCTGAGACAGCGGGCCGCGAGAAGGCGGAGTTCGAGCTGGGTTATCGAATCGTTCATCCCGGCGGCGAGATTAGAGACATCCACGTGGTGGGCCATCCCGTTCTCAGCCCATCCGGCGATCTGGTTGAATTCGTAGGCACCGTGATCGACGTCACCGAGCGCAAACGGGCGGAGGAAGAACTGCGCACGAGCGAGGCCCATTTGGCCGAGGCGCAGAGGCTTAGCCATACGGGGAGTTGGGTCTGGGAAGTAGCGGGAAGAGACGCCGTGCATCTTTCCGATGAATGGTATCGGATTTATGCCTTTGATCCATCAGAGAGCATGCCGACTTGGGAAAAGCGCCTCGAGCGAGTTCATCCGGAGGATCGAGCCAAGTGGCAAGGGGCACTCGATCGAGCAATAAGGGAAAAGTCGGATTACGAAGTGGAATTCCGAATCCTTCTTCCGGACGGCTCGGTGAAATACATCCACACCGTCGGCCATCCTGTCGTGAACGCATCTGGGGATTTGGTGCAATTCGTGGGTAGCTCGACAGATATCACCGAACGTAAACAGGCGGAAGACAAAATCCGGCAGAGCGAAATGGAGCTGCGACAGATCCTGGATTTCGCGCCGCAGTACGTCGCCGTATTAGGGCCTGATCGCGATCGCACTCGTCTTTATACCAATCAAAGCATGCTCGATTATTTCGGGTTTACTCTTGAGGAGTGGCGGAACTCCGACCGTCACAAGTACTATCATCCAGATGATTGGGAACGCTTGACCCGCGAAACTCAAAGTAAATTCTTAAGTGGCATCCCGCACGAATACGAAGCACGTTTTCTGAGAAAGGACGGGAAGTATCGCTGGTTTCTCTTCCGCTGGAACCCGCTACGAGATGAACAAGGACGCGTCACACGTTGGTATGCTGCAGCGACCGATATCGAAGAGCGCAAGCAGGCTGAGCAGCGACTCCAGAATGAGAACGTTGCGTTGCGCGAAGAAATCGATAGGGCATCGATGTTTGAGGAGATCGTGGGGATTTCTCCTGCCCTACACGCGGTACTCTCTCGTGTATCCAAGGTTGCTCCCACAGACTCCACCGTTCTGATCACCGGCGAAACGGGGACCGGCAAAGAGCTGATCGCGCGTGCCGTCCACAAACGCTCACAGCGTTCCTCGCGAGCGTTTGTCACTGTTAACTGCGCGGCAATCCCGCGCGACTTGATCGCGTCAGAATTGTTCGGCCATGAGAAGGGCGCCTTCACGGGGGCCACTCAGCGGCGTTTAGGGCGCTTTGAGCTGGCCGAAGGAGGCACGATCTTCCTCGATGAAGTCGGGGAGCTTCCTACCGAGACACAGATCGCTCTCTTGCGTGTTTTGCAGGAACATGAATTCGATCGTGTCGGTGGAACTGGATCGATCCGAACGAATGTTCGAGTGATTGCTGCTACTAACCGCGATTTGGAGACTGCCATCGCTGCGGGTATGTTCCGGAGCGACCTCTTTTACCGGCTCAACGTTTTTCCAATTGAGATTCCCCCTCTCCGGGAGCGAAGAGAAGATATCCCCCTGCTGGTCGAGTACTTCATTGATCGTTACGCGAGGAAAGCAGGAAAGAGCTTTCAGGCGGTGAACAAAGAGAGCCTCGATCTGCTTCAGGCGTACCCCTGGCCGGGTAATATTCGCGAATTGCAGAACGTCATCGAGCGATCGGTAATTGTGTGCGAGACAGAAAATTTCTCAGTCGATGAGAGTTGGCTTTTGCGGCAGCCTCTTGCAAGCGAATCGAAAAGCCAACTGGAGTTATCTGGAAAGCTAGCGGCCCAAGAAAAAGAGATGATTGAGGCTGCCCTGCGCGAAAGCGGAGGACAGGTGTCTGGACCGTCAGGAGCTGCAGCCAAACTCGGCTTACCGGGATCTACCTTGGAATCGAAGATCAGGTCACTAAAGATCAACAAGAAGCACTTCAAAACTACAAATCCCTCAGCGGCAGATCGCATTTAAATACCTTCGTCAGCGAGCCCCAGAGCACAGTTCCGAAATTTCGCAAACGTTGCGAAAATTCGCAACCTGGATGCTCGTCAAACTACCTAGTTTCAACAACTTAACATTGGCGCTGTGATTGCCATTACGGGGGTGTGCGAGGGACCCCATGATGGCGACAGCGAAAGAGTTGACCCTAATGCAAGACCTGGACATAGAAAAGCGGAGTTGTGCGTCACGCCAATTTGCGAATGCGCAGCGACAGAACATCAGGGGTCAGGACGAAGAAGCGGCCCTCGTCCTTGCCGCCAAAAGTGGAGATGGACACGCATTTGAGATTCTGTTCGGGCGTCACCAGCGAAAGATTCTCGCCGTCGCTCGACGCTTCACGCGTATCCGAGAAGACGCAGAAGACGCCGTCCAACAGAGCCTCCAAAAAGCTTTCGTCCACTTGGAAAAGTTCGAAGGGAAATCTTCCTTCTCCACCTGGTTAACGCGGATTGCCATCAACGAGGCCCTTATGTTGCTGCGCAGAGGTCGCGGACTGCGCGAGGTATCCATCAACGATTTAAGTGGGAATGAAGAAACCGCACTTGGGCTGGAGATGCCCGATACACTGCGGGCCCTGAGACTACCTTTTTACAGGGCGAGCGGAACCAAATTCTATACGAGGCTATGGATAAGTTGACGCCAAGAACACGAACAGCAATCGAACTGCGAGAACTTGGTGAGTTATCCACAAAAGAAGCCGCTCGGGTTATGGGGCTCTCGGTCGGAGGGGTGAAAGCCCGCGTGTTCCATGGGCGGAGGAAATTGCGCCGATTATTGAAGCGCGAGTCCGCCTGGATGTCTGGGAAACAAAGCTTGCGAGCGAGCCATGGCGAATGGCCTCTCGCGCAATCAACTCGTTTGCAGTTTCGGTAATTAGTGCGGCAACGAAGTAAGAATTCTAAGGAGAGGGTGAGTGCTGAGGATCACGAGGGCAACGAACGGAGAGGTGGTCATTAAGTTGAGCGGTCGAATGGACACAGAAAACGTTGGCGAGTTGGAAACGCTAGTCCGCGAAGAGGCGCAGGGTCGCCGCATCGTCTTGGACTTAAGAGATCTAACCCTCGCGGATCAAGAGGCGGTCAGTTTTCTGAAGCGCTGCGAAGAGGACAACATCACGCTCAAGAATTGCCCAGCATATATCCGCGAGTGGATCACGAGAGGACGAAAGACAAGAGAACGGTAACTATGATTTGCCATCACAGAGACACATAAGGAGATTCTTTTATGGCCGGGTTAACTCGACGTGAATTATTGGTCGGTGGTACCGCAATAGTTGCGGCCGGCGCGCTGCCTGGCGCGGCCTTCGCTGCAGAAACACCGGAGCATTCAGGATTTTCGAGGGACACCAATACAAAAGGAGAGCATTCGATGACGACGATCACGACCAAAGACGGTACGACGATCTATTACAAAGACTGGGGCAAAGGACAGCCTGTGGTGTTTAGCCACGGATGGCCTCTAAGCGCCGACGCCTTCGAAGACCAGATGCTGTTTCTTGCCGACCATGGCTATCGCTGTATCGCGCATGATCGGCGTGGCCATGGCCGTTCAGGCCAACCGTGGGAAGGCAACGAGATGAACACGTATGCGGACGACCTAGCGCAGCTCGTCGAGAAACTCGACCTGAAGGATGCCATTCACGTGGGTCACTCGACCGGGGGCGGAGAAGTCGCGCGCTACATCGGTCGCCACGGCTCAAAACGCGTTGCAAAAGCTGTGCTGATCGGCGCGGTACCGCCGCTCATGCTGAAGACGCCCGCCAATCCTGGAGGATTGTCCATCGAGGTTTTCGACCAAATCCGCGCTGGCGTTCTCAATGACCGGTCGCAATTTTTCAAGGACCTTACCACGCCGTTCTACGGTGCCAATCGGCCAGATTCAAAGGTCTCCCAAGGCTTGCGGGATTCGTTCTGGCAGCAGGGAATGTGGTGCGGACTCAAGGCTGCCTATGATTGCATCAAGGCCTTTTCGGAAACGGATTTCACCGAAGATCTGAAAAAAATCGACGTACCCACACTCGTCCTTCACGGCGACGACGACCAGATCGTTCCGATTGCCGATTCAGCGCTTCTGTCCGCGAAGCTTGTAAAAGGAGCCAGGCTCAAGGTCATTCCAGGCGGGCCCCACGGCATGTGCTCAACCTTGAAGAACCAGATCAACGCGGAGCTGCTGGCGTTTCTGCAAAGCGGCAAACAAGCGTTGGCTTCATAGCGACGCGGATTACCAGAGGTGCGCAGGCAGGGAGCAACCGTGAGACTTCCATCCATTCTCGACTGCTATCGGATTCTGCGAGTGCACCATCGGTGGACGGTGTTTCAAGCGATTCGGTACGCGCTGTGGCTGGCGCGCTAAATACTAAAAAAAGGAGAAGCACCTGTGAGCAATCGTTTTAGCAAGATCGTACATTTCGAGAATTTGGAGTGGGCGCCGCTCATCAAGGGATGTGATCTCGCCTCGGTGGATGGTGACCCGAACGCAGAAGGAACGCCCTTTGTCTTACGTCTGCGATGCGCCGACGGAGCAAAAATCCCCGCGCACTGGCATCCGACGGATGAAAACATCACCGTGCTGAAGGGCACGTTGCTGGTGGGCGTGGGGGAGACCTTCGATGAAGCGAAGTTGCAAGCGATGAACGTCGGCAATTTTGTTTCTCTGCCCAAAGAAGTGCGGCATTTCACGATGAGTAAGGGCGAGACGATCGTGCAGATTCACGGCGTGGGGCCTTTCCAGGCGAACTGGGTGAACCCGTCCGAAGTCCAGCCGCCCGACGCAGCGCCCCGAGCAGCGGCGAAACCAGGCTGGTGATTCGCGCCGGAGGCAGAAAGCTTCCCAACTTCCGTCAAGGCCGAAAAGGAGAAATGTCATGAGTTAAAACCAATGACGCTGATGCAGTCGCAGGACCGAACGCTCGCAGCTTTTTCACCGAGGCGGTATACCACTGTCCCGGTTGCCTGCCAGAACAGGTCTAGATGATTCTGGAATAGGTGCTCCGCAGCAGTCCGAGGAAAAACGCCGACTGTATTTCTTACCGAGCCCAGCAATTCTCAACCTAATGGGTAACGCGTCGAACGGAAGCTCGTGGTGTGTCTACCCTTAAAAAGTATTTGCCGTCAAGTTTACACACACAATTATTTCGAAATGAAGACTGAGTTCGAACGGAGGAGAGCATGAAGAAGATTGTATTTACGCTCGCGCTGGTCGCGGCGATCTGTTTTTGCAGTGCAACATCCATATCAGCTTGGGAAGATGACCGCTTTCGCTTTCACTTCCGAACAGTCAATTTCCCGGGCGACACGTTTACTCAACTACTCGGCATCAACGACTCTGGCACAATCGCCGGCTATCACGGCGCTGCTGTCAACAAAGGATTCGTCTTCACCTTCCCCAACGACTTTGATTTGGAGAATTTTCCCAATTCTGCCCAGACGCAAGTCATCGGAATCAACAATCGGGGCTATACCGACGGCTTCTACATCGATAACGCCGGAACCAACCATGGCTTCCTGGACATCAACGGCACTTTCACGACCGTGGATTTCCCAGGCACAACTCTTAACCAGCTTCTCGGCCTGAACAATCTTGAGCAGGCTGCCGGCTATTACGCGGACGCTGCGGGCATCGATCACCCTTACATTTTCGACCACAACGGCGGAGTGTTTTTGGTGATCACCATCCCAGCGGCTGTGGGCGGGGCCCAAGCCACGGGCATCAACGACAATGGGTCGATCTCAGGTTTCTACATCGATAGTAAAGGGACCAACCACGGTTTTGTGATCGCCAAGGGACGGTTCCAGACGCTTGATTTCCCGGGATCAACGCTAACGCAGGCATTTGGGTTGAACAATCACGATGAGGTCGTTGGGCAATATGTAGATGCGTCAGGTCTAACCCACGGTTTCATCTTTGACGACGGACGCTTCACGTCGGTCGATGACCCCGAAGGCGTTGGCACGACCACAATCAACGGGATCAACGACCGTCGACAAATCGTCGGATTTTTCGTGACCGCCGGTGGAAACACGAACGGATTCGTTGGGTCTGAGTGATCGTGAAATCCGCAAATCAAACGGTGCACATCGAAAAGCATGCTCGGTCCCGTGAGGCGGGACCGGGCATCTCCGACCAGACTGCACCCGGGCCATTCTTATGTCCGAAGAGAACATGTGACGAGTCGCGCCGGATGGCGTGACCTCAAGGTCCATGGCTCTCAATTTCCGAATCGCGGTTGCAAAGTAAAGAGCACAGGTACTGGATTTAGAAGTTGTTTGAATGCAGACAAGGAGAACATCAATATGACAACACTCAGTTACAGCGTCACAGAGCCCGCTCTTCGGTCA
>Ga0209283_10002526_pt1 | contig 10210 bp, 5 predicted proteins | sample CZO8metaG_2_FD_188354 | JGI IMG/M metagenome (GOLD analysis project Ga0209283, IMG submission 188354) | Vadose zone soil microbial communities from the Eel River Critical Zone Observatory, Northern California, USA - CZOApr15con2H1.8 metaG... | ecosystem: Environmental > Terrestrial > Soil >...
CTCGTTTACAGGAAGGCCATTGCGCGACTACAGCCAGCCCTGCCACGTCAGCGGCGGCGATCGCTTGCAGTGGCTGAATCCCAAAGCGTTTACCTGGGACGGCTATAAACTCGGCAGCTTCGGCAACAGCAGCCCAGGATCTTGCGCGGGTCCTCCGATAGACAACGTGGACTTTTCCATCGTCAAGAACTGGAAGATGACCGAAAGGCTGAAGCTACAGTTCCGCGCGGAAATGTTCAACGTGTTCAACCATCCCATGTTCCGTTTCAACGGTCAGAACTTGGGCTTCAACGTGAGCGGGCTCATCCCCGTGAATGCCTCGGGCGCAAACTGCACAGCAGCCCCGACCACGTGTGTGGCCGTTAAGGGCGGTACTCTCAACGGCTACAATTCAGTTACCGGCAAGAACACTTTATTCGGAAGACCTCCACTGCCGAACCTAATCGGCAACCGAGAGATTCAGTACGCACTGAAGTTCATCTTCTAGTTGCTCACTGAACACTACATCGCTGAACCGGGCCTGACGAAAGTCAGGCCCGGTTTTTTTCATGCCATCGAGTTAGGAGCAGGATTGCAGAATTCGTCTGACTACAGCCGGATTGCGATATCATTGATTGATTTATTGGCGGGTTTATTGACGCAAAATTTCACGGGCAAAGCCGGTCTTCGTGCAGCACAGAGAGAGCCAGATGCGGACGAGTTGTCGGGAAACGGGACACCTGGGCCAAAGCCCCATTGCACCCCTAAAACGCTGCCCTCGCACTTGTTATCTGATACTGGCCGGGCTGGTGATCTCCTCCATCATATCTCCGCACCCTCTTTGGGCGCAGTCTGCTTCGCGCAGCTCGATTTCCCGGCTCATCGCCCAGAACCGGGTCGACGATGCGGAGAAACAGCTCTGGAGCGTTTTGTCGCAGCAACCCGATCAGGCATGGGCGCTTGACCTAATGGCGGAGATCCGCATGCGCCAGAAACGCACGCCAGAGGCTGAGGCGTTGTTTCGCAGAGTTCTGACACTCAGTCCCAACGATGTAGAGGCCTACCGTGGTTTGGGTAAGCTGTACAGTTCAATGGGGAACAGCCCCCAGGCGATTGATTCCTACTCGCATGTGGTCGCCACCGTGCCAGCCGACGTGACGGCCAACGTGGAGCTAGCCCTCCTGTATCAGTCGGCGGGCCAATATAAGGAATCGATAGCTGCCGCGCAGAGGATTTCCTTGGCATCGCGTCCTCCCCGAATTCTGCCCGTCGTGGCAGCGGATTACTTTGCGACCGGTGAAGCTGCCAAGGTCCCGCCATTGATACCGTCTCTAATGCGCCACGCGAATTCGGAACCGAAGGTGCTGCGAGACTTTGTGAAGGTGCTTCTCCGCAACGGGTATGTTGATGATGCGGCCCACCTCATGGACAACGTGAAGCCGGAAAAGCCCTCGGCAGACTACCTGCAGACGCTTGCGCTTGTCCGCACGGCGCAGGGGAAGCCTCAAGACGCAATGGTATTGCTGTCGCAAGCCCTGAAGCTGCAACCTAAGTCGTTCGATTTGCTTTACGAGGCCGCCGGTCTCGCTGCGCAGCAGAATCACTGGGAGGAAATGATCGAATCCCTGCGCCGCGCAGACGAATTGCAACCAAATCGCCCCGACGTGTTGCAGAAGCTGAGCCTGGGGTTATTGAAAACAGGCCATCCCGCGCGAGCGGTCGCGGCGGCGAAGAGGCTGAATTCCGTTCAGCCGGATAATGCGGACAACGAGTACATTCTCGCCTTTACTCTCATCGAAGACGATTTGGCGGAGCAGGCCGAGCCCATCGCTCGCAAGGTGGCGGCGGCCCGTCCAGATGACGCCAACAGCCAGCTGCTGCTGGGGATCGCGGAATTCAAGACTGGCGACACTGCCGGGGCCAAACGCGAACTGCAGCGCTGCCTGACGATCGACCCACATTCCGCCGACGCCCATTACTATCTGGCCTTGATGGCCCGGCGAGAAGGGAACATCGACCTAGCACGTGGGGAATTGGAAGAAGTTGTTCGGACAAACCCGGAGCATGCCTCGGCGCAGGCGGAACTCGGTACGATATATCTGCAGGTCGGTAACTTGGATGAAGCGAAAAAGTCGCTGGAACAGGCTGTCAAGCTTTCCCCCGCCGTTTCCCAGTATCATTATCAGTTGGGCTTGGCCTACTCACGACTGGGGTTACAGGAACCCGCGCGCATGGAGATGGATTCGTTCAGCCGGCTCCGGCGGGCGGAAGATGAACAGCGTAAGCAGGGCCGTGTCAATGCTCAGCCTCCATCAGCGGCTCCGCAGCCGCAATTGCAATAGATGGTTTCGCATCAGAGAGTTTGAAGGGACGCGATGATTCGAACGCGGATTCTCGTGAAGTTCGGTTTGTGGATGGGGTGTTGCCTGCTTCTTGCTGCTGGAGCACGGGCACAGGAAAATGCCAAGCGTGCAAGCGAAACAAATTCTCCCGAGCAGGCTTTTCAATCTGCACAAACGTTTCAAATCGCAGGAGATTACGAAAGGGCAGCCACGGCGTATCGTGAAGCCATCTCGGGGGCTTTGCAGCAGTTAGGGAATCTGCACGTTTCGAACAAGGAGTATGCCGAAGGAATCGATCTGCTTGCCCGAGCCGTGCAAGCCGCACCTGCCCGGGTGGCGGCACGGGTCGGCCTGGCCATAGCACACTTTCAGAACCGAGATTTCGAAAAGGCAAAGACGGAGATCGAGGCGGCGCTGGAGAGGGATCCGAAAGATGTGCGTGCCCTGAGTCTTGCAGGCAAGGTCTATTTTGTGAAAGGAGATTTCTCATCCGCAGCGGCTCGCCTGGAATCGGCGCTGCGGTTGCAACCGGATTTCGACACGGGCTACCTGCTGGCCTTGGCCGACCTGGAGCTGAAGAACCCGGTTCCTGCAGGCGTGATCTTCGACGAAATGCAAGCTTCCTCGCTACCGAGTGCCAGCATGCACGTGCTGATTGGCCTTGCGTATCGGGAAACCGGATATCTGGATCAAGCCGCGATTCATTTTGCCAAAGCGATCGAACTTGAACCTCGGAAAGCCCGCGTGCGCTCGTCCCTCGGACTGACGTATTTTCTGCAGGGCCCCCAGAGCTATGCGAAGGCCCGCGAAGAACTGATGGCCGAACTTTCGATAACACCCGATGACGATACCAGCCGCTACTATCTTGGGCTGATCGCGGCAAAAGAAGGGAAGCCAGAGGAGTCGGAGAAGTGGTTCGAACAGGTTGCCACTGCTCGCCCCGAGGATTCCGACGCCTACTTCCGATTGGGACAAGCCAATTACGATGCTGGGCACGCCGAGAAAGCGGTGGCTGCGTTGCAGAAGTCTCTGGCACTAGCTGAGCATGACGGGGAACATCGGGACGCGACGGAAGCTCACGAATTGATGGGTAAAGCGCTGGAAAAGCTGGGCCGGCACAAAGAGGCGGATTCCGAATTGACGTTGGCCAAACAGCTTCGCGGCCAACAGGAAGGAGCCGGTTCGCGGGCGATGCCAGATGCTTCTCCTAGAACCGGCGCGGCGGCCTCGATGAGCCGGCCCGGCCAGCAAGAGCTGCAGTCGATGCTGCTGCGCGCACCGCATGGAGCTGAGCTCGCCAGCAGCCGCGAAGTTGAATACGTGAAGCATGTGTCCGCACTGTTGGGAGAGGCCTATCACAATCTCGGCGTCATAGATGCGCGTGCGTCTCGTTATCCCAACGCTGAGGACGAATTTGCTGAGGCCGCACGGTGGAACCCTAGGATTGAGAGTCTCGACCGCAATTGGGGCCTGGCCGCTTTCCGCGCGGAACGCTACGAGCACGCGATTGGCCCGCTCGAGCGATTGCTTCACCAGGCGCCCAAGGATGCAGGCGTTCGCCAGATGCTCGGGCTTAGCTACTACATGACCGACCAGTTCGCAAAAAGTGCGCACACCTTCGGCCCGATTCTGGATGAGTTGCCTGACAATCCGGAGCTGCTCTATGCTGCCGGCGTTGCGCTGGTGCGCAGCGGCGATTCAGCGGCTGGAGGGCGCCTCTTTTCGCGAATGCTGGAGCGGGGCTCCAACTCTCCAGAAGTTCATCTCATGGTGGGACAGGCCTACTACGGGCAATCACAATACCCCGAGGCGCTGCTGGAGTTTCAGCGAGCTCTCGAGTTGAATAAGAACCTGGCTGAAGTGCACTACTTTATCGGCATGGTGTATTTCAAGATGGGAAAACTCGATGAGGCTGCGCAGGAATTGAACGCTGAACTTTCGCTGAATTCGCGGTCTGTACCGGCCATGTATCAGCTCGCTTATGTGCGGCTGGAGCAGCGTCAAACCGAAGAGGCCATCCGCCTGCTCAACGAGGTACTCGCCGAAAAGCCTTCTTACGGGGATGCGCATTATCAGCTCGGAAAGGCGCTGCTGGAGGAGGGCGATGCAAATGGAGCGATCCAGCACCTCGAGACAGCGACTCAATTGCAGCCCGCTCAATCCTACGGCTATTACCAGCTGAGTCTCGCATATCGTCGGATCGGCCGTGTGGAGGATGCGGATAAAGCTCTCCGCACCTACCAGCAATTGAAAGACAAGAATTCGCAGAAAAGCTCAGGTAAGGACCCTTCAAAGTAATCGTGGAAATTCTTAGTGGGCGGTAGCCTCACCGATAGTGAGCGGCAGCTCCGACGTCCCGAACTGACCCGTTCGATTATCGCGAACGCCAAGGTGAAGCGTGTACTGACCCGGCGCCAGTTTTATCGAGACGGGCATCGGGAGACCGCTCTTCTGGATTCGGTCGTAAGTTTCCGCCTTGAGCGGTGCCTCAGCTTGTTGCACCTCGGCCTTCACCATCTTGCCCTCAGGAGTGAAGGCTTGCACCTGGAATTCCAGATTGCATTCGTGTTGATGCTCCGCTTGTTCCTCGAAGGTGATGGTGTGAGGGTCCACCAGGAATTCGACCTTCACGTCTGCATTCCCGGATGGCGGCATAGCCCGTGCGTAGAACAAGACACCAGTGGAAACAATGGAATCTTTCTCCAGGGCCGCCTTCATCTCTCCTGCGCCGCTCTTGCGCCATTTCTCGGGATCGGTGGCGAAGTACCCGCGGCGATGCCGCACAACTAACCCATCTCCCGCAACCTTCACTTTGATGGTGTGGAACTTGCCGTCCCACTGCTTGTGGGTAGGATAGTAGCCAACTTCGTAGAAAGTGCTGCTGTCCCGCACGCTTTCGGCAATGGCGCGATCCAAGTCATTCGTGTTCAGAAAAGCACGCCCGCCAGTTTCCTGAGCCACCTTGGTCAGACTTTCTTCTTTATTGAACCTCTCGAATATTTCCTTGCTGTTTGCATTCATATGCGCGTCTACTGTCAGCGCCATCCTGCCGTTGGCATCCCGGCCTGTATCACTCGGGTCCGAGATTACATTTCCCGTCAGGCCTCGGGCATCCACGGTGTAAATCGCGACTTGTGCGTCCGACAGCTGATTCGTCGTGGCCCGGAGCCGGTCGGCATAAGAGCGGTAAACATCAAAATCTTCCGCATCGACAACGGAGAGGTTCAATGGAAAGGACGCCGAGAACCAGATGACAACCTTGCGCCCGGGGAATCCGGCGAGGTAGCGCGCAATCGAGGAGAGCGCATCAGCCGTGTGCGCAACCCGCATCTCCATCGTACTTGCGTTGGTCTCTTTCTCAAAGCGTGCCAGTGCATAGCCAATGTTCATGAGCGATCGCCCGTTGGAATCCAATCCGCTCCCGGCCCCGCTCTGGGCAGGGGCTTGCGGCGGGAGATTGGGTCCATCAAATGTCGGCGCTTGCAACTGGACATCCGTGCCTGCCAGTCGACCCGCAGCAGAAGCCTGCGAACGATACTTCTGCATGGCGGCGGTCAGAAGTGCAGGATCGGATGTGAAATCCTGCAATACTGTCAGTTCGTTGCCCAGGAGGAACACGGCGATACGCATGTGGGGATCAAAGTGATCTGCCAGGAACTTGAGCATCTGCTGGCGGACAACCATCTGGTTTTCCACTGGCGTGTTGATGCCATCGAGGAGCAGGATGATCGGCGGCCCAACGCTGCGCCTGTATTCTGGACGGTTGGTGACTACGTGCGGCGGAAGTTGTGGGAGCTGTCGCTTTTCCTGTGCCTCGAACTGCTGGAAAGAAAAGTAGGAAACCTTTTGCGGCTTGCCGTCTTCAAGGATCGTGAAGTCTTTTTCGGTGAGGCGATCCTTAGCCGGATGCCCAGAGGAGTCGGTAACGACCACGTCCACCTGTACCAGACGAGTCGTCGCGCGGATCACCGTGGTGGAGTCAGACGAACTTTGTTGGACTTGGGCTTGAACGAGGATTGCGCTCGCGCAAATGCTGAGAACAAGTACGGCGGTCCTGGTTATTTTACCCATATGCGAAATAGCCCCTTCACGATATTATTCTGTATTACTTAAACGAGCAACGATTTGATTGCTTCGGATTCACGGTGACCGGTGGGACCACGTGCCGCATAACAAACTTGATCCGCACGCCGGATCGGTGCTCATAGTCAATGTCCTGGCCCTCTTCTTCCTCTCTGCCCTAGCGCTGGCACAGACGAAAACTCCATCGCCAGCAGCGACTCCCCAATTCGAGGATGTTTCCCGCCAGGGGGGCTTGACCGTGTCGCATATCTCGACGGCCGAGCAGCACTATATCATCGAGTCCATGAGCGGCGGCATAGCCCTATTTGACTGCGACAATGACGGCAAACTGGACATTGCCATGGTGAATGGTTCCACGGTTGAACATTATCGCGAAGGTGGCGATCCTCTGATTACGCTCTACCATCAAGATGAGAACCTTAAGTTCAGTAACATCACGCAATCGGCCGGGCTGACGCGCAAAGGGTGGGGCATGGGAATTGCCGTCGCCGACTTCGATAATGACGGCAAGCTGGACATCTTCGTCACCGGCTTCGGAGGCAGCGCACTTTACCGCGGCCTGGGGAATTGCAAGTTTGAAGACGTGACCGACAAAGCCGGAGTTCGCGGGAGCGGGTTCATGACCGGGGCGGCCTGGGCCGATTACGATCGCGACGGTTTCGTCGACCTCTTTGTAGCGCGGTACGTCCATCTGGATATGAACAAGCTCCCGGAATTCGGCAGCAATGAAAAATTCTGCCGCTACAAAGGGATCCTGGTGCAATGCGGCCCTTGGGGCATGGAGGGCGAAAGCGACCTGCTATATCACAACCGCGGCGATGGTACGTTTGAGGAGGTCTCCAAGAAAGCTGGGGTTGACGATCCCCGGCACCGGTACGGACTCGGGGCCGTCTGGGGCGATTACGATAACGACGGCTGGCCCGATCTGTACGTGGCCAACGACGCAGGTCCCAATTTTCTTTACCGCAACAAGCACGATGGGACCTTCGAAGAAGTCGGCCTTCTGAATGGGGTTGCCCTCAGCGTTGACGGGCAGGAACTCGGCTCGATGGGCGTAGACTTCGGAGACTATAGTCACGACGGGCGTCTGAGTATCTACGTTACTAATTTCACCGAGCAACCCAACAATCTGTACCGCAACCTCGGCACTCAGGGCTTCACTGACGTCGGCTGGGCTTCGAAGACTGGCCAACCCAGTTATCCGTACGTAAAATGGGGAACCGGCTTTGTTGACTTCAGTAACGCCGGCTGGCTGGATATCTTCGTTGCAAATGGACATGTGTACCCGCAAGTGGACGCGATTCCCGGTGGTTTGAAGTACCGCGAGCCGATGCAACTGTTCCGCAACTTGCGCGACGGTACGTTTGAGGACATCTCCGCAAGCTCTGGGCTGGCGCAGATTCCGCTGGCGTGTCGCCGGGGCGCTGCCTTTGGCGATGTCAATAATGACGGCAACATAGACATTGCCATCCTTAATGTGGGTGAACCGCCCACACTGCTGATCAATCGCTCTCGGAATGCCAACCATCGCGTGCTATTCAAGCTAGTCGGCACCAAGAGCAATCGCGCCGCGATCGGTGCTCGCGTCACGTTTCTTGCTGCAGGCGTCCGTCAGTTCAGCGAGGTAAGAGCCGGAGGAAGTTATCTGTCGCAAAACGATCTTCGTCAGCATTTTGGCCTCGGTACCGCCACGAAGCTCGATTTCGTGGAAATCCGCTGGCCCAACGGGGTGGTTGAGAAACTGGAGAATATCGCCGCCGATGCTATCTATACGATTGTGGAAGGGGAGGGAATTCGGGACACGAAATCACTCCCGCCTCCGGCGATTAGCGCGCCAAGTGGCACTCGCTGATCGCTTCACGGAATTCTCGGCTTTGCACGGGGAAGTTTATTTCGGAGAAAAGAATCTGGCGCTGAAATGTTTTTCGCGTCAGTCCGCGCATATTCTGCTCATTCTGCTTCTCGCCGTCCCCCTCGCAAGTGCGCAGGGCGGGCATCCTCAGCCGCCTCCGCCGCCACCGGGAGCGAAGTCCACCAAGTGCAGCGGGCGGCCAATCCCACAACTTGAGGACATCACCGAGAAAGCGGGGATCACCTTCAAGCACACTTCCGATCCGGCGAAGAAATATATTGTCGAGTCCATGAGCGGGGGCGTGATCCTCTTCGATTACGATCGCGACGGATGGCTGGACATCTATTTCACGAATGCGCCAACCGTGGAAATGGCCATCAAGGGGCAGAAAAGCCGTGGCGCTCTTTATCACAACAATCGCGACGGAACGTTTTCCGATGTCACGGAAAAGTCAGGATTGAACTCATCGTGCTTCGCGATGGGTGGAGCGGTCGGCGACTACGACAACGACGGCTGGCCGGATCTTTACGTGACCTGCCTCGGCGGAAATGTTCTTTATCACAACAACGGCGACGGCACCTTCGCCGAGGTCACCGCCAAAGCCGGCGTTGCCGATGGGCGCTGGTCCGCCGGCGCGGCTTTCGGCGATTACGACGGCGATGGATTCCTCGATCTGATGGTCACGAATTACGTCGATTTTCGCCTCGATGATCTTCCCGGCTTCGGCAAATCTCCCAACTGCAAATATCGCGGAATCGATGTGCAGTGCGGCCCGCGTGGATTGAAGGGCGCGGGCGATGCGCTCTTTCACAACAATGGCGACGGCACGTTCAAAGACGTTTCGAAAAGCGCCGGCGTGGATGACCCCAATGGCTACTACGGCATGGCTGTCGTCTGGGCGGATTTCAATAACACTGGGCGGCCGGATATTTATATCGCCAACGACTCGACTCCAAAATTCCTGTACAAGAATTTAGGCAATGGAAAATTTGCCGATATCGGGCTCGAATCCGGAACGGCTGTCAGTGAGGATGGTTCGGAGCAAGCTTCCATGGGCATCGCTATCGGTGATTATCTTCATACCGGCCGGCCATCGCTCTATGTCACTAACTTTTCCGACGAGAATGATCTTCTTTACCGCAACGATGGCAACTGGAACTTCACGGATGTCTCTTACGCTTCTGGAGTGGCTCTGCCGTCCTTGCCGTTCGTCAAGTGGGGCACTGCCTTTGGCGACCTGGATAACGATGGATGGCTTGATCTGATTACCGTGACGGGGCACGTTTATCCGCAGGTGGATGCGCTGCCTTCGGGTGCCGGTTATCGCGAGCCGAAACTGCTTCGCATGAATCAGAGGGACGGAACGTTTTGTGATGCCAGCGACCAGGCGGGGACGGCGTTGCTTCAGAAGCGTGTCTCCCGTGGGCTCGCCGTGGGCGATCTTTTCAACACCGGGAATGTGGACGTGGTGATCGGCGATATCGATGGCGCTCCGATGATCTTGAAGAATCAGGGCGTCGCAGGCCGCCACTGGGTCAGTTTCGAATTGGCGGGAACGAAGAGCAACCGCCTGGCGATCGGCGCAAGGGTCAAAATCATTGCCGGGGGAATGATGCAAACCGATGAGGTCCACAGCGGCGGAAGTTATTTGTCGCAGAACGATCTGCGATTGCATTTCGGTTTGGCCAGCGCCGGCAAAGTTGATCGCGTAGAAATTCGCTGGCCCTCGGGAAAACTGGACACGCTAACGGATTTGCCCGCCGACCAGTTTTATTCCGTTCTGGAAGGCACCGGAGTTGTGCCCGTAGAACGCATTCGCCCAACCTCGCCCGTCAAAGCCAAGCCCGCGGTGTCGCAGTAATCGATGCCCTAACCACGCCGCGGCCATTTACGCCATGGAAGTGACCTGCCCTAAGTCGAAGTAAGTGTCGCGGGTAGCTCCGCCTGCCCGGAC
>Ga0209283_10002529_pt1 | contig 10205 bp, 12 predicted proteins | sample CZO8metaG_2_FD_188354 | JGI IMG/M metagenome (GOLD analysis project Ga0209283, IMG submission 188354) | Vadose zone soil microbial communities from the Eel River Critical Zone Observatory, Northern California, USA - CZOApr15con2H1.8 metaG... | ecosystem: Environmental > Terrestrial > Soil >...
ATGGTGACCCGCAGGGGATCGGCGGTGGTATAGGCGCCGCTCCAGTTGGCATAGCCCGTGACGTCGACACGGATTTTTTCGCGTGGCCAGCGCGTCTGGTAAATGTCCGCAAGCCGTTCCGAGAGGCCCACGCCCTGTTCGCGCACGAGCGGCGCGACGCGCATGATCCAGCGGCGGTTGGCGCGATCGTGCTCCGGCCAGAGATGCGCGCGGTAGACGGGCGCCGCGGCTTCCAGGACCTGCGTCAGCTTTGCGGGCAAGCCAGCGTCGCAGAATTTTCGCATCCTGCTGGAGAGTTCATCGCAATCCTCGAAATCGCCGAGCTGATCTTTCAGTTGGATGAGCTCGGTGGAAAAAAGCAGGTCCTTGGCGGCGTAATTCGCAGCGTAGTAGGCGACGGCCTCGTCCCAGATGTGCTGTTCCGCGGACGTGAGAGCGAGTTTAGCATCCGGAGCGGCGTTAAGAGTTGGTCCGGAGGTCTTGGCGCTCTTGTTCGGAGACCCGGCGGTGGTTCGCAACCTGGCTTCGTGATAGAGCGTGTGATGGAGGTTGATCCAGAAGCCGCTGTGAAGCTCGAAGACGGGAAGAGGCCCGTAGGTGAAATTGTTTTGCGGCCGGGCTGCCGCTCGAACGGGGGCTAACAGAGAAAGTGCGAGCAGAAGAAGAGGGAATCGCGCTGGCGCTCGGGGAGGCATAGGGAATCGCACGATAGTAGCGCCAAGTCTCGCGGAGCACAAACGAGTGGGAAGCGCAGGGTGCTATCTTAGGCGTTAACGGGGACCCACCGCAGGAAGTATTACTCGACTTTGGGATCTGCCTCGCTGCCAACCGCACCACGCCGGTCGGCGGCGTGCAGGGCGCCGTTCGAATCGCGGAAGAACGAGCGGCGTCCGGTGCGCCCGTACTGCAGCGGAGTCGCCGCCAGCTCGTACCTTGCGGGAGCGCCGACAGTGCTGGCGCCGACAATCACGTAGCGAATGGCGTAGCCGCTTTTCATCCCGTTCGCGAGGTCGGAATCGAGGAGCCCGGCAGCCTCGCCATTCGCCGCACCGTGAAGGGGCGGCCCCAGATTCGCCAGAGATTCGGGCAGGCGCAAGTATTTGTTGCGGTAGGCTTCGATGGTTCCGGCAACTTTGTTCAAAGCTTCGAGCGCGTTTTGCTCCGTTGCTTCCATCTCGGCGGAATCCCATTCCACTTCCAGCGCGGGAAGATCCAGGAGAAGCAAGCCAAGCGAGAGTAGCTTCCATTCTCCGTCCTCGCGTACCAGACCCAGTGTGATCTGATGGACGCTTGCGCCAGTGGAATCGGCGGCATCGCGGAGGTCCATGGGAAGAAACGCGATATTGTCGCGAAGATCGGCGCCGCCGATCTGCATCTCCGTGGTGACGTCGGGAGTTTGGCAGCGAACAGTGGGGCGACCGGCGGGATTCGTCGAGGCCGTAGGTTTGCCCGGCTCATTCAGAAGCACGAAGCGCTTCATCAATGCCACGCGTGCCGGCGGCGTCATGCGGGAAAACGCCTCCCTGTTGCGAGCCGTGAGAAAACGAACAAACTCGGTTTGATTCTGGGAACAAGCCGCGGAGAGAACGGCCTTCAACGCGGCGCTCGGTCCTCCAATATTTGTCGTTTCGCTCGGCGCGCTCGCGGAGCTTCCGCTGGGCCTGGAACTGGATTCTTGTGCAAGGGCGTTCGCGGATGCGAGCAGGACGGCGCAGCTCAGGAAGAAGACTTGCCCGCGGATCTTCGATTTGAGTAATTTCACTTCAATCCTTTGCCACGCTCAGTATCGCCGCCAGATTCTGCGTGAAGCTCGAGCGCGGCAGAACTTCATCGCATCCGGCCGCCTGTGCTTGAGCAGCAAGCTCTCTCTGCACGTGCGACAGGAAGCCGACCACGCGGACGTCCTTGCGCGTCTGGCGCAATTTTTCAATTGCCTGGAGCGGCTGGCTCCGCGCGTTCAAATCCACGATGACGAGTTTTGGCGCACTCGCCATAAGTCCCATCAGCGCCTCGCCGTTCGCCGCGACTTTCACTTCCACGCCGAGCTGCTTGGCGGTTTCCGCCAGCTTCATTTGGAAGAACAAATCGTCCAGCAGCGCCACGACTCTTCCCATTTCGCTCCGCCTCTTTAACTGTTCCGCAACGAATGCCCTGATATTATGCGCCCGTTCTTCCCAACGGCGCCTGCTCCCCGGTAAGATGCAACTTCGCAACTAAACGATGAGCGATCATCCCGAGGACGCCCGCCTAGCCGCTTCCGGCCCGCGCGACGTGACTCTCTACACGCGACCCGGATGCCACCTCTGCGACGAAGCCAAGTCCGCGATCGCGCCGCTCTTGCGCGAATTCGGCGCCACCCTCCGGGAAGTGAATATAGATGCCGATCCTGTGCTGAAGGAGCTCTACGGTTGGGACATTCCTGTGATCTTCATCGGCCAGCACAAAGCCGCCAAACATCGCGTGGATCTGGAGCAATTCCGGAGGCAGCTTCAGGATGCCGGAGCAAACTGAAATCATCAGCTGAAATTTCGAGGCAGGATACCGCCGATCTTAGTGGCCGACACCGGCCGCGTGTGCCCCGACCGTTTCGTCCGGCACCGCGCCTTTGCGGCCCTTGACGCGGTCGTAAACGCTGACCTGGCTGACGGAACCGAGCGCTTCGTTGTAGAAGGTCGGAAGGCCCAGCGCCGTGCGCAGCTCTTCGTTGAACTTCCGGAGGTTTTGCAGATGCACCGCGAGCGCCGGCAATTTCAGTCCTTCATCGGTGAGCAAAAACTTCTGATAGCCGGCGTCCCACAGCCGCGTGAACCGGCCCTTCAGCATGATGGTGGGAATAATGGTCATCTGGTAGAGGTCGTCGGTGCCTTTGCGGAACTCCGCGCCGCAGCCGTACTTTTCAACGCGCACCACGCCGCGCGTGCTGCCCACGGCGAACCCCAGCGCCGCGAGACTCTCGATTGTTTTTGGCGAAAACCGTTCTTCGACATTCCACATGATGGCCTCAGAGTACGACGCCCTGCGCGCGCGTGTAAAGGCCATGACACCTTGCTTCTGCCGTCGGACGCCAGAAAATCGTGAAAAAAGGGGCCTATATCTCCGGGCTAGGCTGGCGCATCTAATTCGGAGTAAAATGGTCGGATATGCAGACCCCCTTTGGCTGGGAGAAGGGACTCGAATCCAGGCGCATGGCTACTATGGGTCAGATCGCTGCATCTCCCCGCGAATCAAAGGTTGAGCAGGGGGCTCAGCCGGGCCGGGCGGGTGAATCCTTGCTGGACCGCATTGGGAATACGCCCCTGCTGCGGCTGGAGCGCATCGGACAGGAATTCCCCACCGTTGAATTCTGTGCCAAGGCCGAGTGGTTCAACCCCGGCGGCTCGGTCAAGGACCGGCCGGCGCTGAGCATGATTCTGGCTGGTCTCGCCAGCGGGGCGCTGCGACCGGGCAAGACCATCATCGACGCGACCAGCGGCAACACGGGCATTGCCTATGCGATGCTCGGCGCGGCGCTGAGTTTCCCCGTTAGGCTATGCCTGCCGGACAGCGCTTCGCACGAGCGCAAACGCATCCTCGGGGCTCTCGGCGCAGAACTGGTGATCACTCCCGGCGATGAAGGCACCGACGGCGCGATTCGCAAAGTGCACGAAATCGTCGCGGGAGATGCTGAGAAATATTTCTACCCGGACCAGTACAGTAATCCTGCGAATTGGGAGGCGCACTATCGCACCACGGCCAACGAGATTTGGCAGCAGACCTCCGGCCGCATCACGCATTTTGTCGCGGGACTCGGTACGAGCGGTACTTTCGTCGGAATCACGCGGCGGCTCAAAGAGCTTAATCCCGCAATCCGCTGCGTGAGCTTGCAGCCCGACGCATCCTTCCATGGCCTGGAAGGGTGGAAGCACATGCCAACGGCCATCCGTCCGGCGATTTACGATGACACGCTCGCGGACGGAAATTTGGCGGTCTCCACGGAAGAAGCCTACCGGGTGGTGAAACGGCTGGCGCGTGAAGAGGGCTTGCTCGTCAGCCCCAGCGCGGCCGCCGCGCTGCTGGGTTGCTTCCAGGTTGCGGCGGGAATCCCGCACAATGCGAACGCCGTGATCGTCACCGTTTTTGCGGACTCCGCGTCGAAGTACCTGAACGAACGTTTCTGGGAAGAAGAATAGTTATGGCGGCCGCGGCAGCACTCTGGATCAGCGGACATCTTGCGGAGAAAATCCGCGCGCATGGCGCGGAAACTTATCCGCATGAATGCTGCGGCGCTTTGCTTGGGCGCGATTCGAGCGCTGTCGTTGAGAGCGGTCGGGGAAAGGGCGCGCTCGCGCCCGCGCGGGAAATTCTGCAACTTTTTCCCCTCGTCAACCGGCGAGACGATTCGCCGCGCAACCGCTTTTCAGTTACCCCGGAGGACGTTCGCGCGGCCGAAAAAGCGGCTGGCGAGCAGGGCCTCGAAGTGGTCGGCTGGTATCATTCGCATCCCGACCATCCGGCGCGGCCGAGCGAATATGACCGCGATCATGCCTGGCCGTGGTACAGCTACGTCATCGTCAGCGTCCAGAACGGCGCGCCTCAGGATATGACCTCCTGGCGTTTGAACGACGACCGCGCGGAGTTCTCGCCCGAGGGCATCGAGATTCGCCACCGCGCCGCGGTGCAGGCCGGCAGTTTCAGCACAACGGAGAAATGAAATGTCGGTGAAAGTGATGATTCCATCGCCGCTTCGCCCCTACGCGGGGAAGCGCGCCTCGGCTGAGTTCAATGCCAGGACGGTCGGGGAAGCGCTCGGCCATCTCACTACGGAATTCGCGGACTTGCGCAGACATCTTTTTACCGAAGACGGCAAGCTGCGCAGCTTCGTCAACGTGTACGTGAACGACGAGGACATTCGTTATCTGGCGAAAGAGAATACGCCCACCAAGGATGGCGACACGATCAGCATAATTCCGTCCATCGCGGGCGGCATTCGCACCGCGGCTTGTCATTCCGAGCCCGCCACGGCGGGAGGAATCTGTTTTGGTCTTTGTGCTTAATAATGGAATAAGATCCTAGAGGAGCAAGAAACGCAATGGCCACAACCGCACAGCCGCAGACCGAGGCAAAGCCGGCAGCGAGTCTTTCGAACGATGAAATTCTGCGCTACAGCCGCCACCTCATCATGCCGGAAGTCGGCATGGAAGGGCAACTCAAGCTGAAGAACGCCAAGGTGCTGCTCATCGGCACGGGCGGGCTCGGCGCACCGCTTGGTTTGTATCTTGCCGCCGCAGGCGTTGGCAAACTCGGGCTGGTTGACTTCGACGTCGTCGACTTCACCAATCTCCAGCGCCAGGTCACGTTTGGCACCAGCGACGTCGGCAAGCCGAAGAGCGAAGTCGCGCGGGCGCGCCTTGCGAACCTTAATCCGGACATTCAGATCCAGTCGTTCGAAACGCAGTTGACCAGCGCCAATGCGCTCGAACTTCTCAAGGACTTTGATGTCATCGTCGACGGGACCGACAATTTCCCGACGCGGTATCTCGTCAACGACGCGTGCGTTTTGCTGGGAAAACCAAACGTGTACGGCTCGATTTTCCGCTTTGAAGGGCAGGCTACCGTTTTCGGCATGCCCGATGGTCCATGTTACCGCTGCCTCTATCCCGAGCCGCCTCCGCCGGGGCTGGTGCCTTCGTGCGCGGAAGGCGGCGTCCTCGGCGTTCTGCCCGGAATCGTGGGCTCCATCCAGGCGATGGAAACGATCAAGCTGATCCTGGGCCGCGGAGATAATCTCGTGGGCCGATTGCTGCTTTTTGACGCTCTCGGGATGAAGTTCCGCGAGCTCAAGCTGCGCAAAAATCCGAACTGTCCGATGTGTGGCACGCATCGCACGATCACCAAGTTGATTGACTACTACGAATTCTGCGGCGTGCGCGGCGAAGAAGCTCCCGGCCCGTCCGTGCAAGTGCCGGAGATCACTCCGCGCGAACTCAAAGCCCGGCTCGATCGGGGAGATAATTTGTTCATTCTCGATGTGCGCGAGCCCCATGAATATCAGATTTGCAATCTCAAGGGGCATCTGCTTCCGCTCGGGGAACTGACGCGGCGTGTCCACGAACTGGACTCCTCGCGGGAAATTGTGGCGCATTGCCGCAGTGGGAAGCGTTCCGCCGAGGCCGTGGACTTCCTGCGAAAGGCAGGATTCCGCAAGATCCTCAACCTGAAGGGTGGCATCCTCGCGTGGTCGGATGAAGTGGACCCCTCCGTCCCGAAGTACTAACAGCTTGTTGAAAAACATCGTAAGCGGCCTGCGTGAGTGAAATGGGTTGTTGTATGGCGGGCTTCAGCCCGCCATACCGCTACTTGAGTTCCTGCGCGCTCGTCGCTATTGTGGACGGGGACATCGCTGGACTGCTGTTTCACCAGTTTTCTCGGAGGACAAGAATGGCCGCAACAAAAATCACCCCTGCCCACAACGGGCCCTTGCGCGTGGAAGGGGATTTCGAGATCGTCGATCCGGAAGGGAAACCGTTCGGCCTTGCTGGACGCACCAGGATTAGCCTCTGCCGCTGCGGCCATTCCTCAAATAAACCGTTCTGCGACGGCACGCATAAGACTATCGGTTTCACCGATGAAGTCCACGCTCGCGACCTGCCTCCCCCTCAACCCAAACCTCAACTCTGAGCGTTCGGCTAGGGTACCAACTGTTTCAAGTGTTGAGACTGTCTCAGACTGAGACAGTCTCGAATTCCTCATTGATACCTCCCATCCGCCCGGTAACTCTAACGAAACAAAAATGATAGGGTCTTAATTCACGAAATTGTAGAAAGCCGCGGCGTCTCGCAGGGTTTCCAAGAGTCCCCCTTCTCTGAGACACGGCCATAAGTTATTTAATCTCAATGAATTACGAGAATGAATTTGCCGTCAGAAAAGGGCACAAACTTGCATTCCTCGGTAGTTGGCTGTTTTTCTTCGGCATTTGGGGGGTATTGTGGGTGGTTGGGGCAAGATCATCGAGTTTTTGCGCGGCGACCGCGATTCGGCCTCCACGCAGAATATTCATAGGCGTGTACTGGTCGCATCCGGGGCAATGTCCCTTCTCCTTTTCCTTGCCGTTGTCTTCTACCTGCGCCAAGTGAGCGTTGCAGGCTCCCCGCAAAGTTATTTGTATCTCGAAATTGGCGGCACGCTCCTCAGTTTCTGCTACGCCGCTATTGCCCTGGTCCGCTTCCGTGGTACCCACGATCGCACGGCGTTGATTCTCGCCTTCGGATTTGTGCTCTCGGGAATAATCGAAACCGTCGGTTGCTTCGGCCTGAACGATTCGCTGATCTCCGGTGCCCTGGCGCTCTCCCGCATTCCCATGGGCTGGATGGTGAGCCGCACATTGCTTGCCATTCTATTGCTGGCCGCCAACGTGGTCGAGCGCTACATGCCCACCGCCCGGCAGCCCAGCAAGGAAACCGCCGCCGCGTTGCTGGTTGTTGCCTTGGCTGCCTACATGACGAGCGCCGCGTTTCTTGCCGCGCCCGCCGCGCCCCTCGCGCATGCCGCGAAGTTGCTGTCTCGTCCCTGGGATTTGCTCCCCGCCGCACTGTTCTTGATCGCCGCAGTCTGTTTTCGGCACCGCCTCAAGAACGACAGAGGCAAGAAGGGCGCCGCCAGCCTTTTCGATCACTCTCTCTTTATCGTGGCCGCGCTCAATGTCGTCTGCCACGCATCGGCCGCGTTTTCCCGGCAGCTTTTTGATGGCCCGTTTTTTCTGGCGGAGTTGAGCAAGACGTTCAGCTATGTTGTCATGCTTTCCGGCGCTTTGCTGGATCAGGCTCGCCTTTTCGAGCAAGTTCGCTCGATGGCCGTCACCGATCCACTCACCGGGTTGTCGAATTACCGCCGCCTCGTCAGCGTTCTCGAAGCGGAACTTGACCGTTCGCGCCGCACCGGCCGCCCATTCACCGTCGTGCTTTTCGACATGGATGGCCTTAAGATCATCAACGATCACTACGGGCATCTCACCGGCAGCCGCGCCCTGGTGCGTATCTCTAAGATCCTGCGCAATCATTCCCGCGCGATCGACACGGCCGCGCGATACGGCGGCGATGAATTCGCGCTGGTATTGCCGGAAGCCGGCAAGGACATCGCTTCACGCGTAGTCTCTCGAATCCGCGAGCGTCTCTCCGCTGAGCCGGAGCAGCCTGCGCTTGCCGTCAGCGCTGGGCTTGCGGCCTTCCCGGAGGATGGTGACACGCCGGAGAAACTTCTTGGCGCCGCCGACCGCGCGCTCTACGTCATGAAGCATCATGGCAGGAGCAGCGTTCAAAATCTCACGCGCATCGCCGCGTGCCTGTGAGGATGAACAGGAACATGCCTCACAAGAAGAAATTTGTAGTTCATAGAGTCGAACGGCGCATTCCGATGGAAATCCCCGTTCTGATTGACGGCCATCGCCAGGCGCCAGGTTCGGAATCGACTTTTACTGAGAATGTGAGTGCGCGGGGCGCGCGTGTGATGAGTGTGCGCCGCTGGGAACAAGGCGAACCATTGGTATTCGCCTCTCGAACAGGAGAATTTCGCTCCTCGGCCCGGGTTGCCTACTGCCAAACATTGCAAGGCGACGGCTTTGCCATTGGCGTGGAGTTCCTCGAGCCCAAAGGGCGATGGGTTGTTCAATCCCCTAGATAGCTTGACGTAAAACGGCGAGCGGATTGGAGGGAAACGCCTGGAACAAAAGAAGACAGAAAACTGGTGCAAAAATTAAAAGAAAGCCTGAAGCGCTTAGTGGAGCTCAAAAGATCTTCTAAGCGCTTCATCCTTTTTGACGGCACGATTCAGGTGGGATCCTCCACCGTACTGCTTTTGACACGGCTTATAGACCGGATACCGTCAGTGTCGTGTCGGCGCTCTTCCAGGCCTCGTTGAATTGGTGTTTCACCCAGGCCGCATCCGCATCGCGTTGTTGCGCCTTCAGACTCTGCATCAGTCCGAAAAGCGACCGCGGGTTTCGCGGATTCTGCTTCTGATCTTCGCGGAACACCTGCTCGGCCTCGGCGGCCTTACCCGCTGAGAGCAACGCCGCACCCAACGATTCACGTACGGGGTAAAACCATTCGGGCGGCTCGTTATATCGGAATCTGTCCTCGATTTGAACCGCCTTCACCCAGAACGCGATGGCGCGCCCGCTATCGCCGTGCGCCGCGGCGATCCGTGCATCCAGGATGCTTGCGGCCAGGTCCAGGAAGTCGCGCGCTTTGTTGTAGTTCATCCCGAACTCTTGCTCTGGTGAAGTCTTTCCGCGCACTGTCTCCAGCACTGTCCGCTCAGCATCCGCCATTTCGATCTTCCCAATGGCCGCCGCAGCGCTCCCGCGGGCAAAATGCCACAGTGCGTTGGTCATGACTAGATTTGGTTCCGGCGGGCTGGAATTCAAAATTTCGTCCCAACGGTGAAAGCGCACGAGAACAAAAATTGGCGTCGGCAGATAACTTTCCGCCTCTGGCATCCTGCCAACGAGCGGCCGGATATGAGCTTCCAGCTCGTCGGCAGCCTGCTTCGCAGCGGCGAAATTTCCCGCCATGGCCTGGGCAGCCGACAGGAAATGGAGGTCATGGCTGTAGTAGATAAGGTCGTAGGTGCCGCCCATAGGATGGCTCTGCAGCAGATAGGCTTTATCCACATGCGCTGCCTCCACGTTGTTTCTAGCGGCTTCCGCATAGTCTCCCGTACGGATGTAGATATGTGCGGGCATGTGTATTAAATGACCGGCCCACGGCACCATCCCGCCCAGCCTAGCAGCGCTTGGGAGAGCTCGTTCCGGATGGGGAGACGCCTCGAGAGCATGAATGTAGTAATGATTGGCGCCCGCGTGGCTCGGGTTACGCTGCAACACGGACTCCTACACGCCAACAATTTCTTCGGTGCCTTCCGCTGCTTTGCCATCGAGCGACCAGAGCTTCCACGGATTCAAATCCATCAGGCTTTCCGCGTATAGCGTTGCAGCATCCAAGTCGTCGGGATATTTCCACGAGAGCGCCTTCATGGCCGCCGCGAAATCCTGAGAGAGTTTCTTGAAATCGGGTGAAGCATCCCCTGAGTAGCGCATGGCGAGCGCGGCTATATAGTCTTTCTCGATTTGTGGCGCATGCTCCGCGAGTTTCTGTGCCTTCTGCACTGTTTGGTAGGCGACTTTTTCGCGTGCCGCGTCTACATCCAAGTTGTAATTGGGTCCCAAGGCC
>Ga0209283_10002532_pt1 | contig 10202 bp, 7 predicted proteins | sample CZO8metaG_2_FD_188354 | JGI IMG/M metagenome (GOLD analysis project Ga0209283, IMG submission 188354) | Vadose zone soil microbial communities from the Eel River Critical Zone Observatory, Northern California, USA - CZOApr15con2H1.8 metaG... | ecosystem: Environmental > Terrestrial > Soil >...
AGCCGCTAACGCCCCGCCAGGCTGTGGAATCTACGTTGTTGGCGCTCGCGGGAGGGTTGCTGCAAACGGGGATTTCCGTAGCGTTGTGGCCGGTGCGGCGTTACGAGCCGCAGCGGCGCGCTCTGGGCGAGCTTTTTCTGGCGCAGGCGCGCGCGACGCGCACGCCAGTGATGGCAGCGAAATCTCCCCCGGCCACTGCGGAAAGCCTTCAGGCACAGAACGCGCTGGCGGGACTCAGCCGTGACGAAAGCATGGAAGCCATCCGCTACCGGTCTCTGCTGACACAGGCCGAGCGCATCCGCTTGAGCCTGACAGTACTGGCGCGGCTACGCATGCGCCTGGAGAGGGAGAGTCGCGACCATGCCGCGATCGAGATCATCGACCGCTATCTCGAAAACGCCGCGAAGATTCTGAAAGACCTCGGCGAATCCCTGGTGTCCGGAAAAAAATTGCCGGACGAAAAGGACCGGTTGGTGCTCGGCGTCGCGCTCGCTTATCAGTTGCGGGAAGACAACACCGGCGATCGCGGGACATTCCTGGCTGCCGTGACGCAGAATGCGCGCCATCAGATGGACGCCCTCAGCGGACAACTTCGAGCAGCCATCGACCTCGCTTCCCGCGCAACACCCGAAGGACAAGCCGAATTTGCGAAGGAAGAAGCGCGTCAACCGTGGTGGCTGCGGTTTAGCGGCCAACTGGCGACGCTACGCGCGAACCTGAACCTGCAATCCGCCGCGTTCCGGCATGCGGTGCGGCTGGCCTTCTGCCTCGCTATCGGCGACGCGGTGGGAAGAATGTTTGAGTCGCAGCGGTCCTACTGGATTCCCATGACGACCGTGCTGGTGCTCAAGCCCGATTTTACGACTACGTTCAGCCGGGGAATTCTGCGCATCGTGGGAACCATGGCAGGCCTGCTCCTGGCCACAGCGCTATTTCACTTTCTGCCGATTCATACGGTGACGGAAATCGCACTGATTGCGGTGTTCACCTTTCTGGTGAGATGGATCGGGCCTGCGAATTACGGAGTTTTCGCCGTGACCATCAGCGCGCTCATCGTGCTTTTGCTCACCATCGTAGGCGTTCCGCCCAAGGAGGCGATTCACGCGCGCGGCGTCAACACGATGATCGGAGGGCTGCTTGCGCTTGCCGCTTACGCCGCATGGCCTACCTGGGAGAGCGCGCAGGTACCGGAGCTCTTCGCAAAACTGCTGGAACCCTACAAAAAATCTTTTCACCAGATCACACAGGGTTATTTGGAGCCGAATCCGGCCGGCGAGAAGGAGCGGGATCTCGCACGGCGGCGAGCGCGAACCGCGCGATCCAATCTCGAGGCGTCGCTCGACCGCTTGGGCGCGGAGCCTGGCGTCACGCCGGAGCAGATGAGCGGGTGGAATGCGATGCTTGTCAGTTCGCACCGATTTGCCCACGCGATGATGGCCATGGAAGCCGGCCTGCAGCAAACTAAGGAAGCTCCTTCGCGGCCGGAGTTTCGAAAATTCCGGGACGACGTGGAAAAGACGCTCGAACTTCTGGGAGGAGTTTTGCGAGGCGAGCGCATCGCGGAGAAGGAGTTCCCCGACCTGCGCGAGGATCACAATCAGATGGTGGCCGCGGGCGACCCGCAGAATACCCGCTACGCGCTGGTCAACGTGGAGGCGGATCGCATGACCAACAGCCTGAACACCCTGCGGGAGCAGGCGACGGAGTGGGCCTGCGCAGGGCAGGCAACGTAGTACATTGATTATTCGCAGGACTTGCCAAGCTCTCCGGACATGATGAAGAGAGCGGCTTAATTTTGAAGCTGGAGAAACGGGAGACGGAGCGAAACCAGCCACTTTCACTCTCCCCCTGCGTACTGGAAATGGCGGAAAATGGAGCGGGTCGTACTGGCAGGCTGCAAACTTTGGGGAGGCAAACATGCAGGAAACAAGGCGCGGATTCGTATGGGATCTGGCAACGATGGCAGGCGTACTGGTGGTATGCAATGGCGTTGCCATGGGACAGACGCCTGGAAAGCCGACTTTCCCAAAACCGCCGACGCCGGGAGATCCGCAGGAAAAGAACAAGACTGCAGATGCGTCCGACCTGAAGGCGATGAAACGAGCGGCGGTGATCAGGAATGAAAAAGAGTTTCGCGCTGGAGTGGAGCGTCTGCACCAGTTGTCTGGCGAATTGCGGGAAGAGATGCAGAAGACAACCACGACGAACGTGCTGTCCGTGCGGATGTACAAGAAGACGGAAGAGATAGAGAAGCTGGCGAAACAGCTGAAGAATTTGGCAAGAGGAAGTTAATGCTTTTCTTAAGAAACCGCGCGACAGAGAGGACTCAGCCCACGTCGCCGGTCATAAGGAACAGGGGTTTGTTCTCGAAGCTGGAGAATTGCGGGCGAAGGCGGTCGGTGTTGTAGTGTTCCTTGACGTTGACAACCTTTTTCGTGGATGTGACGGTTTCGATGGGAATGTCACCGTAGCGACCTTTTTGCAGAACGACCAGGCGGCCGTGAACCTTTTTCAGGAGAAGATCGAGCGCGATATTGCCATAGGCCATGGGAGCGATGGAGTCAATTGCGTCCGGATCGCCGCAGCGCACGAGATAGCCAAGCTTTTGATTCACGACGTCGATGGTTTTGCCGTTGTTGTATTTTTTTGAGAGCTCCTTCACTCTCTCCGAAATGATGTCGCCTATGCCGCCAAGTTTCTTGTGCCCGAAGGCATCCGTGGCGTCATTTTCAAAAATCATTTCTCCGCCTTCGAACATCGCCCCCTCTGAAACGAGCACCGTGGAGTAGCGGCTGGGATTCTTGCGGCGGTCTTCGACAAGGAGCTCGGTGAGCCGTTCGATATTGAATTTGTATTCGGGGATCACGCAGCGGTTGGCGGCGCCGGCCATCGTCGGAAGCATGGCAGTAAAGCCCGCATACCGCCCGAATACTTCAAGGACCATGAAGCGTTCATGGGAGCCTGCTGACGTACGAAGACTGTTGACGAGCTGAAGCGTGCGCGTGATGCACGTGCTGAAACCGATGCAGTAATCGGTGCCGGGCACGTCGTTGTCCATGGTCTTTGGAATGGCAATGACCTTGAATCCTTCTTTGTGAAGCCGGACGCCATAACTCAGCGTATCGTCGCCGCCGATGGGAATAAGCGTCTCAATACCAAGCCAGCCGAGGTTTTTCAAAACTTCGGGAGTGAGATCGTTTTTCTCGGTCGTGAATTTGTCCTTGAGATGCGCAGGCACGCTGGACTTGCTGACGCGGCCGGGATTGGTGCGCGAGGAATGGAGAAACGTGCCGCCCGTGCGGCCGGCGCGATCGACGATTTCTTCGTCCAGCAGAATAAAGTTGTCGGAATTGTCGTAATCCTTTTCGCGGACCATGTCCACGAGCCCGGCCCAGCCGTGGCGAATGCCGATGACCTGATAGCCCTCGCGCAAAGCGCGGAGCGTGACGCCACGAATCGCCGGGTTCAGACCGGGTACGTCGCCGCCTCCGGTGAGGATGCCGATGACACCTTTTCTGGTGTTGACGTTTGCCATGAGTCTAGATTCAACCTTTCGTGAGGTGCCAAAGAGAAATTATCTACTCTGGAGCGATTTTAGGAAAGAGCGAAGCCACAGATTCGTTTCTTGGAACGAATGGATTCAAAAAGCTGGCTTTGGAAATTACGGTTCTATTCTTGTGCCGAGAACGGCGAGAAATTTGGCGAGCCAGGCAGGATGCGCGGGCCAGGCCGGCGCAGTGACGAGATTGCCGTCGGCGGTGGCATCGGTCATGGCGAGATTGACGTAGATGCCGCCGGCCTGGGTGACGTCGGGGCCGACGGCGGGATAGGCGCTGCACTTTTTCTCCTGAAGCACGCCAGCGGCGGCGAGGATCTGCGCGGCATGACAGATGGCGGCAATCGGCTTACTCCCTTTGGAAAAGTGGCGAACGATTTCGATGACACGCGGATTGAGGCGAATGTATTCCGGCGCCCGTCCGCCGGGAAGGACGAGGGCGTCATACTCTTCGGCCTTGATTTGGTCGAAAGTGGCGTTGAGTCCAAAATTGTGTCCGCGCTTTTCGGAGTACGTCTGGTCGCCTTCGAAATCATGGATGGCGGTGCGAACGAACTCACCGGACTTTTTGCCCGGGCAAACCGCGTGAACGGTGTGGCCGATCATCAGCAGCGCCTGGAACGGGACCATCACTTCGTAGTCCTCCACGTAATCGCCAACGATCATCAGAATGGATTTTTTTGACATAATACCTCCGGACCGCAGAAGTGCAGCAAGAACATAAGATGCCCAGCCGAAGCCCGGCGCTACAAATGAAAAATCGGCATAGGGGGAGCGGTTGCCCGCTCGCCCCTGCCACACCACCCGACATGCGGGTCCGCATCGGGCGGTTCAGCGGGTTACGCATCGCCAGCGAACAAGTCGACCGAGCATTGGAAAAGTCGAAGCCGTGAACATGTCTGATCCGGAGCGTGCGTGTTTGAGCGAATAATTGGGCGTCGTTGTCTTCCCCCTGGGGGAGCGGCGATAGCCCGTGACCCTGGTTAAGGTAACCGCAGCACGCTCTCCGCTCCCGGCCAGGAGAATCGTTATGTCTTATAGGGTAGCGGGTATTGATGTTCATAAAAAGATGCTGGCTGTAGTTGTCTCCAACGTCGAAGTCGAAAGCGAGTTCCAGTTTGAGCGGCGAATGTTCGGCAGCAACCCCGAACAACTGCGATCGCTGGCGGCATGGCTGCTCGAGCAGGAAGTCGAGGAAGTAGTCATGGAATCAACGGCGCAATATTGGAAACCAGTATGGGAAGCGCTGGAACGGTATTGGAAGCCGATCCGCGAGAAGCGAAAAAACGCACGCCGGAGGTCGGGAACATTGCATTTGGCGCAGGCGCTGTCCAATCGTGGACGGCGGGGGCGCAAGAGGGATTTCCTCGATGCCGAACGCTTGGTGAAGCGGCTGGTAGCCCGGGAATTGACTTTGAGCTTTGTGCCCGATGCCGAACAACGTTTGTGGCGAACGGTGACGCGGAGAAAGTATCAGTTGACGCGTGACCGGGCGCGATTGCAGAACCAAGTAGAGTCACTCCTGGAAGAAGCCCACATCAAGTTGTCCAGCCTGGTCTCGGATCTGCTGGGCGCCAGTGCTCGGCGCATGTTAAAGGCGCTGGCTGATGGTGAAACGAACCCGGCAGCTCTGGCTGCCTTGGCCGATAAGCAGTTGCGCGCTACGCCAGAACAGTTGTGCGATGCACTGGGTGCGTGTACGGAGCTCCACCCCGTCTACCGCCGGCTGCTGAAGATGGCGCTGGAGCAGTTGCAATTCCTTGAGCAGCAGGTCGGCCAACTGGACCAGGAGATCGCAAGTCTGCTCCGTCAGCACCAAGACGCGGTCGAGCGGCTGGCAGAGGTGCCCGGCCTGGGCGTGGATTCAGCGACCCAGATCATCGCCGAAGCGCCATATGCGGCGCCTACTCAATCAGGCCGCGAATGCCGCCGTGAAGGTCAAAGGAAGTATCTTCGAAATTGTTTATCGGCGCTCGGTCCCGCGCCTAGGACACAACCAAGCCATCGGGGCCATTGCCCATCGACAGTGTCGGTTGATCTGGTTGATCCTGCACCAAGGAGTCCGTTACGAGGAACACGGTCCAGCGGTTACCAAACAATCTCGGCAAGCACGCACCGCCAGAATGATCCGCCAACTCCGCAAACTCGGCTACCGAGTCGAACTACCAAATTCGCAACCCGCTAACCCATGCTCGTCACTAGGGGGGCTAAAAGATAGTTAAGTCCTTTGAAATCAGTTTAGGCTATGGCCGAGTTTTCACTACATTTTAGGATCTGAGTCGGTTCGAGTCGCTCCGGTAACGGCAGTTGGAGTTGGAAGAGAATTTTTTGTTGTTCGTCATCGAGTTTGCTGATGCGCCGCAACCAGATTTCTCGACCTTCGAGTGTGGGCAGCACGATGTCCACGCTGTACACCTCGGCGAGCCGCTTCAGCACGTTCGCCGGCGAGTATTCTGAACCGCCTCGTTTCAGCAGATGCTTCAGTGTCACCAGCAGGGCATAACCGAGAAACGCCACCAGCACGTGCGCCTTGACGCGTCGTTCTAGTTGATGGAAGAGCGGGCGAATGGCCAGTTCGCTCTTCAGTGTGCGAAACGCGGCTTCCACTTCAGTCAGCTGCATATACTTTTTCCAAAGATCTGCAGCACCGTCGGCTGTCAGATTGGTGCGTAGCAGATAGGCTCCCTCTCTTGCCTCCAGCCATTGCTGCTGCTCGGGCTTCTGCCGCCAGACCAGGCGTGCACCTTCTCGGGTATCCTTCAGCGCCATTTCATAAAGATCGGCTACCTGCGGATGCGAAGCCTGAATGCGGCCCAACCCCATAAACATCTTGCCGCGATCCTTCAATTTGCCGTCTGCGATGCGCTTCTCTAGTCCCGTGAGCGCTTTTTCGATTTTCGCCACAAAGCGGCTGCGGATAGCTTTCTCTTTCTCCTTCCGCCCCGCCGTGCGGCACAGGATGTAGGTCTCTTCGCCACCCCGGATCCGCATCTGTTTAACCTCTACTTCCGGACGGATCTTTTCGAAATCATCCTTGAGCAGTTCCTGTTCGAACTGCTTGAGTTTGCTGCGTGGTGTGCCCACCAGATACTGTCCGCCGCGCTTGCGGATGGCCACCAGGTTCTCCTCGCTCACCACGCCGCGATCGAAAATCCATACCCGACGTGCTTTCCCATGCTTACGCTCGACGGTGCGCAGGATCGCTTCGACGGTGGAAACATCGGCACGGTTCCCATCGAAAAGCTCGTTGCTGAAGGGAAACCCGTCCTGGTTAACGATCAGCGCCAGCACCAGTTGTTCGCAGTCCGGACGATGGTCGCGCGAGTAGCCCGCCGTATCATGGGGTTCTCTTCGGCGGCCCCTTCCACAAAGCGGCAGCAGGCGATCCAAACAACGATAGAGCCGTGTGTCGTTAATCTTGCCTTTGGCGATGTGCAACAGATCGTCCAGCGCAGTGGACGGATACCAGTGGTGTTCCACAGCCAACTCGCTGCCCGGAGCGCACAACCGGTTGATCGCTAACACCGCGGCTACACGCGACCAGGCCACATCGGCATCGTCCCCGTCCAGATGCTGCGCAAAGAACTCATCGAGCCCCAAGCGCTTCCATAACTCCAGTCCCAGATAGCAGTCGCCGAAGCGGCGCGTGCGTTCGACGCGGACTTTTTTCAGCAGCACGCGCGCTACGTTCGGATCATCGGGCACTTCTGCTTCGGAGGGAAACAGCTTCAACTGGGTGCTCTCGCCGTGCTCGTTGAAGACCTCCACGGTCTTTTGCCAACGCGCGTGAGCCGAACCGTTCAGCTCCCCGAGATAACAAAGCGTGCGCTGCCGCGGACCATCGGCGGTACGCACGGTCTCGACCAACGACCAGTAGCCATGCTCCTTGCCGTCCTTGTGGATGCGGAGCTTTCGCAAAAACATGCAGGCAATCTGTCACTGTTGCATCCCTCAAGCAAGAGGGTAGGTTTTCACTACAACCACTTTCCGAACACTCCGTGTTGGCAGGCAAAGACTTCCCGACGAACAACTTACGAAAAAATTCAAAATGTGTGGTTCAATGACGAACTTCGGCTAACTCGGCAGGAAGGTGATTTTCGACCCTGCTCGGCACACAAAGAAAAGGCGGGCCAAGGCCCGCCCCTCTTCGACGAAAAGAACTTATTGGGCGTTGAGTTGCGGCGCCGCCGCTACAGACACGTGCTCGGTCGAATCCTGAATGGTCAACCGGTCGGTTCGCATCTTGTCCCACTCCAGCAAAGTGAGGCCGTAGGAAGCAAAAAGCCGCCTGATGCGCGCAGAGTCCCAGCGCAGGACTTTTTCGAGCACGGGGACGAGCACGCTCATGGCGTTATCGCTGAGAACCGTTCGCTTGGCCACACGCGTGATGAACTTGGCTTCAGAAACCGCAATCGTCAGGCCGTCGTACTGGTTGACATGCATCATCACGGGCAAGTCCGAACTGCCGTCGCCCATGTAGATGATCTGGTCGTGGCTAATACCGAGGCTTGCGCGAAGTTCCTCGAGCACGGTGATTTTGCCCCAGCCGGCAGAAGCGCGAATGATGGAATCCACTTCGCCGGTAGCTTCGTTGTAGCGGAAGCGCGTGCCGAAGATGTGGTCCGGCGGAACGATACCCTCGAGCGCCGACTGGATGATCTCCTGAGGCGCGGCGGAGATTACGTTGAAGTGAAACTTGTAGCCTTCGGCAAGATTCTCAAGCGCGCGCGCAAACAGCGCAACGTCGTGCTTCAGGCGAATGCGTTTCCCGGTGTCCACGAGGTGCTCGCGGCGCACTCGCCGGAAATCCGGGTCGTGCAGAATCAGATAGCTGAGTTCCGCGCCCTGCTGGACGAGGTTCATCTCCGCAAGGCCCTTCACCTTGTCGTCGAAGCTGTGAAACCCGATGAGCTCGCTAAGAACGACTCCCGAGTCGTTGAAGCTGAGCGTCTGGTCGAAGTCGCTGGCCAGTAGAAATTGTTTGGTCATGTACTAGTACCTGCTACTGCCTTTCTTGGTGGGGCTGCCCTGGGAAGCATTCCACCCTCTCCTTTTACAACGATACCCTTGTTCACCCAGGGTCCCTCACGAATTATTTTAATGGATGCTATGCGTTAAAAGTGTGAACGTCTCATTATACCTCAATTAGATGCGACAGGGTGGTAAAGGGCACAAAGGAAAGGGGTTGACTGTTCCGATAGTGAACATAATGCCGCAAGTCCTGCGTCTGGAAAGGGATAGCCGTAGACGAACAAAAAGGGAAACTATCTTGGAGGTAAGGAATCCTCAGGCCCCAACCTTGGTCCCTCTCGCGGCAGACGGGACGGATTACAGCCCCAGGGCGTCCATTTTCGGCCTTTCGAAGTCCCCGTCCTCCCCCGGATACCGAAGGCGGTCATTGAACCGCCCCGTCTCCTTCGCCAACGCCCAAACCAGGCTCTCCCCTGCCGGCACGATCTGCGGCTGATCGCGAAAGACGGGGTCTTCAAACGCCAGGGACGCGTCAATCCATTGCCAGCCGGCCTTCTCGAAGGCCGTGAATACATCCGGCAGGACGTATGCGTTCAACGGATTAAAATGCAGCAGGATCGTGTGTCGAATATCGCGTTCGAGAACGTCCAGAGCAAGCTGCCGGTAGAACGCCGCACGATCCAGCAGATGAGCGATGAGGTAGTCGCGATACGGCGCCACGGGAGCGTTGGGCTGCTTCCCGAGGCGATCAACCAGGCGCTGGCTCACATACCAGTCGGAGGCATCAACGGTGACGTGGCCGACGCGGTATCCGCGCTCCTTGAGCAACGCGCGAAAACGATCGCGCTTCTCGGGGGTGTCTCCTTCCTTCAAGTACGGATAGCGGAACAGAGCTTTTCGATTGTGATAGGGAGCAATCACCTTTTCATTTTTCAGAAAATCCACTGCGAAGTCGGCGTAACTGGTCTGCTCACCATAGAATTTGTGCGAGTAAGAATGATTACAGATCAGGTGGCCCGCTTCGTCCCAGGCGGAAAGTAACTTCGCGCCGTCGGCTTCATCCACGCGCATCCCGCAAACAAAAAGCGCCGCCCGGATATCTTTCGCCGCGATCGCTTTCAGAATCCGCGTGTTGGCTTCCTGCCATTTCAAGACCGATCCGAGCTTGAGAGTAGGATCGTCCAGCGTGAGCGCAATTTGTGGGCGGGCGGCATCGTTGGGAGAACTTTTTGATGCGGCGCCTCCCGAAGAAAGCAATGCGTGAACGGCCGGCGGCACAATCTGCGAGCAGATTGCAGCCGACCCGGCCTTTGCAGCAGCGGAAAGAAATTTGCGTCGTTTCATGACGATACCCTCATCGGAAGGAATTCAACCAATCTCGGGCACGGGAGAAAAAGGAAGTCAACGAGATAGAGGATGACGCCGCGGAGCGCGGTTGCTCGACAGCATCATCCGTGACGAAGTACGGTTCGCCCGTACGGAGATGAATGTAGAGAGAACGCATTTCGTCGCGGTTGAGCGGCCGGGCCCCACGGCGGCCGAACACCGCGAGCTGGTTGCCCGATTCATCGACGGCACGGTCCCGGTCAATCCCTTTCGAAATAGCGAGCGCGGGACCGCGCGTGTGCGCCGCGGCAACGAGTTTGGGCGTCGGCCGCGGACTGAATCCGGAGAA
>Ga0209283_10002534_pt1 | contig 10199 bp, 6 predicted proteins | sample CZO8metaG_2_FD_188354 | JGI IMG/M metagenome (GOLD analysis project Ga0209283, IMG submission 188354) | Vadose zone soil microbial communities from the Eel River Critical Zone Observatory, Northern California, USA - CZOApr15con2H1.8 metaG... | ecosystem: Environmental > Terrestrial > Soil >...
TGCCGATTACGGAAAAGGTTTGCCGCTTTCTACCAAAAGGTTTGCCACATATGAGAAACTGTGCTATGCTTCAAGAAGCATTCCACTTCCCCATCGGTTTGAGAGAGGAGAAGACCATGGCAAGACCACTTGATGGTGTCGCGCTGCAGGCGTACTTTCGTCGATTCGGTTTTCCACGGGAAGCGCGAGAGCTGTTGGTCCATATCCGTTCTTCACCACCCAGCCGCACGCCAGGAGCACGGCGAGGCAACATGCCTGTCTGGTATCCATCCAAAAAGATGCAGTGCATCATCAAAGCAGAAAGCGCCAAAGTCGAATTTGCGTTTTTACTCCAGGCTGAGCATGATGACACTGTCCTGGAGATGTGGGACCAACCTCCTCCCATTCCACTTGAATACCCAGATAAGCGTGGCCGAGTGCAACGCCCCCTGCATACGGCGGACTACTTTCTCTTTGGCTACCAGGAATGCGGGTGGATCGAGTGCAAACCCTCACAAGAGTTAGTCAAGCAAGCTGAGCGTCGTCCCAATCGATACCTCCAGGATGCGCACGGCGTCTGGCGATGTCCTCCCGGCGAGGCATTTGCGGCAACATATGGCCTGACCTATCGGGTTTGGTCCTCAGACCAGATCAACTGGGCAGTTCAAGACAATACGTTGTTTCTAGAAGATTACTACCAGAACCTGGAGCGCCTCACGGTGCCGGAGGCCCAGCTTTTGGTACTCTCTCAACTCGTAGAGCAACGCCCTGGAATCACACTCTCTGATCTTCAGAAAGCGAGCGACCTTCCTGCCGATCTCATCAACATCGCCATTGCCAGGCACGACCTCTACGTGGACTTGGCGACCTACCGGCTCTCCGAGCCGTGGCGTGCCCCGGTGTTCCGCACTCGATCCCTGGCACGTGCCTACGTTCACCTGAGTGGAGAGGACAACAAGAGTGTTGCTCCCCTAGATGCCACAGAGCCTGTCTCTGGCATTACCCCAGAAGGCTGGGAGCTCCTCGAACAAGCCAGGGATGTAGACTCAGCAATGGCCATCTTTCGTAATCGAGTGATCAATCCGGATCTGTACCACGATGAGGAACAGGGGCAAGTGGAGGCATCCGCTGCGGCCATTCCTGCTCGCACCAAACGGTACTGGGGGCACCTGTATCGAGAAGCTGAGACTCGCTACGGAAGCGGCTTGATTGGTCTGCTTCCCAGAGTCACCAACTGTGGGCGAAAACGGGAGATCGATCCTGAGATGAGCAGTCTGATCCAGCACGTTCTGGAAAGCCATTACGATACGGTGACCAGGAGGCCTAAACGTGGAGCGTATGGAGAATATTTGAAAGTCACCGAAGAGCGTCACCTTACCCCAGTCAGCCAGCGGGCATTTTACCTGGAAATTCATCGACACAAAACAACCTACGACCAGACGTTGGTACGCGAGGGGACTCGCGCAGCCTATCCGTTCAAGGATTACGTCCGTGAAGAGGAAAAAACCGTGAGTCGGCATGGAAACTACGCGTGGGCCATGGCTCACCTTGATCATACCGAGTTGAATCTCTTTCTTTGCGACTCCAGGACCGGTCAGGTTCTAGGAAAGTGCTGGCTGACGCTCTTGATCCTCTCCCATCCCCGGCGCATTGCAGCCTTCTACCTCACCTTTGATCCGCCCAGTTACCGCTCCTGTCTTGCAGTTCTTCGCCTGTGCGTGAAGCGCTACGGGCGGCTGCCAACCGCGATTACCGTTGATGGTGGGTCAGAGTTTGCCAGCGTGTACTTTGAACAATTGCTGGCGCTCTACCGGATCCGCAAGCACCAACGCCCTGCCTCAGAGCCGCGATTTGGCTCGCCACAGGAGCGTTTATTCGGCACGATGGAAACGGAGTTTCTCTCCCATCTGCTGGGCAATACGCAGGCGACAAAGCTCCCTCGACTCCTGACCAAAGCAACTGATCCCGAGCTCCTGGCTGTCTGGACCTTGCCAACGCTGGCAGAACGAGTGCAGCAATGGGCAGACGAAGAATATGACACCATCCCCCATCCAGCGTTGGGCATGACGCCGCGAGAAGCCTACGAGTTGAGCATCCAGCGCAATGGAGCACGGACGAACAAAGCGATCCTCTACGACGATGCCTTTCTCAAAGCCACGTACCCTTCGACCAAGAAGGGGATGGCAAAGGTTGATCCGGGGGTGGGAGTGCGCATGAATTACCTGGACTATTGGTGCGAAGCGATGCGGGACTCAACCTTGGAAGAGACTCAGGTCAGGGTCCGCTACGACCCGTTTGATGTGAGCATCGGGTATGCTTACATTGATGGCAAGTGGCGAAAGTGTGAATGTCCCTACAATGAATTCGCAGGCTGCTCGGAACGAGAACTCCAACTGCTCACCGCAGAGCTACGCCAACGGAACCGTCTCCAGTATGGGCAAGAGCGTATCGAGGTGACACAGAAGCAACTTGCCACCTTTCGGCGGGAGAATACTGACGCCCAGACTATTCTCCGCCAGCAGCGCCATGATCGCGAAACCAGAGCGGCACTCCTCGTCCTGGAAGGGGGCAAAGCACCCAGGGAGCGACCTCAGATCCCTGGGTCTGTGGCGGAAAGTGACGAGCAGCAGAAGACGGCCTCACAAGAGCCACCAGTGCGTCCCAACCCCTACGACAATCTGCTGGTTCTCAAACGGATTCGCCTCTGAAAGAGAGAGATGAAAAGCCAAGAAACGAGGTCCGTGGAGCCGGAGCCATTTCCACCCGAGTTACTCCAACAGCCTCCCGGAGCACGGCAGGAGTATTTTGAACAGCATTGTCTCATTGAGCATGCGCGGTTACTCGAAGCGCTTGACGTGACGCTGCAAAGCATATGTCCCCCAGGCGAGGGTGCAAGCATGCGCCGACCAGGAACCATGGTCCTGGTCATTGGCCCAAGCCGGGTAGGCAAAACGACACTCATTCGGTTGCTTGAGGAGCGGCTCCTCAGCCACACAACGGCCCAGATGCAGTCCGATCCCAGCTTCATGCCGTTCGCCAGCGTTACAGCCGCCGGACCAGACTCCGGGCGCTTCGACTGGCAAGACTACTACCGAGCCGTCCTGCGCAGCCTCCACGATCCCTTTGTCGATGGAAAAACCGCACGCATTCCGGCCCGTGCCTTGCGGGAAGCCATGGAAACGGCTCTCATTGAGCGCCGCCCACTGGCGGTGATTGTCGATGAAGCTCATCATCTGGCGAAAGCAGCGAGTGGGCGGCGACTCCAGGATCAGCTGGATCATTTGAAACACTTTGAGAATGTGAGTGGCATCAGCCATATTCTGGTGGGCACCTACGAGATGCGACCGTTCCGGCGGGTCAATGCCCAGTTGGCATGCCGGGGTATTGATGTCCATTTCCCCAGATATGATGCGGCCAAAGAAGAAGATGCCCAGGTCTTTCGCAGTGTCTTGTGGGCTTTGCAACGACAATTACCGCTTGAGCAAGAACCAAGGCTGGTGGAGCAGTGGGAATTTCTCTATGCCAGGAGTATCGGATGCATCGGTCTGCTGAAAATGCACCTCAATCGCGCACTGCACCAGGCTTTGACGGAGAAAGCGAAGACCGTGACCCGAACCCACTTGCGGACAACCGCTCTGCCGGAAGGGCGAGTAGAACTGGCACTGCGCAACGCGCTGGAAAGTGAAGCCGACCTCGCTGAAGCTCCAGGAGCTGACGAGCGGCTCTTGACCCTGTTAGGACTGCGGGGAGCACAAGGAAAACCTGCGGCCTCGAAGGTGGTGGATGAAGCACAGGCTCCTTCTCGACGAAGCCTGGGAAGACCGGGGAAACGAGCGCCTGGTCGTGACCTGCTGACACCCGAAGCTGATGGAGGAGGAGTGAAGCCTCCCGAGGAGCAAGCAGCAGGATGAGCGCGATGCAATGCTCTGTTAGATCGGAAGCTCCCGTGTCTTGCTGGACGACAAGCCTCTCGAAGCAGATCGTCTCTCAGGCAAGAGACATCCCAGATCGCAGCAGGCTCTATGGCCTGGTGCCATGTGGATACGGGACCCTCTGGCAGGAAAGTTTGACCAGCTACCTCAACCGGTTAGGATGGAGACACCATATCTCCCCTCGAGCCCTTGCCGCTCAGGAAATTGCCCCCCACCTCAACAGTGACTATCAGCGCCACCAGTTGGGAGGATTTAGCCGGGGGGCGGCGACAGGAATCAATGGGAATGGTGATGTGGCTCTGGACTGGTCAATCGTCTTGGAGCGGCTCACCGGGCGAAGCGATTTGCATCGGCTTTCTGCCAGCTTTTGGATAGGCGACCTGACATCGAAGAGGCTCCTGCGGACAAAGCCAGCCTGGTGTGCTGCCTGTTACACGGCATGGAGTGAACAGCACCTTCTGCTCTATCAACCGCAGCTGTGGATGTTCCAGGCGGTCACGTTGTGTCCAACACATCAGACCCAGCTCGTCTCTCGGTGTCCTGCTTGCCAGAAATACCAGTCCGTGATCGCGCTGGGCACCGGTCCCGGTCATTGTACCCAGTGCGATACCTGGTTAGGCGCCGTTCCAGAGAGCGTTTCTGACCAGGAGACCATTCATTGGCAGAGGTGGGTGATCCGGTCGCTGGAAGAACTGCGCAGGGCATGCATGTCCTGCGAACCCCTCTCATGGAAGCCCTTTTTTGCCAATCTTGCAGCGGGAGTGAGGGAGAAAGGAGCACTCCCGAAACTGGCTGGTCTCACCGGGATGGATCTCGGTGTACTCTCTGACCTGACTGGTCATGCAGGCAGACGCTACACTCCAACGCTTGAGGCTATTCTCGACTTCTCTCACCTCTGTGCGATCACACCCCTGCAGATGATGAGAGATCCTCACGCCCTCTCGCAGGCCATCCAGGATGAACAGAGGTCATCACGTCTGCGGCAATGCCGCAGGACTCGCAGTGATGTCGATCGTGAGGGCTGTCTGCAACGGATCCAGGCAATCCTCAGTGGCCAGGAGGAACCCATTGGCGTCTGGCCACTCGCCAAGCAATTAGGTCATTATGGGAGCGTTCTCTGTCGCCATTTTCCTGAAGAAAGCAAGCAGCTGACACACCTTGCCAGCGAGTATCGGAACCAACGAAGGAAACAGCACGAACAGCAAGTAGGTGAAGAGGTGCGACAAGCAGTCAACGCCCTCCACATGCAAGGAGTGTATCCTTCCGTTCAAAAGGTGGCAGGCTTTCTCTCCAAGCCAGCCTTGATGCGCATGCCAGAAGCCAACAACGCCTTGCATATGGCCCGCAGGGAAAGAGGAATTGAACCGTACAAGCAGGGCAAGGGGTGAGTGTGGCAAACCTTTTGGTAGAAAGCGGCAAACCTTTTCCGTAATCGGCATTCAGCCATTAAAAAGGGGGCTCCACAAGCCAGAGAAGTGAGCGATCGGTGGCATCTGGTCAAGAATCTGGCCGGATGTGTCTCGGTCCTGCTTACCAAGAGTCTCACTCAGCTTCGTCGTGCAGAGCAGGCAGCGGCTAACTTCCCTGAAAAGATGCAACATGTACACGACTCCCAAAGTCATCCGAGGACGCGAGCCGAGCAACGCACGCAACAGGCCCGTCAAGCCGAGCGAAGCGCTCGTTATGAGCAGATCACGGCGCTCTTCAAACAAGGGATGAAGAGTGCTGAGATTGCAGCCCAGACAGGCATGACTGAGCGAACAGTTCGACGCTGGCTCAATCATGGAGACATCCCTTATTCTGCTCCTCGCAAACCTCGACCACGTCTCATTGATCCCTACAAAACCTACCTGCTTTCGCGTTGGCACCAGGGCTGTCACCATGGTTCACAACTCGAAAGCGAACTGAGAGCAAAAGGCTATCAAGGGTCTGGACGTGCACTCTATCGCTACCTGGAGACGTTAGAGCCATCTGACCCCTCTGCCCGCAAGCGCAGTTCCCCATCAGCGACGAGACAGACCGCTTCCTTTATCCTGGCCAACCCACTCTTGACCCTTTCAGCTCAACAAGCCACCTGGCTCTTTTTCCGCAGGCCAGAGGATTTGAAGGAAGAAGACCTGGAGCGTCTCCGACAATTGAGGCAGGCAAGTCCCCAAATTGAGACTGCCTATTGCCTCGTGGAGAAATTTCTGCAGATGGTGCGTGAACGCACGGGAGAACAGCTTGATGACTGGCTTGATGAAGTACAAGCCAGTCATCTTGAAGCATTTGAGTCCTTTGTGACGGGTGTGCGACAAGATAAAGAGGCGGTTTTCTTCGGGTTAACGCTTCCTTGGAGTAATGGTCCATTAGAAGGAAATGTGAATCGTCTCAAGCTGATTAAAAGAAGTATGTATGGTCGTGCGGAGTTCGATTTGCTCAAGCTTCGTGTGCTCTACCAGAGCAAAAAGAGTCGGGACAGAAAGAGCAAGAAGAACCATCAAGAACAACAGACGGGTCGTCTGAAGAAACCGAAGAGAATGAAAAGCGGCACAAACTCTTAGCATACCATACCTGGGATCAGCAAAGTTGCGTAAGAATCAAAAAGCGGCTCTTGCGCAGGTTCGCTGATCCAGAGAACTGATGAGATTGTCCAATCGTCAGATATGGCTCCTCAAGCAGGGTGGCATCCTCTCTGTCAAAGGATAGGTCACCAGAATCAGCGAGCTTGCGCAAGAGCCAGGATATGTGTCTCGTTGAAAGGGGAGCAAGAGGAGATGATCAAGGCTAGAAGCTGCTTCAAGCATATGCGCGGTCAATATATTGGTCAGTGATATGGCCAAGTATTACTTCGAGGTACAATAAGGAGTTGCATCCAGTCCCAGAGGGTTTTTGCTGGTTGGTATTGGCTGGTATTTGCGATAGGGCGTTGGGTAAATCCGGTCCAAGGCAAGTTAAACCGGTACACAAATAGGATCAGCACAATTACTCCTGCACTTGCGATGATGATCCCAGCAAGTTTCAGAACTCCTTTTGTTATCTGCTTCCAGCGAGCGTCTTGCACCATATGACTTCTCTTTTCGTAATACTTACTAATGGGTTAAACGTTTACTCCTTTTGTTCTTTGCCTCTCAGGCAGAAAAGGCTTAATGTGTCTGGATAACCTAAAGTACCTAAGTTTCGCCCAAACTAATGACAATGTGTGTGGGAGCCAGCAACTCCCCGCAAAGGATCAAGGGCCTAAGACCGAGATACGCGGAAAATGGAGTATGACAAGGATTCCTAGGGAAAAGGACCATTCATTTGACATAATGAGATGGTATCGCAGCTAATAGCCCATTAGGTGCGATACCTCGCCAAAGCCACACAAACATGCTACTCTAAGGATCAGTCAAAGTATACCATTTTTTGCACGTTAGGTGCGATAGAGAGAACGTGAATATGCTGACCCTGTCACACGCTTTCCAGATGTTCTTAGCACAACCCGCCTTTGCCGCCCGCACCCGCGAAAGTTATGCTGAGGATCTTGCTCCCTTGATGCGTGCGTTGGGTGAAGCACCCCTTTTGGCATTGACCTCGCACGTTGCCACCGATTTTCTGGCAGCGCAGGAACACCTGGCAGCCAGTACCTACAATCGGCGCTTCGCCGCGTTACGCAGCTTTGTCCGTTGGCTCCAGGATCAATCCTTCATAGAGAGCGATCCGCTCGAAGGATTGCGCCGCCGACCACTTCGTCCTCTGCCATCGCGCGCGTTGAATGCGGAACACGTCGAGGCGAGGCTCAGAACCATCCAGGACACTCGTGATCGCGCGCTCTTCTGGCTCATCTATGAAGGAGGGCTGCGGGTGAATGAGGCGCTTTCTCTCAATATCGAGGATATCGACTGGACGGAGCGGAGCATTCGTATTCATGGCAAGGGCAGTCGTTTGTGAGAGATGTTCTTTTCTCGTGATGTCAGCAAATTATTGGCGAAGTATCTCAAGACCCGTCGCGATCCGACCTGTGGACCCCTCTTCGTCACCCATCGGAAAGCGCGCGCCCCCGGCTACGCCGATCTCTCGGCTGATGGCTATGCACGCCTCTCATACCGACAGGCTGATACCCTCTGGAAGCAGTATACGCCCAACTGGGATCTTCACCAGCTTCGGCATACGGCGATCAGTATCCGTGCTGCCAATAGTTATACCGAAGTCGATCTCAAGCGGTTTAGTGGACATCAGTCACTCCGCAGTCTAGAGCGCTATATTGCTGACAATCGCGAAGCGGCGAAACGCAAAGCGCGTGAGTGGGAACGTCGATACCGTTCGCGTTAACGGAAGGAAAGAAATACCACCATGCCAACCGAGCCTGAGACGGCCTATCCACGCTTCAAGTCCACTGTGACCGACCGGGAACTGCGGGAAGTCTATACGCCAACGCCCGATGAATGCGACTTGGCGCGGCAGAACACGACGGGCGGCGTCGCCCAAGTGGCTTTCCTGATCTTGCTCAAGACGTTTCAGCGTCTGGGCTACGCAGTTTCCTTGACGGCAGTTCCCGTGCGGGTGGTCGATCACATCGCCAACCAGATAGGATTGACGGTGACTACTGCTGATCTCCTCGGATACGATGCCTATGGGACCCGCCGCCGCCATCTGCGGGTCATCCGCACCCATCTGGGTATAGGTGCCTATGGACCAGACGCACAAGCGGCGATGGAACAGGCCATGGCCGAAGCAGCGCTCGGCAAGGATGATCTCACGGATCTGATCAATATCGCGCTCGAAGAAATGGTCCGCCTGCACTGGGAACTGCCTGCCTTTTCAGCGTTCTCCCGCGCTGCGACCAAGGTTCGCAGTCGAGTCAATAACGGGCTTCACGCGCATATTGGTGTTTCGCTGACAGACGAGCACCTGTGCCAGATCGACCAGTTGTTTACCACAGACCCGCAAACCCACGAGTCACCCTGGAATCGGCTCAGGGAAGATCCTGGTAAACCCAACCTGAAACACTTGAAGGAGTTACTGGACCACATTACCTGGCTCTCCTCCCTCCAGATTGCCACGCAGGCGCTGACAATGATTCCGGATGTCAAGATCAAACGCTTCGCCGCCGAGGCCCAGACCCTGGACGCCGCACGCATGCAGGACATGCGTGGTAAATGCCCTACGAAGTGAGCAGGTCTGGCCCTCAAACGTGAGAAATTGCCCTCAATCTTGAGCACTGGGACAAAATTTCCTGGAAAAAGCGCCCTCCATCAGGTATACTTTCTCCCAAACGTGTAAATTGCGTCCCTCATTGAGGGATTGACGAACCGTTGGCATGCGGAAGACGGACGCAAATGTCAGGCGGAGTTGCTCATGGTCGCACCAGCAGTCGAAGGCATTGATCTGTTCAAAATAGCGGGCCGCTCCATTTCAGGATGGATTCCGAGCCTCAAAACGGGCACCACTGTCAGGCAGCCGTTCTGTAGCCAGCTCGAAGAACGTCTCCTTCTGTGGCTTGAATATCATCCGCTGGTCGCGAGCTATGCGCGTGGCGACATTGGCCCGCAGTTTGCCACAACCTATCGACTGCCGATCCCAAAACACGCGCCATTCGCCATCGGCTACACGTTTGAGGGCAAACCCCATCATTATCTGCCCGATGCCGTGGGAACGTTGACAAACGGAAAACCGTTCATCGCCGAGGCGGGCATGGAGGATGACAAACGGGGAGATCGCAACCTCGCCAAAGCGGAAGCGGCACGAAGGCTCGCACGCCTCCAACAAGGCACCTTCTGGATTGGCACCGAGCGCACACTTACCAAACGTCGCCACTACAACCTGGTCTTCTTGCATGCCAGACGCAAGACGTTTCCCGCCTTTGGCGACATTGCCGAGGCCGTAGCCTCGGTCTGGCCTTGGGGAGAAATGGCCGAGGTGGCCGAGGTGGCGAGCAGACTTTCACACCAGTTTCCAGTCGATCTGGTGGAAGCGACGATCTGGAAGGTGGTGGGAGATAGCGCGGCGCAGGGACATCTGCTGGTCGACCTGGAGCAGTTCACGCTTTCTCGCGCGCTTCCCCTGGCCTTGCTCCCACCTGATGCTCCAGCACTTCAGCCCTCACCACTCCCAGACACGCTCGAACCTCTACCGGTACAAGAGGTAGCAACCAACTCACACGCGCCGCTCGCCCTCATTCCGGGTCCGACGTTTGATGCCTCTACGCTTCTAGAGCCACAACGAGAGCAATTCCATCGCAATCTACGGGCCGTTTCGCAAGTGCTGGCCGGGGCCACCCAAACCAGCGTAGCCGAAAAGGAGGGCATCCCCCGTTCGACGCTTTCG
>Ga0209283_10002535_pt1 | contig 10198 bp, 10 predicted proteins | sample CZO8metaG_2_FD_188354 | JGI IMG/M metagenome (GOLD analysis project Ga0209283, IMG submission 188354) | Vadose zone soil microbial communities from the Eel River Critical Zone Observatory, Northern California, USA - CZOApr15con2H1.8 metaG... | ecosystem: Environmental > Terrestrial > Soil >...
ACAGGTACGCCGCGAACGCGAACAGCACCAGGAAGGTGCCGTTCTCGAGCTTGGTCCGATCGATACGCGCCACGGCCTGCACTGTAGGCAGTCCGCCCGGGAAAAGCTCGGCACCGGGAGGGCTGCGGGCGCCGAGTGCATCGAACTGCTCAATCGCTGACGCCAGTCACCGCCGATAGGGCGGCGCTGTGCATTTCACAGCGCGGACGTTGCGAAGCGTTCAGGGACGGTGCACGGGCGGGAGCTGGACCACCTCGAAGGCGCTGAACGGCACCGTCTTCAGCTTGATCGAGGTCGTGGTCGTCCCAGCGCGAATCGGTCGCCCCCGAGATGGCCACGAAGCCGTCGCCGGCCTCGTCGACGAGGAACATGCCGTACCGCTGCAGCGCGGTGAGGATGACGCGGGAGGAGCCGGTGAAGCGCGAGAGGTCGAAGCTCGCCTTGAGGCGCACGCGGGCGCCCATCGGCGGCGCGTCCGGATCGTCGCTGTTGCCGTAGTGCGTGGCGGGATGGACCCAGGCGCGCGCGGCGCGGGCCGCGGTGAAGGTGAGCGCGTGCCGGATCTCCTTCTGCTCGACCACCTCGTCGTACCGGACGAGCCCGGGCAGGATGGGCAGGCCCGAGGCGGTGGCGCTGGTCCAGCCGTCCTTGCGCAGGGCGCCCGTCCGCAGGTCGAACACCGCCCCGCTGCCCGCGTCGTAGCCGCTGCCGTTCCAGTGCGTGTCGTACGTCTCGTAGAGGAGGCACGCGTCGCGGTCCGGGCCGAGGAGACGTCGAGGTTCCAGTCGTTGTCCGCCGGGAACATCGGGCAGCCGGCGAGCGCCGGCCCGGCCGGAGAACGAGAGGGCGCACCGGCGTCGGGAACGCCGGCGTCCGCCCCGGGCGACGGAGCAGGCGGTCCCCCGACCGGTGGCGTCCCGGCCGACGGGGTCGTCCATTCCGCTGCCGCAGCAGGCCGCGACCGCGAGTAGGAAGGCCAAAAAAATGTGTCGCATCTGGAACTTGGACGCGCCGGCTCATCGGGCGATTCTCGGAAGCGCTTGGCCGCCCGCAGGGTGAAATGCTGTTGCCTATTCGCGGCTAGAGGGAGCGGACGAAGTGAGCCGTGGCGGCGAGCACCTCGGATTCGCGGTCCTTGTGTGGGGAGTGGCCCACCCCGGGGAGGATCAGAGTCTTGGCGGGGCCGGGGAGGCCGCGCTGGATGGCTTCGACCTGCGCCAGCGTGCCGTATTCGTCGGCGGCCCCTTGCACGAGCAGGGCGGGGGCGCGGATCGACGGGAGGCAGCCGGTCAGGTTCCACCCGCGAAAGCCGGGGTGCAGCCACGGCCCGTTCCATCCCCAGAACGCCGCGTCGACGTGCTCGTGCCAGCGGGACAGCCGTGCGCGCAGGTCGCCGCGCTCGTACGCGTCGCGCGCCTTGGCGATGCTCGTGAGCGACAGCTCCTCGGCGAAGACGTGCGGCGCCTGCAGCACCAGCCCGCGCACCGGGTGCGCGGCGGCGTGCAGGATCGCGATCGATGCGCCGTCGCTGTGGCCGAAGAGCACCGCCTCGGAGATGCCGGCGGCGCGCAGCACCTCGGGGAAGAGCAGCGCCTCGTCGTGCATGTAGCGGACCGGACGGGGAAGCGGCGCCGTGGGCGAGGACCGGCCGTAGTTGGGCCGGCTATAGGCGAACACCGGAAGCCCCGCTGCCTTGGACAGCTTGCGGGGGAAGTCGCGCCACAGGCCGACGCAGCCCAGCCCTTCGTGCAGCAGCACCAGCGCCCGCGGACCCCGCTCGCCGTGCCAGGCGCACTCCAGCCGGTGCGGTCCGACGTGCAGGAACTCCGTCACGCCCGCAGCATAGACGCACGAAGCGCGAAGGCCCGCGAGATCGCTCCGCGGGCCCCCGAAGCGGGATCAACGTCTACGCTTGCGCGCGCGTCACGCCGGGCTGTTCCGGGGTCCCGGCGGCGGTGATTGGTTCCCAGATGCTCCTCTTGTTCGTCTCGGGCATGAGGAACAGCGAGAGCACGAAACAGACCGCCGGCAGCGCTATGGGGTAGATCAGCGCCGCGCCCACGCTTCCCGTGGACAGGTATGCCGAGGTCGTGATGATGGGCACCAGGCCGCCGCCCCAGCCGTTGCCGATGTGATACGGCACCGACACCGAGGTGTAGCGGATGCGTCCGGGGAAGAACTCCGCGAGGAACGCCGCGATGGGGCCGTAGGTCATGCCCACGTAGTTGACCAGGATCGCGACGATGAGGATGCACATCGGGTAGTTGACGGCCTTGGGCTCCGCGTACCGGCCCAGGATGGAGTAGAGCGGGTAGTAGGTGAGCGAAGCCAAGGCCATGCCGGAGAGGATGATCGGCTTCCGGCCGATCTTGTCGGAGAGCCAGCCCCAGAAGATGAGCGTCGGGGTGGCGATCAGAAGCGCGGCGCCGACGATGTAGCTCGAGGTCAGCACGTCGAGCTTCTTGACCGTCTGCAGGAAGTAGAGCGCCCAGAACTGGCCGCTGTACCAGACGCATCCCTGCCCGAGCACGACGATGCTGGCGATCCCGACGAACTTGATGTTGCTGCTGAGGAAAGCCTCGCGCCAGGGATTGGTCGCGGTGCGCCCCTTCGCCTTGATCTCCTGGAAGATGGGCGTCTCCTGCAGCGAGAGCCGGATGTAGATGGCGATCATGACCAGCAGCAGCGAGATGATGAACGGGAGCCGCCAGCCCCAGTCGTTGAACTTGTCGACGCCCAGATACGTCCGGGTGCCGATGATCACGCCCAGCGAGAGCACGATGCCGAGCGTAGGCGACGTCTGCAGCCACCCGGTGTAGTAGCCGCGCTTCTCGTCCGAGATGTGCTCGGCGACGTACGTGATGGCGCCGCCGTACTCTCCGCCGAGGCACAGGCCTTGGATCAAGCGCAGGGCGAAGAGGAGGATCGCCGCCAGGAGTCCGATGCTGGCGTAGGTGGGGATCACGCCGATGAGGGCGGTGGAAAGGCCCATGCCGCTCAGCGTGACCAGGAACGTGTACTTGCGGCCCACCTTGTCGCCGAGCCAGCCGAACACGAACGCACCGAGCGGGCGGATGAGGAAACCGATGGAGAAGAGCGCCACCGTGCTGAGGAAGGCCGCCACCGGGTGGCTCTTCTCGAAGAACTTGACCGAGAGGATCGCGGCCAGGCTTCCGAAGATGTAGAAGTCGTACCACTCGATGATGTTTCCCACCGCGGCGGCGATCACGACGCGGCGGAGTTCCTTCGCAGGGAGATTGGGTGCCGGCATCAGCCGTCCTCCATTCCTATCGGCGCGCGCCCGAGACGGCGCCTGTCAGTGATTTAGTGTTTGCCGCGGCTGGAAAAAGCGATCACGCGGCGCGACAGTACGGGCCGCGACGAATGTCTGTCAAGCCGGGCCGGACTTTTACGGCGAACACGCGTTTGCAAGCGGGGCTCCGGGGATTGATTTTTGCAAATGTCCGTGGCTAGGTGCCGCCGCCATGACCCCCACCACTCGGATCCTGACCGCAGCCGCGCTGTCGCTCGGCGCGGCGACCCTCCGCATTGGCGCGGCCCAGGCCGCGCAGAACACCATCAAGATCGGCGCGACGCTGCCGCTGACCGGCGCCGAAGCCCGCATCGGCGGCTTCTACAAGGAAGGATACGAGTACGCGTTCGAGCAGCAGAACAAGGAGGGCGGCGTCAAAGTCGGCGACAAGACGATGAAGGTCGAGCTGCAGCTGCTCGACGACACCAGCACCCAGTCGACGGCACAGAGCCTCGCCGACCGGCTGATCAACAGCGACAAGGTGAACTTCCTGCTCGGCACCTACGCGACCAACCTGGTCGAGGCGCAGAGCGCCATCGTCGAGCAGAACCAGATGCTCTACGTGAACGGAGGCGGCGCGGCGAGCGCGATCTACAAGCGCGGGTACAAGTGGGTCTTCGGGCTCCTCGCGCCCGTCGAGCTCCTCGCCGACTCGATGATGAAGTGGATCGACGAGCAGCAGAAGGCCGGCAAGCTGCCCAAGCCGGCGAAGATCGCGCTCCTCTGGGAGAACACCTCGCACGGGAAAGACTTCCGCAAGGGCGTGAGCGAGTTCGCCAAGAAGAGCGGCGGCGGCTACGAGGTGGTCGTCGACGAGTCGTTCGAGCTGAACGGCAAGGACTTCAGCGCGCTGCTCGGGAAGGTCAAGGCGGCCAACGTCGACCTCTTCCTCTCCGATTCACACCTGCCCGACTACATCACCATGCAGCGGCAGTACGTGACCTCGGGCATGTGTCATAAGATCTTGAGCTACGGCGCGCGCGGCAGCGAGAAGCAGGCCGCCGAGGCGCTCGGGAGGAAGAACGTCGAGTACATCCTCAGCGCGGTGTGGTGGAGCCCGCTGCTGGGCCAGAAGAACGAGATCGCCAAGGAGTTCGTGGCCGGGTTCAAGGCCAAGCACGGCCGGGAGCCGGAATGGTACCAGGCGATGGGATTCGAGACGGCCCGCGCGCTGTTCACCGCCATCGAGCAGGCGGGGACGCTCGACAAGGCCAAAGTGCGGGAGAAGCTGGTGGTCATGAAGCTTCCCTCCCTGCTCCCCGGCGGCGAGCTGACCTTCCCCGCCGAGTTCGGCCAGCAGTCGCACGCGCCGTTCGTGGTGCAGCAGAACCAGCCGGACGGCAGCGCACCGATCATCGCTCCGGCGGACGCCGCGACCGGAAAGGGCGTGGCGCCGAACCCGAACTGCGGGAAGTAGGTGCAGCGTTTCACCGAGCTCGTCGTCGCCGCGGTGCTGCTGGCGGGCCTTTACGCCACCATGGCGTACGGGCTCGGGCTCATCTACGGCGTGCTGCGCGTGGTGAACTTGAACCACGGCGGCATCATCATGGCGGGCGCGTACGTGGGGTGGCTCCTGCACGAGAAGTTCGGGATCGATCCCTACCTGTCCATCCCCGCGGTGGTGGCGGTGTCGTTCGTGCTCGGCATCGCCATCTACCGCGGCTTGGTGCGCCATCTGCCGCGCGGGCCGGCCGGCGCCGTGCAGTCCCTGCTGCTCCTGTTCGGCGTGTGGCTCGTTCTGCGCAACGCGGCCTACCTGCTCTTCACCGGCAACGACCAGACCATCCGCACCGAGTATTCGACGCGCTCGGTGGCGGCGTTCGGGCTCGCGCTGTCGGTCAACCGGGTGGCGGTGTTCGGCATCGCGGTGCTGACGCTGGTCGTGCTCCACCTGTTCCTCACCCGCACCTTCACCGGCAAGGCGATCCGGGCGGTGGCGCAGAACGCGGACAGCTGCACGCTGGTGGGCGTCGACGTCGAGCGCATCTACTCGCTCACCTTCGGGATCGGCACCGCGCTGGCGGGGCTCGCGGGCCTCCTCGGCGCATCGCTGTTCTCCTTCAACCCGTCGTACGGCTCGGGCGACTTGCTCAAGTCGTTCGTGATCGTGGTGCTCGGCGGGCTGGGCAGCGTGATGGGCACCGCGGCCGCGGCGCTCATCCTGGCGCTGGTGGAAGTGTTCGCCATCCTGGCGCTGCCCTCGTACCTCACCGGCGCGGTGGGGTTCGTCCTCCTGGTCTTGGTGCTGGTGCTCAGGCCCGGCGGCCTCTTCGGCCATCGCGTGCTCGGATGAAGCTTTTGCCGCACTGGGTGTCGCGTCCCGCGCTGGCGGCGCTGGTCGCCGCCCTGGCGATCGGCGCGGTGCTGCCCAAGGTCCTCGGCTGGTCGGTGTACTCGCAGAACCAGGTCACCGAGACGCTCCTCTTCGTCGCCGCGGCGCTGGCCTGGAACTGGATGGGCGGGTACCTGGGGCAGGTGAGCTTCGGCCACTCGGCCATGTTCGGGCTGGGCGGGTTCATCTCCGCGCGGCTGCTGCTCGCGCTGCACCTCCCGTTCTGGATCGCCTGGATCGTGGGCGGCCTGGTCGCGGCGGGCTACGCGCTCGTCTGGGGCCATCCCACGCTGCGGCTCCGCGGGCCGTACTTCTCCATCGCCACCATCGGCGTCGGCGAGGCGACCCGGCTGGTCATGACCTACTGGGAGGACCTGACCGGCGGGTCCTCCGGGCTGTCGCTGCCGATCACCCCCGGCCTCAAGAGCGAGCTGTACTGGTGGGCCCTGGCGCTGATGGGCGCCGTGATCGCCGGCTCGTACGCCCTGCGCAAGTCCACCTTGGGCCTGGGCCTGCTCGCCATCAAGAGCGACGTGGACGCGGCCGCCGACGTGGGCATCTCGCCCACGCTGATGCAGGACATCGTCCTCTTGCTCTCCGGCTTCACCGTCGGCGTCTGCGGCGCGTTCTACGCCAGCTACCAGAACTTCATCGAGCCCGGCGACATGTTCGGATTCGACCGCAGCATCTCCTTCGTGCTCATGGCCGTGATCGGAGGCGTGGGGACCATCATCGGACCCGCGTTCGGCGCCGTGGTGTTCGTCATGCTGCGGCAGTACCTGATCGGGTCCTATCCGCAGCTGTACCTCGGGATCTACGGCGTGCTGCTGATCGTGGTCATCCTCTTCGAGCCGCTGGGCATGATGGGCCTCTTCTTCCGCATCGCGCGCCGTTTCGGGCTCCTGCGGCCCGAGGTCGAGGCGACGCTGGAGGCGAAGGCGGCGGTCGGCGGAGCAGCGGCGGACCCCGGCGCCCGGGAAGGCGGCGCACCGTGACCGTCATCCTGCGCGCCGAGGGCGTCTCGAAGCGGTTCGGCGGCCTCAAGGCCGTGGACTCGGTCGACCTGGAGCTGAACGACGGCGAGATCCTCGGCGTCATCGGTCCCAACGGCGCGGGGAAGACGACCCTGTTCAGCATGATCGCGGGGTCCATTCCGCCCACCTCCGGCCGGGTGCTTCTCGAGGGAAAGGTGATCAGCGGCGGGTCGCCCCGGCGCGCCGTGCGAGCGGGAGTGGTGCGGACGCACCAGATCGTGCGGCCGTTCCAGAACCTGACCGTGCTGGAGAACGTGATGGTGGGGGCCATCTACGGCAAGGCGCGGCCCCTCGGCGCGCGCGAGCGCGCCCTCGAGGTGCTGGACTTCTGCTCCCTGCGGGATCGCGCCCCGCAGCTGCCCGGCGGGCTCACGCTGGCGGGGCGCAAGCGGCTGGAGCTGGCGCGGGCGCTCGCCACGGAGCCGCGCGTCCTGCTGCTCGACGAGGTGATCGCGGGCGTGAACCCGGTCGAGGCGCTGCAGATGACGGACCTCATCCGGTCGGTGCGGGAGAAGCGGCGCCTGTCGATCATCCTCATCGAGCACGTGATGCCGGCCGTGATGCGCCTGTCGGACCGGGTGATCGTGCTCGACGCGGGGAAGAAGATCGCCGAGGGCAAGCCGCAGCAGGTGGTGAAGGACCCGCGCGTCATCGCGGCCTACCTCGGCGAGTCGGCCGCGGCGGCGGCGCCTGCCCCGGTCTCCGGGACCCTCCCCACTCCCGTTTCGGGGTCGGGCCCGGCCTCGCATCCGACGCCGCCCTCGAACCCGACGCCGACCTCGACCTCGCCGTCCAAGAAGGGACCGGGAGAGCGTCCATGAGCGCCGCCATGCTCGAGGTGCGCGACCTCTCCCTCGCCTACGGCGACGTGCAGGTGCTGTTCGGGGTCTCGCTGCGCGTGGACGAGGGCGAGATCGTCACCTTGCTGGGCTCGAACGGCGCCGGCAAGACCACCACGCTGCGCGCCATCTCCGGGCTGCGGCCGCCGCGCGGCGGAGAGGTGCGCTTCCGCGGCGAGTCGCTGCTCGCCGTTTCCGCCAGCAGGCGCGCGGAGATGGGCATCGCGCTGGTCCCCGAGGGACGCGAGCTGTGGCCCCTGCTCACCGTGCGCGAGAACCTGGAGCTGGGGGCGTACACCAAGGCGGCGCGGGCGCGCTGCGGGGCAAATCTCGAGAAGGTGTTCGCGCTCTTCCCCCGCCTGCGCGAGCGGCACGCGCAGATGGCGGGCAGCCTCTCGGGCGGGGAGCAGCAGATGTGCGCCATCGGCCGCGCGCTGATGAGCGAGCCGCGCTTGCTCATGCTCGACGAGCCCAGCCTGGGCCTCGCGCCCATCCTGGTCGATCAGGTCTTCGACATCGTCCGCACGTTGCACCAGCAAGGAATCACCATCCTGCTGGTCGAGCAGAACCTCCAGAAAGCCCTCGAGGTCGCCCGCCGCGGCTACGTCATCGAAACCGGCACCGTGAAGCTCTCCGGCACCTCCGCCGACCTCCTCGCCGACCCCGCCATCCGCTCCGCCTATTTGGGCCTCTAGGAAGACGAAAAGCGGAACGCGGAGGCGCTGAGGCGCGGAGGTATCTTTTTGAAAAACGAATCTCCGCGTCTCCGCGCCTCCGCGTTCGTCTTTTGGGCTCTATTTGACGGCGCCGGTGGTCATGCCGGAGATGAACCAGTCGAGGGAGAGGGCGTAGACGATGACCACGGGGATGGAGCCGATGATGGCGGAGGCCATGAGGGGGCCCCAGAAGTCCATCTCCACGCTGATGCCGGCCGGGAGGGTGCGGTTGACGGTCGAGCTGATGAAGGTCAGCGCGTAGACGTACTCCTGGAACGAAAGCGTGAACGCGAAGATCGCCGCCGTCAGGATCCCGGGCAGCACGACCGGGATGAGCCTGCACACTTGTCCTGACCGTGAACTTGTGCTCGATCTCCATCGGGTCATGATTTCCCAGGCCGCCATCCGTTCCTTGCGGGAAGCCGTCGGCGAGCGGAACTGCATCACCGAGCCCGAGCAGCTGCGCACCTACGAGTGCGACGGCCTGACCAGCTTCCGGCTCACGCCGGCGGTGGTGGTCCTCCCGTCGACGACCGCGGAGGTCGTCGAGGTGGTGAAGATCGCGCACGCACACGGCCTCCCGCTGGTGCCGCGTGGGTCCGGGACCGGCCTGTCCGGCGGCGCGCTGCCCGTCCCCGGGTGCGTCCTGGTCGGCCTGGCCCGGATGAAGCGCATCCTCGAGATCGACCTTCCCAACGGGTGGATGCGGGTCGAGCCGGGCGTCATCAACCTGGAAGTGAGCCGCCGGCTCTCGCCGGACGGCTACTACTACGCGCCCGATCCCTCCTCGCAGAGCGTCTGCAGCATCGGCGGGAACGTGGCGGAGAATTCGGGCGGCGCGCACTGCCTCAAGTACGGCTTCACCGTGAACCACGTGCTCGGCGCGCGCGTGGTGCTTGCGGACGGCTCGGTGCTGGACCTGGGCGGACCGGTGCTCGACACGCCCGGCTACGACCTGACCGGCGCGCTGGTGGGCAGCGAGGGCACGCTGGGCATCGTGACCGAGGTGGTGCTGCGCGTCCTGCGCAAGCCCGAGGCCACGCGGACCTTCTTCGCCACCTTCCCCTCCACCGACGAGGCCGGCCACGCGGTGTCGCGCATCATCGCCGCGGGCATCGTGCCCGCCGCCATCGAGATGATGGACCGGCTGGCGATCGTCGCGATCAAGGCGGCCACCGGGGTGGACTGGCCCGACGTCGGCGCGGCGCTCCTCATGGACGTGGACGGCCCGCTCGCCGAGGTCGAGCACACCGCGGAGGAGGCGGTGCGCATCGCGCGGGAGGCGGGCGCGCTGCTCGTGCGCCTACCCAAGGACGAAGCCGAGCGGCAGACGATGTGGAAGGGCCGCAAGAGCGCCTTCGCGGCGGTGGGCCGCATCTCGCCCAACTACATGGTGCAGGACGGGGTCATCCCGCGCTCGGTCATCGCCCAGGTGCTGCGCGAGATCGAGGAGCTGGGGGCGCGCGCCGGGCTCCGCATCGCCAACGTGTTCCACGCCGGCGACGGCAACCTCCACCCGCTGGTGCTCTACGACGCCCGCATCCCTGGGCAGGAGGAGCTGGCGGAGAAGGTCGGGGGAGAGATCCTGCGCGCCTGCATCCGCGCGGGCGGCTCGATCACCGGAGAGCACGGCGTCGGCGCCGACAAGGCGCCCTACATGGGCGAGCTGTTCTCGGACGACGATCTCGCCACCATGGCGCTCTTGCGCTGCTCGTTCGACCCCGAGGGCCGCATGAACCCGGGGAAGGTCTTTCCCACTCCGCGCCTGTGCGGCGACAGGCCGGGGAAGTACGCGCCGCATCCGCTGGAGGAGAGCGGCGAGGCGGGGCGCGGATGACCACCCCGTTCGAGGCAGCCGAGGCGCACGAGCCGCGCAGCCTGGCCGAGGCGGCGCGGGCGATGGAGCAGCTCGCTCGCGAGGGGAAGCGCGTCGCGTTCCTCGGCGGCGGGACCGAGCTCGAGCT
>Ga0209283_10002538_pt1 | contig 10194 bp, 7 predicted proteins | sample CZO8metaG_2_FD_188354 | JGI IMG/M metagenome (GOLD analysis project Ga0209283, IMG submission 188354) | Vadose zone soil microbial communities from the Eel River Critical Zone Observatory, Northern California, USA - CZOApr15con2H1.8 metaG... | ecosystem: Environmental > Terrestrial > Soil >...
GCATAATCGAGGATCCGGTGGCGTAGGCGTCGTCGATCTCGGCCCAGCCGAACTCATGCGAGGACCACAGCACGATCTCCTCGCCCAGCCGGGACAGGTGCACGCCGAGCAGCGCCGCCGCGAAGCAGAACTCGGCGGCGAAGTCACGGTCGCTGACCGCGTCCATCGAGTTGGCCGCCGCGGAGTCGAAGCCGAGTTCCGCGGCGACGGTCTCGGGGTCGAGCGGCAGCGACGAGCCGGCCAGCGCGCCGGCCCCGAGCGGGCTGACGGCGGCCCGCCTGTCCCAGTCCCGCAGCCTGCCGACGTCCCGGCAGAATGCCTGGACATGCGCCAGCAGCTGGTGGGCGAACAGCACCGGCTGGGCGTGCTGCAGGTGCGTCATCCCCGGGACCGGAGTGCCGGACTGCCGCTCCGCCTGGCCGATCAGCGCGGTCTCAAGCTCGGCCAGCCGCGAGGTGATCAGCCGGGCGTGGTCGCGCAGGTACAGCCGCAGGTCGGTGGCGATCTGGTCGTTACGGCTCCGGCCTGCCCGCAGTTTGCCGCCGAGCGCGCCGACGCGCTCGAGCAGCCCGCGCTCCAGGGCAGTGTGCACGTCCTCATCGCCGGCGGTCGGGCGGAAGCTGCCGGCCCGGCACGCCTGCCCGAGGTCATCAAGCGCGGCGAGCAGGCGGGTGATCTCCATGTCGGTGAGCAGCCCGGCCTTGTGCAGCACGCGCGCGTGCGCGCTGGACGCCAGCAGGTCGTACGGGGCCAGCCGCCAGTCGAACTGGACGCTCACGGACAGCCGGGTGAGCGCCTCGGCCGGGCCCGACTCGAACCGCCCGCCCCAGAGCCTGATTGAAGCACCGGGCCTGATCGCAGAACCGGCTTCGTTGTCGGCCACGGCGCTCCCTCCACGTGCGTGGTCATGGCTGATCGGCAGTGCCGGGAGCATACCTGGCCTAGCTGGCCGCCCTGCGGTCCGCGCCGGCGGCCCTGCGGTCCCGGCCGGCCGCGATCTTGCTGGGCAGGCCCCAGAGCTCGACGAAGCCCCTGGCCAGGTCCTGGTCGAAGACGTCACCGGTGTCATAGGTGGCCAGCCCGTAGTCGTACAGCCCGGCCGGGCTGCGGCGGCCGGTGACCACTGCCCTGCCGCCGTGCAGGCGGAGCCGGACGTCGCCGGTGACATGCCGGGACGCCTCGTCCATGAAGGCCTCAAGCGCGCGGCGCAGCGGGGAGAACCACAGCCCGTCGTAGACGAGCTCGGTCCAGCGCTGCCCGGCCTGCCGCTTGAACCGCGCGAGGTCGCGCTCCAGGCAGACGTTCTCAAGTTCAGCGTGCGCGGTGATCAGCGCGATGGCGCCCGGCGCCTCGTAGATCTCCCTGCTCTTGATCCCGACGAGCCGGTCCTCGACCAGGTCGATCCGGCCGACGCCGTGCGCGCCCGCGCGCTCGTTCAGCTCGGTGATGATCTGCAGCGGGCTGAGCTTGCGCTCGTCGATCGCCACCGGGGTGCCGTCGGCGAAGCTCACCACGACCTCATCGGGCTCGCGCGGCAGGGCCGGGTCGCTGCTGTAGCCGTAGACGTCGTCGTGCGGTGCCTCCCAGATATCCTCCAGGTGGCCGGTCTCGCAGCTGCGCCCCCACAGGTTCTGGTCGATGGAGTAAGGCGAGCGGGACGTGACGCTGATCGGCAGCCCCTTCTCGGCGGCGAACGCGATCGCCTTGTCCCTGGTCATGCCCGAGTCCCGGACAGGCGCGATGACGGTCACCTCGGGCGCCAGGCAGCCCAGGCCGACCTCGAACCGGACCTGGTCGTTGCCCTTGCCGGTGCAGCCGTGCGCGACCATGCTCGCCCCGCGCTCCCTGGCCACCGTGGCCAGGTGCGAGGCGATGAGCGGCCTGGACAGTGCGGAGACGAGCGGGTACCGGTCCATGTACAGCGCGTTCGCGCGCAGCGCCGGCATGCAGAAGTCGCTGGCGAACTCTTCCCTGGCGTCGGCAACGAGCGACTCGGCGGCACCGCAGGCCAGCGCCCGCTGCCGGATCGTCTCAAGATCCTCGCCGCCCTGGCCGACATCGATGGCCAGGGCGATGACCTCGGCGCCGGTCCGCTCGGCGATCCACCCGATGGCCACCGAGGTATCCAGGCCGCCGGAGTAGGCGAGCACGATGCGTTCGGTCATGGGAATCCTCCTGGTTGCTGGTGCGGTACCTCGGTAGTGCGCTCGGGTTCGGGTGTCTGCCCCGGGTTACTGGTGCTGGCTCGGCTTCCTGGCGGTACATCGGGTCTCGGAGGTGCTGGCAGCTCGCCGCCTAGTTCCGCCGCTCGGCGAGCCGGAGCAGCGCGCGGGCGAGTTCATCCCCGCCGACCGGATCTCGCGCGATGACGAGTACCGTGTCGTCGCCTGCGACCGTGCCGAGGATTGACTGCCACCTGGCGTGGTCGATGACCGAGGCAAGGAACTGCGCCGCGCCGGCCGGCGTGCGCAGCACGACCAGGTTGGCGCTTGCCTCGGCGGAGACGAGCAGCTCGGCCGCGGCGCGGGCGAGCCGGGCGGGCGGTTCCGCCGTGCCCACGGCCAGCTGGTCTCCGGCACCGCCAGCGTTTCCGGCACCACCAGCGCGGGTAGCGCCGCCAGCGTTCCCGGCACCACCAGCGCTTTCTGCACCTTCAGCTTCATCAGCCTCAGCAGCCCCTGCAGTTATGCTCCCGGCCAGGCCGCCCGGCCTGGATCCTGGCCCGCCCGGCTCGCCTGGCAGCGCGTAGACGAGGCCGCCAGCTGGGCTGCGGAGCCGGACAGCACCGAGTTCCTCCAGGTCACGGGAGAGTGTCGTCTGGGTAACTCGCACTCCGCGGTGCGCCAGGCGGTCGGCGAGCTCCTCCTGCGACCGCACGGCCGCCTGCTCCAGGATGCTGGCGATCTGGGCGTGCCTGGCCGCCTTGGTGGCCGGGCTCACCGGGCTCATGCCAGCCTCCCCGGCAGCGCGCTCAGCCCCGGCAGCGCGCCCGGCGGCCGGGATCCGGGCGGGACGGACGGCATGGTCACGCACCCTGCGGGGGGTGCGCGCTGGCGTCGTCCAGTATCCCGGGCAGCGCGGCCGTGAAGGAGCCGGCCTGGGCAGCGGGCAGGATAAGCGGCGGCGCCAGCCGGATGGCATCCGGCTGAACCGCGTTCACCAGGTAGCCGGCTTGCCGGCCCGCGGCCTCGACGCTGGCGGCGGCCGGCCTGGTCAGCGCGATCGCGAGCCAGAGGCCGCGGCCGCGCACCCCGGCGACCAGCGGGTGCCTGGCCGCGGCGATCCCTGCCGTGAGCTGCTGCCCGGTCGCCGCGGCGTGCGCCAGCAGCCCGTCAGCCTCGATCGTGTCCAGGACAGCCAGCGCCGCGGCGCACGAGATCGGGTTCCCGCCGAACGTGCTTCCGTGGTCGCCCTTGCCCAGCGCCGCGCCGCACTCGCCCAGGCCGATGCATGCACCGATCGGCAGCCCGCCGCCGAGCCCCTTCGCCAGCGTGATGACGTCGGGCATGATCCCTTCCAGCTGATGGGCGAACCAGGCCCCGGTCCGCCCGATCCCGCTCTGGATCTCGTCGAGCACGAGCAGCGTGCCGGTATCGTCGCAGGCTTCCCGCGCGCCGCGCAGGTATCCGGCCGGCGCAGGAACCACGCCCGCCTCGCCCTGGCAGGGCTCAAGGAACACCGCGGCGCAGTCCGGCCGCACGGCCGCGCGCAGCGCCTGGTCGTCGCCGAAGGGCACAAACCGAACGTCAACCCCAAAGGGCCCGAACGGATCCCTGATAGAGCTCTTGCCGGTCAGCGCGAGCGCCGCCGATGTCCGCCCATGAAAGCCATTCTCGGCCGCGACGATCACCGCCCGGCCTGCGCCCTGGCGGCGGCGGACCAGCTTCACGGCGGCCTCGTTGGCCTCGGCGCCGGAGTTGGCGAAGAAGACCCGCCCATCCGCCGGGCCGCCGCCGCCGCCCAGCAGGCCGAGCAGGCGCTCGGCCAGCGCTATCTCGCCCTCGTGCAGGAACAGGTTGGACGTGTGCGCGATGCTGTTCACCTGGCGGGTGACCGCCTCGGTGATGGCCGGGTGCGCGTGGCCGAGCGCGCTCACCGCAATGCCGGCGATCAGATCGGTGTACTCGCGGCCGTCGGCATCCCAGACCGTGCAGCCCTTGCCGCGCACCAGCGCCACCGGCGGGATGCCATAGTTCCCCATCAGCGCCGTTGCGAAACGGTCCTGCAATTGCTCGGTGCTAGTGCTCATCGGGGCTGGCTCATTCGGTCGCTCTGCTCGCGGCCGTGGCTCATGCCGCTCATACCGTGGCTCCGTCGTCGTTCGTCGCCTGGTCGGGCAGCACCATGGTGCCGATGCCCGAGTCGGTGAATATCTCCAGCAGGATGGCGTGCGGCAGCCTGCCGTCGAGCACATGAGCCTGCGGAACGCCGCCGCGCACGGCCAGCAGGCATGCCTCCATTTTCGGGATCATGCCCTCGCTCAGGTCCGGCAGCATCGCCTCCAGGCTGGCCGCCGTAAGCTGGCTGATCACTTCGCCGCCCGCCGCCTCGCCGCCCGCCGCCTCGCCGCCCGCCGCCTCGCCGCCCGCCACCTCGCCGCCCGCTGAGGCTGCGCTGCCCGCTGAGGCTGCGCTGCCCGCCACCTCGCCGCCCGCTGCGGCTGCGCTGTCCGGCCAGTTCGCGTAGAGGCCCTCGACGTCGGTCAGCACGACTAGCTTCGCCGCCCCAAGCGCGACGGCGACTGCCGCCGCCGCGGTGTCGGCATTGACGTTGTACACCTCGCCGCTCTCGCTGCGCGCGACGCTCGAGATGACCGGCACCCGCCCGTCATCTATAAGCGCGCACACAGCGCCGGGGTTCACCGCGTCGATCTTGCCGACCATGCCGATGTCCACCGGTTCGCCTGCGACGAGGACGTGCCTGCGGGTGGCCGTCAGCAGGTTGGCGTCCTCGCCGGACATTCCGACGGCGAACGGGCCGTGCCTGTTGATCAGCCCCACCACGTCCCTGTTGACCTGCCCGGTGAGAACCATGCGGACGACGTCCATGGTCTCCGGGGTGGTCACGCGGAGGCCGGCCGTGAAGCTGGTGGCGACGCCGAGCCGGTCTAGCTGGGCGCTGATCTGCGGGCCGCCGCCGTGCACGACGACCGGGCGGAGCCCGGCATAGCGGAGGAACACGACGTCCTGCGCGAACGCCAGCCGCAGCGCCTCGTCGGTCATCGCGTGCCCGCCGAACTTGATCACCACGGTCTGGCCGTGGAACCGGTCCAGCCACGGCAGCGCCTCGATCAGCGTTGCCGCCTTGGCGAGTGCCGCCGTTCGGTCCGGCATGCAGTCAGCGATATCCCCGAGCGTCGCGGTCACGTCGAGTACGCCGAGTTCTCGTGCACGTAGGCGGCTGTGAGGTCGGTGGTGCTGATCGTGGCAGCGTGCTGCCCGGCGCACAGGTCGATGGTGATGGTGACGTCCCGGGGGGTCAGGTCGACGCCGGAGCGATCCTCGGCGGCAAAGCCGTTCCGGCAGACCCAGACGCCGTTGATGGCCACGTTCAGCTGGTCGGGGTCGAAGGCAGCGTCGGTGGTCCCGACCGCGGCGAGCACCCGGCCCCAGTTGGGGTCCTCTCCGGCGATGGCACACTTGAGCAGGTTGCAGCGGGCCACGGCCCGGCCGGCCGCAATGGCATCTTCCTCGGTCGCCGCGCCGGTCACCTCGATGGCGATCGCCTTGCCCGCGCCCTCGGCGTCCAGCTGCATCTGGCGGGCCAGGTCAGCGCACACTCCGGTGAGCAGCTCCCCGAACTCGGCCGGATCCGGGCGCACGCCGGCCGCGCCGCTGGCGAGCAGCAGGACGGTGTCGTTAGTGGACATGCAGCCGTCCGTGTCGAGCCGACTGAAGGTCCGGCCCGCTGCCTCCCGCAGGGCGGTGTCCAGGTCGGCGGCGTCCAGGTCGGCGTCGGTGGTGAGCACGCACAGCATCGTCGCCAGGGCCGGCGCCAGCATGGCGGCGCCCTTGGCCATTCCGCCGATCGCATAGCACGGACCCGGCCAGCCGGCTTGCTTCGCCGTGGTGTCCGTGGTCCTGATCGCGTCAGCGGCCGCGGTGCCGCCACCCCGGTCAGCCGCCGCCGCCGCCTTGTCCACGGCCGGCAGCAATAGGTCCATCGGCAGCCGCTCCCCGATCAGCCCGGTCGAGCAGACCGCGATCTCGGTGACGGGCCAGCCCATCGCGTCGGCGAGCCGCTGCGCGGTCAGCCGGGTGTCGGCCTCGCCGGCCGGCCCGGTGCAGGCGTTCGCGCCGCCAGAATTCAGCACGACGCCCCGCAGGCGGCCATCGCTTACCGCCTGAACGGTCCAGCGCACCGGGGCCGCCTTCACCCTGTTCGCCGTGAATACGGCGGCGGCAGCGTGCGACGGCCCGTCGCTTAGCACCACGGCGACATCGGGGTCGCCGGAGCTCTTCAGCCCGGCGGTGACGCCGGCCGCACGGAAACCGAGGGGCAGTGTGACGCTCATGGCGCAACTCCGTAGGTCGTGAGGCCGGCCGTCTCCGGCAGGCCGAGCATGAGGTTGGCGTTCTGGATGGCCTGGCCGGCCGCGCCCTTGCCGAGGTTGTCAATAGCGGCCACCGCTACGGCGCGGCCCGCGCGAATGTCGGCTGCCGTCTGGAGATGCACGGCATTCGACCCGCTGACGGCAGCCGTGGCCGGCCAGCTGCCTTCCGGCAGCAGGCAGATGAAAGGCTCGCTGCCGTAGACGGCTGACATCACGTCCCGCAGCATCGCCGTGGCAACGTCATGCTGCACCGCCCGGCCCGGCTCGGCCTTCCCGGCCAGCCGGGCCGTGCAGGTAGCCAGGATGCCGCGCGGCATCGGCGCCAGCAGCGGCGTGAAGGAGATCGTTACCCGCGGCGCCCGCGTGCCGAAGGGGTGAGTCCCGCGATCGGTCACCGTGGATGGTGGTCGCTCGCGGGCACCGCGCTGCGGCGGGGCGCCGTTGGTGGTGCCCGCTGCCGCGGCGGCATCGTCGGGCCCGCTGGACACATCGCGGCGCCTCACGGCATCGTCCGGTCCCGCGGCATCACCGGGCCCCCCGGCCACATCACGGAGTCCCCCGGCCACATCATGGAGTCCGCCAGCTCGGTAGCCAGCTTCCCTGCCGACCGTGATTGCCTCGCCGAGCGCCTGCTCGATCTCCGGGGTATGCCGGTGCACGCCGGCCACCTGATAGGCGGAGACCGAGCCCATGACCTCGCTGCCAAGCAATTCCGGCTTGGCGGCCCGGCCCGCACCCGATGTGCCGGAGGCGGCGACGATCACCACGTCAGCCGGCTCAACGAGACCAGCCGCGATCAGCGGTGCGAGCGCGATGATGGCGGCCGTGGCGTAGCAGCCGGGCGCGGCGACCCTGATGGCCGACCTGATCCTGGCGCGAGCGCCGGGCAGCTCGGGCAGGCCGTAAGTCCACCGGCCGGCGTGCGCGGTGCCGTAATACCTGGCCCAGGCCGCAGGATCGGCGAGCCTGAAGTCCGCGCCTAGATCAACGATCTTGGTTGTGCCCGGCAGCCGGCTGGCCAGCGGGGCGGACTGCCCATGCGGGAGGGCGAGGAAGGCCAGGTCGCAGTCGGCGATCAGGCCGGGATCGGTGGCGTCGAACCGCCGGTCCGCCAGCCTGGGCACGCCCGCCAGCTGGGGATGCACGGCGCCTATCGGCTGGCCGGCCTTGGTGTCCGCGGTGACCGCCGTGAGTTCAAGGTCCGGATGACCGGCCAGCAGGCGAAGCAGTTCGCCTCCCGCGTAGCCGCTGGCACCGGCCACCGCGACCCGCGCTCCCATTGCACCCTCCTCATCCCAGCAGCCGGCGGGTCTTCCCTAGGCAGCTCATGAATGATTATGCATAGTCATGTCTTCTTATGCAAACAGGTGCAGGCCCGCTGGCGAGGCACTGGGCCCGCCTGTCCCGCCGGGACGTCTCGCACCCGTCCGGGCGTGTCCGCACCGTCCCGGACGTCTCGCACCCGTCCCGGCGTGTCCGCACTCGTCCCAGACGTCTCGCACCCCTTCCGGCGTGTCCGCACCCGTCCCGGACATCTCGCACCCCTTCCGGCGTGTTCGCACCCGTCCTGTGTCTCTGCACCAGTCCCGGGACGTTTGTCTGCCCTGCGCCGGGGCACGGGACGCGGGCGGCAACCATGCGGGCGGGCTGCTGCGGCAACGATCCGGCCTCGGCCGACGTCATATCGGAGAGCCGGCTTGGGGAGGCTGGGTGGCGAGCGGCATGATGAGTGGTGCCGAAAGGAGACCCCCGATGGCCGGTGGCCGACGGCGCTCGCGGGTGTGCTGCGCGCTGATCGGCATGGCCGCGGTGGCGGCCGCAGTTGTCGGCTGCGGCGCGTCCGGAGCGAGTCCGGGCGGCAAGACGCCACCTGCGGTTGCGCGCACGGACAACGCAGTCACGTCATGCGGGACTACCAAGACTGCGGCTAACGTACCTGTCCGCATCCACGTTCAGCGCGGTCCGGCGACCTGCAAGACAGCGATGATCGTCGAGCGGGATTACGCCAAGGCGATCATGGCAGGCCGGGCACCGGGAAATGGCGGTGGCGGGCCGGTAATGATCAACGGCTGGACCTGCCAGGGTTTCGCCACCCCGGTCGTGCTGCGCACCGGGAAAGCCTCCAAGTGCGTTAAGGGCACAGCTGAGATCCTGGCGGTTCTGCCCGCCCCCGCCTAGCCAAACACGCCAGCGCCCGCGCCGACCGCGCCCGCGCCGACTGCGCGCGCCGGACCACGCCCGCGCCGGCCGCGCCCTGACCGGACCACGCCACGCTTCGGCGGAAACGCGCCAGCCTTGCCGGTCTGCGCTCACCGCGGCCAGAGGTTCCATGATCGCGGAACTTTAGGCGAGTCCCAGCACCCCAAAACTTCCGTGATCATGAACGGCGGCTAGGCGGCCGCCCGCGCATTTGCGCCCGCGCCGGCCGCGCCGGCCGGACCACGCCACGTTTCCGCGGAAACGCGCCAGCGGCCAGCCTGCCCGCCCACCCGCGGTCAAAGACTCCGTCGGACTGGCGAAGCCGTCCACCGCCGGGCGAGCCGGACCCGGAGACGGCCCGGTCGCCCCCTGCGCCGGACCCGGAGACGGCCCGGTCGCCCCCTGCGCCGGACCCGGAGACGGGCCGGTCAGCACCCCCTGCGCCGGACCTGGGGACTGACCATGGTCAGGATCCGCCGCGCAGCACGGCACCGGTGCGCCGGGCCGCCTCGGCCACCGCCGCATCGCGGGCGGCACTGGCCTCCTCGGCAGTCAGCGTCCGGTCCGGCGAGCGGAACCGCAACGTGTACGCGAGCGACTTGCGGCCCTCCCCCGCCTGTTCGCCGGTGTAGACGTCAAACAGGCGGATGGACTCCAGGACCACCCGGGCACCGGGCGCCCCTGCACCGGGCGCCCCTGCACCGGGCGGCCCCGCACCGGGGAGCCCTCCGCCGGAGGCTTCCTCCGTGCCGGGCGTCCCCGCGCCGGCTGCCGCAGCGCCCGCAACGAGCGCCGCCTCGACCTCGGCCGCGGGCACCGTGACGGGCACGATCAGTGCCACGTCCTGGCTCGCCACGGGATACGCCGAGATTGCCGGGGCCTGAACCGGCCCAAGCGCGGCCGCGGCCGTCTCGATCACGGACATGTCCAGTTCCATCGCGCAGGTCCGGGCCGGCAGCCCGAACTCCTGCACCGCCCGCGGGTGCAGTTCGCCCGCGTGCCCGGCGAGCCACTCTTTTCCCTCGCCCGCCTGCACGTACAGTGCCGCGCAGCGGCCGGGATGCCAGGGCGCATGCTGGCTCGCCTGCATCCGGAACGGCACCCCGCTGGTCCTGAGCACCTGGCGGGCCGCCTCGACGGCATCCTCCCAGCAGGCCGGACGGCCATCGCCCCACCAGCCGGGGACCTCACGCTGGCCGGCCAGGACCACGGCGAGATTCAGCGGCTGATCAGGCAGGGCCGCGTCCAATGTGGCCAGTTCCTGGACCGCCGGACCGCGGTCCACCCGCAGGATCGGTGCTATCCGCTGGCCCTCGGGGCGGGTCAGGAAGACCACGCCGAGCTCGAACAGCGCGACGTCGGCGAAACCGCGGCCGACATTGCGGCCGAGCACTCGCAGCAGGCCGGGCAGCAGGGAGCCGCGCATCAGCGGCTCGTCGTCC
>Ga0209283_10002546_pt1 | contig 10175 bp, 6 predicted proteins | sample CZO8metaG_2_FD_188354 | JGI IMG/M metagenome (GOLD analysis project Ga0209283, IMG submission 188354) | Vadose zone soil microbial communities from the Eel River Critical Zone Observatory, Northern California, USA - CZOApr15con2H1.8 metaG... | ecosystem: Environmental > Terrestrial > Soil >...
GGATGAAGCAACGCCGGGTTGCGCCGCGCGCCGGTCCAGGTACCGGTTGAGCCGTTGCGCGGAGAGCTGGATGGGCGTCAAGGGGTTCTTGATTTCGTGCGCGATGCGCCGCGCCACTTCCTGCCACGCGGCGGCCTTTTGCGCGCGAAGCAATTCGGTAAGGTCGTCCACGACGAAAACGTAGCCCAGATTAGCGCGGCGCGGTCCGAGCGAGCTCACCGTCACAGCGGCGTGAAGCACGCGGCCCGCCAGCGATATCTCCAGCTCTTTGCTGACCACGCCCATGCGCAACGACCGCCGCATCAGGTTCAGCAATCCCCGCGCAGCATCGGCCCCGGCCAGTTGGTCGAGCGTCTTCGCGTTCCCGGCTGATTCGCCAAAGATCCTGAGGGTGGCGGAATTGACGCGCACGATCGCGCCGGTCTCGTCGAGCGAAATGACGCCGGTTGGAATATTCTCGAGAATCGTCTCCATCAGCTTTCGCCGCCGCTCCAGCTCTTGGACGGCTTGCTGGAGGCTGTGCGTGAACTCATCGATCTGCCGGCGGCTGTCGCTGAGCTGCGCGGTCATCTGGTTGAAGGAGCGCACCAGAATTCCCAGCTCATCCTGCGCCTGTTCGGGAACCTGGTAGGCCAGATTCCCGGCCATTACTTCGCGCGTGCCTTCCGCGAGGGCTTGAATAGGCACGGTCACCTGCTTCGCGAGAAACAGAGCAACCCAAGTGCCGGCGCACAGCAGCAACACAGTGGACATCAGCAGGACGAGTTGCATCACACGTTTGAAGACGCGGTAATCCTGCTTCTCCTGGTCGTACGCACGCAACTGAGTTTCGATGGCCGTCAAGTGCGGAAGAAAAGTTTCAGGGACGCGCCGCGCCGCGACGAGGGCGCCGGTTCCCAGGGGGGCGTGCCCGGTGACGTAAAGGCGCCCTTTTGCCTCCCACACTTCGGCCCCGCTGGGAAGTGTCCGCACTAATTGCGGCGCAATTCCTTCGGTCTCGGCTCCGTGCGCTTGAACGGAGGCGCCCGACGTCCTCTTTACTTCTGCGAGTCCGTGCGTAGGTTGCGTTCCGGACAGGATCCAAGCGGCGTCTGCACCGTTTCTGATTGCCGCGAGAACAGGGTCGGCAGAAGAGCTGCCGCGCGGCGCAGCATCCTTTGCGGCAACGGTCTCCGCCGCGAGGGCCTCCATTCGGGTTCGCCCAGACCTCCCCAGATCATTGATAAGCTCCTGGCTCTCTTTGGCGGCAATTTCCAGCGGCGCGGGGAACCAGCGGGCCAAAGTCCGATTGATCAGACCGTAGCTGACGATGAACATGAAGACCACCGGCAGCAGGGAAATACTCATCGCCCCAAGAACCATCTTTTGTTTGAAGCGTGACCCAAGTTGTCTCGCGCCTCCTTCGGCCCAGGTGCGCAGGAGGCTGCGCGTGAGGACCAGCCCGAATATCAGCAGCGTTGCAACGATAAATGTCGAGAGGGCATACAGAACGAGGACGTCGCGCCAGCTTTTTGGCTTAAACGGGACATCCAGCGAGCCCAGCGTAAAAACCGCCGCCGCAAGGAGCACAATCAGCAGGCCGCCAAAGGCAAGCCAAAGACGGTTCTTGCGGCTCCGCGGCGTCATGGCTGCGCCTCCGCCGCAGGGGATATCTCGGGAGCAACAACCGCCTTCTCTACGGGAAGAAACGGTCGCAGAGGGCACTCCTCACAGCGCGGGTTTTTCGTCCGGCACCATTTCTTGCCGGCGTCCACAATCAGAGCGTGGAATTCATTGTAGAGTTGCGTATCGCGAGGGAGGCTCGTCTCAAACACGCTGCGAATTTCTTCGTAGCCGAGTCGTCCACCCGGGATCAGCGCGTGCCGCTCGAGAATGCGCCTCGTGTACGCATCTACAACAAACACGGGGTGTCGACCGGCGTAGAGCAAAATAGAGTCCGCCGTTTCCGGGCCGATCCCGCGAACCGCCAGGAGTTTTTCCCGGAGTTCAGGGACGGGTGCGCGGAACATTCTCGTCAAGGAGCCTCCAAAATTGGTCAGCAAAAACTGGGCAAAAGCCTTGAGGTTCTTCGCCTTCTGACGGAAATATCCGGAAGGACGCACCAGGTGCTCAAGCTTTCCGAGCGGCGCCCGCTCTATCGAGCGAACAGACAGCATCCCCTCGCGTCGCAGGTTCTCAATGGCTCGTTCAGCGTTCACCCAGGAGGTGTTTTGAGTCAGGATGGCGCCAACGATCACCTCAAACGGCGTCTTCGCCGGCCACCAATTTCGTGGCCCGAGCGCCGAGAAGAGGGCTTCGTAGTAGTGCGGCAGAGCGGACGCCGCATTCCCGGACATCTCTTCCGATGCCACTTCATATCGGCGGATGCGTGAACCGTTCGTTTGCTTCATGAACTTGCCAAGACGACCTACCCGCAAGATATCGAGGGGTTCGGACCAAGTCAAGGTTTGCCACTGTCCTCGGGGGCAAAACTAGTACTTTCGTACAGGGGAGTGTTCGTTTCACCACGCCGCCCTAAATTGGAACACGCAACCCCTTGCTCTTTCTGCTAGCTTTTCAGTTCGGGTGCGTGTGCGCCGGGAGTCTCTGAATGTCGGTTCGTTTAGGCGAAATCCTAGTCAAAGAGAACCTGATTACGACAGAGCAGCTTAAGAAAGCTCTGGAGCATCAGCGGCAGAACGGCGGTAAACTGGGCAGCGTCTTGATGAAGCTGGGCTACATCACTGACGACCAGATTACCGGCGTGCTCTCGCGCCAGTACGGTGTGCCCTCCATCAATCTGAAATACTACGAAGTGGACCAGAATGTCATCAAGCTGATCCCCCAGGACACGGCCGTACGGTATCAAATTGTGCCGCTGTCGCGCGTCGGCTCGACCCTCACCATCGCCATGACCGATCCGACCAACGTCTTCGCGATGGACGATATCAAGTTTATGACCGGGTTCAATGTTGAGCCGGTTGTGGCTTCGGAGTCTGCTATTTCCGACGCCATTGCGAAGTTCTACGGCGACACGAGTAACGACGAAGCGCTCAGCCAAGTGATGAAGGACCTTGCTGACCAGGAAGATGCCGACCTCGAACTGTCCAGTGACCAGGAGGACTTGGATGCGGCGGCGCTGGAAAAGGCTGCGGAGGAAGCGCCCATCATTAAACTGGTCAACTTGGTTCTCACGGACGCCGTCAAGCGCGGCGCCAGCGACATCCACGTGGAACCTTACGAAACCGACCTGCGGGTCCGCTTCCGGATTGACGGCATGCTGCAGTCCGTGATGTCGCCGCCCTTCAAGTTGAAAGATGCCATTACCAGCCGCATGAAGATCATGGCCAAGCTGGATATCAGCGAGAAGCGGCTGCCACAAGATGGCCGCATCATGATCAAGTACAGACAAGACGGCAAACGGAAGGAACTGGACTTCCGCGTCTCCACGGTGCCCACACTGTACGGCGAAAAAGTGGTTCTCCGGCTCCTGGACAAAGAAAACCTGCGGCTCGATATGACCAAGCTCGGCTTCGAGCCGGAGTCGCTTGCCAAGTTTGAGCGCCAGATTCTGAAACCTTACGGGATGGTGCTGGTGACCGGCCCGACGGGGTCCGGAAAGACAAACACGCTGTACTCCTCGGTGTCCCGCTTGAACACGCTCGATACCAACATTATGACTGCCGAGGATCCGGTTGAGTTCCAATTGAATGGCATCAACCAAGTGCAAATGAAGGAGCAAATTGGGTTAAACTTTGCTGCGGCCTTGCGCGCCTTCCTCCGGCAGGACCCCAACATTATTCTGGTCGGAGAGATTCGCGATTTCGAAACCGCGGAAATCGCCGTGAAGGCCGCACTCACCGGGCATCTTGTGCTTTCCACCCTGCACACCAACGACGCTCCTTCAACCATCAGCCGTCTGATGAACATGGGCATCGAGCCGTTTCTGGTGGCCACCTCGGTCAACCTCATTTGCGCCCAGCGGTTGGTCCGGAGGATTTGTTCCAATTGCAAAGAACAAGTTGACGTGCCGCAGCAGGCGTTGATTGACGCCGGCTTCCTTCCGGAAGAAGTGAAAACGACGAAGATTTACAAAGGCAAGGGCTGTTCGGTTTGCAGTAAGGGAGGCTACAAGGGCCGCGCGGGTTTGTACGAAGTCATGGAAATCAACGACGAATTGCGGGAATTGATCTTGGTAGGCGCGTCGTCACTCGAGCTTAAGAAAAAAGCCATGGAGCAGGGGATGCTCACACTGCGCCGCAGCGGCCTGATTAAAGTGGCGGCCGGAGTCACCACGATTGAGGAAGTCTTGCGCGAAACGGTTCTCTAGGGGCCCGGAAGGAAGGGATCGTCATGGCTGGCATCACGCTAAGCGAATTACTGAAGAAGATGATCGAAATGGGGGGCAGCGACCTGCACCTGACCACCAACAGCGCGCCGCGTGTCCGCGTTCACGGCAAACTGCGGCCTATTGACATGCCTCCGCTCACCGCGGCGGACACCAAATCGCTGGCTTACAGTGTCCTCACGGACGCCCAGAAGCATCGCTTCGAGGAAAACCTCGAGCTGGACTTTTCCTTCGGTTTAAAAAGCCTGGCCCGCTTCCGGGGCAACCTGTTTCAACAGCGCGGCGCCGTCGGCTCGGTCTTCCGGACGATTCCGTGGGAGATCAAGGGTTTTGAGGCCCTGGGCCTTCCGGCGATCGTGAAGTCGCTTTGCGACAAGCCGCGCGGACTGGTGCTGGTGACCGGACCGACGGGCTCCGGCAAATCCACGACGCTCGCCGCGATGCTCGACAAGATCAACAACGAACGCGAAGAGCACATGATCACCATCGAGGACCCCATCGAATTCCTTCACAATCACAAGAAATGCCTGGTGAACCAGCGCGAAATTCATTCGGACACCCATTCGTTTGCAAATTCGCTTCGCGCCGCGCTGCGCGAAGATCCTGACGTGGTGCTGATCGGAGAAATGCGCGACCTGGAAACCATCGAATCCGCGCTCCGCATTGCCGAGACGGGCCACTTGACTTTCGCCACGCTGCACACCAACTCGGCCGTCTCGACCATCAACCGTATCGTGGACGTGTTTCCCGCGCACCAGCAGCCGCAGATTCGGGCGCAACTCTCCATGGTGCTGGAAGGCATTCTCTGCCAGGCCTTGTTGCCGCGCGGGGATGGCCGCGGACGAGTGATGGTGATGGAGGTGCTCGTGCCCAACGCCGCCATCCGCAACTTGATCCGCGAAGACAAGATCCACCAGATTTATTCGGCGATGCAGACCGGTACAGGGACGACGGGAATGCAAACCTTCAACCAATCACTGGCCAACGCGTTTTTCCAAAAGACCATCACTTTGGAAATGGCGGTGTCCCGTTCGTCGAATCAGGACGAACTGCAGGATATGATCAACCGAGGTGTCACCTCACCGGGCTCGCAGGGCAAAGTACCGGTGAAGCGGTGAACCCGGTCGTTAGAGTCTGGGTCGCGGGAGAATTGGAAAGGCCGTCCTAGGACGGGGAGGGAGAAAGGTCATGCCGGTTTACACCTATCGCGGAACGAACCGCGCGGGAGCAAGCGTCAGCGGGGAGATGGCCGCAGCCAACAAGAATGAGCTCGCCACGCTGCTCCGCCGTCAGCAGATCAACATTTCCAAGATGTCCGAGAAGGGAAGGGAGTTCAACTTCCCGACGTTCGGCGGGAAGGTGACCGCCAAGGAACTCGCCATTTTCACCCGGCAGTTCTCGGTGATGATTGACGCCGGATTGCCGCTGGTGCAGTGTCTGGAAATCCTGGCAAATCAGCAGGAGAACAAGACGTTTCAAAAAGTGCTCACCGGCACGCGTTCCTCTGTCGAGGGAGGCACCACGCTTTCCGCGGCGATGAAGCTCTTCCCGAAAGTATTCGACCCTCTTTACGTGAACATGGTCGAAGCCGGCGAGACGGGCGGTATCCTGGACACCATTTTGCAGCGCCTCTCCACGTACATCGAGAAAAATGTGAAGTTGAAGCGCGCCGTCAAGTCTGCGATGGTGTACCCCGTCGGCGTGTTGTCGGTTGCCGCCGGCGTCATCACCCTGTTGCTCTGGAAGGTGGTGCCGATCTTCGCTACGTTGTTTATTGGACTAGGGGCGGATCTGCCGCTTCCCACACGCGTCGTGATTCAGCTCAGCAATTTCGTCGGCAGCATCTACGGGCTTCTGATCGTCGTGGTGCTGGTGGGCGCCATCATCCTTGTGAAAGTGTGGTATGGCACCACGCAAGGGCGCATGGCGATTGATAGCCTTTTGCTGAAGCTCCCGCTTCTCGGGATCCTGCTGCGAAAGATTGCCGTGGCTCGTTTCACGCGGACGCTGGGCACTCTGATCGCCAGCGGCGTGCCGATTCTGGAAGGGTTGGATATCACCGCACGAACCTCCGGCAACGCCGTCGTCGAAAAGGCATTGTTGCACGTTCGCAAGCAACTCGAGGCCGGCCGGACGCTCGCCGAGCCGCTGAAGGAAACGGAGGTATTTCCCGGCATGGTCACGCAGATGATTGGCGTGGGCGAACAGACCGGAGCCATGGACGCGATGCTCCAGAAGATTGCGGACTTCTATGAAGAAGAAGTGGATGCTTCCGTGAAGGACCTGTTGACCGCTATGGAGCCACTCTTGATTGTGGTTCTGGGCGTGGTCGTTGGCGGCGTGGTCATTTCGATGTACCTGCCGCTGTTCACGCTGATTGGAAAACTCAGCACCTTGCACTAATTTCGGACTAGTTTGTCGCCCGGCGGGTAGGACTGCAGACGGCCTGCCGGGGAAATTGAGCGAAGCGAACGGGCTGGCGCCTCGCGGGTTGGAAGGCGCTAAGCGGCTCCTCCCGGATGGAACTCAGACAAAACGTGCGGGATTGGCTTTCCTGGCTGGCCCGGGTCCGCTTCTTGATGATCACGGTCATCCTGGCGGTCCTGCTGGTTCTGCCTCAATACGTCCAGTTCGTAGTTCCCACGCGGTACTGCATTCCGCTGATCGTTCTCTGGTATATGCTGGCGTTTTTCTGCGCCATCCTTCTGCAGTGGATTCCCAAAGCGACCTGGCACGCGCCCATGCAGATGGTACTGGATTTATTGATGGCCACGGCGCTGGTCTATGTGACCGGAACACAGGAAAGTTACTTCATCTCTCTGTACCTTCTTGCGATCATCGTCGCCAGCATTCTATTTTCTCCCCGCGGCACGTACATCGTCGCCGGTTTCAGCTTTGTTCTCCTGGGCAGCCTGACGGAGCTCTCTTTTTACGAGAAGATACCGCGGACCTGGATTTATACGCCGACGCTGAACTCACTCCGGACCTGGCTGTTCAGCAATCTCGTTGCGTTTTTGACGGTTGGGTATCTATCGAGTTCGCTCGCTCAATCCCTGCGCCGCAAGGGGCGCGAGCTCGATGAAAAGAGCGAAGAGCTTCAGGACCTGCAGGCGTTCAATGAAGACATCATCCATTCGATGCGGGGCGGACTGTTGACTACCGACTTGGAGGGCCGAATCCTGCTGCTGAACCGCACCGGAGAAGAAATCATCGGCTATCCGTTCCATGAACTGCGCGGACGAAATCTTGCGGAGGTATTTCCTGATTTCTGGCTGCCCGGCCAGCAAACCTCGGACGGCGGGCCCGTACAACGCAAGGAAATAGACTTCCGCACCGCGGGTGGCCAGGAACGCTTCCTGGGCATCTCTGTTTCGCCTCTCCGGACCCGGGACCGTAGCCGCACCGGGTATGTTTTCAATTTCCAGGACCTGACCGACCTCCACCGGCTTGAACAGGAGGTCGCCACGAAGGATCGCATGGCCGCCCTCGGCCGTTTGTCTGCGGCCATCGCTCATGAGATTCGCCAGCCGCTCACGGCAATGGCCGGCGCTGTGAACGAGCTTGGCCGGCTGGTTCCCCTGGAAGAGGACGACCGCCATCTGGTGGAAATCGTGATCCGCGAATCACAACGTCTGAACCACATCATCACCGATTTCCTGAATTACTCCCGCGAAAAGACCTACGAATTCCGGGAAGTGAATATGGCAGAGCTTCTGGACGAAACACTGACGCTTCTGGAAAAGCATCCCGACCTCGATGGGAAATACCGGATTGACCGCGTTTACGCGGAGCAATCTGCGCGGGCGCGCGTGGACAGCAACCGCATGAAACAAGTTTTCTGGAATCTGTGTGACAATGCCTTGCGGGCCATGCCCGGAGGCGGGACGCTGACAGTCCGGTTAGACTTGGCCCCGTTCTGGGTGCGCATTACGTTTCGCGACACGGGCGTCGGAATGGATCCTAAGCAGCAGGCCAAGATCTTTGAACCGCTGCAGTCCGGATTCACGGGGGGGACAGGGCTGGGACTTTCCATCGTGTACCAGATCGTTCAGGCGCACAGCGGGCGAATGAGCGTGATCTCCGAAAAGGAATGCGGCGCAGAATTCATTGTTGAGTTGCCACGCGTGGGCTAGCGCGTGCGTGAGGGGAAGAGCTTGCATGGCTTACATCCTGGTGGTTGACGACGAACAATCGATCCGCGAAGTGCTGGAAATCGCTTTCCGCAAGCAGGGCCATCGGGTCGAGCTGGCGGCGAGCGTGGAAGCCGCGAAGAAACGCCTCGAATCGCAGATTTTCGATATCATCATTTCCGATATCCGCATGCCTGGCGGTGGCGGCGTGGAACTCTTGCGTTTTGCGAAAGAGGTTGCGCCGTCCTGTTTTTTCCTGCTGATCACGGGCGTCCCCACGCTGGAGACCGCAATTTCCGCGCTGAACTCCGGCGCAGACCGCTACGTAATCAAAGATCATGACTTAGTGGAGCAGTTGCGGCGCGCCGTCCAGCAAGCATCGGAAAACCTGGAGTGGAAGAAAGAAGCGGGGTATTTGCGGCGGGAACTCCGCCGGCTGACCGGCCTGGATAACATCATCGGACGGAGCGCTAAGATGCGGGCGATCTTCGAGCTGATCCAGACCGTCGCTCCCCAGTCCAGCCGCATCCTGATTACCGGAGAGAGTGGCACGGGAAAGGAGCTCGTCGCGCGGGCCATCCATGAGAATAGCGCGCGTTCCGAGGAACCGTTTATCACCATCAACTGCGGCGCATTTCCGGAGACCCTTCTCGAATCGGAATTGTTCGGATATATGAAAGGCGCTTTCACCGGGGCGAACGAAAACCGGCAAGGGCTATTCCAGGCCGCTCATGGCGGCACGTTGTTCATGGACGAGATCGGAAATATGGGCCTGCCGATGCAGGTGAAACTCTATCGTGTCCTTCAGGAAGGGAAGGTCCGCCCCGTCGGCAGCAATGAAGAAGTGGACGTGGATGTCCGCGTCATCGCCGCGACAAACAAAGATTTTGAAGCGGAAATTGCCGAGGGGAGATTTCGCGAAGACCTCTACTACCGCCTGAGCGTGATACCCATCCATCTCCCGGCGTTGCGGGAGCGCCGGGAAGACATTCCTTTGCTGGCAAGATTTTTTCTGGAGCGGTTCCGAAAATCCATGGAAAAGCCCATCGAAGGGATCGAGCCGGAGGCCATGCGGCGCCTGGAAAGTTACGACTGGCCGGGAAATGTCCGCGAGTTGGAGAATACCATTGAGCGCGCTGTGGCCCTGGAATCGGAGCGTCGTATTTCTATGGGTGTTCTGCCGGCCAAAGTCGCCGGATACAGTCCTGAATTCACGGGCGGAAAGGATGGGTCTGCCAACATCCCCGCCAGTGGTATTGATTTTGAAGCCCAGATGGCTGAACTTGAGCGGCGCAACTTGGTCGCCGCCTTGCAAAGCGCAGGCGGAGTCCGCACGCGCGCGGCTCAACTTCTCAAGATCTCTTACCGGTCGTTTCGGCACTATGCAAAAAAACACAACGTATGATCTACACTCTTTTGACCGAACCCTCTTCGGCACGCTCGCATTGAATGACTGTGCGGCTATTTGGTCTAGAAGCGAGAAGTGTCGTCAAAAAGTGTCAATTGTCGGTTCGTTTAGTTACATAGCCATTTCAAAGACCCCCAAGGATTACTTAGAGTCTGCTGTAAGTGATTTGTTTGGATTGAGATACAATACTAGATGCCCATTGATACGTTGACTTGACTCATTGGTGCGACAGTTGCACGTATTAGCGGTGGATGTTCCCATAACTCAGCCCCTACATTTCGAAGGAGATAGCATGCGAAACAGGCAAAAA
>Ga0209283_10002549_pt1 | contig 10167 bp, 16 predicted proteins | sample CZO8metaG_2_FD_188354 | JGI IMG/M metagenome (GOLD analysis project Ga0209283, IMG submission 188354) | Vadose zone soil microbial communities from the Eel River Critical Zone Observatory, Northern California, USA - CZOApr15con2H1.8 metaG... | ecosystem: Environmental > Terrestrial > Soil >...
GCCATGATGTTTCGATATTTGTATTTCTTCCAATCCTCCCGTTTGAATTGACCATTGGAGCATGGCTACTGCTCAGAGGCATAAAAGACGAGGTCCCCGTGGTCGTTGATCGGGCGGAGTGACCAGGCCGGCCAGGCTCGTCTCGATGGCCTGAACCGATTTACCTGGGTAGACATTCTGTGTAGTAGTTCATGTAGTAATTCTGGTGACACTAGTGGCCAAAACTGGCCTCAAATCGCCTCGTCAGATTTCCGACTTGCCTCAAATCCCTCGAAATCGACCTCGGTGGACGAGACCGCCTAGATTTCGGGACCGTGAGGCCCCGGGTTCAAATCCCGGGCCCCCGACCAGTTTCTAAATTCGAACCGCACACCTCGTCTGCTGCATATGTGACAACGTCGCTGTATTGGTGTAGCACTGACGTAGCACACCCACATGTGATCGCCGATGTTCGTGGTCATTACCAAGAGAGCACGGCCCCACTCGCAACCCTGGTATCGACACGCGTGCAACTAGGGAGCAACGCGTTGGCACAGTGCCCCGCTATGCGCCGCAGCGGGATGGCGAACCCTGGGCCGCCGAACGGTTGCTGGCCTATCTGATAATTTGCCCATGGAGTTCGACTTCACTGATCTCGGGTTCGAGCACTCTTATGACGTTGAAGTGAACCCCGAGTATCCCGGCAATGGCCCGTGGCCCTTCCCTAACTTCGAGTTCGGTGCGAAAGGCCGAGACAGGGTGACCGTCAAGGTGTCCCCCGACACCGGGGCCGTGGGTTGCTTCGTTCGCGCTTGAGGACCGGGGGTGATCGCCGGGGTCTACTCGTGCCCGAACCCAACGCATGTTCTGGTGGCAACTGGCTTGGATGCATATCTGCTCGATGCGAACGATGCTTCTCTCACCGTGGTTCTGCCGATCCATCCCGTCTCCGTCATAGCGAGACCGAAGGGGACCGACCTCGTTCTCATCGGTTCCCACACGGATGCGGCTCTCATCGATGTCTCAGGGCTACGCTGGGTCACAGACCGACTGTTTTTGAATGACTTCGAGCTGCTGGACGGCCCACGGGGAACGATCCGCGTCCAGGGTCGTGTCGGCTACGCGCCAGTGGAGACCATCGTTGCGCTTGATCCAACAACGGGACTCGTGTTGTCCGGCAACCAAGGCGAATGTTAGATCAGGTGATGCGATGCAGCACGTCCGGCCAGCGGCACAAGATCGAAGGCGCGCGACGGGTGGTCAGGCAGGCGTTTAGCTGAAGAATTGGAGCCAATTCCAACTCTCAGTCACCTTGAATCGCTGGCAGACAGCTTGATGGACGAATACCACCCAAAGTTCAATACGGCCAACATGGACTTGTCCATCGGGCGCGTGAGGTCTCTGATCAGACGTGGTATTGGCTTGGAGATCAATGGGGAATGGGATTCATTCACTGCTGCGCGATGGAGTCTGTTCAGCCGTCGGTGGGTGCTAGTCCAGGGCCTCGGCGACCTGGAGGCCACAGTCAGGGGCTATCTCGATGTCGAGTTAATGAAAGCGGCTGGAAAAGGTGATCCGCCCAATTCAAGTGGATGAAATCTCCGATGGGCTCGGTGGATGGTGAAGCCACGTGATGCCGAGCGGCGGGATCGGCACGTGCATGGAACACGCCAGCCTGACATTCCCACACGAACGTATGGAGCACGCCAGCCCCGCGGATGTCCGGTCTGTAAAACCCCTTTTTCAGGTACAGAGCGAACCCAGCGTTAAAGCCCCATGCCGTCGCAAGTGACTCAGGTCGGTCGCAGATTTGATGTGCGAGTCCTCACCTGGAACCTGGCTTTTAGCAGTCCGAGCCGAGCTGCCTTGCAAGGGAACTACCTCCGGACGCTAGAGCCCGATCTCGTCTGCTTGCAGGAACTCAATCCCGCCTCAGCCGAGTCGGTCAGGCAGCACGCAGAGCTCAAGTGGCTCAGCTACCAACTCGACCCGTCTGAAGCGAGCGGATCTGGCCGGCGTCGGCTGGCGGCCGTCGGTGGGCGAATCGAGCTAGTAGGCGCTATGCCGCAGATACGAGCCTTGCCGCTGCCGGAACGGGTGCACGTAGCGCGGGTGGCGACTCATGGGATCGAAATGCTTGCGATTAGTTACCACGCACCTCCGGGCGTTTCATGGGGATACCGGAAGGTTGAGCAAGCGCTCGGCTTCTTGGATTGGCTTAACGACGCGAGCGAACCGTTGGTCCTCGGCGCCGATGCCAACACGCCGGAGATTGATCATCCCGACTTCCTGCTGACTCGAACGCACTGGCATACCGGAATGAGGAGGCTCGGAGGCCTTCCCGGCGACGATCTAGTGTGGGGGCCCGCGAGGAGCCATCGGCTCTCCGACTCGTACCGGCTTTGGCTCCAGGAACATGCAGATGCTCTCGCCGAGATTCGAAGGTTGCGCCCAGCCGGCCCACTGGCGGAGTCTCACTGGACCGGTAAGCGACGAAACGCATCAGGCACCGGTCGGCGATTCGACTCGATCTGGGTTAGCCCAGAGCTATCAGTGATTGCTGTCTCTTACCTAAGTGATGCCCTGGCCTTGAGTGATCACGCAGCAGTGCTTGCAGACCTGTGCGTGGTCGAGAAGATCGTTCGGGAGCCTGGGTAAGGGCTGGTTCATGTAGTAGTTCATGTAGTAATCCGGCTGAAGATTGATCCAAATCTGGACCGGCGACACGGGGGGATCGCAGATTTCGAACTGAACACTGCCGAAATCGCCGCCGTTGGACGGAACATCGTGTGATTCGGGACCGTGAGGCCCCGGGTTCAAATCCCGGGCCCCCGACCAACTGTTGAACTCAAAATCTCCCGCTCGGGCGCCGGTAGCTCGCGATCGATCCTGGCCGTGACTCGTGGCTTGCCGACATGCTCGGCCGGCTTGCTGTCCGCTACCCCGAGGTGCCAGTCGTCTTCGCGGGCTCGCGCAGGTTCGCCGAGGAGTGGGCCTATCGCTTCCTGGGAGCCGCGATTGCTGATCGAATCGAATCTACGTAGCTCGCAACGCGGCTAGCCGTTGTCGTACGGGGGAAACTCGTGTTTTACCGCCCCGCCGCCACACCTGATGTGATTTTCGAACCGCACAGGCTGCGAGGCTCACCCGCCTCGCCAGGCATCGTGTCGGGGATCGCCCGGGTGATCCTGTCGCCGGCCGGGGCGAGGCTCGAGCCTGGCGAGATCCTGGTCGCACCTTCCACAGATGCCGGCTGGACTCCGCTGTTCCTGACCGCGGGTGCCCAGGTCATGGAGATGGGCGGCATGATGTCGCACGGCGCGGTGGTGGCCCGCGAATACGGCATTCCTGCGGTCGTCGGAGTGGCCGGCGCCACGGAGCAGATCACAACCGGGCAGCGAATCACGGTGGACGGTGCCGCCGGGACGGTAGTTCTCGAGTCCGAACCGGCGGAGGACGCAGTTGCCGTCCCGTCGGGCTAGCGGCGTTTTTACGTCACTCGCCGCCCGAGCGGACTCACAGACGTGTCAGCTTGCCGTCAGGTCGCCGCATGCGATCGCTTCCGCGTTGGCTGCTGTAGTCAGATCCGGTCCGGCGTGCACGTTGACATACCAGCCAGTCGAGGGCACCGAGTAAGGGTGGGATATGGTCGTGGTCGCACTGCCGGCGCCCGTGCCGTTTGCTTTTATGTTTTCGAGCGTGATCACGACATCGCCGGTCGCGGCGCACGAGCCCCCGTGGATGTGCGACATGTGGCTCGAGTTCGCAGTGAGCCCAGTGAGCCTTAGGGTTACGGTGAAGCTGCCCGATCCCTTGATGATGGTTCCGTCGCCATCCACACCGCTGTTGTTAACCGCATTCAGGGTGAACGCGATCCCTTGCGGCGATGGTGTTGCGTTGGTGGCGGTGCCGCCTCCACCGCCGCAGGCGGCGACGAGCAGCGCGACGGCTAAAGCGAGGGGTCTCAAGTTCATGCCTTCGACCTCCGAGGTGAATCGAGTGCGGCTATGCCTCCAGTATGGCCTCGCATAGGTGGCTGATCTCGTGATGCCGCGGCGCTGGTTCAGGATTCCAAACGCGATCCGGGCTAAGCGCCTTTTAACTGCCTCCCGTTCACGGCGCGGCGGGAAACGGCGATCCGAACATGAAAATTGCGGCGATGTCGGCAAGAACCCAAAAGAGGTACATGCCGCAAATCACCGCGCCAATGATGGCCCCAGCCCGTGCGCGGCCACCGCCGGTGCGTAGTCCAGGCGCCCAATTGATGCGCCGGACTGCAGATGTGCCAACCCAAAAGGCGGCTGGGCCGAGCAGTATTCCAAAAGGCCAAAGAAGTACGACAGCCATGATCCCCAGGACGAGAGCCAGGGTCGCTCGGACCTCCGCGACGGGTGGCCCAGCGGTCGGCGGAGCGCCAATGACGGCGACTGGCTGGACAGTGGTTCGCCACATCGCCCGCCCGAGGCCGGCTGTGGCAGCGGCCGCTATCGCGCCCACAACAAGCAAGCCGATGAACGCTGCAGGGCCCGGTCGATATGTGCCCCAAATCCCGTTGAACACAATCGATACCAACAGAAGCGCAGCTTCAACAACGCCTCCCGCTATGAAGAGCGCTCCGGTTACTGTCATCGCGGGGACCTCCTCGTAGATAGTGCCACCGGGCTCGTTGCGTACCGCATAACGCATCGGCTGCGGATTACCTGTTTGCTCGCCTTTTGATTTAGGTGCTGGATCCGATCAGCCACGTGTTCGCTATCGTCGGCCTTGGCTGGTTTGCTGCAAGCGTTGGTCTCTTGCTGGGTTACTGGAGTGAACCAAGGTGCTCGGGGATGCGGCGCGGAAATATGGAACCGTATCGGCGCTGCGAAATCTGTGAGGGATGACGCCGAACCTGAGTTAGCCTGAATCAGACGTGGATGCATACGGCCCAGTCGTAGCTAGCTTCCGCCCTGCGGTGAGAAGTGTGCTTGGCCTGGATCGTGAACATGCTCGCAGGGTGCTCATTATCGGAGCGCAGATTGCTCTCCTCCTAGTTGTGCTGACCCGTCCCGTTACGTCGTCGTGGGCGCTCCCAATGGCCCTGCTCCTGCTTGCGATTCTCGGAGCAGCACTTGTCGGATGGGTTTGGCTCTATCTCTCCAACTCCTCGATTGCTTTGACTGCATCGCACCTGGTGCTAACCGACTGGCGCGATTCGACGACTGTCATTGCACGTAACGACATCTCGAGACTGATCCGAGTCGGAGTCAGGCCGTTCGAAGGGCCGCCGAGGCAAGCCGTAATCGGAGTAGATACAGGAAACCGGAGCTTATTTACCTTGGGTGGCGCCTACGATGCGGCCGCTATTGCGGGATCTCTGTCGGTGCCGTTGAGCGGCAGCTACGACGATGTGCTGACCCTCGGTGAAATCCATCGGCGATACCCGGGTGCCAGTAGAGGTGTAGTCGCAAGTCCGCAACGGATACTCGCGTTGTCAATTGTGGGTACGGGTGTCATCGGACTGATCGCTTACTTCGTGTGGACTTCCGTACGCTCTTGAGCGTTGTTATAAGCAACATCGGTTAGTCCGAGTGCAAAAACTCTCACGGCGGCGGGTTGTAGTCCTCCGAAACACACTACCTTCGGTCGATCGGGAACCAGCTTCGAGTCGCTTGACCCTCCGCGTAGATAACTTCAACAGGCGCCGAGGCCACAAGTCACCTGGCGCGGCGGGGTTGGCCAGCGCCGGCGCCGTTTCGAGCCTCACCACAAGACGCATCCACCCCCCATAGATTCGGAATACCCTAGTGCCGCAATCGCACCCGATCTGGTCGTCACCGTCCGAAGCCGGGCGCTCGACCGTGACCTGACCAAGCGCCTTGAAATTCAGGCTAGAGAGCTTGGCGCCGCAACGATTAGCGGAGCTCGAACGGCGGTCGGCACCGTGAATGTCGACGGCCACAGTGCGCTCTCCGACGAGGCCGACTGGGACGCTCCGCTTTGGTCGTTTACGAAAGATGGCAGGGTCAGGCTCGTCAAGGCGCTCGACCTGATTTGCAGTCATTTGCGTGGGGAATTCAGCATCGAGGCCACATGGGTCGGAGATGCGACGAAGGAGGCGCAACGCATTTCACGAGGCGGGCTGCGACAGCTGATTCTCGATGACAGGCTGGGGAACCGAATCCAATATGTTGTCGAGGCCTCGCCCGAAGGTGACTAAGACCGGTCACGTCCCGGGCCGACCTCGTAGCAACCGGAAACGATCGTCGCCGGGGAGGCGACAAGCGATGAAAGGCACCGTCATCAAGCTCTCACGCGAGTGGACTCTGGGCGACCAAATTGGTCGCGGCGGATTCGGCCAAGTCTTTGCAGCGTCGAGTGGCGATCAGGAGGCAGTCGTAAAGCTCGTCCCTAAGGATCCAGGAGCCGACAGGGAATTCCTCTTCGTCGACCTCGGCAAGGCCCGAAACGTGATCCCGATCATTGAGCATGGCGAACACGACGACTTCTGGGTGCTCGTGATGCCTCGTGCAGAGATGTCGCTGAGAGAGTTCCTCGCGTCATCGGGCAATCGGATGGGCCTCGCGGAGGCGGTCGCCGTACTGAAGGACGTGTGCGATGCGTTGATCGACCTCGAGCCCAAGGTCGTCCATCGCGACCTCAAACCGGAGAACGTGCATCATGGCCATCCGGTATTCGAACCGTCCTGCTCCGGTTGAGCTGGAAACGGGTATCCGAGCGACGGCAACTACCACGACCACAGGTCCGAACACCAGGAAGACAATCGGGAATAGCGCTAGGGCCAAGTTCATAAGCGTGGGTCCAATTTGGTCCGGGCCATAGCTGGATAGGTGCACACCAAGAGCGGCGACCGTCATCAAACAGGCGCGAGGTGCAACTTCCCGGCGATCCGGTTAAACGCCCGAAGTGTCACCTTATCAATCCCTCGAGGAACATGTCTGTTCGCTCAGCCGAGGCCGCGTGATCCGTTTCTGTTCCTCGGCGAGATCGTTCCCACCCACAACAATGGCGGTCGGTCACTTGGGCAGATTGCGAGCGCCAGATGGGACGACTATCTGCTAAAACCTCGTCTCACTCGACAAATGTGGAATCGGCTGCGGTTCAGGTCCCTCTACATAGACGAGAGGATTGTGCCTATCGACAGCTGGGTTGGTGGCCGGGATCCGAGTCGCTTTATCGAGACCATCGACCGCCTTCGCGGGCGGCGGAGAGTCGTGGCCCAGGTTTACCGCCGTGGCGGAGGGACCATTACTTACACCAAGCATCAAGGGACGCGCTCCCTCGTCCACGAGAGCGGAGCGACGAGGCGGCGCGCCATCCTGCCGTATGAGAGTTGGCCCAAAGGAGCCGCTGCCGACGAGCAAACTGCGCTCGAGGCTTTGATTGTCTTCTGGTCGTATGGCATCTTCCTCCCGTCCCTCCGCTGGCGTAAGGGCTGACGGTCTCGAAATGCCTGAGCGAGCGACTCGCATTGATTTTCCGGAGTGGGACCTGGCGCAGGTTGGTCGTACGTATCCTCGGTAACTTGGTTCAGGGCTGCGGCAAGGCAAACGCCAGGACCGCCAGGACAACTGCTATCGCTACGCCGAGGACCGTCGCGACCAAGGTATATGTCCCGATAGACATACCCGCGATTCGGCGCCCAGAAGCAGCCACCCGTATGAAGGGGAAGGCGATCGCAGCGCTGGCTACTACGCCGAGCATCACCCCGCTTATGCCGAGAAATACACCGCGGTGACCAGCCCACTGCCTTACGGCGAAGACGAGCCACGCGATTCCGGCAATGACGGGGATGTAGCTGAACCACAGCCAACGGAGGGATCGCCGAATCGCGGCACTTCTCTCGGGATCATCGCGAGCGCGTTCGACCATCGTCCGGCGACGCTAGGTTAAACGGGCGGGGCGCCCGCTGACTTCGCTGTGGTTCGCGTTACGGAAACTACGGCCCTTCGCAAAGGAGTCGAAGCTGGCTACGACCGACGATCGGGAGTCAGTTTCCGAGCCCCTGGAGGTCACAGCCGTGTCACGCATTCACGGAACCAGGCGGATACACGAGGTCACAGGAGGACACGAAGAAGATCCAATTTGAGTACGGGAGGAACCGCGCGGACACCATAGGACACGAGGGGACACGCCATTGCGCCGGTTCGGGACCGTGAGGCCCCGGGTTCAAATCCCGGGCCCCCGACCAAAAATCGTATTCAAATCGGGGACTTCGCCTGCTCCGTCAGGCACGCGGGGGTCACAGGGAGGTCACAGATTTTCTTGGAACTAGGTGACGGCAGCCCCGTCCAAGCGGATTTCGAACGTCAATTGAACTCGGTCGCGGCTATCGCACAGCCGATATATCAGCACGCGCACGGCCTCAGGACCGTGAGGCACCCGGGTTCGAAAATCAAAGGCGCTGTCCACGCCGGTGTGCTGCCGACGCACAGGTCAGGACCGTGAGGGATTCCTTCGCGGCCATGACCTTGACTCCGGCGGCGGCCCGAATCACGGCCGGATCAGACTTCGGCGCTGAGGTGAAGTCGCACGACCACGAACCCCCGCCGCCGTTCACGCTCGAGAGAGATTGCAAACGGCCGGCCGTCGGATCCAGGCCGGATGCCGGTAAACACCGCAATGGCTGGGTTTATGGCAAGCATTCGACCCAGCACTGCCGACAGGGCCACCGGCTCTCGTATCACTTCGGGAGTTACCACGTGCCAGGTCCCTTGCAAGCGCACCCTTGCGGTGCCGCTCGTCAGGTTTTTCCACCAAGCACCCCCTCCTGGCACGAGTAGGTTTGTGCCCTCGCGCACGTAGCTGACGGGAGTTGTATATGAGCGCCCGGTCCGCCGGCCGGTGAACGACAGAAGCATCAATCGACCGCTCATCATCCGGTGCGCTCTGCTGCCGAGAACCAACCGCATGAAGGGATTGAAGTAACGCACTACGCTTTGCAAGACACGGGTCACGACTACGGACATGTTGTTCATCACAGGCTTCATGCTTCGATTGAGTTATGAGCGTCCTGTGAAGGAGCGGCGGAGAAGGCGCGGAGATTGAGCGCGCTCGACGAGGTTCTTCCGTCCTATCGCTTTCGCGAGCGCCACGATAGGACCATCGCCGCGTCACCAGATGAGGTCTGGAGCGCGCTGCTCGCCATCGCGACTCAAGACCTACCGCTGAGCAGTCTGTTAATGGGGATTCGCGGCCTTCCCTCTCGTATATCAGGTCGGAGCAACGGATTGAGGCGCGCATCGCACAAGCCGGTCATCGATCAGTTCATCGCGGGCGGCTTTTGTAAGCTGCGGGACGATCCGCCAAATGTGCTTGTCGCGGGTGCCGCGATGCAACCCTGGAGGCTCGTTAAGGGTGAGGTCGCTGACGTTTGTGACCTTGCCGGCTTTCGCGCTTTCAACCAGCCTGGTTTTGTCCTCGCGGTCGTATCGTTCGAGCTCGAACAGACCGAGAAAGGGGTATGCCTGTCGACCGAGACTCGTGTCCAGCCGACGGATAGCCGGGCGGGACTCGCCTTCCTTCCTTACTGGTTGGTGATTCGGGCTGGATCGGGGCTTATCCGTCGAGAGATGCTGCGTGCGGTGGCCCGCCGATCTGGCCGTCAATGAACGAGACTAGGTCGCACGTTCTGGTTAAGTTTCTCTACAGTCCTCAATCGCACCCAGCAGCTGGTGGTCGGCTTCTTTGTGCTTGTTTGGATCGCGCTCGTTGCGATTCTGGTCCTCGCCCCGGAGGTCAACACGCAGACCCTGCAGAAGGTCGATGGGAACAGCATCGCGATTGAGGCGTCGTTGCTGATTGCGCTCTCGGCGCTTATCGCTGTCCTCGTAGTCGGGGTCTTTCGTCGCTGGCGATGGACTTTCTGGCTAGTCCTGATTGCTTTCCTCTTTGGCGTGTTGCGCCTTCCAGCCTCCGCATTGCAGCTCGGCGGGATGATGCCGGCCAGCGGCCCTACCTGGTACGAGGCGCTGCAGGGTGTGATCGGAGTCGTCCAGTTTCTGATCGCCATTGCCATGGTCGCGGGGTATCGGAAAGCCGGCGTCTGGGGAGAGTTCTGACCTGTGGAGGCGCCAAGTCGCGTGGTCAAGCGCACATCGCGCGCCACCATCGTGGCTCGGCGTTGCCCGAAAATCGGAGCCTTCGCCGGATCACAGCCGTATCACGCATTCCCGGCACCGGACGGCT
>Ga0209283_10002552_pt1 | contig 10159 bp, 10 predicted proteins | sample CZO8metaG_2_FD_188354 | JGI IMG/M metagenome (GOLD analysis project Ga0209283, IMG submission 188354) | Vadose zone soil microbial communities from the Eel River Critical Zone Observatory, Northern California, USA - CZOApr15con2H1.8 metaG... | ecosystem: Environmental > Terrestrial > Soil >...
CTAACACCTGGCCGCGCTGCTGAGGGTCCAAGACCTCCGGGTTCAGTTCGTCGGCTCCGCGGGAACCGTGACCGCCGTCGACGGGGTGAGCTTCGAGGTCGACCGAGGGGAGACGGTCGGAATCGTGGGCGAGTCCGGGTCCGGAAAGACGATGACCGCCCTCTCCATTTTGCGACTCGTGCCGGAACCAGGTCGCATCACCGCTGGTCGAATCCTGTTCGGCGAGAAGGACGTGGTCCATATGACGGACGAGGAGATTCGAGAGTTCCGGGGCGCCGACGTGGCCATGATCTTTCAGGATCCGATGACCTCCCTCAACCCCGTGCTCAAGGTTGGGTTTCAGGTCGAGGAGGCGATGGCGGCCCACAATCGATTCACCCGCGGGCAGGCCCATGATCGGGTCATCCCCATGCTGCAGCGTGTACGTATTCCGGACGCCCCCGCTCGGGTCCGCGACTACCCGCACCAGTTCTCCGGGGGCATGAGGCAGCGGGCCATGATCGCGATGGGCCTTTCCAACGAACCGTCTCTGCTCATCGCCGATGAGCCGACCACCGCTCTTGACGTCACCGTCCAGGCCTCGATCATCGAGCTTCTACGCGACCTCAACCGCGAGATGGGCGCGGCAGTGATCTTGATCACTCACAACATGTCCGTGATCGCAAGCCTCTGCCAGCGCGTGATCGTCATGTATGCGGGCCGGATTGTTGAAGAGGGGCCCACCCGCGCCATCTTCAAGAACCCCGAGCACCCCTACACCTGGTCTCTGCTGCGCTCGATCCCGCGGGTCGACGAGCGCACGCACGAAAAGCTGGTCTCTATTTCGGGACTCCCACCTGACCTCTCCAATCCGCCTCCCGGGTGCCGCTTCCATCCGCGCTGCCGGTACCGCGTGGATCGGTGTTTCACCGATGAGCCGGACTTGATAGACGTCGGCGCAAGCCAACGTGCGAGGTGCTGGGTCCTGATGCGAAACGTCCTGGCTGAGTCAAAGACAGATCGGTGACGTCCGCCGTGACGCCGGCTCACACGGAAGCCAACGTTCCGCCGCCGCTCGTGCGGGTAGAGCAGGTGGTCAAGCACTTCCCGATCAGCGCTGGCATGTTCGGCCACGCGATCGTCCACGCCGTGGATGGAGTGAGCCTCACGATCAAGGCCGGCGAAACGCTCGGCTTGGTGGGAGAGTCGGGCTGCGGCAAGTCGACCCTTGGCAGGGTGATCGTGAGGCTGCAACCGGCGACCTCAGGGCACGTCTATTTCCGCGACATCGACCTCACGCGCCTGCACGGCGAGAAGCTTCGCCGTACCCGGCAGCAAATGCAGATGATCTTCCAGGACCCCTACGCATCGCTGAACCCCCGCATGGCGGTGGGCGACATCATCGCCGAGCCGCTGCGCAACTTCGGCATCGCTCGCGGCCGCCGCGCGGAGGCGCAGGTCCAAGAAGTGATGCGGGTCTGCGGGCTCAACCCCAACTTCATCAACCGCTACCCTCACGAATTCTCGGGGGGCCAGCGTCAGCGCATCGGCATAGCCCGCGCCCTCGTCTTGAACCCGACCTTCATCGTTGCCGACGAGCCTGTCTCCGCCCTGGACGTCTCCATCCAGGCGCAGATCGTCAACCTGATGGAGGATCTTCAGGATCAGTTCAACCTAACCTTCCTGTTCATCGCCCACGACCTCTCGGTCGTGCACCACATGAGCGATCGGATAGCGGTCATGTATCTGGGCAAGATCGTGGAGGTCGGCCCGAGCGACGACGTGCGCGATGGGCCGCTTCACCCGTACACGAAGGTTCTCCAGAGCTCGGTCCCGATCCCTGATCCCGACCTGGAAGCCGGCCGGCGACCGATCCTGCTCACGGGCGAGATCCCATCACCGGTGAATCCGCCCAGCGGCTGCCGCTTTCACACCCGCTGCCCGATCGCTCAGCCTATCTGCTCCGAGAAGGAGCCCCCGCTCGAGCGAAAGCTGGACGGGCGCCTCGCCGCTTGCCATTTCCCTGGCAAGCTCTGACCTAGCCGCTCCACTTGGTGCTTCAATAAAGAGTTCATGAGGAAGACGGCGGCATTTCTCGGGGCCGGCCTCGTGGGGGTCGCTGCGTTGCTGCTCGGCCTGGCGCTCGACTCATACCTGCACGCCCGAGACCCGAACCTAGCCCACCGCGAAGGGCTCTTCACGCTGACCAATCCGGGACACGTGCTCCTCGGAGTCGGCATCGCGCTCGTGGTGGCGGGGCTCGTCGGCGCTGCCTACACGTCGATGCCGCTCGGCGTGTGGGCGCGGCGCGGCTTACTCGCGGTGTCGCTGACGCTGATCGTGGTGTCGGGCGACGTTGCAGGCTGGGCGGCCTCCGTGGAGTGGTCTGCTTCGCACGCCGCGACGCAAACTGCTCACACGCATGCGGCTGCGGCGCCTACCGCCACCGTCACCGCCGAGCAGCTGGAGGCCGCTGCCAGGCTGCTTCAGGAGACCAAGGCGGCGGTGGCGAAGTACGGTGACGAGCGCGTAGCGGTCGCTGCCGGCTACCAGCCGATGGAGCCGCCCGACCTGGAGATCGTGCACTTCGTCAACCCGGCCTACTTCAGCGTTGCCGACATCCTCCGGCCGGAGCACGTGCAGTCGCTCATTTACTACAACAGCACGCATGGGCCCGTGCTCATCGGGGCCATGTACATCATGCCCAGGCTTGGCATGCCGGGCCCCGAGATCGGGGGTTCGCTCACCCCGTGGCACCATCACGACGACCTCTGCTTCGACAACGTCACCAACGTCATCGTCGCTTTCGCGCACTCGGCCTTCTTCGATCGGGGAGAGAAGAGCGGCTCCTGCCCGCACGGAAGCAGCAACAGGAGGACGCCCGAGATGCTCCACGTCTGGATCGTTGACAACCCCGGCGGCCCGTTCGACATCGACATGGCCCCAGACGCAGTTCGTGCGGTCGTCTCGGGGTCCTAATGCTTCAAGATGCGCGATTGGGTCCAGTAGAAGTCGTATAGCGCGTTGCCGCCTACGCCCTTCACATAAGTCTGCGCCAGGTACTGCTGCAGCCCGTAGACCAGGGCGCCGTACACGACGTTCTCGATCAGCAAGTGGCCGACGGCCTTGTAGTCGGCCAGGCTCAGCGGCAGCGGCCTGGAGTTCGCTCCCGCGACCAACGTGTCGAGCGACGCATTCGTGTAGCACGAGCCGCTCGAGCTGGCTCCGGTGGTGAACAGGTAGTCGAACCAGTCCTGGGGATGGTCGTAGTCCGCGCTCCAGCTTTGGCGGAAGATCGTGTAGGCGCACCTCCCGTTCCGGTTGTCGAAGAAGGTCTTGCGATCGAGCTCGACGCACTGGACGATGACGTTCAGGTTCTTCTTCCACTGCGCGGCGAGGTCGGTGCACACCGCCTTGTTGAAGGCGTTGGTGTCATACGTGTAGGTGAGGCCCTTGACCTTGGCCCCGTCTGGGTCCCAGGCCTGATACTCGGCCTTCGCCGCTGCGGCGTCGAACCTCACGCTTGGGTCGGCCCCATCTCCGAGGTAGCCATGCAGGCCCTTGCTGATGACGCCGCCGGTGGCGGCCACGCAGGTAGTGCCCTGCGAGCAGGTCGCGTTGGCCAGCTCGTCGCGGTCGATCGCGGTGCTGAAGGCGTGGCGCCCGGCCCTCCCGGCGTCGACGCCGGCGAACGGGCCGCTCCTCAGGTTGAAGCCGATCCAGTACGTGAACCCTGACGGGACCACCTGCAGCTGGCTCTTCAACTTCGGGTCGGCCGCGTAACGGACGGCCGCGGCGGAAGTCAGGTTCGTGCGGCCGTAGCCGATGAGGCTGTAGACGCCCGACTCATACTTGGCAAGCTGTGCGTCGGGGTCGGCGATGACGTCGATATGCACATGCTTGATGGCTCCCGTGGTTCCGCCGTACCAGCCGACCACAGGTTCGAAATCCAGCGACTGGGCGGGGGTTCGGGCGGTCATCTTAAAGGGCCCACTGCCGACCAGGGTGTCCGGCTTGGTGAACCAGGTGTCCTCACCGGCCGAGGCGATGACCTTGCGGTCGACGACCCAGAAGGGCCACAGTCCCAGCTCGGTCAGCCAGTAGCCGGCGCGCTTGGTCAGGGTCGACGTGAACGTGTAGTCGTCGACCTTAGCAAGACCGGTGAGCTGTGCCGCACGGCCAGCGGCCACCTTGTCGTATCCCACGACCAGCTGGAAGAGTGATGCGTACTCGCCCTGCTTGGCGGCCGAGCGGTTCCAGCTATAGATGAAGTCGTCGGCGGTGATGGGGTCACCGTTCGAGAAGAGTGCGTTGTGGCGCAGGTGGTACGTGTACGTGAGCCCGTCGCTGGAGATTTCGGGCGGGCCCACGGCCAGGTCAGGCATCTCGATCAACGCCTGGTCGAACCTGTACAGTCCTGAAAACACATTGCGGAAGATGTCGACGTCAGCGGGCGCCCAAATTTGCGCCGGGTCGAGGTCGGTCACGTCCTGCGCGATGGGAAAGCTGAGGGTCTGGTCGGCCGCGAGCATCTCCGGGGGCTTGGTGGCGGTGGGTGTGCAGGTGCCGAATGTGAACCCCACGGCAAGCGTCGCAGCCAGCAGCCTCCCTCCCCCTTCGGGGGCGAGGTGGGACGGCGCCCTCAAGCGGCGGAGATCACGGCCTGAGGACCACCTTGCCAGTGCTCTTGCCGCCCGCGACCATGGCTAGGGCCCGGGGTGCCTCCGTCAGGGGTAGCCGGGCCGAGATGTGCGGCTTGATCTTGCCGCTCCGATACAGGTCCAGCAGGCTGTGAGTCGCAGGTGGGATGAGTTCGTGAGCCCGTCGTGCGTAGAGTCCCCAGTGAAGCCCCAAGACCGAATAGTTCTTGACGAGGATGTGGTTGGTGGCGGCCTGCGGGATGTGACCCGACGTGAATCCCACGAGCACGATGCGGCCCTCGAACGCGATGCATTTGGTGGAGCGGTCATACACCTCGCCGCCGACCGGGTCATAAATCACGTCGGCGCCCCGTCCATCGGTGAGCTTCTTCACCTCTTCCACGAAGTCCTGGGTTTTGTAGTTCAGGGCGTGGTCGGCGCCCAGCTTTAGGCACACCGCGACCTTCTCGTCGGACCCCGCGGTGGCGATCACCGTCGCGCCGGCGGCCTTGCCGAGCTGTACAGCGGCGCTGCCAACGCCGCCGGCGCCGGCGTGAACGAGCAGGGTTTCTCCGGGCTGCAGCTTCGCGCGCCGGTGTAGGCCGAACCAGCCGGTTTGGTAGATGAGCGTAAAACCCGCGCCGTCTTCGAAGGACATCTCGTCGGGCATGCGGACGACGGACTGCGGCGCCGCATCAGCGATCTCGGCGTAACCGCCGCGGGTGAGCCCGCCGCTGTCCAGCAGCGCCATGACGTGATCGCCAGCGTTGAAGCCGGACGACGCTGGAGCACTGAGCACCTCGCCGCTGACCTCGACGCCGGGCACGAATGGGAGCTCCGGCTTCACCTGATACAGCCCGGCGATCATGAGTACGTCGGGGAAGTTGATCGCCGCCCCGCGCACGGCGACGCGCACGAATCCGTCGTGTGGTTCGCCGGGGTCGACCTCCTCGAGGCGCATCGAGTCCGGGCCGCCGAGCTCGCGCACCACCCAGGCCTTCACCCCGGGAAGGCTACAGCAGGAGCCTGCGGGCCGGCCGAGCAAGTGACCGTTCCAGTCAGCTCCTGGCCACTGCCATCAGTGCCGTGAAACGAAGGAAGAGCTTTCAGCCATCACAGTGCCCGAAGGTGTCGTGGCTTGAAGCTGGTCTGTAGCTGAAGTCGACGGGCGGGACCGGCATCCAACCGGCCAGCCGGTTAGAACGCTGAGTGGATCGCCAAGCGAAGCCCACTGCCGTCCGCGATTTCCACGGATGCCGGCATTTGTACAGCTGCCTCCGCAATGAACAGGACCAGCCCATTGGTCACCGTGTCCTCGAGCGCAACTCCGTTGTCGAACCTGAGGCGAACACGGGCCGCACGCTCACAATCGCGGCCTATGACCTTGCCTCCGCCCCAGAATCCATCGTCCGGCCAGCCCCAGCCGGCAAGATTGACCCACGGGCGATCTCGTGGCGGGTCCCCGCCACTGCCGCCCGCCATCCCCGATACCCTCCACGCTCCGGTGCTGTCCTGCTGCGTACCAATCACTAAACGCCGGCTCTGACCATCAACAGTGCGGAACTCAACCGCATGCAGCTGCCTATCGCCGACCGTCCGTTCCTTCAAGAAGCGGATGGTGCTTGCATCGGCCTCAGCACCGCCGGCTGAACGGATTTCAGCAGTCCATCCAGCGGTCGACGCTCTCTGCGCAACTAATCGCCCGTGGGGCCGCGTCAGCATCTCGATGATGGCCCCGCGTGCGTCTGTGTGCTCCATCTGGCTTCATTCTGCTCCGGTCCCGAAAGGCCGATCGACACCCGCTCGGCGGTAAGTTACTGACCACGGACTGAATCAAGGAGGCGGCCGGAACGGGGACAATCTAAATACGCCGGCGTAGCTCAGCTTGGTTAGAGCAGCGGTCTTTTAAACCGATGGTCCGGGGTTCGAGTCCCCGCGCCGGCACCACTTTTGTATTCGAGTTCGGTCGCCGACGGGCCATCGGGGATGCTTCCGTATAGCCACCGGTAAGCGGGCGTAGTAAGGGCAGGCGAGGGGGAGCCTCGCGAGATGCGGGCCGTCCGTCACTGCTCGCTCCCGAACTCGCGGAGCAGCGGTTTACTGACCCGCTGCTCATCGTGCCCTGGGTCGCGTCCCGGAGGCGCTGCGGCCAGCTGGCGGCGCAGGAATGCAACGACGACCTCTGTAACCGCGGGGGGATCGTCGATGAAGGGATAGTGGCCGCTGTGCTCGAGAAGGTCGATGGGGACGGCACCACGGCGACGGGCGGCTCCCAGCACTGGCACCCATCAACGTGGTCGCCCGCCGGCCGCGAGGCTGAAGGGAAGCGCTGCGGCTCAGCCGGGTGGCGGTGTTCCTGGGTTGACCGCGAACACGATGAACTCTCTGAACACGTCTCCGTCCACCTGAAGCCCAAAGCATCCCGGGCTGTCGGTGGTGAGCCACCCAAACCAGGCTCTCCAGAAGGAAGTCGGGGCCACCGCGCCCAAGTACAAGCCGCCTCTCGTCGTGTGGAGTGCCGGAACCACGGCCACCCCATGCTGCCTTTCCTTGTCCGCGGTACCGTTGTCAGGCGAGGGTAAATCCGCGAGAGTGACCGTCGATTTCCCGTTACCCCCCAACTGGAACGCCCGCAGCAGCAGCGGTCCGGAATATTGGGAGTCCACCATGAGGATGGTCACCTGCCCGCCGGAGTACCAGCTGTCCTGGCCCGACATGTAGGCGGGCCCGACACCCGCTCCGTAGTTCGGCGCCACCGCTCCTAGATCAGCCGTAGAGGAAGCCGAACAGGTCTCATTTGGTGCCAGGGTGGGCGGCCTCATTGGCCTCTGCTGCAGTCCAGTCATGGCGTCGACGCCGGCAGGCAGCGGTGAGGCGGGTTCAGTCCGGAAGGACTGCGTATGAGCCGGCGGGACCGCGCCGCGGTAGCCCACTTCCTCCGCAACCAGCCAGGCCGGCGGCGAGGCTGACCAGAGCCACGAAATGCGTCACGCTGCGCGCCGCAGACATCGCCTGTAGATACAACGGTTACACGCCGGTCCAGTTACTCCGTGTGCGCAGACTTACAGAAGCGCCGAGCACGCTGCGAGGCCGGGTAGTCGTCCTCGATCTGGTTGTACATCCGGCTGTCCTGGATCTCGTAGATGGCGGCCAGGGCCTCCATCACCGGCCCGGGCCTCGCCTGTGCCAGCACCATGACCTCGGGCGACTCCTCGACTCGCCGGGGGTCAGTTGTTGGTACGAAGGGACGGATTGAGAGTGGGCCGAAGCTTACTTAACGCGAACCGGGCCGCAGCCATCCAAGGCCACTCCATCTCGATCTGATCGTCATGTTGCTTTGCTTGATTTTCCCGAGCCTATGCGAAGCAACCTGATGCCGGGGCTGACCACCCTCTCTCAAGCAAAACTCTGCGGAGAAAACAGGGCCCTGCCAAATAGGCCGGATGGACACTCCACGAGTGTCTTGCCCCCGCCAAAGATGAACTGGTGGTGATGAGCTGACACGGCGGGACCCGAGGCGCGCCAAAGGACTGGTCCGACATCAACCGCGGGGCCTGTCCAAGCTCCGGGTCCGGTCTGAAGCCGCTCGCCCGCACGTGCTGCTGGGGTGCCGCGCAGCTCGAAGTGAAGCCCAGCAGCATCGTGAACAAGGCGATCCAAGTCCGACGGATCGTGAACCACGATGTCCGAAGAGCTACTTACGTCCCCGTGAACTAGAAAGTCCTGGAGGGTAGGAGTCATCTCGAGACCGTCTCGACCGAGGTCCGGTGTAACGATGAGCTTCTCGACTGCCGAGGAGTCGCCCCCGCCGAGTACGTTGAGAAGGCGCTCGACCTGAGCGACACCGAACGCTGCCGTGCATCCCGCCAGCAAGTGCGCCGAGCTGCTGGCGGGGATAGCGGCGCCCGAGACGCATGCGCAAGCCAAGACGATTGACGCCATGGTGGGGGCCCAGTGGAATTGCGCGCACTCGATCCGCATGCCTCTGATCATGGACCACTGATGGCAGTCCCCGGCCGCGGCGAAATTGGAACACCTCAGCCCACGGAGCCCGCCTCAGAGCATGGTGGCTCCGGAGTGACCGGGCGCGGTCACGTCGCGACGGACCTACGATCCCGACCAGAGCGATTGGAGGTGCACCGGCCGCGATGTTTGGCGGTGGGGCGCTGCACCAGTGGCTGGCAATGCCTGGTGATTCTTGAGGTAGACCAGGCGCCCGATGCCTTCCTGTACTCGCTAGCGTCGCGGTTTGACCCGTCGGCGATCGCTGTGTACGTGCAGACTAATCGCCGCGACGGTGGGATGCCCGGCCCATCCCCGTTGACGTTGTAATTCTTGGTCTCGCAACTGCCTGCCCAGGGGGACTGTTACAAGGGCTAGGCTGGGCGCGTTTGATGTCTAGGTGTGCTGATGTGATTGCGCGTGGATTGGCGGTAGGAATTCTCATGGCCGTTACGATCGGGTTACCCGCCTGCTCATCTCCGGTCCCGGGCAGCTCGCCTTGTCTACCGGAGCCTCTTCACGTTGACCCGTCAAGAGTTGTTGTCGGCACAGCTGTAACCGTCACCAGCGATGGTTTCAAGTGCCACGGGTCGTACCCGGCCGGCAAGAAGTATCACCTGACCTTAGGCTTTGTCGGCCGTGCATCGCTGATGGACCTCGGCAGTTACCCCGTCAACGCTGATGGGTCGTTCCATTCGTCTATCACGATCCCCGCGAATGCCTCGCCCGGAGAGGCCCGCATCATCGTCAGCGGTAGCTCCTTCGATCAATGCACTGGCTCCGGTAATCCACCGTGCTTGGGCTACGTTGTCCGGCTGGAGATTCTTTCTCCAGGGACGTAGTGCCCCGCGTTGGTGTCTGCGAGCCGTCCCTGAACCGTTGTCAGAATTGTTGTCGGACCAATCGCCGACGCCGTTCAAACCTACCAAGGAGGCTCGCCATGAGTTCGATTTGGAGTGGGCCGCGGTGGACTCGAACCACCTATCTCTCGCGTAAGGCATTCGCCCGATTGAACGAGGTGGGGAGGGGGGCCTCTCCGCTTAACGTTCGCGCGCGCCGGGCGATCGCTCAAGGCCTTCCGATGTATAGCCAATTTGTATAGCCAAGCCGGGGCTATGAGGAGCCGCGAGGAGGCGCGAAGCGGAGAATCGAATACGGCAGGAGCCCTGGGGAGGCGTCATGCGGAGGTCGGGACGGACTTTTAAACCGAGGGTCGCAGGTTCGAATCCTGTCGCCGGCACCATCGTTGAATTCAGTTTTGGCACAAACCGCGGGCTGCTTATAGCCATCGGTATAGCCAAGCCCAGTCGAAAAAGGACACACGAGGGCTGCCGTGGGAATTGCCACTTGGCGGTCCCACCTGACGTCGAACTCGGGCGGCAGCGGTTTACCGCACCGCTGTCCTCATCTTCAGGGGGTCAGCCCACAGGAAGCCGTTGGGCTCGCGGACGAGATCGAAGTCTGCGCCGCCTGGAACCGTTCAATGAGCGCTTCAGCTGCGTCGGGCTTCTGGCCGCTCGAGCAGGGGTCGTTTGGCG
>Ga0209283_10002555_pt1 | contig 10152 bp, 8 predicted proteins | sample CZO8metaG_2_FD_188354 | JGI IMG/M metagenome (GOLD analysis project Ga0209283, IMG submission 188354) | Vadose zone soil microbial communities from the Eel River Critical Zone Observatory, Northern California, USA - CZOApr15con2H1.8 metaG... | ecosystem: Environmental > Terrestrial > Soil >...
CCGAATGGGACAAGAAGTCGATCTCTCACTCTGGATCGCTCAGCATTTGGTTGAAATGGGGTACGCTCGGTTCAAGGATGAAGAACAGCTCACTCTGAACGCTCTTTCAACTACACATTATAGACAGACCCTGCCCGCCTCAAACCAGATTCCGGAACTGCCTCGGTCATTCTATTTCCAACTTCGGCGGCTCATCAAGGACCTCAAGAGCCTTGAAGTGAAAGACCGTACGAAAGCCCGGGACCTAGACAAGGCACTAGCCTTGGCATGGGACATTGTCAACTTACGAGTGAAGAAGATCGCCTCCCTGGGGGCTTCTGGAGGGCAAACTACCGAGGTCACGTCCAAACTTACACTTGAGGAGAAGGCTCTGTTCGAGAAGGTTCGTCAAAACGTGGAGTCTTGGAAGAAGGACATTCTTGGCAGTGAAACTACGAATTGACTTTGCTCGCACCGACGGAAACCGCTCTTCCAGAGAACGCTTTCCAGGACTTCTTCCGCTCGTACCAAGCTGACCCAGTCGGGTCCAAGTATAGAAAACGTCTCGCAGAGGTGGCAGTCAACAATGGTCGGTCCCTCGTAATCGATTTCGACGACCTAATCGCATTCGACCCAGTGCTTGCACGGAATGTCGTGCAACACCCGGATGACTTCTTTGTTTATGCTAGCTCCGCGGCGACCTCTCAGATGCGTGTTGAGGATCCCGAATACGCTGAACAGGTCGGTCGTATCATTGTGCGATTTCGTCGCCTTCCGGAAAAAAGGGCTCTCCGAAAGATTGGAGCTGAGGACCTGATGAAACTCGCGTTAGTCGAAGGCATAGTTGTCCGAACGAGCCAAGTGCGGCCCATGATTGTCAAAGCAGTATTTCGTTGTCGGAAATGTGGCGAACTCTCTCGTCAGGATCAAGCAGGAGATTTGTTACGGGGGCCGGGCCCAATTTGTTCAAGTTGTAAGCAACAGAGCGGCTGGGAGTTGCTAGAAGACCAGTGCGTGTTCAAGAATACTCAGGAAGCTCGCGTCCAAGAACGCCCTGAGGATCTTCCGCCTGGAATGCTGCCTAGATATCTAGATGTCAGATTAGACGACGATCTCGTTGACACGGCGCGTCCCGGCGACAGAGTGGCGATGACTTCTGTGGTGAGAGCTGAGAAACAGTACGTCGGGGAGAAAGGGAAGCTTAGAACTTTCAACTTGTATCTAGAAGCGAATTTTGTAGATGTTGTCGGGAAAGAGACTGAAATTGTTGAGATTACTGTTGAAGACGAGAAGAAGATTATCGAAGCCTCAAAACACCCTTTCGTCCATCGAAACCTCATCATGAGTTTGGCACCATCAATCTACGGCTACGATGAGATCAAAGAAGGAATCCTGTACCTTCTATTTGCAGGAGTTGCAAAACGACTCCCTGATGGTGTCAACATTCGAGGTGATTTGAATTGCTTAATCGTGGGTGATCCTGGAACGGCGAAAAGCCAGCTATTGCAATACGTTTCCAGAATTGCTCCTAGAGGCCTCTACACTTCGGGAAGAGGGACTACCGCTGCTGGACTCACTGCGGCGGTCTTGCGCGAGAAAACAGGTGGAATGGTGCTCGAAGCTGGTGCTTTGGTCCTGGCCGACAAAGGGGTCGCTTGCATCGATGAACTAGACAAGATGAGACCCGATGATAGAGTCGCGATCCATGAGGCTCTGGAACAACAAACCGTCAGCGTTGCCAAAGGAGGAATTGTGGCCACCCTGAATGCTCGAGCGGCAGTGCTGGCCGCTGCGAACCCTTCCCTAGGAAGATATGAGCCACACAGAAACATCAACGAAAACATCAACCTCCCCGTAACTATACTCTCCAGATTTGACCTGATTTTTCTCGTAAAGGATCTCCCAGATCCTGATAGCGATTCCCAAATGTCGTCGCATATTCTACAATTGCATAGAGCAAGACACGGTTCAGAAGAAGCGCCATTCCAACCGGACTTCTTACGGAAATACATCAGCTTTGCCAAGAGGATAGTCCCAGTGCTGACTCCGGATGCCGTCAAGGAGCTACAGGACTTTTATCTGAAAATGCGTGGGACCACCGGCCGAGAAGCGGCAGTAGCGATCACCCCTCGCCAATTAGAGGCCTTGGTCAGACTGTCCGAGGCAAGAGCCCGAGCATTCCTTCGCGATCAAGTGACAGTGGAGGATGCGAAAAGTGCTGTAAAGATCATGACGTACGCTTTGCTCGACGTTGGGGTGGACGTAAAAACCGGCAAGATCGATATCGACACGATAATGACAGGTAGGCCTGCGACAGTGCGGGATACCTTGGGTCGGGTAATCGACATCGTACGGGAGCTTGAACGGGAAACCGGAGATGTTGATGAGAAGATCCTGATTGCTGCCATAGTGGACAAGGATAAAGTCACCGATGGAGAAGCTCGGCGGTTCGTCGGGCAGTTGATAAAAGAGGGCATGCTTTACTCCCCCAAAGAAGGACGCCTGAAGCGCACAGCGGGCTAGATTCCTCATATGAGTTCTGAGGACAAGTGAAGATCCAAGACCTCCCAATAGACGCCCAAGTGGCTGACTTACTATCCCGGGAAGGTCTTGTTGAACTCTACCCGCCCCAGCAGCACGCCATCGAGGCAGGAGTTCTCGAGGGGAAGAATCTTGTTCTGGCCAGTCCCACGGCCAGCGGCAAGACACTAGTCGCAGAACTGTGTATCTTGCAACACGTCCTCCAACATCGGGGCAAGGCAATCTACTTGGCCCCGCTCCGCGCGCTCGCGAGCGAGAAGTTCAAGGAATTCCAAAGATACTCCGCAGTCAAGAAACCCAACGGGGATTACGTTAGAGTAGGGATGTCCACAGGAGACTATGACAGCTCAGACCCGTGGCTAGGAAGATACGACATCATCCTCTGCACCAACGAAAAAGCTGACTCTCTCTTGAGGCACAAGGCTCCCTGGATGAGCGAACTTACCCTGGTCGTTGCAGACGAAATTCATCTCCTAACTGAACAGAACAGGGGTCCAACCCTCGAAGTAGTCCTCACTCGACTAACCGAGATCAATCCCAACATCCAGGTCCTAGCTCTCAGTGCAACAGTTAGGAACGCGGAAGAGGTAGGGACCTGGCTAAAAGCGGGCTTCGTCACAACCGACTGGCGCCCCGTCCCTCTGAAAGAAGGAATCTACCATGACAATCAAGTGCAGTTCCGAGACGGTGCAAGCCGAGCGATCGTAAGCGGAACCAAAACGCCAAGCCTCGACATCGCCCTCGACGTAATGAGCACCGGCGGACAAGCACTGATCTTCACCGAGACACGACGATCCGCGGTCGAGATGGGCCGCAAAGCCTCGGTAGCAGTGAAAAGTCGTTTGTCAAAACCAGAGGAGAGAGCACTGAACACGATTGCCGAGCGAATACTTTCTACTGGTGAGAAGACTCGGCTAAGCGAGGCTCTCGCAATGCAGGTCGCGGCAGGGGCTGGCTTTCATCACGCAGGTTTAGCGGGAATTCATCGAGGAATTGTTGAGGATGCTTTTCGGGAAGGGAAAATCAAGGTCCTAGCAGCAACCCCAACGCTCGCTGCTGGTGTTAACCTCCCAGCTAGGGCCGTGGTCATCAGTAGCTATGAGCGCTACGAAGCAGGATACGGGAGATATCCAATAAGTGTATTGGAGTACAAGCAATTCTGTGGACGAGCGGGAAGGCCGAAGTACGACAAGTTTGGCGAAGCGTTGCTGATTGCGCGCAACCCAGACGAATCGGAATGGTTGATGGAGAACTATGTCCTCGCCCAACCCGAAAAGCTCTGGTCCAAGCTGGCAGCAGAACGAGTTCTGCGCCCTCACGTGTTGTCCACAATAGCCGCTGGCTACGCTCATTCAGAGGATGGATTGTACAACTTTTTCGCCAGAACATTCTACGCGCACCAATATGGGCCACGGCTGATCAAAACCAAGATCGGCGATATTCTCAGGTTTCTCTTCAAAGAGGAGATGGTACAGATGGAAGGCAAGGATTTGTCTGCTACAAAGTTCGGCAAGCGAGTCTCCGAATTGTACATCGACCCGATGTCTGCGGTGATACTGCGGGACGGTTTGTACAACCGCGCAAAGAAGATGACCGACCTTAGCGTACTGCACCTGATCTCAAAGACTCCCGACCTTTCCCCACGGCCCCGTCCTCGAGGAGGCGAAGTCGACAAACTCAGCTTGTTAGCAGAGCAGAGAAGCGATGAGTTCACCTATCCGGTACCAACTCAGTTCGAGGATCCTGTCGCCTACGAGGAATTCCTTGGCGAATTGAAAGCCGCTCAAGTCCTATCCGACTGGATCGATGAGCGGACTGAGGACCAGATACTTGAGACGAGAAAAGTCGAGCCAGGTGACCTTCTTAGACTTGTGCAAGGGTCGGAATGGCTCATCCTCGCTACTCAAGAACTTGGACGTCTCTTCGGACACAAAGATCTGCTGGCTCCTCTAGAAATGCTCAAAGTGAGACTTGCAAAGGGGGTTCGGTCTGAGCTGGTTAAGTTGACCACGCTTGAGGGCGTCGGACGGGTCAGAGCCCGCATGTTGTACGATGCTGGACTCAAATCGATTGACGATATCAAAGAGATGAGCCTCGAACAATTGATGAGCATTCGAACCATTGGTCCGTCGCTTGCGAAGAGGATCAAAGAACAGGCCGGTGGACTCATCAAAGCAGATGAGTGGGAAAAGGCCAAGCGGGCGAAACCGTCCGATATTGAACAGCAAGTAGTTCTTACTGAATACGAAGACTCGGAATAACGAATCGAAGCCTCGGTATTCCTAGGCTTATAATGCGGGGCTTTACTACGGTCTCCAAAGCCTAAGGAAAGGTCGCAGATGGGAAAGATCAAAGCAGCACTTGCAGGCGTTGGGAATTGCGCCAGTGCGCTGATACAAGGGATTCAATACTACCGGAAGAACCCGCCCAAAGAAGACAACCTCACGACAGGGCTGATGCATCCAAAGTTCGGTGACTACAAAGTAGAAGACATCACATTCGTCGCCGCTTTCGAGGTCAACCGGAACAAGATTGGAAGTGATCTTAGCAAGGCAATATTCACTGAACCAAATTGCGCCCCGAAAATCAGTGATGTCCCCGACATGGGCGTTACGGTCAAAGCCGGCCCGATCCTAGATGGCGTCGCCCCTCACATGAGGGAGCCGTTTCACGTCTACAACAAGAACAGGACGAAGCCCGTGGACGTGGCAGCCGAATTGAAGGACTCAGGAGCAGAGATACTCGTCAACTACCTACCGGTCGGAAGCGAAAAAGGCGCCAGATTCTATGCCCAAGAAGCATTGGACGCGGGCTGTGGCTTCGTAAACTGCATCCCAGAATTCATCGCGTCAAACGATGGATGGGCGAAAAAATTCGAGGACCGAAAACTACCGATCGCAGGAGATGACATCAAGAGCCAGGTCGGAGCGACAATTGTTCACAGGGCGCTCGTGGACCTCTTTCTAAAGCGTGGGGTTAGAGTGGATGAGAGTTATCAACTAAACCTGGGTGGCGATACTGACTTTCTCAACATGACGGTGGAAGAGAGGCTTCATTCAAAACGGATCAGCAAGACGACGGCGATTGCAAGTCTCATCCCGTATGACGTTCCGACGAGAATCGGCCCATCGGATTACGTTCCCCATCTCAAGAACAAGAAAATCTGTTACATCTACCTGAAAGGAAGAAAGTGGGGAAATATTCCGCTCCAAATCGATCTCAAACTCTCCGTAGAGGACTCACCCAACAGTGCCGGAGTCGTTGCAGACGTAATTCGCGCGGTTAAAATCGGTCTGGACCGTGGAGTCGGGGGCGCACTCACCAGCATCTCCTCCTATTGTTTCAAGTATCCGCCGGTGAAGATTCCTGACGGTCAGGCATCTCAATGGGTCGAAGAGTACATCCAGGGAAAGAGAGAGCACTAGGCGGAGACTTTTCGCGTTTTCCGTACTGCGGGAGCCTCTAGAGCAGCGCCCCAGTTATGATTCAATCGACCTCTTCCCTTCCATTCTTCGTAATGTTCCATTACTCCGGTGAACAGTAATGGGAGACCGATTGTGGCGTCAACATGCACCGTGCACTGTTCAGCCTTAGGGTCAAGCTTCCCCCACGACTGGCTTTCGGGGAGCTCGCACCCGGACAGACCCCCGAACTTCGGGTCATCTGTCGTTACTTGGATCGCGTAGCTGTGCGGGGGAACAGGCATCCCAGCAATCTCCGCCATCGGGATGACCTGCTGGATGTAGTTCTTCGGGGTCCCGCCACCGATGAAAATGACGCCAGACTTTTGCCATCGTCTTTTGAGGCTCATAATCTCAAGATTGTCCAGCATCGGGTCGTAGATCATTGGAGGCCGGCCCTGGTCAAGTTGTTCATTCCTATACACTGTTAATGCCATCCCAATTGAGCTATCGGCTAGTGCTGGACAGAAAATGGGGAGATGCTCCCTGGCGGCAGTGGCAAGAATGCCGTATTCGTCGCTGATTCGTTGTCCCATGAGCTGGAAAAACTCCCTGCTCGAGTACCCTCGGGGTTCAAGGGTTTCTGAGAACTTTTCCACAAATTCGTCAGCCACCGTGAACATGACATCATCTGCATACGTGTCGTAAACCCTGTCTATTCTCATACTCCTGAGAGTCGGGTCGTCGATCTGATGATGGGCCATATAGTGGCGGCCTCCAAGAGACTCGTAGAGATCATGACTAAGATTTGCACCAGTGGATACGAGAACGTCGATCGCGCGGAAAGCGATAAGGTCCCGGAGGAGTCGCCTCATTCCCCCGGCAATCATCGCCCCAGACAAGCCAAAGAAGATGATCGGACGATCGGGATCGCTCAGCATGTGAAGCCAGATCTTGTAACACCTACCAAGCATTCTGCTTTGGAATGATGTAGTGTTGAACGCTTCTAGAGCTTCGCTCACGGTGTGAACCTTCGCTACGTCAAAATGCTGCACAGGATGTTTGAACGCGTCGCCGCGTGGCGAGAATTGAATACGAGAGGATGAAGCTGACGCAGATATTTTTTCGTGAGAGCTAGAATTCTTGTTGGACTTCATTTTATCCTTCTAACTTGATTTGGCAAATATGTCTACCTGTTTCTATTAAAAGCTCGTGTTCTAGTTAGAGTTTCCAGAGATGAAATGGAAAACCTTCGTAAAGCCCGTGAAAATGGAAAAAGGGGAAGTTGAATGGGGGGGATTTGATGCTATGCTACAGAAGAGTACTCTACTGTAAGCCGAACTTGGTAGACAAATGTGCTTCCGGTAATACTCGAGCCGTTCAAGACGATGCCAACGCTCATCGTGTTAGCACCCACGCGTAGGTCCTGGGATCGCAATGCTCCGACAGCAGTGTTCTGCACGGTTGTTGTCGGAAGATTGACCGGGGCGCGTCCGTTCAGCTCGACTCCGAAGGCGTTGTAACCACCCGTTCCGCCGAAGTAGACGATTGTCACGAGAACTGAGCTCACAGTGATGAATCCTTTGACTGGGGCGAACGAGAACCCCGCGGTCGCATTGACGGGTCCTCCCGAGAAACCGCTTGTCATCCCAATCCCCGTGGTAACTATCTCACCGTTACCTGGCTGGAATGTCAGACCCGAAGCAAGGTTCAGTACGCTGATGTCTACGCTGGTCACTTGGGAGAGCGAATTCGGTGACGGAGAGCTTGGAACAACTGCCTCTACTGAGACCGTTCCAATGAAGATCGAGATCAGAAGCACACTTGCTACTGTGCCTTGTATTTTGTTCAATTGGTCACCTCCCTCGCGAGACTATGAATGATGAGAGTTCTGTTTCTCTTTAATAAAAGAGGTGGACAGCCTTTTCGAGTTGGACAGGCGAGATACGCGGGGAAGCTCCCTGACGGTTTAGGTCTCTCTTCGAAGAGGGATTTCGTTTAGGCTTTTACCAGCGACGTCTATGTCGTTGGAATCTCGGTGGGGGGCGACTGGTGGGACGCTTTCCGCGGGATCGCTGGCGTCTTTCTCCGCCTCGCCTCGGACCGTAAGGTCGAGGGGGGAGGAAGAGTGTCGGGTACGATTTTCGGCCGGGGGAGGTCAATCGGATCATCTCTCGAATGTTTGACGATGTTGTCCGTCTTATTCTCTCAAAGATAGAGTCATCGCTTCGGCTTACAAGGGAAACCGCGATTCCGGCGCTTCCCGCTCGGGCGGTTCTGCCGATTCTGTGGAAGTAGGTGAGGGGTTCTTCTGGTAAGTCGAAGTTGATCACGTGGCTTACGTTCGTAATGTCGAGACCCCTTGCGGCCACGTCCGTAGCGACTAGGACCGCGACTGATCCGTCGCGAAAGGCCTGCATTGCCCTATCTCTTTGACCCTGGGAAAGATCTCCATGAATCGCTAGCGCATTGTAGCCCTCGACTCTTAGGGCTTGAGCAAGCCGACCGGCTCTGATCTTGGTCGAGCAGAATATGAGTCCTCTGGTTACCTTCTCGGCTTCTAGAAGGGAGCAGAGAGCGGGGAATTTTTCATTCTCTTCGGCCCACGTATATTTTTGGGAAACGGATTCAACAGAAATCTCGTTGCTATCGACAAATATTCTAAGGGGGTTCTTCATGTAGTGATGGGCCAGCCTGATGATCTCGTCAGGCATCGTCGCAGAGAACAGCGTTGTTTGACGGGGCCCGGGAACTCTCTCGAGTATCAGCCTCACGTCATCGATGAACCCCATGTCCAGCATTCTATCCGCTTCATCCAGTACCACAAATCGGACCCTGTCCAGGTCCACGGTTCTTCTCTCTAGATGGTCGAGGAGTCGACCCGGAGTGGCGACGATGACTTTCGTAGTCGGCCTTTCTAGTTTGTTGAGCTGGACCCCTATGCTCTGGCCACCGTAGACTGGGACAGTTCTTATTGGGAGGTGGCGTGCGAGGCGTTCGAATTCTCCCGCAACCTGGACTGCTAGTTCGCGTGTTGGGACCAGCACGAGCGCTTGGAGCCCATGAACGTGGTTATCGATCCTCTGGAGTATCGGAAGGGCATAGGCAAGAGTCTTTCCCGACCCAGTGTGGGCCTGCCCGATTATGTCTCTTCCCTGGAGAATAGGGGCGATAGCTTCGGCTTGAATTGGGAACATCTCGTCGAAGCCCATATCCTTGATTCCCTGAAGAAGCCGGGGTTGGAAACCGAGGGCTTCGAACTGTTGAGCCAACTATTGTTCTAACAGTACGTCTGCCCGCCCCATAAAGACCTTCCAGTCTTTGGAATCAGGTCAGAATGAGCGGGAGACCGGTTCGCTTTATCTAGGGCCGTTTGGTTCTTTTCCAGAGACTAGAAGCATCGTCTGCGAGGCCCTCATGACGATGCTCCCAAGCTTGATGCTTGGGCATATGATCTTCGCAAAAAGTCTTGCCGCAATACTCACACTTCTTGTTCTGTTGCGTTACACGTCCGCATTCATCACATTTTTCCAAATCAAACCAACTTCGAACGGAGACAATACTGACGATAACCGTGGGAGGTTTAAGCTTGAGCCTGGATGGGGGCTGCTTCTTGGTTGTGATTCCACTTCAAGATCAGCTCCTGCAGAAGTTTCGCACGATCGTTGGTGAGGTTCAACCTGAAAACCCTCACACGTCCGTAGTCTCTTTCCTCCACAATCCCTACCTCTGATAGGTCGTCCAGATGCCGCTCGGCAGCGCTGTAGCTTTGCTCAGTTCTCTTCGCAATCTCCGTCAGGTGCAGCTGTTCGACTTTGGAGAGAAGGGCGAGTATTCGTATTCTTCCGCTACTTGAGAGGACTCTATCGAGTGGGGGAATCCCGTCTCCGCCCAATGCTAGGCTCTGATAGAGAGCGTTGATTCGAGCCATCGGCGTATGGCGGAGGCTGGGGCCGAGGATATACCTAGCAGGGTTGTTTTTCCTCTGAAGCCGGTGGTGGAGAGTTGGGTGGAGAGGATGCCTGTAGCGTTCAGGTTCTGGACGTACTTCCATACTTGCGTGTGGGCTCGGTATGTTTCTTTGTGTTCCTCGCAAGCCATACGGTAGGCTATCTCGACATCGCCCATGGTGGCGTATGTTGCATTGTTTCTCTCCAAGACCCGTGCTAATGCTAGGAGTATCAGTTTCTCGTGGAGGTTGAGATGCTGAGAATATTCTGTACGGAGAACA
>Ga0209283_10002557_pt1 | contig 10143 bp, 10 predicted proteins | sample CZO8metaG_2_FD_188354 | JGI IMG/M metagenome (GOLD analysis project Ga0209283, IMG submission 188354) | Vadose zone soil microbial communities from the Eel River Critical Zone Observatory, Northern California, USA - CZOApr15con2H1.8 metaG... | ecosystem: Environmental > Terrestrial > Soil >...
CTTGAGGAGCCGCGAGTAGATGTCGTAGGCGCGCTCGCCGCGGTGCGTCTGCTCCACGACGAAGGGCATCGGGATGTAGGGCATCGAAATTCTCCTGGAACGGCGTGGGCGCCCGCCTACGTCAAGTTGACCTTCTCCAGCCGGAAGGCACTGTGAGCACCAGATAACCTTTGCCGCACGCGCGCGCAGGTCGTCCGTCGGGCACCGTCGCCGCGGCCCGGCCTCGCTGAGAGGAGTGGCGGAAGACCGCGACGCGGGCTACAGCCAGGGGGGAGATTTCTTCCTAGTAGGCGAGGATTCAGGTGAACCAGGGCGACAGCGACGTGCAGGGTCTACGGCGTGCAAGGGTGGTGACCTACGATCCGGTCAGGCGCGTGGGTAAGCTGAAGCTGGTGCCCGAACGTGGTCGTGATCTGCAGTTCTTCCTGAGCGTGCTGGAGGGAAAGCTGAAGGAGCAGGTAGTGGAGGCCTCGAGGCGACTCAACAGGGAGCGGAGAAAGGTCCCTGAAGATCCGGGATACCGAGAGGTCGTGCAGGTGGCGAAGCAGCTGCTGGTGGGGAGGGAGCTGCTCGTCGAGCTCAAGGAAGGCGTCCACGGAAGATTGATCGTGCGGCGCGCGATCGAGCTGGTCGACGAGAGCTGACACCGTGCCGTCGGCGACGCGGGGGTACGAGCTCGGCGGCTGCTTACGTATCAGCGGGCCGTCCAAGGTAGTACGGTACGCAGGGTGAGTTCCGGGTCTTCAGGAAGCGGCCGGCGCCCAGCGCGTCGGGGTAGAGGAACTTCTGGATGCCTTCGCTGAGGAACATTCCCGCTGCGTGCGCCGATCGTCGAACCGTCTCTCACGTGCATCTGGGCCCGTTGGGCTCGAGCAGCTCGAGACGATCACGATGGACAACCGTGAACGTGTCGGCGACGAAGAGGCTGTCCTGCGCGGCGGGGTGTAGCGGCCCCCCCGCCGCGTTCTGGTAGGGCCTGCATGCGAAGGTGCGCCTCGCGCTGGGCGGAATCCTCGATACGGCGATCGAGGCCAAGAAGCTGCTCGGCGAATTGCTGCCCACGGACCCACCGATGGCGATGCGGGTAGACGGGCACACCGTATGGTACGCGCTCGACGTCGATCGGCCATCCGCGACGATTCCTGGTGGTCGAACCCGACGACGGCGCTTCGAACCGGCGCCCGCCAAGATGGTCAAACGGTAGAACGTCACCACCAACGTCGATGGGACGCTCCTCTACCGGAGCCTCCTTGGATGCAGAAGGTCTCGAAGTAGGCCATCGCCGGCCCCGTCTAGCACGCATCGCGTGGAAACGGCATCTTCCACCGGCGGCACGAACCCATGCGCTTGGGATGCGCCCGGCAGGGCGTCGATCGCTATTCGAAAACCGGGGTTGCGGCCGCCTCACCATTTCGGCTGCATCCTAGGGCCACGAGCGCGCCGATCTTCTTCATCATAGGGGGCCCCCCTTTCGGAGCCATACGGGCCAGCGTAGATCGCCGCTCCGACACCCGCCACAGCACAGACGTTTGGCGTGGTAGCCTTCGCGGGTGGCCGACAAACCTGCTCACTGCCAAGCCGAGCTTGTGCTGACTCCCGTGGTCATCTGCGACAACCCCACGACCGTCTACTTCAAGCTCGCGAAGCCTTACGTGCCGCAGATGATGGGACCTCCGCTGCCCGGCTTCCCGACGATCGACGCCTGCGACGATCACGCGGCCCGCATCGAACAGGTGCTCACGAAGGGCGGCCACCAGCCCAAACGCGTCAAGGTCTAGGTTGGTACAGGGCCGTAGTACAGGTTGGTAGGGCCGGAAACCTCAGCAACCTGTCCTGTCAGCGGATACCCGAGCGCCTCCTCGAGCTCGCGCCCGGTCAGTGGCTCGGCTGGCTTTCTCCCGGCGTCCATCCTTCCTCCATCGCGTATCGCTTCCCGCAGCGCCGACAGTGGAAGTGGCCCGGATCGCCGACGCGCGCGCCGCGAACGTACCAGAGCGCGGCGCCGCAGAGGCAGCGGCCGTCGGGTGGGACGGGCGGGAGCGGGTCCACGAGCCGGCGATCTATCACCGCCGGGCAACAACACCGCGGTGGAGTTCCGCCGCTCGAGCACGTACGCTGCACGGGCATGGACGTGTCGATCGTCGAAAGGAAACTGCGGGAAGCTCGCTTCTTCCTCGACCATATGCGAGTCCAGGAAGGAAAAGCGTTCGGTGAGCGAGAGCGCTACGACTTCTATCTCAGCGCGTTTCTCAGCGCCTCGCGCAGTGTGCTCCAGAAACTGGAAGAATTTGAACCATTCGCGAAGTTCTTCATGCCTTGGCGAAGCCGCGTGTGGAGTCAGGCCCTGCCGAAACCTGAACGGAAGGCGGCGAACCGGCTGATCGAGTTCTTCAGAGTCGAGCGCAATCTCGAGGTTCACGAGAGCGGGTCCAGACGGATCGAACGAGAGACGTCGATTCCCATACGCTCTTCGTACTCTGATCGGTCGGGCAACTGGTTCGTTTACAGTCCGCCAGACGCACCGCCGACGGAGCTGATCGTGCCCGCATACTACCTCACCATCGATGGGTCGGAACGCCCAGCCACCGAGGCGTGCGCTCAATATCTCGGACTGCTTGAACGCATGGTCGCGAAGTTCAAGACCGACCATCATCCGTAGCCCGGCGGGACAACACCGCTCCGCACGGGTTCGACCGGAGGGGAGGTGGTCCCCGCTATAGAGAACCTACCGGCAAGTAGGGCTCTCCCCTCGTGTTGAGGTGCCGCATCATTCGGGTGAGGAGCGTCGGCAGCTCGACCTGCCCTTCGAGCACGCGCACCAGATGGGCGCCGTCCATCATCACGAACACGCCAGCGTTTCCCTTCACCAGCGCTGGCACGGCGTCCGGCGAGAACCCGTTCACCGAGAGAAACAGGCCCCGCGTGAACTTCGATTTCCCATGGACCTTGCGCTCGAAGGCGTAAAGATCCTTCGGCTCGGCCAGCTCCTTCCTCCACCGGGCTTCCAAGAGGTAGTCCTCGTTCTCGTGGCGGAAAGCGCCGTCGATCTGCTCACCGACGACGCGGAAGGCACCTTCCGGTTCGAGCCCGAAGTGGTCGAAGAGCCGCTCCAGCAGTTTCTCCAGCTTCAGCCCCGCCGCCTGCCGGTCGGTCATGGCGTGAAGGATCTGGAACTCGGACTTCATGCCATCGAGCGCTTCTCGCCGCTGGCGTCGTACAGCAACAGCGCGGTCCTCCATCGGTGCAGCAGGTGCTGGTAAGCGGGGCAAGCCGGCGAGGAAGTCCCGGTCCCACAGCTCCGGGATCTTGAACCCGAGCCGGCGCAGGATCGAGTTGAGCTTCTCGACCTCATCGCCAGTCAGCGGGTCCCCTTTCTTGGTTCGGTATCGGAGCCCACCGCGGACGACCTTCTCCATCAGCTTGCAGAACGCCTCGCGCTTCACTGTGTACGTGCTCTCCACCAGGGCTGTGATCGCCGGCTGCTTGCTCATCGTCTTCACGCCGGGCCACAGCTCCGCGACGCCGGCATCCCGCGCAGCCTCCGCGAAGGTGTAGATGGCGCCCGACGCCGGCAGGTAGCCGTAGATGTGGGACGCGAGATCGGAGAGCGCCTGCGTCTCCTTCAACGAAAGGGCCATGGCTGCCTGCGTACCGCCGTCCCGACCGTGACGCAACGCACGGAACCTTGGCCGGGCGGTGCGGTTCACCCTCGGGGGGGCTGCTCGAGCGCTTCGAGACTGCGGCGGCCAGCACCGACCTCGCCTCCGCCAGCGCTTCCGCGGGCGCGTAAACGGCAGGCTCGGCCGAATCGCCGCGCGTACGCGGACGATGGCCACCTCGCGACCGCCACAGCCGCCCGGACAGCGATTTTCCGGCCCAGGTCCGACCCGTAGGCCCACCCAGGTCCAGCCCCGCGACGTGGAGCCTCGTAACGCGGCCTTGGTCGCCAGGGCCTAAGCAGCGTGACGGGTACGGTGGCACGGAGGCGCATGTTGACGATGCGCGGTCTGCGGCGCTTCGCGATCGCCTTGGTCGTGCTGAGTCCAGGCGTTGCCCTCGCCGTCCCCGCCTTTGCGCGCAAGACGGGCCTCGCGTGCAGCGCCTGCCACGAGGTCTGGCCGCGGCTGCCGTCGGCGCCGGTCCAGAACTTCCAGCGCGGGCGCGGATGGGTCGCTGTGCCAAGGCGCCAGCGCCGCTCGGGCAGAGCAAGCGCGCCGTCGGGCTCCCGGTGGAGGTCCTGGACGAGAGCGCGGTCCGCCGGCTCGAGCCCGCGATCTCTCCCTCCGCCCGCGGCGCGCTCTTCTTCCCGGACGAGGCGTCGGTCGATCCGCGCCTCCTCGCGCGCGCCGTCTACGTCGCGGCCGCGCGGGCCGGCGCCACGTTCCTGACCGGCCAGGTGAAGCGGATCGTCGTGGACGGCGGCCGCGCCACCGCCGTCGACCACGATCAGGGGCGGATCGAGGCGGACCGGGTCGTCCTCGCTGCCGGGAGCTGGAGCCTCCTCGTCGAGGGGCACGGGCTCCCCGCGGGCGCGGTCCGCCCCGTGCGCGGCCAGGTCGCGATCCTCGACACCCGCCCACCGCTCCTCTCGCGCGTCGTCTTCTCGGGGCACGGCTACGTCGTGCCGCGCGCAGACGGCCGAATCCTGTGCGGCTCCACCATGGAGGAGGTCGGTTTCGAGAAGGCGGTCACCGCCGGGGGGCTGAGGCACGTCCTCGACGTCGCGATGGGCATCGCCCCGGCGCTCGAGCGCTCGCCGGTCGTGGAGACCTGGTCGAACTTCCGTCCGGCGAGCCCGGACGGCGAGCCGATCCTGGGCGCGGGGACCGTCCCCGGCCTCTTCTACGCGACCGGCCACACCCGGAACGGCATCCTGCTCGCGCCGATCACCGCCGACGCCATCGCCGCGGCGATCCTCGGGAGGTCCGCGCCGATGGACCTCTCCCCCTTCTCCCCGGCGCGCCTGCCCGGGATCCTCGACCGGAAGGGCTGAGTCGGCCCGCGCGACAACGGCCCGGGCTTGTGCCCGGAGACGCCCGCGCCCACGTTCGAGGGCGCGTGTCCGCGCGCCCGCGCCACTGGAATGGTGCGCTCCCAGCAGCCCGGCAGATCGCAGATGCGCCGCGCGCCGTGAGCGAGGAAACATTCGACGATGAGTTCGAACAGGTGGTCAGCTTCGGCCATGTTCGACCCTCCGGAGCTCGACCACCCAGACCCACAGCGTGGCGGCGCTCGACCGGGACGCTCACAAGCCCTGTGCCATGCGCTGTCGAGTCGCTGGCTGCACCAATCGCTCGGGCGGCCCGCGCTGGGGCTTCATCTGCGAGAGCCATCGCAAGCTGCCGAGACTCCATCCGGCGTTGTTCAGGCCGGCGATGTCACGTTCCGGGCCTCGCCCGGGCGGTCAAGTAGACCGCTCCCGCCGCGACCTTCAACTGCTCGGTCAAGTTGCTGAAGGCACCCTCGTCCCAGCAGCCCATGTGTTGCGAGACCACTTCGGCGATGACCCTAGAGAACTTGGCGGCTTCCCGGTAGGCGCGCCCGCCGATGAACGGGAAGTCCTCGGGCGCGACGTTGGCGATGCCCGCAAGGCCAGAGCCGTGGACGTTCCAGCAGATTTGCGGGTACCGCAGCCGGTAGAACTCCTCGAACCCCTCCGCCTGCAACTTGTCGGCAGCCTTCGCATCGGCGGCTAGGTCGCCGCCGGTCCACCGGGGCGGATGCTTCCCGTCGTGGTTCGGCCACCACTGCGTTCGGAGGTTCTCGATGCGGGGTTTCTCCTTGGTCGCGTAGGCCAGAATCGTCCGCTCGTCGTCGGACGCGTCGCGCCCGACTTCCGCAAGGTATCCGGCGACCGTTTGGGCGTGCTTGAACTTTGCGGAACTCTCCCAGGCGTCCATCTTCTGGGGGCTGAAGTTCGCCGGGTCGAAGTGCATCAGCGTCACATCCACGGCTCCCTCGAACAGAGCCCTGGCACTCGCGGTTACGGCCTGGAAGTCGCCGGGATGGTTCAGTTTGCCGAGGCTCCGGAGCCACGCGATAGTGCGGAGCATCTGGCCCTGGAAGACAACGCCGTGGGCGACGGACCCGACACGCTGGTCCACTGGCACCCGAACCTTCTCGTCTATGAACCGCGCCACGACCTGGCACTCGGCGTAGAAGGCGTCCGCCAGCGCGAAGCCTTCTCCCTCGTGATGTTGTGCGGTCACGGGTCCTCCCGGAAGCAGACCGGCTCCCGCAGCGTAGCATCGAGGCACGCCAGAGCATCGCGAAACGCTGGTCGTCCTCCGAGCCGAATGACCAGCCTACGGCAGCGGCGACTACGTCGCAGCAGCCTGCCCTCCTGCATCGCGGTCCGCAGCGCCTCGGAGATCGCAACCTGGAGCGGCCGGCCATCGCTCCTGAGCGTGAGCGGAAGCTGCCGGAGCGCAATCGAGAGCCGCATGATGGACCAAGGCTATCACGAGGTTTTACGCGATCCAGAGGACCAACTGACGAGCTCTAGCTCCGCGTCCGAGCCTTCCCCGGGAGCGGCAGCTCACGCGGCGGCACGGGCGTCGACTGGACGATCGACGTCGTGGTCAGGCCGTGGGCCAGAAACTGGTCGAGGATCTCGTCCAGCTCGTCCATGGCCACGAAGTAGACCTTCATGATGAAGCAGTCTTCGCCGGTGGTGCGGTGACACTCCACGACCTCGGGAATCCGCCTGGCCAGGCGCAATGCGGCGTCGCGACGCGGCCGACGGGCATCATTCATACGCCTGCCGCTGCTGCCTGCCATCGTGTTCCTACGGCGCGCGGGCACGCTGGCGGCCGGCTGACGCCGCTCAGCGTGAGCCTCATGGCCAGTTCGTCCCGCTCGCGGACCTGCGCGCCGCCGAGGAGCGGCCGCGTTCGCACTCGAGGCCGAGTCGCTCGACCTCTCGCCAGGAAACGCGTCAAGAAAAGGCGCGCCTAGATTGTTCACCTATGGTCCCCGCCCTGGGGAGCGGTCCCAGCACCGCCTGGAGTGGAAGATGCCCATCAAGAGCAGGTCCGCCGCCCGTCCCGCCCGGCGCGCCGCCAAGAAGAAGGCTCAGCGCAAGACCGCCACCAGGGCCAAGCCGGCGGCTGGGCCACTCCGCGCCAAGTCTCCCAAGGTCCGGGAGGAGCAGGAGCCGGCCGCGGCCGCGCTCCCGGCCGAGCCGACCGACGAGGACGAGGAGCTGGCGGCCAGCCCGGCCCAGGACGAGGAGGAGGACGAGGAGGCGGCCCTCAAGAAGGGCAAGGCCACCGACCGCAAGGAGGTGAAAGACCTCTTCGCCATGGGCCGCGACAAGGGGTTCCTCACCTACGACGAGGTGAACGACGCCCTTCCCGCCGACATCGTGTCGTCCGATCAGATCGACGACGTGATGGCCATGTTCGGCGACAACGACATCGCCATCGTCGACGAAGCGAACAAGGTCAAGCTGCCGGAGACCAAGCCGCCCGAGCCGGAGCCCGTCGCCGCCAAGGCGGCCGAGGAGGAGCAGACCGCCGAGCGCGAAGAGGAAGACGACTCCTTCTCCAAGTCCAACGACCCAGTGCGCATGTATCTGCGCAAGATGGGCTCGGTTTCGCTGCTCACCCGCGAGGGCGAGGTGGAGATCTCCAAGCGCATCGAGGACGGGGAGAAGAAGGTGCTCGAGGCGGTGCTCCACTCGAGCATGGCGATCAAAGAGATCATCCAGATCGGCGAGCGGCTGCGCAAGGGCAAGATGCGCGTTCGCGAATTCATCCGCGACGCGCCGGACGAGGACGACGAGACCTTCGACGAGCAGGGCCTCGCCGATCCGGTGGTCAAGCTGATCGACAAGATCAGGCGGCTCGACCGCGAGGTGGGGAGGCTGCAGGCGCAGCTCGGCTCCAAGGCCCGGAAGCTCTCGGACAACAAGAAGAAGGAGCTGCGCGAGGAGATCCTGCGCTACGAGCAGCAGATGGCGGCGCACCTCTCCGACATCAAGCTCAGCAAACGCCAGATCGAGCGCATCATCGAGAACCTCAAGAGGCTGATCGAGCGCGTCGAAGGCGTGGAGCGGGAACTAAGGGAGATCGAGCGCCGCGCCGGCATCCCACTCAAGGAGCTGAAATCCTGGATGCGGCAGGCCGACGACGCCGGCAAGAACGGCCAGAACGCGCGCCGGCAGCTTCGCCGGCTGGGGCTCAACGACGAGGCGGTGAGCGAGATCGCGCGCACCATCGCCGCCGCGCCCCGCAAGGTCAGGCGCGTCGAGGAGGAGGCCATGCTCCCCGTCGACGAGCTGAAGCGGAGCTACAACACCATCATTGCCTGGAAGAGGACTACGGAGAGAGCGAAGGGCGAGCTGGTGGAGGCGAACCTGCGCCTGGTGGTCTCCATCGCCAAGAAGTACCGCAACCGCGGGCTGCAATTCCTCGACCTCATCCAGGAAGGAAACATCGGCCTGATGAAGGCGGTGGACAAGTTCGAGTACAAGCGCGGTTACAAGTTCTCCACCTATGGCACCTGGTGGATCCGGCAGGCCATCACCCGCGCCATCGCCGACCAGGCGCGCACCATCCGCATCCCGGTACACATGATCGAGACCATCAACAAGTTGATCCGCACCAGCCGCTACCTGGTGCAGGAGATCGGCCGCGAGCCCACCCCGGAGGAGATCGCGGAGAAGATGGAGCTGCCGCTCGACAGGGTGCGCAATGTGTTCAAGATCGCCAAGGAGCCCATCTCGCTGGCGACGCCGATCGGCGAAGATGAGGACAGCCATCTCGGCGACTTCATCGAGGACAAGGCCATCACCAGTCCCTCCGACGCGGTGATCAGGATGAACCTGGCCGAGCAGACCCGGAAGGCGCTGGCCACGCTCACCCCCCGCGAGGAGAAAGTGCTACGCATGCGCTTCGGAATCGGCGAGAAGTCCGACCACACGCTGGAGGAAGTGGGCCAGGACTTCGCGGTCACCCGCGAGCGCATCCGCCAGATCGAGGCCAAGGCGCTGCGCAAGCTGCGCCACCCCTCGCGCAGCAAGCGGCTGCGCAGCTTCGCGGACACCTGAACAGTCTACCGGGCGCAGGGGCCGTGCGAAGCCGTGTGAAGAACGGAGCACCAAAAGGCATCGTCCAGCGGGGCTCGATTCCGCGGTTTGGTGGACCTGTCGTTGGCTCGGGTAGCCACGGGAGGTTGCCCTCCCGCGGCCCCCACGGATCCAGACGTGCAGAATTCCCGCATCCGGCTCTTAGTGCGAGATGCGCTTCAGGTCAGCTTCTTCCTCAAATCGTCAGCGACGTCGGTGAACGTCACGCCGATGCGCCCGCGGAGGTTGACGCGCGGCTCGCCCGCACGAGCCCAGGCGATCCTGCCGCTGAACGGGTACTCATTCCCGACCCCTACTCCGGTCGATCTTCGTAGTCAGGGGCGAACACGGCGGCCCGCGAGTTTGAGCGAGACCGTCTTCCACGAGCGGAATGGCCTGCGGCCATGTGCCCGCTCACCGCGTGGAGAGCACGTTGCTCATGTCTCTCGTCACTTGCGGCTGGTCGGTGGCGATGCTGAGCGCGAGCCGGCTTCTTGATCACCACCTCGTCGATGAGGCCGTACTCCTTTGCTTCACCCGCACCCATGAAGTAGTCGCGATCCGTATCCTTTTCGATGCGGTTGAGCGGCTGCCCGGTATGCTTCATTATGATCTCATTCAGCTTCGCCTTCAGGCGCAAGATTTCCTTCGCGTGCAGCTCGATGTCGCTCGCCTGCCCGCCGAACCCGCCGCTCGGCTGGTGGATCATGATGCGAGAATGGGGGAGGGAAAAGCGCTTCCCCTTCGCGCCGGCCGCGAGCAGGAGCGCCCCCATTGAGGCCGCCATGCCCATGCAGATGGTCGAGACCTGCGGCTTCACGTACTGCATCGTGTCGTAGATGGCGAGGCCGGCGGTGATCGAACCGCCCGGGCTGTTGATGTACAGGTTGACGTCCTTGTCGGGGTCCTCGCCCTCGAGGAAGAGCAGTTGCGCGATGACCACGTTGGCGACGTCATCGTCCAGCGGCGTGCCGAGGAAGACGATGCGGTCCTTGAGGAGCCGCGAGTAGATGTCGTAGGCGCGCTCGCCGCGGTGCGTCTGCTCCACGACGAAGGGCATCGGGATGTAGGGC
>Ga0209283_10002558_pt1 | contig 10142 bp, 9 predicted proteins | sample CZO8metaG_2_FD_188354 | JGI IMG/M metagenome (GOLD analysis project Ga0209283, IMG submission 188354) | Vadose zone soil microbial communities from the Eel River Critical Zone Observatory, Northern California, USA - CZOApr15con2H1.8 metaG... | ecosystem: Environmental > Terrestrial > Soil >...
GAAGGGAAATGCCGCGGAGAGCCACAGCTTGAACGCGAGGACGAGCGCAGCGGCCCCAAGAAAAACCGGGGACAGACCGCGTCTGGATCCAGGGTCGCCGGCGGCTCGATGAAAAAACGTGGTCTGCCCCGGTTGTTGCTAGGATTCTTCGGCTTTCACCAGCCGGCGCTTGCGCACGGCCTCGGCGAGATTCTTGAGCAGCGGAACGCTGTCCTCCCAGCCGATGCAGGCGTCGGTGATGCTCTGGCCGTATACGAGCGGCTTTCCCGGCACCAGGTCCTGGCGTCCCGCCTTGAGGTGCGATTCGACCATGATGCCGAAGATGCGCTCCTCGCCCGCCGCGACCTGACGCGCGATTTCGCGCGCCACGTCTATCTGGCGCTGATACATCTTCTGGCTGTTCGAATGGCTGCAATCGACCATCAGGCGCTGCTCGAGCCCCGACGCGGCCAGTTCCTTCGCCGCCGCGTCGACGCTCCCCGCGTCGTAATTCGGGTGTTTGCCGCCGCGCAGGATGATGTGGCAGTCCTCGTTACCGTTGGTCGAGACAATCGCCGAGTGCCCCTCCTTGGTAACGGAGAGGAAATGGTGAGGCGCGCGCGCAGCCTTCAGCGCGTCCACCGCGATGCGCACGTTTCCGTCGGTGCCGTTCTTGAATCCGACCGGGCAGGACAGGCACGAGGCGAGCTCGCGATGGACCTGCGATTCCGTGGTGCGCGCGCCGATCGCACCCCAGCTCACCAGGTCCGCGTAGTACTGCGGCGAGATCATGTCTAGAAATTCGTTGCCTGCAGGAAGCCCTAGCTCGTTGACTTCCAGGAGGAACTGGCGCGCTAGGTGCAGCCCCTTGTTGATCTGAAAGCTGCCGTCGAGGTCCGGATCGTTGATCAGCCCCTTCCAGCCCACGGTGGTGCGGGGTTTTTCGAAATAGACGCGCATGACGACGATGAGGTCCCGCTCGAGTTCTCTTTTCACTTCGACAAGCTTGCGCGCGTACTCCAGACCCGCCGCCTTGGGATCGTGCATGGAACACGGGCCGATGATCACGAGCATCCGATCGTCGGATCCGTGAAGGACGCGATGAATCGCCTGCCGCGTGTGATAGGTCAGCTCCTCGGTCCTTTCCGAGCACGGAAACTCGCGCAGCAGCTGCACCGGCGGCGCGAGCTCTTTGATCTCCCGGATTCTGACGTCGTCGACTTTGAAGTGCATGGTTGTCGCCGGTGCCGGCGGGCATTCTCTAAGAAGCTGAAAAGTTTGAATTTTACCCGAATATATCCACGGCGGTCGGCCGGTGCGCCGCTCGCATTCGGCGCAGTCGACTCGGACCGACGACATCGGCTCATGCGTTTCCTCCGACCGCCAAAAACGTCACGCCTTGGCAGACAAGGGGCGAGAGTGCCAGAACTGCCGGTCAACGCCGCTAAACCGCAGTCCGTTGAAGATGTCAGATGGATTGTAGGCATCGTTCTTGCGTGATAAGTTGTGTTCGCGTGGAGGCAGCCAGAATGACGACAGCAGCGGTCAACATCCCGATCGGAGGATTCAAGGATGTCTATGACGTCGCGGAGGTCGACCGCGCGCTGCAGGAGCTTGCCGCTTCGGCGAACGATGCGCTGAAGTCCACCTATGAAAAAATGATCAAGGCGGGCGGCACCCGCCTCACGGTGAAGCCCTCGGGAATTCCGGCGATGGAGAGCCTCTACGACGAGCTCCCCAACTTCGCGGAAGTCCTCGACGACGTCAAGAAGCACATCGCGCTGTGCGCTTCGTCCAACGACTGCCTGGAGTTGCCGCCGATCCTTCTGCTCGGAGAGCCGGGTATCGGCAAGACCTATTTCGGCCGGCGCCTGTCGCAGATCCTGTCCACGGGCTTCGGCCTGTGCGCGATGAGCTCGATGACCGCCGGCTGGGTCATCTCCGGGGCCTCATCGCAGTGGAAGAACGCCAAGCCCGGAAAGGTCTTCGAGACCCTCCTGAACGGCACCTACGCCAACCCGGTGATCATGGTCGACGAGCTCGACAAGGCGGGCGGCGACAATCAGTACGATCCGTTGGGTGCGCTGTACATGCTGCTCGAGCGCGACACGGCGGCCGAGTTCGTCGACGAGTTCGTCGAAATTCCGATCGATGCCTCCGGCGTGGTGTGGATCGCCACTGCGAACGAAAACTCCAAAATCCCCGATCCGATCCTCAACCGCATGAACGTTTACGAGATCGCGTCGCCCGACCGGGACGGTTCCGTCCGCATCGCGCAGGCGATCTACGGCGAGATCCGCGTCAGCCACGATTGGGGCAAGGATTTTCCCGAGAGGCTTCCCCACGAGGTGCAGGACAGGCTCGCGGAGCTCTCGCCCCGGGAAATGCGCCGCGCCGTCATGAACGCGTTCGGCAATGCCAAGCTCGCCGGCCGCGAGGAGATCGAGCTTGCCGACATCGGCGACGCCCGCTCGCCGAAAAAGCAGCGGATAGGCTTTTAGCTACTGCTTGGTCGGCGCCGCGGGGGCTGGCTGGGTCGGCACGACCACCCCAGGGGCGAGCGGAATCTCCGTGACCGCGCTGACTTTGGTCACGTAGTACCGGGTTTCGCCGAAACAGCGCGTCGGAATCCCGACCTTTTCTTCGTAGTGGAGCGAAACGCGTTTGCCCATCACCTTGTTGATCTCTTCGGCGGTTGCATCGTCCCAAACCGTAAAGAAGAACTTCTCGGCCGTCGAGCCGGGCATCGACACCATCGCCATTTCCCCTTCCCAGGTCTTGCACAGCCATCCTTTGCTGGAGAATTTCTGAACCCACCCGGCACGCTCGCCTTCCGAGTAGCTCCAATTGGACACGAACAGCAGATATCCGGCGACGAGCAGGACAATCCCGATCAGGACCGCGAAGATTTTCATGGCTTACTCCCTTCGAGGATGCTTCACGTGAAGCCACCCTCGGCTGCAAAAGAACCGCGAACTAGTCACAAACGCTGCTCGACCCATCCCTTGACCGACTGCAAGGCCCCCGCCAGTTTCGATGCGTCGTTGCCTCCGGCCTGGGCCATATCCGGCCGGCCCCCGCCTTTCCCGCCTACCTGTTGGGCGACAAAATTGACGAGTTCGCCGGCCTTGAGCCTCGCCGTAAAGTCAGCAGTGATCCCAGCGATCAGGCTCACCTTCCCGCCTTCGGTCGAGCCGAGCACGATCGCGGCGGATTTCAGCTTGTCCTTTAGCTTGTCGAGCGTCTCGCGCAAGGTCTTCGCGTCCGCGCCGTCGAGCGAAGCCGCGAGCACCTGCACTTTCGCCCCATCCTTGCCTTTGACCTCGACAGCCTGCGCCGCGAGGTCTTCGCCCTGAGAGGAGGCGAGCTTCGATTTCAAGCGCGCGAGCTCCTTTTCCAGCGCCCTTTTCTCCTCGCGCTCCGCTTTGAGCTTTTCCTTCAACGCGTCGCCTGACGCCTGATAGAAGCCTTCGACGAAATGCCGCTCGTCTTCCATTTCCTGCACCCAGGCGAGCGCGCCCTCGCCGGTGGTCGCCTCGACGCGGCGCACCCCCGCCGCCACGCCGCCCTGGGACGTGATCTTGAAGAAGCCGATGTCGCCGGTGCGCGCCACGTGCGTGCCGCCGCACAGCTCGCGCGAGGAACCGATGTCGAGCACGCGCACCTCGTCGCCATACTTTTCTCCGAAGAGCGCCATGGCGCCGCCCTTGACCGCGTCGTCGAACTTCATGATGCGCGCCGAAGCCGCCTCGTTCCTGAGGATTTCGGCGTTAACCATCGCCTCGACGCGGCAGATCTGCTCGTCGGTCATCGGCTTGTCGTGAGAAAAGTCAAAGCGCGTCTTCCCGGCGTCCACAAGCGACCCCTTCTGCTGCACGTGCGGCCCCAGCACCTCGCGCAGCGCCTTGTGCATCAGGTGCGTGGCCGAGTGATTGCGCATGGTGCGGGCGCGCCGCGCCGCGTCCACGCGCGCCGCCACCTTGTCGCCCACGGCGAGCCGCCCCGTTGCGAGCGCTCCGTGGTGCCCGAATACCTCTGACTGGATCTTCTGCGTGTCGGATACCGTGAAGGTGCCGCCCGCGGCGACAAGCTCGCCCGCGTCGCCCACCTGGCCGCCCGATTCGGCGTAGAACGGGGTCTTGTCCAGCACCACGACGGCGGCTTCGCCTGCGGCGATGGCCGGCACTGGAGTCCCTTCCCTGTAGAGAGCCGTGACCTTCGCGTCATCGAGCACAAGCGTGTCGTAGCCGCGGAACTCGGTCGCGCGTCCGGAGTACTCGACGCCCGCCTCCATCTTGAATTTGCCCGCCGCGCGGGCGCGCTCGCGCTGCCGCTCCATCGCCGCCTCGAATCCCGCGTGGTCGATCATGATGCCGCGCTCGCGCGCCATGTCGGCGGTGAGATCGACGGGAAAGCCGTAGGTGTCGTAGAGCTGGAACACGGTTTCTCCGTCGAGCATGCGGTCCTCGCGGTGCAGCGCGCCTTCCAGCACCCTCATGCCGTTTTCGAGCGTCTCGGCGAAGCGCTCCTCCTCGGCCTTGAGCACCTGCGTGACGCGCTCCTGCGCTCTCGGCAACTCCGGATATGCCTCACCCATCGCGCGCGACAGGTCCACGACAAGGCGGTGGAAGAAAGGCTCCTTGCGACCGAGCTTGTAGCCGTGACGGATCGCGCGCCGGACGATGCGGCGAAGCACGTAGCCGCGGCCTTCGTTTCCCGGGATGACGCCGTCCACGATGAGGAACGAGCAGGCGCGGATGTGATCGGCGATCACCTTCAGCGAATTGTTCGCCAGATCCTTTGTCCCGGTCTCACGCGCCGCGGCGCGAATCAGGTCCCGAAACAGGTCGATCTCGTAGTTGGAGTGAACGCCCTGCAGCACCGCCGCGATGCGCTCCAGGCCCATTCCCGTGTCGACCGAGGGCTTAGGCAGCGGATGGAGCTTCCCGGATTCGTCGCGGTTGAACTGCATGAAGACGAGATTCCAGATCTCGATGTAGCGGTCGCCTTCGGCCTCGCTCGAGCCTGGCGGGCCGCCGGAGATGCCGGGTCCGTGGTCGTAGAAGATCTCGCTGCAAGGGCCGCATGGGCCGGTATCGGCCATCTGCCAGAAGTTGTCGCTCTGATACTTCGGGCCGCCCGGCTTGTCGCCGATGCGGATGCAACGGCCTTTGGACACGCCGATCTCCTTCGTCCAGACGTCGTGGGCCTCGTCGTCGGTCTGGTAGACGGTGACCCATAGCTTCTCGGGCGGCAGCTTGTACACCTCGGTCAGCAGGTCCCACGCGTAGCGGATCGCATCGCGCTTGAAGTAATCGCCGAAGGAGAAATTGCCGAGCATCTCGAAGAAGGTGTGGTGGCGCGCGGTGTAGCCCACGTTCTCGAGGTCGTTGTGCTTGCCGCCCGCGCGCAGGCACCGCTGCGCGGTCGTGGCGCGCTTGTAGGCCCGGGTTTCCCTGCCGAGAAACACGTCCTTGAACTGCACCATGCCGGAATTGGTGAAGAGCAGCGTGGGATCGTTCGCCGGCACGAGCGGGCTGGAGGCGACGGCCGCGTGGCCACGCTCCTCGAAGAACTTCAAGAACCTGCTCCGGATCTCTGCCGACTTCATCTCTCGATCTTAACGGAAAATCCGGTGCATCAATAGAGAATGCCTACGACCGAGCCGGCGACGCAGGTCGCAAGCGTTCCGGAGACGATGGTTTTCCCTCCCAGGGAAACGATCTCGTCGCGGCGTTCGGGCGCCATGGTCGCGAGACCTCCGATCATGATGCCCAGGCTGCCGAAATTGGCGAAGCCGCACAGCGCATAGGTCATCATCAGGCGGCTGCGGTCGCTCAGCGCATAGTCGGGAAGCTTCGCGAGATCGATGTATGCGAGCAATTCGTTGAGCACCGTCTTGGTCCCCATCAGCGCTCCCGCAGTGACCGCTTCCGACCAGGGAATGCCCATTATCCAGACCAGCGGCGCCATGACGATCCCGAGTACGCGCTGCAGCGTAACCGGGGCTCCGGCAACGTTTGGAAGCAGCCCCAGGATCTGATTGGCGAGGCTCACCAGCGCCACCAGCACGACGAGCATCGCCACGATGTTGACGAGGAGCTGCACGCCGTCGACGGTCCCGCGCGTGACCGCGTCCATGCTGGAGGTCGCGGGCTGGGGCACGAGCTGTCCTTCAGTGGCCGGCGCGTCCGAGGGCACCATCAGAACCGAGATCGCAATCGCCGCCGGGGTGCTGATGATCGAGGCGATGAGTATGTGCCCCAAGGCGTCTGGAATCACTTTGGACAGGATGCTCGCGTAGAGCGCCATCACGGTGCCGGCAACCGTTGCCATGCCGCAGCTCATAAGAATGAAAAGCTCGCCCCGGCTCATGCTCCGGATATAGGGCTTGACGATGAGCGGCGCCTCGACCATGCCGACGAAAACGTTCGCCGCGGAGGACAAGCCGATCGCGCCGCCCACGCCCATCGTTCTTTGCAAGAGGAGCGAAAATCCTCTAACGATCCATGGCAGCACCCGCCAGTGGAAGAGCAGCGCCGAGAGCGCGCTCACCACGAGCACCAGCGGCAGCGCCCGGAAGGCGAGCACGAAGCTCGCGCCCGGATAGGTCTCGGCAAACGGAAGCGGCCCGCCGCCGAGGAACCCGAACACGAACGCGGTTCCTTCGCGCGTCGCCTTTTCAAGCGCGTTCAGGGCGTCGTTGAGCGCGAAAAAGGCCTGCTTGACGGGCGGCGCCTTCAGCAGCACGAGTCCCAGACCGAAGGTCAACAGCATCCCGGCGATGACAGGCCGCCAGGGGACTCTAGTGCGGTCCTCGCTCAGGACCCACGCGAGGGCGTGCAGCAGGAAAAACCCGACCAGGCTTTGAGCGATGAGTCCGGCATCCACGGCTGCTCGCGCGGCCGATCAGGAGAGGCTCACGCCGAGCAGCTTCCCGACCATGTAGGTGACCGTGCCTGCGCCGCCGCCTATCGCAAGCATCCGAAGACCGTCGCGGGCCGCGCTGCGACCGGTAAACAGGCTGATCGTCGCGCCGACGCCGAACAAGGCGACCCCGGTCACCGCGACCGCCGCGATCAGCGCGCCTTCGCGCGCGAACAGAAACGGCGCAAGCGGCACGAGCGCGCCGACGCCGAACGCAAAAAACGAGGACAGCGCCGCTCCCCAGGGCGAGCCGAGGTCTTCGGGATTGAGGCCGAGTTCCTCGCGCGCCAGCGTGTCGAGCGCCAGGCGCGGGTCGGCGATGGTGCGCTGCGCGAGCGCATGGGCGTCCTCGCGATTCATCCCTCGCGCCGCGTAGATCAACGCGAGCTCCTCGGCCTCTTCGTCGGGATACTCGTCGAGCTCGGCCTGCTCCAGCCCGATCTGGTGCTCGTACATTTCGCGCTGCGAACGCACCGAAACGTACTCCCCCGCGGCCATCGAAAAAGCGCCTGCGAGCAGGCCGGCGATCCCCGAGAGGAGGATGAATCCGGTGTTCGAGGACGCTCCTGCGACACCGAGGATGAGACTCAGGTTCGACACCAGCCCGTCGTTGATCCCGAATACCGCCGCGCGCAGGTTTCCGCCGGCGCCGAAGCCGCGGTGGCGCTTGCCGATCTCCTCGACCGAGGTCGGCGCGGGGTGTCCGGGCGCGGCGTGGCTGTAGACGGAAAGCCCGCGCACTTTCATCGCGGCAAGGATGCCGCGCATCGCGCGAGCGCCGTGCCGCCGAACCAGTCCCGCCACGATGCGCGTGCGCAGGTCGGGGACGAAGGCGGGCACCGAGGGGAGCCCCGCGTTCTTTGCCCAGATCGCGGCCTGCCCCTCGGCTTCGCGCGCGAGTTCGAGGAACAAGGTCGAGCGCGGCGAGCCGCGCTCGACCTCCGCGATCACGCGGTAGAGGTAGGCCGAGCGCACTTCATCCAACCAGCCTTCGGTATGTGCCGCTTCGCCCATGGGCTCCCAATGCAGGCTTCGTCCGCGCCCGCTCATCGAGCGGCGCCAAGGAAGGTCCCGCATTTTGGCATGCGTGAGGGCCTTTGTGCTTTTACCGCCAGAAGCTGGCCCGCCTCCGCGGTCGAGCTACGGGAGCCGCGCCGCGTTCGCACCCGCTACTCGCGGATCTTCCCCATCTTGACGAGCCGCGCGTGTATGGAGCTGAAAGTGCGCTGATGTTCACGCGCCAGCTCGATTTCCGAGCGACCTGAGTCGAAACCCGCCGCGAGCCGCCCGTCCTCCTCGTTCGACCAGGGCTTTCCGGCGTTAGCCGGAAGCCGCTGGCGGCGCTGCTCCGACTCGCTCGCGCGCTCCAGCGCCCGGGTCGCGATGAACAGGGCGCGCACAGTGTCGGGTTTCTGGTACGGGCTGCCTTGCGGGTAGACCTCGCCGCTTTCCGGATCGACCCCGTCGGCGAGCGCCCGGACAATCTGCAATGCCTGAATCTCGTTCATTGTCTTCTCCCTAAAAAGGACCGCATCAACATGAACGAACAAGCGCTGCGCCGGATGACGCGCGCTTTAGTCTTCGTCGGCGCCGGTGACCACGGAGCGGATCGCGTCAAAGGAAAAGCCGCGCGACTGTAGAAACCGCATCTGCCTTGCACGCTCTTCGCGCGTTCTGGGAGCGGTCCGGAACTTCCTGCGCCAGACTTCGCGCGCGCGCTCGAGCTCGGTGACGCGCGCGGCTTTCGACGCCTTGTCGGCTAAGTCCTTGTCGAGGCCCTTCGAGCGCAACTCGTGCGCGATGCGCGCCGCGCCGAACTTGCGTGAAAGCGCGTGAGCGCGGGATTCCGCGTAGCGCTCGTCGGAGAGTAGTTTTAGCCGCGACAGATCGTCGAGCAGCGCCTCGATATCGTCCTCGGGCCTGGCGTGCTCCTTGAGCTTCCTCGCGAGCTCGGCGCCGCTGTGCTCGCGCCGCGCGAGCAGCCGCAGGGCCCGCTCGCGCAAGCTGGGCTCGCGCCGCATCGACCGCCTAAACCTCGGCGGTGACGGGAGCCAATGCCTCCGGGTTCCTGACGCCGAGCTTCTCGCGGATCTTCGCCTCGATCTCGCCGGCGAGCTCGGGGTTCTCCTTGAGGAACTCGCGGGCGTTGTCCTTGCCCTGGCCGATCCGGTCCTTCTTATACTGGTACCAGGCACCGGACTTGTCGACCACGCCGCAGTTGACGCCCAGCTCGAGGATCTCGCCCTCGAGCGAAACCCCTTCGCCGTAGAGAATGTCGAACAGCGCCTCGCGGAAAGGCGGCGCCACCTTGTTCTTCACGACTTTGACGCGGGTCTCCGAGCCGATCACTTCGTCGCCCTTCTTGATCGAGCCGATCCGCCGGATGTCCAGGCGCACCGACGCATAGAACTTGAGGGCGTTGCCGCCGGTGGTGGTCTCGGGATTGCCGAACATCACGCCGATCTTCATGCGAATCTGGTTGATGAAGATCACCAGCGTATTCGTCCGCTTGATATTGGAGGTCAGCTTCCTGAGCGCCTGGCTCATGAGGCGCGCCTGCAGGCCCATCTGCGGCTCGCCCATCTCGCCTTCGATCTCGGCCTTCGGGGTGAGCGCGGCGACCGAGTCGATCACGATCACGTCGACCGAGCCTGAGCGCACCAGCATATCGGCGATCTCGAGGGCCTGCTCGCCGGTATCGGGCTGGGAGATCAGTAGCTCCTCGATCTTCACGCCGAGCTTGGCGGCATACTGCGGGTCGAGGGCGTTCTCCGCGTCGATGAACGCCGCGGTGCCGCCCATCTTCTGCACCTGGGCGATCACCGAAAGCGTGAGAGTCGTCTTTCCCGAGGACTCGGGCCCGTAGATCTCGACCACGCGGCCGCGCGGCAGTCCGCCCACCCCGAGCGCGATGTCCAGGCCGAGCGAGCCGGTCGAGACCACCTGGATGTCCTGCAGGGCCTGGGAGTCCATTTTCATGATGGAGCCCTTGCCGAACTGCTTTTCGATTTGCGCCAGGGCGGCCTGCAGGGCCTTGGCTTTTGCTTCTTCCATGACTTTCCCTTCGTTGACCATGGGATTATCCCCCAAATTAAACGTTGCAGCGGACGCCGGCGCCGCATCCACGTCCCCCGTCGATCGGCGCAACCGAAACAAGAAACCTGCCTCCTTGTCGCTCCCTCGCGTCAGCCTTCGAGGGGTGCTTCGCCGCTAGAACGCGCGGACGAAACAGCGGT
>Ga0209283_10002561_pt1 | contig 10138 bp, 6 predicted proteins | sample CZO8metaG_2_FD_188354 | JGI IMG/M metagenome (GOLD analysis project Ga0209283, IMG submission 188354) | Vadose zone soil microbial communities from the Eel River Critical Zone Observatory, Northern California, USA - CZOApr15con2H1.8 metaG... | ecosystem: Environmental > Terrestrial > Soil >...
AGCCAGCGTCCGATAGACCGCGACCAGGTCCTGAACGCCGGAGACCTTGGCCGACAGGATGATGTGATCGTGCGGCAGCCCGGATTCCTCCGCCAGCTCGGCGGAGCGCATGGCGCTTTCGACCATTGCGTCCATCGTCACGTCGCGCGCGTCGCGCGGCTCGGCGAGCCCTGCGTTCGCGTCCATCATCACGGTGAGGAGCTGTTGATCGAGGCTGCCCCAGTTCACACCGATGCGGACCGGCTTGCCTTCGTCGATAGCCACCTGGATGATCGTGCGGAAGTTGTCGTCGCGGCGCTTGGTCCCGACGTTGCCCGGATTGATGCGGTACTTCGCGAGCGCGCGCGCGCAGTCGGGATACTTGGTCAGCAGCAGGTGGCCGTTGTAATGGAAGTCCCCGATGACCGGCACCTCGACGTCGGCGACGATCGCGGGGACCGCGCGCGCAGCCTCATCGGTGTTCACCGTCACGCGCACCAGCTCGCTGCCGGCCGCGTGCAGCGCGCGCACCTGCGCGGCCGTCGCGGCGACATCGGCGGTGTCGGTGTTGGTCATCGATTGGACGACGATCGGATGGGCACTGCCCACCAGCACGCCGCCCACGTTGACGGTGACCGTGGGGCGTCGAGTACTCACGGGGAGAAATATAGCGCCGCTCAGGGCGGCGCTGCCCTAGAAGAGCTTGTCCTGCAGCGCGATTCGCAGGTGGAGATTTTGAAGCCGCAGCCGCCCGGTCATGTTAGGCCCGACATTCGTTGCAATGCGCGCGCGAATGCCCACCCAGAGCGTGTCCGTGTTGAATACCGTATCAGCGAGAGACACCGACGTCGGCGGCAAGAGCTGAACCGAGTCGCCTGCGACCAGAGGACCGCTCGAAGCTGTCAGGTATGGCGTCCCAGTGAACACGCTGCCCTGCGTTTTCGAGAAGAACACATCGAAGCGGACGTTTCCACTACCGCCCGTGCATTTGAGCGCCGCCGCCGCGGTGGCAGTGACCGAATCGACGGACGATTTCCCAAATCCGGGGGGCAGAAAGAACTGCCGCGACACGGTCGAGTCCGTCTGGGGTATTCCGCCCAGCACGTTGAACGACTTCACCGAGTCGCTCGCCGAGAGGAAGCTCAACACGTCGACGTTGAAGATGACGCGTCCTCGACCGCAGGCCGCGATGAGCACAAGGAAAGCAGCAGCAAGTCCTTTCATCGGTCGCCCCTCAATAGATCGAAATCGACGTAGCCATTGTGATGGCCCGCTGCGTCGACAGTGAATTGCTGTGCGTCCACAACCCGACGTCAAGGCCAATCGAACCGAAGCGCAAACCGCCGCCAAACCCGAATTGCATCTTCTTGCGCTGATCGCGCGACACGCCGCCACGAATGGCGAACGGCCCGGTGCGCTGCTCCACGCCGACATGGATGATCGTCCCTCGGCCCGAGTTGAGGACGTCACCCCCGACCGTCGTTCCCGTGCCCATCTGCAGCGCTGCATTCGCCATGTAGGTGATCGGGAGCTTCGTCTTGCTTGTCGTGTCGGCAACGATCACCGAATCGACGATCTTGTTAGTTACCGTGTTATAGAAGAACCGTTGGATCTTCGTATGGTCCCACGTCAGCTCGGCACCGAGATCGTTGGCGCCCAGGCCAACCTCGAAAGGTCCGGAGATCCACACCACGCCGACGTCGCCCCCGACACCTTTTCCGAACGGCTTGTTGGACGTGTACAGATTGCCGTTGAGCAACGGCGCGGGCTTGCTGCCGAGCACAGGAGGAGGGCCGGTCGTGAAGCCGGCCGGCCCAATACCGCGGGCATAAGTGGCGCCGAAGTAGTAGTGAAGAGCACCACCGATATAGAACCCGTCGTCGGTGTCGTCCCCTCCGGCACCACGCAGCAGCCGACCGGCATAGCTGACCGTCGGCGCGAAACCGGTCTGCGCCGTGCCGTCGGTGTTCACGAAGTAGTTCGTGTTCGGCAGCGCCGTGGAATCGTTCGTGAGAAAATTCCGCAGGGTGCTGTCCAGCGTAAACTTGACGTCATACTGCAAAAAGCCCATGACGCCGACGTGGAACCCCGCAACACTCACTCCCGCGTCCAGGAGCCGGCTGGTCGTACCCAGCCCAAAGTCCTGCTCGGGAATCAACACCTTCGTTGCGCCCAAATCGACGATGAGCTGGTTTCTGCCGATCGTAAATTGGACGTCATTGGTGGGGGTGGGCGCTTTCTTCACTTCATAGAAGATCGGCGGATTGAAAATGACATTCAGCAACGCCGCAGGATTGAACGCCGCCGACTCAGGACTGAACATCGGGTCGTGACCCAGCTGATTGATCGGGTGCTTCTTGAAAAAGTCGATCAACCCGATAGGCACCGGGATCGAGAACTTCGGGGCCCCGGCGACATGATTCTTATTCTTGACGGCGCGATACGCGGGATTGTAGCGACGGGCGTTGCCGTCACGGCTGAGCGAGACCCCTCCCATGCCATAGCGCCGCGCATCGAACGAAAACTGCGCGCGGGCCGGCCGGAGGGGAGCGAGTACGAGCAGGGCGAGCGCAACAGCGACGACTCCAGTTCGCACAGAGCACCTCGGACGTGGGAAAGGCCGCCACAACTTTGCACATTGTGTCCGATTTTTCCATTGTTTGGTGTGAGGAAGGTCACCCAAACCCGCTTCAGGGAGCCGTCTGGAGCGTCAGAGTGACCCGTGTCCCTTTGCCGGGGTCGCTTTCCAGCGTGATCGCGCCGCCCCAGCTCTCGACCAGGCGGCGGGCAATCGCCAGCCCCAGACCGGCACCACTCGACGTCGTCGAGAACGTCGGCTCGAACACCCGCGGGAGGACCTCCGCCGGGATCCCACGACCGTCGTCGGAGACGACCAGCTGCCGCCCGCTCGCCGCGACCTGCACGGTCACGCGCTTCGCGTCGGCGTTGCGGGCGTTTTCGAGCAGGTTCACCAGCACTTCCTTCACTTCATCCTTGCGTGCCAGCGCTGGAGGGGGGGCGCCATTGCTCGCGCGCACTTCGAACCGCGCCGCCGAGCCGAGATCGTAGAGCTGCACCACTTCGCGCGCGGTCGCCACGAGATCGACAGGCTCGAGCGGCAGCTGCTCGGCGCCCGATGGCGCTCCGAAGCGCGAAAACGCCCGCGCGATGCCGTCGAGCCGGTCGATTTCCGCTAGAATGCGCTCCGAGGTTTCCTGGAGCGTCGCCTCGAAGGTCGTGGATTGACCTTTCCCGCGAATCCGTTGCAAATGCTGGATCCCGAGTCGAATCGGCGTGAGCGGATTCTTGATTTCGTGCGCTACCTGGCGCGCCATCTCGCCCCAGGCGAGTACGCGGGCGGCGCGCGTCAGGGCCGTCGCATCATCGAGGGCGATCACGCACCCGTCGGGTGCCGCGCCGAGCAGCGCGAGCTGCACGCGAATCTGGCGGCCGCCCACTTCGAACTCCCGCTCCTGAATCACATCGCGCTTCTCGGCAATGAAGTCCGCGACCGCCTGCCACACGGGCGCCCATCCGGCGGCCGTCGCCCGCGGCAGCACGTTGCCGGGCGCCAACGTCTCGGTTGGACCCAGCACAAGCTCGGACGCGCGCGGGTTCGCCATCGTGACGCGGAGCCCCTCGTCTACGGCGATCACACCGGTCGCGACGTTGGCCAGCACGCGCGCCGTCCGCTGCCGCGCTTCCTCGAGTGCCGCCTGGCTGCGACGCACGTCGGTGGCCATTCGGTCAAAGGCACTGAGGACCGGCTCGAACTCCCGCGGCGTGCCCGGCGGGAAGGCAGGCGGCTCACTGCCCCGCCCTACCGCGATGGCCGCCTCTCGCAAGGCGGCGACCGGTTTTGCGAGCCGCCGCGCCGCGAGCCCGGCGAGATAAATCGCGGCGACGAGTCCCACGACGGTCCCGAGGACGAGGCCGAGCGCCAGGTCCTCCTGCTGCTCTTGCACACGCTCATCATCGAGGAGCTGCGGTACCGCGAGCACCGCCTGCTCCCCCGGCGACCCCGGTGCGACGACGAGGTATCCGACCCGGGTCGGGCGACCCGCCGTCCGCGCGTCCATTGTCAGCTCGAGCTCGTCCTCGAGCGTTGCGCGGAAGGCCGCGGGCGCGAGGAAGGGGTCCACCAGACCGAGTTCCGCCATCACGGGCGAGCTGGTCGCGACCAACACACCGCGGCGGTACAGCCACAACTCCGCGTCGAGCCGGCGCCCGAGTTCGACGAGCGAGCGCCCGACGGCCTCGGGCGGATCCTCGGCCACCGTCTCGGCACCCGCTGCCGCGTCGCGCAGCGTCTGACGAATGAGGAGATCGCCAGAACGGCGCGCCTCGTCGGCGAGACGCGCGAAGCTCCACGCCGCGAATCCGAGCACCGGCAAGACGAAGAACGCGACCAGCACCGATGTGAGCTGGGCGCGATAGCTCGTGCGCAGCGTCGCGACCAGCGCTGGCAGGCGGGCGCGCCAGCCTTCCGTGACGACAAGCCCGAACAGCCACACGCCGGCGAGCAGCGCGACGTCGAGCAGCACCACGAGGACGCCGGGCACGAGCAGTGACAACGGCCCCACCTCCCCCAGTGGAACCCGGAGGTGCACGTGACGCACGCCACCCGGCAGGTCGACCTGCCGTTCGCCCCGGACCGTCCATCCCTCGCGACGCCATTCCATCGTGCCACCGATGATGGCCCCCTGGCTCGGCAGCGACAACGTGATCGTGTACGGCGGTTCCACACTGGGATCGCCGCGAAGGAAGCGGGCCACCCGGTTCGGCGGCAGCCAGCGCGTGCGTGGACCGACGCCAACGGTGAGCACGGTGCCGTTGCTCAGCGGCGCGACCAGGACGTAGTGGATTCCGGGAATGCGCTCCAACCGTTCGATACACGGAGCCGCTCCCGCCGAGCGAGCGAGCGTAGAGAGCAGGCGAGGCGGCAGATCGAGTGACGCGAGCTGCAGCTCGGCCAGCGGCGGTCCCTCCGGCCCCGCGCCCCACAGCTCGAGCATCGCGGGATAATCCTCGGCGACGAGCGGCGAGCCAACCCACAACGCGTACAGATCGCCCGCGGTCCGAGGCGGAGGCTGTGAGGAAGCGGTCACCTGTTGGCCGAGCCGCTCGAGCAACGCGACCGCGACAGGGTCACCTTCGTGGCCCAGCCGGAGCGCGTCGCGGCTGGCGAGCGACAGCCGTCCCTCGACCGCGGCACCCCAGGCGATCAGCGCGGCCGCCGTGCCCGCGACGACCGCCATGCCGACGAGCGCCCAGCGCCGTGGCGCCGGCAGGATCGCCCAGACCAGCGCGGGAAGCCAGAGGAATGTGTACCATTCCGGCCAGGCGCCGTGCGGGCTCCACAGCCACAGCCCGCCGATGGCCGCCAGCGCAGCCCATGCGCACGCGGCGGGCAGCGCCCACGAGACGCGCTCCAGTTCCGTCGTGCCGCGAACCAACGCGGCCGCCAGTAGAATGAACGCCATCGCCGTTACAGCGAGCGCCAGTTGCCACGACACCCACAGCTCGAGGCTGACGCCGCTCGCCGGCGGCGCGATGCCGCGGCCGAAGTAGCGCACCACGTATGGCGCCCAGAGGATGAGGATCGTCGCGGTTGCCATCCCCCACCACGTTCGCTTCACGCCACGTCGCCACAGCGCACCTGCGGCCACGAGTAACACGACGCCGACGACGAGGAGCGAGCCCGCCGAGGTGCCGAAGACTCCCACGACGGGTCGATAGAACGTCGCCGGTGAGAACAGCGCGGCTGGACCGACGGGTGCGCGCAGGAGCGTCCAGCCCGCCACGAGCAGCACGCCCCAGCGCCAACGACCGGCTGGCGCCGTCGCCAGCAAGATCACGAGCAGGACGGCGAGCCCGAGTCGCGCGAGCCGTGCCGTATACGCGAGTGCCCCGAGCTTCGCGTCGCCTTGCGAGGGCGGGATGGTTTGGACCGAGAAGAGCGTGTCGCCGGGCGCGCACGGTTTCGACGGCGGCGTACGCGGATTACAAATCTCGAAAACGCTCGAGTCGCGCGGTCCCTGGCCCGCGGGGAACAAGCGCAGCGACACGCCGTGCTCGCGCGCGAACGCGGCGGCGAGGCTGTGATCGCCATCCGCGATCGCCGGTGTCGCCGCCAAGAGCACGCTGCCGACAGACGTTGCTGTAAGTGTCTGGCGCCGCGCCTCGAGCACGGCGTAGAATGGAGTCATGACCGCTTGCAGCTCGGTCGTATCCTGCGCCGCTGGAATGGTGCGGTGGCGTCCCGCCCACGCCACGACCGTTGGATCCTCGCCAGCGCGGATCACCGCGGCCCCGCGCTCGAACGCGGGGCCGGACGCGACGTCGTTGCCGAGCCTATCGAACACCGCTTCGCGCGGCAGCGACGCGGCCGTCGCTCCGCGCTCGGCGAGCCGCCGCGCTTCCGCGGTTGCCTGGCCGAGCGCCGTCTGCAACGATCGGGACGCGGCGGTCACCCGCCGCTCGCGCAATGCGGGCCAGCAACACTCGATGCGCCACACGCGCAGCGCGCCGCCGCCGAGGACGACACCGAGCAGCAGGCTGGCCAGCCCCGCCGCCATGCTCATCTTGTGCCGGGGAGCGGCCGGGGTGGGGGGGGGCCTGACGGCGAGCACGACTGCCACGAGGCCTGCCACGACCGTGAGCGCGGCCCACACGGCGGCGTCGCCGCGCAGCCACTCGGCCGTGGCCAGACTCGCGAAGCAGCCGGCGATTACGACGTGAGCTTGCCGCTGCACCTGAGCGTTCTCACCCCCGACGCGGTGCGCGCGGCCCTCGCGCGCGACTCACGATTGTTGGTGCCCGTGGGCACCTGCGAACAGCACGGACCTCATCTGCCGCTGGGCTGTGATACGTTAATCGTCGAGCGGCTCGCCGATGATCTTTCCGCCAGCTTTGGCATCCTGCGCGCGCCCACGATCCCGTACGGCGTCAACACCGCCACGAAACGACCCTACCCTGGCAACGCCGCGGTGCGCCGCAAGACGCTGCACCGCTGGATGAACGATCTGCTCGGCTCCTGGGAGCAGTGCGGCGTAGACACTTTCATTATTCTTACCGCGCACGGGCACGACCCGCACCAGGAAGCCCTTTCGACCCTGCGCACCCGGCGGGCTCGCGTGTTCACCGTGGACATCTTTGCGCTCGACTTCACCGACTATCTCGAAGACCCCGGCGGCCCCACGCACGGCGGAGAGCTTGATACCTCGCTCATGCTGCACCTGGCGCCCGAGCTGGTCCGCATGGACCTCGCTCAGGACTACCCGCTGACCGAGCGTCAGGTCGCCAGTTACCGGCGGCGCGCCGCCGGACCGGTCCCCGCCCTTTCCCCCGGTTCCATGGGGCGGCCGAGCCTCGCGTCAGCCGCAAAGGGCGCGCGCCTGTATAAGATGATTCATGACCGTATCGCGACGCGAGTCTTGGGAGCGGTAGCAGCGTGACCGCGTGCCTTTTCGCCCTTGCGCTGCTCCAAGGAGCCGCGGGGACGACCATGGACGAGGGGGTCCTCGTCGTGCGCGTGGACACGCTCGAAGTCGCGCGCGAGTCGTTTCGTCTAAGCCATGGACGGCTGTCGCGCGGCGAACCCGGCTGGACGCTGGCCACGACGATTCGCTACGATCGCGCGCGGCCCGTCATCGTTCTCGCCCCCATTCTCGAAGTGAACAGCGACACGATGCCCGCGACGCTGCAGTACGACGTCGCCGATCCACGGCAGCCGTCGCGCATACTCGGCGAGCTGGGCCGGGGACGGTTCACCGTCCGGCTGGTGGCCCGCGCAACAGAGCGCGCGCGGGAATTCCCGACCGGGCCGCGAGCCGTTGTGCTCGACGACTCGGTCTTTGCGCCGTATGTCTTCGCGGCGTGGCGCGCCTCCTCTGACCCCGCGTCGCTCACGGCCATCTTCCCTCGGGGGCTCCGTCGCCAGGCCGTCCAGATCCGCGACCTCGGAGTTGCTTCGACTAGTCTGAATAGAGACCCCGCCCGCCTGCGGCACATCACCGTTGGTGGGGAGGGTCAGGAGACGGTCAGTCTCTGGCTCGATGACGCCGGCCGCCTGATGAAAGTCGAAATCCCCTCCCGACACCTCAGCGCCGAGCGCCTGGCCGGCAATTGACCTTGCTGCGCTAGTCGTCCCGACTAGGTTCCTGTCGCAGGCCGAAACCGCTTCCCGCAGGCGCGCGTAGGGCGCTTCGACCTCACGACATATCTTTTCAAGGACGACCATGAAACAAGTGTTGCTCGTGGCAGGCCTTCTGCTAGGCCCCGCCGCCGTTGCCGTTGCTCAGCAGCCCACAACTCCCACGAAGCCGGTCACAACGGCGGGTCTGTCGCTCAGCGACGCCATCGCCGTCGCGCGCGAAAAGAACCCCGCGTATCGGCAGGCCCAGAACAATGGAGCACCGGCGGCTTGGGGCGTCCGAGGCGCCTACTCCAGCCTGTTGATCCCGTCGATCACCGCTTCGGGCGGGATGAGCTACACGGGCCCCGGGTCGCAGACGTTCCTGGCGCAGAGCTTTTCGCAATCGGTCTCGACGGTCTCTTCATTCTATGATGTGGGACTGTTATGGCAGTTGTCGGGCTCCACTCTGTCCCAACCCGGACTCGCGAAGGCCCAGCAGCGCGCCGTCGATGCCGACATCGCCGGAGCGGAGAACGCGCTCATCACCGGCATCAAGCAGCAGTACCTGACGGTGCTCCAGGCGCGCGCGCAGGCTGACCTCGCGCAGAAGACGCTGCAGCGCAACGAAGAGTTCTTGAAGCTCGCGCAGGCACGCTACGGCGTCGGTCAAGCGACGCTGATCGACGTGCGCCAGGCGCAAGTCGCCCACGGGCAGGCGGAAGTGGGTCTGCTTCGCGCCCAGACGCTCGTCAACGTCGAGAAGTTGCGGCTGTTCGAGCAGATGGGCGTGACGCCGCCGATCGACGTAGGGGCGGTGCAGCTCACCGACTCGTTCAGTGTGCAGACGCCGCCATGGCAGCTCGCCGATCTGCTGACGATGGCCGAGCAGCAGAACCCCGCGCTCAAGGCGTTGCGCGCGCGCGAGGGCGCTGCTGCGTGGAACGTGCGCGCCGCGACGTCCAGCTACGGACCAGCACTGTCGCTCTCGGCAGGATGGTCGGGCTTCACACAACAGTTCACGAACGTCGACCCGATCATCTTTAGTCAGCAGGCCGCGTTCGCGAGCGAGTACTCGCAATGCCGGGACAACAACACAATCCGCGCCAACGCGGGATTGCCGCCGAACGATTGCAGCGCCTTCATCTGGGGTGCGTCCAACGAGCAGGCGCTGCGGAGCCGGAATTCCGTCTTTCCGTTCCAGTTCACCCGGCAGCCTTTCCAGGCGCGCCTGACGGTGACGCTCCCGATCTTCAACAATTTTGCGCGCGAGCTCAGTGTCTCGAACGCGCGCGCGCAGCACGGTAACCTCGAGGAATCGGTGCGAGCGCGCGGCCTGGCGGTGCAGACTGAAGTGAGCCAGGCATTCTTGACGCTGCAGACCGCGTTCCGGACCGTCGGCCTGCAGGACACGAATCGCAGCGCTGCCCGCGAGCAGCTCCAGCTCGCCACCGAGCGCTACCGCGTCGGCTCAGGCACGTTCTTCGAGCTGCTGGACGCGCAGGTCGCCGCCCTCCGTGCCGAGAGCGATGCCGTGAATGCGACGTACGACTACCACAAGGCCCTGGCGCTATTGGAAGCCGCCGTCGGCCGCAGCTTGCGTTAACTGAGAGGATCGAGGCGCCATGTCTAAGCGGAATAAAGTGCTGTTGGGAGGCGGCGGGGCGGTTCTCCTGATCGTGCTGGTAATGGTGAGTGCCAGTGCCAAGCGGGAGAAGGGGATCGAGGTGCGGTTCGAGCAGGTCGGACGTCGCGACCTCGTCGCCGCCGTCACCGCCAGCGGGAAGATTCAGCCCAAGAAGAAAGTGGACATCAGCGCCGACATCACGGGCCGCATCACGCGGATCGCGGTGCGCGAAGGCGATTTCGTCCAAAAAGGGCAGTTCCTGCTGCAGATCGACCCCACGATCTATGAAGCCAACATGCAGCGGGCGACGGCCGCGATGTCGTCGGCCGAGGCCGGCTCGGTGCAGGCGCGCGCGAACCGCGATCAGGCGCAGCGCGGCCTCCAGCGAACCAAGGAGC
>Ga0209283_10002566_pt1 | contig 10131 bp, 10 predicted proteins | sample CZO8metaG_2_FD_188354 | JGI IMG/M metagenome (GOLD analysis project Ga0209283, IMG submission 188354) | Vadose zone soil microbial communities from the Eel River Critical Zone Observatory, Northern California, USA - CZOApr15con2H1.8 metaG... | ecosystem: Environmental > Terrestrial > Soil >...
ATTTGCCACTGGCATCGCCACGTCGTGGTCATCGATGCGCCCCGATACCATCGCTTCACCGAGGTCGTGAACGTCGAAGCGCGGCGGGGCGAGCTGGCGCGGGTCCGGGCCGTGCGTGTCGAGGGCGATCGATTCGCATGGGAGCACAATGCGCTCCACCGGAGAGGCGTGGGCTACCGCGACGCGGCCATACCGCAGCGTGCCGGCTGGCCACGGCCGGCCGACACGGTATCGCGTGAGCCCATCCGAGGCCGAGGGGAACCGGCTCGTGCGGATCAGGTCCAGGCCCCTCAAGCGCGGATCGAGCCCGGCCGCGTGGAGCCCGCCCGGGTTCAGTCGAGCCGGGCTGATCACGACCGAGCGCAGCCCGATTGGGTCGGTCGCGTGCGCCACGGACGAGCGCAGCCTCCGGCCGACTCGCCGCGACCAGGTGTGCAGGCAGCGCCGAGACCCGAGGGCGGCCGGGGTCAGCCAGTGAGCGTCCCACGCGTGGAGAGCGCTCCTCCGGCGCCTGGACAGCGGTGGGAGCCGGGCATCTCTCACGGTGTGGGAGGCGGTGGCGATGCTCGGATCCATGGCGCCCGCGGCCGCGAAGGCCGTCAGGTCATTGCCCCGCCGGGTCCTGCTGTTCCTACTCCGCCACCGCCGGTGAGCGCTCCAAGCGGAGCGGTCCGGCCCCCGAGCGTGGCGGCTCCGCCGATCCCTTCCCCTGCCGCGAGTGCTCCAGCACCCACGGGTCCTCCGGCGCGGCAGAGGCCTCCGGGCGGCGGCGCTCCCGGTATCGGGAAGCGGGAGGGCTCTGCTCGCGTGACGACGTCGATGGGCGGCCGTGAGGGTGTGACCGCGCCAAGGTAGTTGCGTCAGTCCGAGGGAAATCCTTCCCGGGCAGTTCTTACTCGGTGTTCCGGACCCGATATGACTTTGCGCCTATTTCCTGGGCGAAGACGACCGATTCCGCGCTCCGATCCAGTCATTCGGGCGGGCGGCGTCTCGGAAATCGGTAAAGCGGGACCGGCCGGTGGACTGGCACATCCGATGCTGGACTGGTGAGCACAGATCTGCCGTAGTCCGAACCACGAGGAGGACAATGATGCGATATTCCAGCGTTGGCTTTGCCCTCGGTTTACTTTTGACGGCCTCCCCTATATGGGCCGCGAGCAGCGAAAAGCATTCCGGCGTCATCGTGGCCGCCGATCCGTATCAGCGCACCATCACCATCGAAGAGATGGGACCCTGGCGTGGTCCGGGTACGGCTCCCGCCCGTCGCGTCTTCCAGATCACGCCGGGCACGAGGGTTGGGCTGGCGGAGCGGACGCCGGACGGAAGCCTTGGGTGGCCGTGGGCGTTCACGGAGCGCGCGCTCGAGCCCTCCGATCTTCGCGCGGGCGACTACGTCACCATCGAGGTCGAGCCGCAAGGGAAGCGCGCGGTCGCCGTCCAGGTGCAGGCCGTGCGGCCCAATCAATAATCGAGATTCCGACTAGACCCGTCCCGTTCTGAACACGACGCCGGACCGCCCCACGGCGGGCGGTCCGGCGTCGGCCCGCCTCACCAGGAAAATACCCTCAGCAAGTTGTGGAAGTCATCCGTCCAGAGGCCGACGCGGGGATCGCCCTCGAGCTTGGTGGCATTCCACTTCTCGTCGCGCGCCATGTTCCCGAGGGCCGCCCGCGTCCGGGCCAGCACGGCCCAGGTCGAGCTGGTGGCACCGTCGGTGGGCGGCGATTCGTCCGACCAGATCAGCTGCCCGTCCAGTTGCGCCTCCTCGGCGAGGTTGGCCACCACCGGCTCGAGGGAGAGATAGCGGTTCGAGAGGTGGAGCGCGAGCAGGCCGCCCACGTTGAGCATGTCGAAATAGAGGTGCACGGCCTCGCGGGTGAGCAGATGCACGGGGATGGCGTCGGAGCTGAAGGCGTCGACGACGATCAGGTCGTAACGTTCGCCGGGCCGTTCCTTGCGTACGGCGTCGAGGCGAATGCGGGCATCGCCCAGCTCCGTGCGGATCGAGACGCCACGGTCCCGCGCGTCCGACACGTAGGTGAAATACCGGCGATCGAAGGCGATGTCGCGGACCAGCGGATCAATCTCGTAGAAGGTGACGGCATCCCCTGGCCGCGCATATGCCGCCAGCGTCCCCGTCCCGAGGCCGATGACGGCCATGCGCCGCACGATGCTGCGCTTGTCGAGCTCGGCGAAGACGGTCCCGATGGGGCCTTCCCGCGAGTAGTACGAGAGCGGCTCCCCCCGCCGCGCGGGATCGCGGCTCTGGCGGCCGTGAAGCGTGGTGCCGTGGTGCAGCTCGGTGTAGCTCTCGTCGCGGGAGACCTGGAGCACGCCGAAGAAGCTCCGGGCCAGGCGGATCTGGTCGTCCCGCCGCGCATCGATGTAGCCCGCCACGAGAAGCAGGCCGCCCAGAGCCAGGCCCATGACCCAGGGGCGCCGTCGGAGGAAGAAGGCTCCGGCGAGCGGGAGTCCATACATCAGGATCTTGTTCATGGCCCGCCGGATCGGGGTCAGCCACTCCACGGCCCTGTCTGATGGGATCTTGAGCAGCCCGGAGAGAAACTCGAAATCGATCCGTACGCTGAGCGAGTCCGAATAGAAGACGAGCCCCAGCGCGACCACGGCGAGAGCCAGACCCAGGTCTGCCCAAAGACGTCTGCCGGAGGCGCGCCCGCGAGCGCTCACGAGGACGGCGGCCAGCACCATCACCAGCGGGTACTCCACGAGCGACCTGAAGACGACGGGGGCGATGAGCGCGTTGAAGAGGCCGCCCAGCACCCCGCCCACGGAGAGCAGAAGATAGAACTCCGTCAGGTGTCTCGAAGCCGGCCGGCTGCGGGCCAGCTCGCCGTGGCAGGCCAGGGCGACGAGCAAGAGCAGCAGGAAATGCCAGAGCATGGTGATCCAGATTCGCTGCTTGAGGGCCGAGATCATGAGAAAGAGGACGACCAGGATGACGGGCAGGGTGGCCGTGGTGACCAGGCGATGGAGCCGGTCGGGCCAGTGGCCGAAGGTCAGGATGAAGCTCAGCAGATAGACGGCAAGGGGCAAGACCCACAGCAGAGGCACGGCGGCCAGATCCGTCGTGATGTAGGTGGTGGCGCCGATCAAGAGGCTCGAGGGCACGAAGGCGAGAACGATCCAGCGCAGCCGGAGGGCCAGGCCCGGCGGCTCATGGACCAGCGAGACGGCCTGATCCGATGGATCGGGCGCCTCCCATGATTCGACGGGCGCCGTCGTCACCGCGCGTCGCCAGAGCACGAGTGCGCAGAGCGCGATCAGGACTGCGAGCGAGAGGTAGCCGAGACTCCAGAGCCGCGTCTGCGTCATCCAGCCCTCGCCTCGCAGATGCAGCCGCGGCTCGATGAGGGTCGGATAGCCCAGGAGGGCCAGCATGCTGCCGAGATTGCTCGCGGCATAGAGGAAATACGGATCGTGGGCCGCCGGATGTCCCGTGTGGCTGAACCACTTCTGGAGCAGGGGCGCGGTGGCGCTGACCACGAAGAAGGGCAGCCCGACCGACACGGAGAGCAGCAGCAGCACATCCAGCACCGGGTTCGCCTCGCCGCCGTGCAAGAACTGCGGATTCACGGCCAGGGGCAGGACGGCCAAGGGAATGGCGAGGATTCCCAGATGGAGCAGGGCCTGACGGGGAGAGGCGCCGAGCCACGCCGTGCTGGCGTGCGCATACGCGTACCCGGCCAGGAGCGCGGCCTGGAAGAAGACCATGCACGTGCTCCACACCGCCGGGGTGCCGCCGAGGAGCGGGAGGACCATCTTGCCCACCATGGGCTGGACGACGAAGAGGAGCGTCGCCCCCACGAACATGGTGGCGGAGTAGAGCAGCAGGATGGCGGTCAGCGCCGGTCCTCTACCGGATCACGGGGCGGCGACGGCACGTGCCTACTTCCCGAACTCCCGAAGCACGCGCCCCGGCCGGCCGCAGTCGGCCATGACGCCGCCCTCGTCCGCCGTGCGTGCGCCATTGACCCAGACGCCGTGGAGGCCAACGGCCGGCGTGTCCAGGCGCGAGGCGCCCGTGGGCAAGTCATTCACCCGGCGCTTCTCGCCTCGCCCGACCCGGGCGGGATCGAACAGGATCAGATCCGCCCACGCGCCCGGCACGAGCCGGCCGCGGTCCTTGATGCGGTAGGCGTCGGCCACCGTGCTCGTGACCGCGCGCACCGCCTGCTCGAGCGTCAGGTCGCCGCGCTCGCGCACCCAGTGCCCGAAGAGATGGAGGCCGAAGCCCGCGTCGCACAGGAAGGAGAGGTGCGCGCCCGCATCCGAGAGCGCCACGGCCGCGCACGGGTGGCGCAGGAGCTCAGAGACCTTCTTTTCATCCGTGTTGAAGAGTGGGCAGTCGAACATGGTGTCGAGGTCATCGGCCAGCCCGAAATCGAGAAAGACATCGAAGGGCTCTCGCTTCTGCGCCCTGGCCAGCTCGCCGATGGTCTTGCCCTCGAGAGGCCTCAGCTCGGGCTTCTTCGCCTCGGCGATGGTCAGGTAGTCCCAGTTCGCATTGCTGATGCGGTTCGGCACGCCCGGCTCGCCCATCTCCTTGGTCAGCGCGCGGCGGAAGCCCGGGTCGGCCAGCACCTGCCGGTAGCGCGCCTCGTCAGGCGCGGTCAGGGCCGGCCGCCACGCCATGAGCGCCTCCAGCGGATAGGGATGGCGCAGCGTGAACTCCATGCCGAGCGGGAAGCAGCCCACCTGCGCCCAGAGCTCGCGGCCGCGCGTGCGCGCTTGCTCGATCTCGGCGAGCTCCTTGAAGACACGAGCAGGATCACCCGGGTCCACGAACATGGCCGCGATCATGACAGGCCGGCCATTGTGCCCCGCGATCTTCTCCAGCCACGGAATGGTCGAGGTCATGCCCTTGGTCAGCATGAAGACGCCCCGCCCCGCCTCGCCCAGCGCCCCCGTGAGGGCCAGCATCTCTTTCTCGTCGGCCAGCCGCGAGGGCATGGGAATGCCGTTCTCGCCGTTGTGCTGCTCGAGCGTGGAGGTGGCGAAGCCGATGGCCCCCGCCTTCACCGCCTCGAGCACGATACGCTTCATCTCGGCGATCTCGGCGTCCGTGGCCGCGCGGCGGGCCGCCTCCTCGCCCAGGACATACGTACGCACCGAGGAATGCCCCACCAACGAGGCCACGTTCGGCACCACGCCTCGGCGCTCCATGGAGCCGAGATATTCCGGATAGCTCTCGAAGTCCCACTGGATGCCCGCGCGCATGGCGTCGAGCGACATGCCCTCCACATGGGTGAGATTGCGCATGATGAGGTCGCGGTTCTGAGGCCGGCATGGCGCGATGGTGAAGCCGCAGTTGCCGATGACCACCGTGGTCACGCCGAGCGACGTCGACGGCGTGGCGAAGGGATCCCAGGTCAGCTGGGCGTCATAGTGCGTATGGATGTCCACGATGCCCGGGGCCAGGCAGAGCCCCTGCGCGTCCACCGTCTGCCGGGACGGGCCAAGGCCGCGCCCGATCGCGACGATGCGGCCGCCCTTGATGGCGACGCCGCCGTCGTGCGCCGGTGCCCCCAGGCCATCGATGATGCGCGCGTTGTCGATCACGACATCATGCACGTCGCGAAGCCTCCTGTATGTCTTGCCGTGACCGTGAAGTGGACGCGTTGAGCGTAATCCCTCGCGCGTCGCGTCGTCAACTCGTCGCAACGCATCGAGCTCTCTGATCGATGTGGCGCCGCGCGCCAGGGAAGAGATGTCTGCCTCGGTAATCTCTCCGACCGACCGAGTAATCCTGGGGCGAAGTCGTGACGGGGTTATGCGACACGGGCCGCCTCAGTCGGCGCCTGCAGGAGAGTTTGGAGGTCGATCAGCGGTCCTGATGGGAAAGAATGGCCGGAGCGGGCGCGCTGGCACAGCCGATGCTCTTGACGACTCTGGGGGGCGAGGATCGGACGGGCGTGAAGCAGGCCGCTCTCGATCAGCCAGGCCCCCGCTCGAGACAATCCCGATAACCAAGACTGAAAATCCTCGATCAGGAGGTGGACATGATGAAAGGGACGACTCTCCTTGGTGCGGCGCTCCTCGGAGTTTCTGCGCTCACTGCTTCCGTGGGATGGGCGGGGGGGCCTCTGGCGAGAACGGAGTTCGGCAGTGACACCACGCTGCCGTCAGTAACGGCGCCCCCCGTGGTGGTGGCGTCCCCGACGTTGCAGGCTGACCAGATCAGTGCCCGGCTCGTGCGCGCCCGCACCATCTACGCGAACCGGATCGACGCCGATCAGGTGCATGGCGTGATCTACCAGACGGGTGGCGTCATCATGAGTGGCTCCAGCTCGCTGGGCAGCATCCGGGCGCCGGAAGTGACCGCGTCGGTCATCTACGCGGACGAGATCCGGGCCAACGCTGTGGTAGCTGACGAGATCTACGTGCGCAGCCTGCGTCAGCGGTGACGCATGACCGAAGTCGTGTTCGCGTAGTTCGACGGGTGATCTCGAGGCGACCCGCCGCGCCGCAAGGCGCGGCGAGGCTGCGCTGTCCAAGGGCTCGACCTCTCCAGAGTAATTTCCTGACACCAGGCAGGCACGGAGGTAGACTACGCGCGTGCGTCTGACCCCGCAGAGAGGAGAGCTCCATGAGCGACAGCGGCGATCTGCTCTACGACCCGACGGCCGAGCCCAGGATCCTGGCCACCGGCCTCGCCCCGCGCCTGGCCAGCCTTCAAGGCAAGCGCGCGGGCATTCTCGACAACAGCAAGGCCAATGCCGGCACCCTGATGCTGGCCGTGGTGGAGCGCTTGAAGGAGCGTTACGGCGTCCGCGACGTCATCAAGCGCGAGAAGGGCATCGCGGGCCCGCCCTCGCCGTCGATCCTCGCCGACCTGACAACGTGCGATTTCGTCCTCGTCGGGAGCGCCGACTGAGGGTCGTGCACGTCGTGGAGTATCCACGGCGCCATCGTGCTGGAGCAGCACGGCATTCCCACCGTCGTGATGGGGACCAAGGAATTCGAGTCGCTCGCCACGCTCGAAGCGAGGAATCGCGGACTGGCTGAGCTGCCCCTGGCCCTCATTCCCCATCCGCTGGGCGGCATCCACGAGGAAGAGGTGGTGAAGAAGGCCGATCTGGCCATCGAGGCCGTGGTGCGCGCCGTCACCAGGTCATGAGCACGGCCGGCCCGGCGGCCAAGACCTTCCGGCTCGACGGCTCCTACACGGTCATCAATCGCCTCTATCAGGAGCGCGGCTGGACCGACGGGCTTCCCATCGTGCCGCCCACGGACGAGGCCGTGCGCGAGTGTCTGCGCTGGACGGATCGCGATCCGCGTGAGGTGGTGGCCGTGCTGCCGCCCCGCCAGGGCGAAGCGACGGTGGAGCGGATCGCCATCAACGCGGTCATGGCGGGCGCCAAGCCCGAATACCTGCCGGTGATCATCGCGGCGGTCGAGGCCCTCGCCGATCCCGATTTCAACCTCGACTCCATCCAGGCCACCACGCATCCGGTCGCCCCACTCATGATCGTCAACGGCCCCATCGCGCGCGAGCTCGAGATCAACGCGGGCTACAACGCCTTCGGCCAGGGCTTCCGTGCCAACATGACCATCGGCCGCGCCGTGCGCCTGCTTCTGATGAACGTGGGCGGCGGGCTACCCGGGACGGGAGACCGCGCCACCCAGGGCAGCCCGGCCAAGATGGCCTACTGCATTGCCGAGAACGAGGCGGAGAATCCCTGGGAGCCCCTTCACGTCGAGCACGGCTTTCCCGCCGACGTGAGCACGGTGACCACCATCGGCTGCGAGGGGCCGCACAATATCCAGGACCACTACAGCTACACGGGCCTGGGCATCCTCAAGATCATCGCCGGGGCCATGGGACAGGCTGGGAGCAACAATCTGCTCGCGGCCGGCCATCCGCTCCTCTCCCTCGGGCCCGAGCACGCTGCCACCATCGCGCGCGACGGCTACAGCAAGCAGCAGGTGAAGGAGTTCGTCTTCGAGCACGCGCGCTTTCCCCTGGCGCGGCTCGGCGAGGAGTACCAGCGGCACCACGTCGAGAGCCGCAAGATGCCCGCCGCCCCCGACACCATGCTCCCCATCGTGAAGTCGCCCGATGATCTGTCGGTGATCGTGGTGGGCGGCGCCGGCAAGCACTCCTGCTGGCAGCCCACCTTCGGCAATCAGACCAAGCCCACCCGCCGGGCCATCACGCGCAAGGATGGCACGCCGCTGCGAGCCATCGCTGACCTTCGCTGCTAGAAACCTCGGAGGGGGGCTTTGCCCCCCTTCCGAACCTCCCCCCAGGTTGCGCCGGCGAAGCCGGCGCTCGAACCTCGATCCTGAGACCTGCTCCGACAGGTCCGGAGGGTTTGTTCAAATACTGTTTATGGTCTCGCGGGAGCCACTGGTGTTCAGGGCGTCATCGCCGAAGCGGTCGTGACCGGCCATGTGGGAGGAGACTAACCTGGACTGTCGCATTTGACCGGAGGGCGCCATGAGGAAAAGATCCTGGATCGCCGTCACCCTGATGATCGTCGCCGTCGGCATGGCGGCATGCGCGGGCATGTCGGATGAGGAGCGTTGCAAGAGAGACGGTGGCGTCTGGAAGTCCAGAGCCTGCGAGATGCAGACCAAGTAACCTCGAGAGCGGAGAGGGTGAAGTCGCTTACCGCCAGAACCGCGGATCGAAGGAGAACGGCTCGGGCCGGCCGTTGCGGATGCGCTTGAAACGCGGATGAAGCGGGTTGAGGAGGCGGCGTGTCGAGACTGCGTGGGGTGCCAGACCCGGATCAGCTGTAGAGTCCGTGCTCGATGCGATCGAGGATCGTCACGACCTCCTCGGCGCCGAGGTCAGTGTCCAGCAGGTCGAGGGGCATGGCGCCGCCGAGTGCCCGGTTGGGGTTCTGCAGCCACCGCCCGGCCTTGGCCTGGGCTCCCAGTATGTCCTCGGCCGACGTGGCCACGCGAGCCACGCGGAGCAGCCGGTCCGACTCATCCGCTCTGAGGCGTTGCTCCTTCTTCCGGCGCGCCAGGGCCAGTTCCGGGAGACCGATCACACGGGCCAGAGTGGCCAGGGGGATCCGGTAGCGTTTCGCGACAGCCGCCAGGGCGGCGTAAGGCAGCCCCTCTCGTGTCCGACGAACAACGGCAGAGTAGTCGGCCCGCCGCTCCCTGAGAGCGTTTCGGGCTCCGAGAGCTTCCGCGATCATCATGACTGTGACCATGGCGCCTCCTGCAATATGTCGGGAAACGTACCGCCACATGGCAAGAGCGTCAACTGTCTACCGTCGGAGACGTGGGTTCAGCGCGTCGTTCAGGCCCTCGCCCACCAGATTGATGGCCAGCACGGTGAGCAGAATGGCCACGCCCGGAATGGCGCAGAGCCACCAGGCCACCCGGAGCACGCCGCGCCCGGCCCCGACCTGAAAGCCCCAGCTCATCACATTGGGATCCGAGAGCCCGAGGAAGGAGAGGCCCGACTCGATGAGGATGGCGGTGGCGACCATGAGCGAGGCGAGCACGATGATGGGGGCCAGGCAGTTCGGCAGGATGTGGCGGAAGATGATGCGCGCATCCGGCATCCCGAGTCCGATGCAGGCCTGGACGAAGTCGCGCCGGCGCATGCCGAGGAACTCTCCGCGCACGAGCCGCGCCACGCCGGGCCAGGACACCACGCTGATGGCCATCACCGTGCTCGAGAGCGACGAGCCCAGCACGGCCACCAGGACGATGGCGAAGAGAAAGGCCGGGATGGTCTGGAAGAACTCCGTCACGCGCATCAAGAGATCGTCGACGAGACCGCCATAGAAGCCGGCCACCCCGCCGAGCACCGTGCCCACCGCGACCGCCATGGCCGTGGCCACCAGCCCGATCAGGAGCGACGTGCGCGCTCCGTGCGTGATGCCCGCGGCCACGTCGCGGCCGAGGGTGTCCGTGCCGAAGAGATACTCGCCGAAGGGTGGGGAAAGCGGCTTGCCCGCGAGCTGGAAGGGACTGCCCGGGCTGATCCACGGCGCCGCCAGGGCCAGGAGGACGACGGCGCCCAGGATGCAGAGGCCGAGCACCGCCGCGCGATTCCGGCCATAGCGGCGCGAGAAGGCGGCCATCAGGCGACCTCGATGCGCGGGTCGAGCAGCGTGTAGAGAATATCCACGGCCAGGTTCA
>Ga0209283_10002573_pt1 | contig 10120 bp, 9 predicted proteins | sample CZO8metaG_2_FD_188354 | JGI IMG/M metagenome (GOLD analysis project Ga0209283, IMG submission 188354) | Vadose zone soil microbial communities from the Eel River Critical Zone Observatory, Northern California, USA - CZOApr15con2H1.8 metaG... | ecosystem: Environmental > Terrestrial > Soil >...
CAACTCACGAACCTGCGGAGCTTACGCCGCCCGGTCACTCGCTTCCGCCAGATAGCGGCGCACGTCGCTATCGAGCAGGACAACTCGCCGCCCGAGATCGGCAGCCTTAAGCCGTCCGCGCTTCACCTCAAGGCGAAGAAAAGGAACTGATACGCTCAAGCTGCTCGCTAGCTCTTCAAACGTCCAGCCGAGCTTGGGACTTTTCGACTTTTGCTCCTGGTCCATCGTGCCACCTATTTGGTTAGAATTGCGTGCGGCCTGTAGAAGAAAGGAAGAAGCGAACCGCGCATCATCCAGCATAGATCGATTGTCGTGAAATTGTCAAATTCCACAATATCAGCAATATGCTGACGATTTCACGATTCGGTCAGCAAGCCCAAACGCAGGAGCCGGACCCGCGCGGCCTGCTCGGAGACCTGGCAACGTCGCATAACCCGTTGCATCAGTGCGCGGCCCAGATCCGAATCGGCTTGCAGGGGCGGGATTTTGCCCTCCCACATCGCAATCTCACCAGCCCACTCGAAGAGATAGGAGCGCGGCATCAGCAGCGCGCCGCCGATGTGATCCGCCTGCCATTCCATCCAGTCGTTCTCGGGGGCGGTGCCGACCGTGTCGCGATAGCAAGTCCAGCACGGCGAGGCCGGACGTGTCGGGTCTTGTTCAGGCTTTCGCCACAACGGCGCGTGAAACCAGACGTGCCCGTATTCGTGAGCGAGGGTGAATCGGAGGCGGTTATGATAGCGGGTAGCGGCCAACCGCTGAGAAATCTTCACGTCCGGGTTACGGTGAGTAAAGTAGTCGGTGTAGCCGTCGATGTTTTCCGGAAGGTCCGCGTACAGATCGAGGTCGTTGGCTTCGCGCTTGATGATGCGGATTATGTCACTCGTTGGGATCGGCAGCCTGAAACCGCCGGCGTGTTGATCCATGAACCCCGCGATGATTCGCTCGCAGCGTTCGTCAAGCTCTTCCGGCTTGAAGTAGAAACGCTTGATCGGACGTCCGAGCGGATCGCGAAGCAACTTCATTTTCGCCTGCCGGTCGGTTTTACTCCTAGCGCCCTGCGGAACGCGCGATAGGCGGCTTCGAGCCGCTCCTGGTCGGCCTTGGTTTTTACGTCCGGGGTCTGGCGGTTCGCATGAAAGTACAGCACATCGGGCGAGATACCGACAATCTTTGCCATCTGCTCGATCAGGTAGTCCTCGGGCGGATAGCGGTGATCGTGCTCAACCGCGTTCAGGTAGGGTGGGTCCACGGGACGCCCATCTTCACGCTTTAAGCGGGCGGCGAGTTCTCTCTGCGTGAGTCCCGCTTTTTTTCCGGGCTTCCCTAAGCACCTGGCCGAAAGCCTTCATATTAGCCTGCTCCGTTTGAGTAAGCGTCACCTCCTCGTTAAAGAATATCGAATCGCACAGGAAGTTTCATCGAAAGCCACAATGTCTCAATTACGAAAATCCACAACGAAGGAATAGGAGCAGCGCCCGCGTACCCTCTCGCGTCGCGCAAGGGACGTGCTTTGACTGGGTTGTGCGCGTATTTTAAAGACGCGCTCTCCTCAACCGAATCCGGGAGAGCGCGCAGGATTTTGCGACGCGTTCGCGGAACGCTGCACGGCGTGACGAGCGCAGCGTCCGGCGTGAAGCGGGCGGCGCGCCGTGCCAGTGAAGCGAGCGCCACCATTTTCGGCGGCGAGTGGCCCGCCGGTCACCTTCGCATGCCGTAGCTGCGATTTATGGTACGACGTTGCTCATCGGGCACTATGGTGTACGCGGGACCAGCGACGCGCTCGAGCTCGAGCGCGAGGGATTTCTCGCGGGGTCCGACTGACCGTGCGTCCAAGTTGCGCGCGGTCGTCGGTGAAGATCATAAGCGCGTCTCGTGCGCGGCTAATCGAAACATAGAACTGCTTGCGGTTGACCAGTTCGGGCGAGAGTCGCGTGTCGATATCGACGATGACTCGGTCAACCGTCGCGCCCTGGGCGGAGTGAGAGGTGGAGGCGTAGCCGTGGTCAATGTGTCGCAGGCGATCGCACGCAGCTTTCAGTTGTTTGCCATCATCGAGCCGCATCACCGCGCGGCCGAAATGAATGGATTCGATCGTGGCGAACTCGCCGTTGGCGACGCCGAGCGCTCGATCAGGTGCGCGGAATTGGATGCGGTCGCCTCGTGACAAGATTCGTTGTTCCTGGCGGAAGACTTCGACGCCGAAGAGCCGAAGGGGATTATATTCTATGCGGCGTCCCTCGGCGGTTTTTACCGCTAGCAGGTTGGCGTCGCGATCCACGGCTTCAACCCGGGCGTAGTCGCCCTTGGCAACGGCGAACTGCCTGCTTCCGCGAGTGAAGCGCACCACGTTGCCTTCTTCGTAGTTGTAGGCAATTGCCCGCTGCGAACCGGAAAGGCCGCGATTCACCAGAATCGTGTGCTCTTGACCCGCGGGCGCGACCTGCCCGCGCGCGGTCAGTTCCGCGCGAATGGCCTTGTTCAACTCGCGGCGCTCGTCGTTTGCCGGGCTGACCACCAAGACACGCTTACCGGCTTGATGGGCGGCAGCGTAATCGCGCGCAATCTGCTTGCGGCGCTCCTTAATATCGGCGACCTCTCGGATGTCGCCGCGGGGCTCAAGAATCAGCAACGATTCTGATATTTCGCCGTTGGCGGCTCGCTCCACGGCCTGGCGAAGCTCGGGGTCGCGCTGGCGGCGAATCGTGTCCAAGCGCGCCACTGTCATTCCGACCTGTTGCATCTGAAATATGGGGCGTCCAGCTTCGATTGCGTGATGCTGGCGCTGGTCACCGACGAAGATCAGCCGTGCCACGCCCTCATCACTTGCCTTGTGGAGCAGGCGGTTAACCTGGCGGGTGGGGAGCAGACTCGATTCATCGATGATCCAGATCTGCTTTGGTCTTGGGGGGTCACGTTGTGATTGGCTCTCGAGGAGACTCGCCAGAGTCGTCGCAACGATGCGTGCCTCCACAAGCGACTTGACGGCGCGGGTAGTCGGCGCGAAGCCGTACACGGCGTAGCCCTGTTGTTCTGCGAATTCGCGGATCGCACCGACCGTGGTGGTTTTCGCCGCACCCGCACGGCCTTCGATTGAGGTGATCCAGTCGTTCGACGAAAGCATCACATCGGCGGCCCTCGCCTGATCCGAAGCCAATTGGCGTTGGCTGGCCCATAGGCGGATGTCGCTCGATGATCCGACTGCTGTGACTTTCGACTGGCCGGCGCGCATGATTGCGATATTCTCGCGCTCAAGGGCGATCATCTCGGGCGTGGTGTAAGTCCCTTGCGGCGAGTTCGCGCTCTGACCCGCCGCGATCAAGCGGCCACCTTGCACGAACCGCTCGCTCTCGGTTCGAATCTGACCGAGTTGCACGCTTCCCATCGCATGCTGCAGGGCTTTTGCTTCAAGCCCCCGCCGATCAATCACCGCCTCGCGCTGCGTGTTTTCGTCTATGCTCTGGCGGATAGCTTCTCGCGCTTTCTCTTCGAGTGTGGGTACGGACCTGTGCCGCTGGACGAACCGTCGCTCGAACCCAATGCCGTATTGTTGCGCGCGTGAGCGCCACTCGGCTTTGAGGCTTTCTTCGTCGCGCTGATCCTTCGATAGCCTGGTTTGATGCGCGATGTTCTGGGCCGCCCCGGCTCCTGTCAGCCCTGAGCGCGCCATCGCCCGCTCAATGTCCTGGCGACGGCGCGAGAAGGCCATCACCTGCTCGCGCGTGTAGGCGTCAAGCTCCCAGCGACCGTCCTGGCCGCCGACCCTGATTCCGTATCCGAGCCGTTGAACCTCGTAGGCCAATTCGGACCGATAGACCGCGCTTGCGAAAGTCTGCGCACGATAGATCTCGATCGGATCGAGCCCGCGCCACTCCCCGTCCGGACGACGGGTCATATTGGCGATGACGACGTGGGTGTGAAGATGCGGGTCGGGGCCGTTGCCGTCTTCAACTCCGCTCGCGGGGCGGGCGGCGATGTGATCGAAGCTCGCGGCGACGATATTGTGGGTCACGACCCATTCGCTCCCACCGCGGCGTCGGGAAAGCGCATATTGCTCAAGCTCTTCCAGCGCGCGGCTGACTGCTTTCCGGTGAGCCTCGATTATTTGATGATCTTCTCCAACGAGGCCTTGAATGCTGACCGACTTCGGCGCGTTGAAGGTTGCGTCCCAGCCGGCGCGCCGATCCTCATAGCCATTGGCCTTGTGAACGAGCACCTGGCCCGAAGCACGGCGAAGCCCGTGCAATACAGCACGGAAGTCTTCACTCACAACCTCACCAGTCAATCCAAGCTCGTGAGCACCACGACCGAACCACTGCCCGACTACCCGCTGTTCTTGGGTGTAATAATCGTCGTGCGAGTACTTCTCTTCGTAATAGGTTTCGGCTTGGGCGGCGGTCAGCGCGCCTTTGGACATTACCAGCATTAGTCCTGAGTCCTCACCGGCGCGTCCCCTGTCCCGTTCGATGGAATCCGTCCGCGAGTGATCATCAGAGTCGCAAATCCGTCGCTTGGCTTAGTGCTGACCTGTCTCGGAAGAGCGCGCGGAATGAACTCGACCTGTCGCCTGCTCGGAACGCACAGCTTCACTTTGACGCGAGTGCGGTCGAGTCCTGCGATGCAGAGATAGCCTTCGAGGCGCGGTAACCGCTGGATCTCGGAGGCCATCACGACCGGCTCGCTTCGCCGCGACGGATGGGTATTGAAACGACCGCCGTGCTCGGTCGTACTTATTCCGATCTCGTCGCGGAGCGACTCGCGCTCGCCGATCTGGCGCGCGATGAAGGCGGCGGTCTCGGGCTCGTCAACCCGCAGCAGCAGCTTGGTCGAAGGCATCGACGCGGCACCGCTGCCTGTTCGTGCCCATAGATCCGCCGAAGTTGGGCGATGCTCTGCAAGCCGAGGATGGCGGCGAGTCCATGCTTTCGTCCTCGGGTGATCAGGGTCTCAAGCTTCGCCTGGCGCCCGAGCGTCGGCAGCTCGTCGACCACGATCCAGACCCTGCGGCGATGGTTGGAGTTGAGCAGTCGGCCGACGATGAGGTCGAGCCAAAGGTTCGCAAGCGGCAGTGCCGCCGTACTGGACTCGTCGCGCAACGTGAGGAAAAGCCAGCCTTCCAGATGCCCGGCCCATTCGAGCGCGCTCCAAGAGGGGCGGCCGTCAGGCGGCGGCAAGTATAGGAAAGGGCGGGTGGCGTTGGCGACGGTCGCGATGATTCCGGCGCCCTGCTCGTGCGCGCCCAGATCGATCAGGCTGTAAGCCGGCGTGCCGGACAGCGTCTGCTTCAACTGATCGCGATTGAGTTCGAGCAGCGTGGGGATGCTCTGTGGCTCGCGGCTAGTCGCGAGCCCGAGCAGGCTCTCTAACAAGGTCCGGCTGGACTGCCGGAAGAAGTGATCCTAGCCGCTCTCGTATCCGTGGAGTGGTTCGGGAATCAGCGAAGCAGCGAGTGTGGCCGCGTCGGGTGGGTAGTAGCGCTCAGACAATTCCAGCCACGGCGACCAGTAGGGACAGCGCTCGTCGACCGGATTCAGGATCAGGTCCCTGCGCGCCGGCCGGTAGAATTCCCCGACGTATTCGCATTCGGGATCGACCACTATCGCGAGCTCGCCGCGCGCGTGGATCTGGCGGAGTAGCGCGCGGATTGCCATCGACTTTCCCGCTCCGGTCGCGCCCGTGATCAGGAAGTGCTCGCATTCCATTGAACGCGGAAGGTCGACCCCAGCCAGGTTGACGCCAGCACAATCGCCAGGCAAAGCGGTGCGCCGCAGCTCACGCGCCAGCCGGCGCGGCGCAATCAATCTGATACCCCGTACTTGAGTCCCTTCGCCACGATTCCCTGGATCATGGAAAAGAAGATAGGCGACCGCGCCAACGGCCCAGCTAGCGGGCAGCACGCTCCAGAGGCTGTAGAAGGCGCACCACTCGCCGAACGAGCGCCCCGTATAGAAGCGCCAGTTCAGGTACGCATACATGCTGCCGATCGTGGCCCGGCCGCCGCCGTAGGGGAGCGACAGGAAGTACAGCGGGACCTTCTGGGTGAAGAACCAGGCGAGTATCCAGCGGCCAAAGTATTCGTGCGCACCCGGCCCTGACGTCCGGCCGGTCCAGTACCAGACAAGGAAGAGATCCGAAGCCGCCCACACCAAAATCCAGAGCAGCTGGATTCGGAGATACAACCGGAACAGCGTACCGGCTGAGGCACGACTCAATTCATATCGGATCGCGGTTCGCGACAAACTCATGACCAGTTTCTCCCGCTGAGACGCTGGATGTAGCTCTCGGCTTCGGCCTGAGCAGTTTGCCGAATCCGGTCGGCGATTTCGGAACCAACCTGGTTGTCGAGCAGGTGCTGCAAAGTGAGCCGTGTGCGGGTCAGATCGAACAAAATTTGGTCAAGGCGTTGCTGGCTCGATGCGCCGCTACCGATGATGGGCTGCAGGCCTTGCTCTCCCCCGAAGCGCTCGGCGAGCATCGCGCGGATTAGTTTCCGCGCGGCGATTCCTCTGGCCCGCGCCACTCTCTCTATGCGTTCCAGCAACGCTGGCGCCAGTCGAATCGTGTATGGAATCTCGGCCATCAGACTTCTCTTGATTTGCTTGCGGCGTATACGCCGTATACTTCAATGATTCCGCCGACTTAGGCTGACGTGCTTCGCAGGGGTCTCCGCGCCGTACTCGCCCGCGTGTACGGAGAAGCACCTGGACTCACGGCACTTTTCGATGGTCCGTGTACGGCTCGGTACACATCCTTCATCAAAACTGATGAGTGACGTGTCAGTCGTAAACACGTGCGAAGCACGTCAGCCGGTACCTCGTCGAGGTGGGTCATGCCGGTGCTTTGGTGCTGCCGTTGGTTGAGGTGGGAACCGGGGCGCGTCGCAGTTGATTCCCGTCAGCGGAGCGTGCCCACGACTGGAACTCACGGTCAGCATCGAGGAAGGTGTGGAGTATCTCCGAAATCAGCATGCGAGGGTCAACAGCTTCGCCGTGAAAGTGCTCGTAGTACTGCGTGTAGCGTTCTAGGCTGGCGTTCAGGTCGCCAGTCAGCGTGACGCGGACTTGGACTGAGCGAAGCGGCTTTGTGATGCGTGCGAGTTTCATATCGACCTCCAATCTGCGGAGTTTTGAATTGCTTCGAAGTCGGCTCAGGGAAGGACGTAATTCAGCAGCTTGACCACGGTGAGCGCGGTGCAGCCGCCGAGTGCGGATCCGAACAGGCGGCCGGCCTGTTCGTCGCGACCGCCAAGCGCATAGAGAAGTACTGCGCCGCTGAATGCGAGCGCGATTGCTGCTGGAGCTACGATGCTGAGCAGCATGTCCTGCAAGACGAGGAGCGTCTGGTCCCACGGCAGCGCGGCGGTTGCCGCTTGGCACGGTGCTGGAGAGAAGGATGTTACGGCCATGGTCACGCCGACGCTAGGCAGAAGAAATCTCGTTCGCATTGAGTTCATCGGATTTGTTCTTGAACAGGTCGATAATTATGAAATTACATAATCAACGACTTCAATCAAGACGGGATTTTTTCGCGGAACAAGCTGATGGCTGGAGTTGGCCTGACGGTAGACGTTGTGAGGATGGGTTATGAGGCCGTGCGGAGGCGCGGGTCTTGGCTGGTTTGCCTACTGTGCTCGGAAGGTTTCCTCGAACTAGAGCGGGAAGGTGGGGAGGCAGGGAGCAGTTCCACCCGCCAATGAGTCCAAACGGAGCCCAAAAGTATGGGGACATTGGGGACTCCTGCTCGGCGGTCACTGCGCTCTTGATTTGCCTCCGCATGGTCTGGAGGCGCACCTCAGGCATGGCATCCGCTTTGGAGCGTCGCGCTTAAGATTCATACAGAACGACTCCATGAAGCCTCGTGGACTCGTCATTCACGTTCCAAGGGCTCGCAACGGCCGAGTCGACTGCCCGCGAACACGGACGGACTCGTCCAGCCCGACGATGCCTTCGCCGCGAGACATCTTTCCGCTCGCGGTTTCGCATGCCGACAGCACGACAAGATTCGCGTTTAGCCGATGAGTATCGATTAGAAATCCGTGTGCCAAAGTGACCAATAGACATCACAGTCCACTTAGGGCTCGGCTCCGAAACGCTTTCGGATCGCACCGCGGCCCAAGTGGCTGAGCTGTTGGGATCCCGATTATGGACCAGCCGCTTGCAGCAACAGCGCAATCTGATCCACTGACTCGTGTACGGCAAAGCTTGCTGAATCCTCAAACTAGAGCGTGGTGTCGGGATCGGCGGTTATCATTTGAACTTGGGCAATGTTCACGATGACCCTCTGACCCGACTGACCATCGGAGAGTTTAATCCATCGATCCATGATACTCCGGCTGAACAGCATGCGCTGACCGCACAATCTGCGCTCTTCAGCCGCTCAACTCATCGAGCAGCGCCTTCGCATCTTTCAAATCGGGCAGGTCGAAGCCTTCGGTGAACCAGCCGTAGATCTCCGCGAGCATCGCACGCGCTTCATCACTTCGTCCTGTTGCAGACAGGAACCGAGTTAGGCTCATCGCGCTGCGCAGCTCCCAAGCCTTCGCACTCATCTTTGCGGCCGACGAGATAGCGTCGCGAAAATCGCGTTCCCCGAGCCCCGGTTGGCCGAGATTCAGATGGAGTTCGCCTCGAACTCGCTGCGCCTCCGGACGGTCTTCGCGCTGGTCGGGGTTCATCTGCAGTGCTTGCTCGACCGCCTCGAGCGCTTTTTTGGTAGCACCATCCAGCAGCTGCACCTCTGCTAAAAGTAGATAAAAGTTGGTGATGCCGAGGCGCAGCCCGGAATCAACCGCCGCCACTATACCCTGGCGAACAAGCGCGATCCCCTCGGTGACCTGACCCCGTTCTGCTCGCGCTCGACCAAGAATGCAGTACGCAGTGGGTCGCAGATGCGGAAAGTCATATTCCTCTGCGAGCTCAACCGCACGACGCGCCAACTCGTCTGCCAAGCCGTAATCGCGTAACAAAACCCGGAGTTGCGCCCCGCGACAGCTCGACAGCGCTGTGCGATATGGATTAGCTCCGACTCCTGCGTTCATCATGCTGGCCTCACGCTTGCGCGCGGTATCAGCTAGGCCTAGCATCCACGCGTTCCTGCTTGCCATCGCTAATGTCGCGATCTTTGCTTCGACCAGTCGTTCATATTCGGCGTCGTTACAGACTTCAGACCACGCAGAGAAGTTCCTTTCGCTGCCGACGAGGTCGCCGCAATGATGCCGCGCGATGACCTGAAAACTGTGCGCGGATGCAACAAGGGACGTACTCCTCGCGCGAAGAGCCGAATCTAGCGCCCTGTCAGCGAAAGCTCGGGCCGCCGATAAACTACCAACGTGGAGCGCGGCCAAGAATTGGGCTCCGGAGGACTGGCTTAATCTGCTGACGTCGCCCCCCTTTTCGGCTATCCTTGCGACGAGTTGGGTAGCTGCTATCGTCTCAGTCGCGGCGTAACCTCTCGAAAGCCGAAGAACGACGAGCATTGCCTGTCGGAGATCCAGTTCGCGGCTGTCGCGTTCTGGCGATTCGGTAAGCTCGCTCAGCAATTCCAAAGCGCGCGTAAGATGGTGTGTGGCTTCAGCCATCGCGCTCCGTGCGACGGCAAGATCTCCCGCTCTTTGCCATGCAGCGATAGCCAGCTCGACTTCCCCTGCCTCGCTCCAATGACGCGCTAGGACTTCGGGATGGGTCTCTTTGATGACCGGGAACTGCTCGTCGATCGTGCGCGCCACGCGGAGATGCAGTTCCTTGCGGCGGCTCTTGAGCAGCGCCTCATACGCTGCATCGCGGATCAGCGCATGCTTGAATTGGTAGGTCGCTTCCGGCGCGATGCCGCGCACGTACAGCAGTTCCGCATTGGTAAGGCTGCGCAGCGCACGTTGCAGGTCCGCTTCCCCCGTCGGATGGACCGCATGGAGCAATTCGTAGGAAAACTCGCTGCCGAGTACCGCGCCGACCTGAGCGACTTCCTTCGCCGGTCCAAGCCGATCGAGTCGCGCCATCAGCGAATCATGCAGCGTCGCCGGGATCTCGCGGCCTGTGAGCGTGGCGTCGCCGCTTTCGAGCACCGCCTGCGTAAGCTCCTCGACGAACAGCGGCACCCCGCTAGTGCGCTCGACCACGGCAGC